>ERZ1106963.6-NODE-6-length-319458-cov-8.784842_pt1 | contig 319458 bp, 221 predicted proteins | sample MGYA00403681_ERZ1106963 | MGnify/ENA primary metagenome ERZ1106963 (study PRJEB35170, sample SAMEA104062407) | human gut metagenome | biome: human gut; feature: human-associated habitat; material: faeces | place: Denmark | collected 2012-05-03 ...
TGATGTCCAGCAGGACCGGATGTTCCTTGGCATCAAGCGGCACGAGGAAGAGGTCGCCCAGAATAAGCAGCGGACACCGTTCTATTTTCCGGAGTTCCGTCTCAATTGTCTAAGCTATCGGTTCGTTGTTTGACGGGATGGAGTGCGTATTACGGGGAGTGGAGAATATAGTTCAGGAGTATACTTGCAGTCTGGCCGAAGGATGTTTGCAGGCTTACTGAAAGATGAGTTTTCTCCATCCTTCAGTGGTAATGTATTGTATATTAGGGAGCTTCCGGGATAAATGACGGATGAAGCATGATTTGGAAAACTTGTTGGGGAAGGGATGATTTTATGTCATTTTATATCTTGGTGGTTAAGAAGAAACGGCATATTTCGTCTGGTTTAAATTCGTTACTTAGGATTTTGTTTCAAATTTATCTCTGCTATCGTTTAAGATACAAACAAAAGCGTTATCTTTGTGAATGTCATGAACTACATCAGAGTTACTTATGCCTAAAGATAAGGCTAGTCCTAGAGTAGTTTCCTATGACAACAGTATATAAAGGCATTTATGTCTAAATTTGTTTGATTATAAAAAGTAAAGTGATGACTCACATCAATATAAAAGAAATCTTATGGAAGTTGCATATAGATAGCTTGACAGCGATGCAGCAAACCACGGTTGAGGAATACAGAAAAGGGAAAGACCTGGTACTTTTATCTCCGACCGGATCGGGAAAAACGATCGCTTATTTGTTGCCTTTAGTACAATCTTTAAAAAATGAGAATGTTCTTCAAGCTGTAGTATTGGTACCTTCTCGTGAGTTGGCATTACAAATAGAGCAGGTTTTCAAGTCTATGGGAACGGGCATTCCTGTTATGAGTTGCTATGGCGGCCGTCCGGCCATGGATGAGCACCGTACGATGAAAAGCTTGAATCCACAAGTTATAATAGGAACTCCGGGGCGTATGAACGACCATTTAAATAAAGGAAATATCGATGCCTCACATGTTCATACGTTGGTGATAGACGAATTTGACAAATGCCTTGAGATGGGTTTTCAGGAAGAAATGTCGGAGGTGATTGCACAAATTCCGTATTTGAAACGTCGTTTCCTTCTCTCGGCCACAGATGCGCCAGCTATTCCTCGATTTGTATCAGAGGGAGATTTTTTGAAATTGAATTTCTTGGAAGATGAAGAGCAGATTCCGGAACGTATAAAGGTTTATACAGTGAAATCTCCAGAGAAAGATAAGTTGGAGGTCTTGTCCAAGCTTTTGTGCTATTTGGGAGATAAAAGTTCCTTGGTTTTTGTGAACTACCGTGAAAGTGTAGAACGAGTTTACCGTTATTTGCTTCAAGAAGGAATCTCGTGTGAGATGTTTCATGGAGGAATGGAACAGAAGGACCGTGAGCGTGCGCTTTACAAGTTCAGTAACGGATCGTGTAATGTGTTTGTTTCAACGGATTTAGCCGCGCGGGGACTGGATATACCCAATATAGACCATGTTATCCATTATCATTTGCCACTCAATGAAGATGCTTATATTCATCGTAACGGTCGGACGGCGCGGTGGGATGCTTCTGGAAATGTCTTTCTCATATTAGGGCCGGAGGAATACTTGCCCGAGTTTATACAGCAGATTCCTGAAGACTATGTGTGGGAAGGGCCTAAGCCCGATCCTGCCAAGCCCCAGTGGGTAACACTTTATATCGGAAAAGGAAAAAAGGATAAAATCAACAAGGTGGATATTGTGGGGTTCCTGTCAAAGGTAGGAGGATTGGGCAAGAGCGATATCGGGCGTATAGATGTGAAAGAACACTATGCTTTTGTCGCTATCAGGCGGAGTTTGCTAAAAGAAACCTTGGCCGCCGTGTCCGGACAAAAGATAAAAGGCATCAAGACGATTATAGAAAAGACAAAATAAGATTACGAGTTGTAAGTGCAGAAAGCTGTTTTTTATAATATATGATAGCAAAAAAAGCGCTTGACTTAAAAAATGTGGCCTCAATCGTTGCTTTTATGGATTTTATTTTCTACTTTCGCAGATGTTATGCTTAGAGTAACTGATAATTAATCTTAAGTTTTACAATTTAGATGAAGAAGTATAATTTTAATGCAGGTCCATCCATGTTGCCGCGTGAAGTAATAGAGGCAACAGCAGATGCATGCTTGGATTTTGAGGGTAGCGGTCTTTCCCTGATGGAAATTAGTCATAGGGCAAAGAACTTCCAGCCTGTAGTAGACAAGGCTGTAGAACTGGTAAAAGAATTACTCGACCTACCGGCCGGTTATTCGGTTGTTTTTCTGGCAGGAGGTGCCAGTACGGAATTCTGTCGTGTTCCCTATAACTTTTTGGAGAAGAAGGCAGCTTATTTGAATACAGGTACATGGGCCAAGAAGGCTATGAAAGAAGCAAAGTTGTTCGGTGAAGTGGTTGAAGTTGCTTCTTCGGCCGAAGACAACTATACCTATATTCCGAAAAACTTTACGATACCGGCTGATGCAGATTATCTGCATATTACGACAAACAATACGATTTTCGGAACGGAAATGCGTTATGATTTGGACAGTCCTGTTCCTTTGATTGCCGATATGTCGTCAGATATATTCTCCCGTCCGGTAGATGTGAGCAAATATAATTGTATTTACGCCGGAGCACAGAAAAACGTATCTATGGCCGGAGTGAATATCGTTATCGTAAAGGATGAAGCTTTGAATAAAGTAAGCCGCCAGATTCCCACAATGCTGGATTACATGACCCATGTGAAAAACGGTTCCATGTTCAATACGCCTCCGGTTGTACCCATCTACTGTGCCATGAAGAATTTGGAATGGGTGAAGAAAAACGGCGGAGTAGAGGCTATGGCTCAGCGTGCAAAAGAGCGTGCAGACATGTTGTATACCGAAATTGAACGTAACAAGTTGTTCCGTGGAACGGCAAAGGCGGAAGACCGTTCATATATGAATATTTGTTTTGTGATGAACGACGAATACAAAGAATTGGAAGCCGATTTCTTGCAGTTTGCTACAGAACGCGGCATGGTGGGCATAAAAGGCCACCGCAGCGTAGGCGGTTTCCGTGCTTCATGCTACAACGCACAAACGATAGAGGGTGTGCAGGCATTGATACAAAGCATGAAGGACTTTGAAGCTCAACATTAAAAGGCTATAAAGACAGGCACGCCTTACACAGAGGTGTGCCTGTTTGTTTATGGGATGTATTTAAATAAAATAACTATGGCTAAAATATTGATTGCTACAGAAAAACCGTTTGCAAAAATTGCAGTGGACGGTATCAAAGAGGTTGCAGAGACAGCCGGATTGGAAGTCGTTTTATTGGAGAAATATACGGAAAAGGCACAACTTCTGGCGGCAGTGGCCGACGTGGAAGCCATGATAATCCGCAGTGACAAGATAGATAATGAAGTTTTTGATGCGGCAAAGAACTTAAAGATCGTTGTCCGCGCCGGAGCCGGTTACGATAACGTGGATTTGGCGGCTGCCACCGCACACGGGGTGGTGGTGATGAACACTCCCGGTCAGAATTCCAATGCCGTAGCCGAACTGGTGTTCGGTATGTTGGTATTCGCCGTACGTAACTTTTATAATGGAAAGGCCGGTACGGAGTTGAAAGGAAAGAAATTAGGAATCTTGGCATACGGTAATGTCGGTCGTTGCGTAGCGCATATCGCAAAAGGATTCGACATGGATGTTTATGCATACGATGCATATTGTCTTGCGGCGGCCATAGAATCCGATGGGGTGAAGGCAGTCTCTTCGCAAGATGAATTGTTTGAAAAGTGTGAAGTGGTTTCCTTGCATATCCCGGCTACGGCAGAGACGCGTCAAAGCATCAATTATGCCTTGGTCGGCAAGATGCCCAAGGGAGGAGTGTTGGTCAATACGGCTCGGAAAGAGGTCATTAATGAACCGGAATTGCTGAAATTGATGCAGGAGCGTACAGACCTGAAGTATGTCACGGACATCATGCCGGAAGCGGATGCGGATTTCCGTATATTGGAAGGCCGTTATTTCTCTACACCCAAAAAGATGGGTGCACAAACAGCCGAGGCCAATATCAATGCCGGAGTGGCTGCGGCGCATCAGATTGCCGCATTCTTCAAGGACGGATGTACGAAATATCAGGTAAATAAATAATCGTAGGGGCTATGGCTTGGGTTAAACCGTTTAAGGGGCTTCGTCCGCCTAAGGATTTGGTGGAACGGGTAGAGTGTCGTCCGTACGACGTGCTCAGTTCGGAAGAAGCCCGTATAGAGGCAGGCGACAACGAGATGTCGCTCTATCATGTGATCCGTCCGGAGATAGATTTTCCGGAGGGAACGGATGAATACGCTTCATGTGTGTATGAAAAGGGGGCAGAGAATTTTGCCAAATTTCAGCGTAACGGCTGGTTGGTGGAAGACGCTAAGCCCATGTATTATATTTACGCACAGACCATGAACGGGCGGACACAGCACGGCATCGTGTTGGGAGCTTCGGTCAAGGACTATATGGACGGGATAATCAAAAAGCACGAACTGACGAGGCACGAAAAGGAAGAAGACCGTATGAAGCATATCCGTATTACGGATGCGAACATAGAACCGGTTTTTCTGGCTTATCCCGATAATGCCGCGTTGGCTTCTTTGATAGACCGATATGCAAGGCGTGAGCCGGAATATGATTTCGTGGCCCCGATCGACGGTTTCCGCCATCGGTTCTGGCTTGTGGACAATGAAGCGGATATTGATGCGATTACGAAAGAATTTGCAGCCATTCCCGCATTGTACATAGCAGACGGCCATCATCGCACGGCTGCGGCAGCTTTGGTGGGACAAGAGAAAGCTTTAGCCCATGGAGGGACGCACCCCGAGGCGGAATACAATTATTTTATGGCCGTGTGCTTTCCGGCAAGCGAACTGACTATCTTGGATTACAACCGCGTGGTGAAAGACCTGGGGTGCTATACCTCGGATGAGTTCTTGCAGGCTTTGGAGAAGGATTTCGAAGTGACTTGCATGGGCGGTTCGGCGTACAAACCTGCGCAGCCGCATGAATTTTCGCTTTATCTGGATGAAAAATGGTACAGGTTGCGTGTACTTTCGGGACGTTTTGATGAAAACGATCCGATAGACGTGCTCGACGTGACTATCAGTAGCCGGCTTATCTTGGATGAGCTTTTGGGCATTAAGGACTTACGTCGGGATAAGCGGATTGACTTCGTAGGAGGACTGCGTGGTTTGGAGGAACTGAAAAGGCGTTGCGACAGCGGCGAGATGAAAATGGCGTTGGCATTGTATCCGGTGTCTATGCAACAAATCATGGATATAGCGGATTGTGGGAAAATCATGCCCCCAAAAGCTACTTGGTTCGAGCCGAAATTACGCAGCGGACTGGTGATTCATAAACTTTCATAAGGAAAAAATAATTATCTTTGCAACTCCGGTTGCCGGTGGAACCCGGCGGCCGGAGTTTTTTGAATAGGAAGGATATGGAAGGAAATGACGTATATAAGACGATAACAGCAGCGGCGGAAGGAGAATATAGCGAGAAGCGGAGCAAGTTCCTGGCTTTCATTTATCCTGTGCATACGGTAGACGAAGTGAAAGAGCAAGTGGAGTTCTATCAAAAGAAGTATTACGATGCGCGCCATTGTTGCTATGCCTATATGCTGGGACACGAACGGAAGGATTTCCGTGCCAATGATAACGGAGAGCCTTCCGGCACAGCGGGCAAGCCGATTCTGGGACAGATTAATTCTTACGGACTGACGGATGTTTTGATTGTCGTCATCCGTTATTTCGGTGGAATCAAGTTGGGGACGAGCGGTCTGATACAAGCCTATAAGGCGGCGGCTATCGAGGCTATACAGGCGGCCCGGATTATAGAAAAAACGGTGGACGAGGAAATCACGTTTTTCTTTGAGTATCCTTTCATGAACTCCGTCATGCGCATTGTCAAGGAGGAAGAGCCGTCTATTGTCCGTCAAGGGTATGAACACGATTGCAGCATGACGCTGCGCATCCGGAAAGGGAGTATGCCACGCCTGAAATCGAGACTGGAGAAAGTGGAGACATTGAGGTTTGAAGACGACGGAGAGTAGAAGAGGGAAGTGTCAGATGGAATAAAAAGAAACGGTGTGTTCCGCCAGAAGAGGGGGAATACACCGTTTCTTTTTTGATATGGGGTCAGGCTTACAGATTATTGCATTCATCCACCCATGCCGTAGCCGACGCGTCGCTGGGCATTCGCCAATCTCCACGAGGGCTCAGGCTACAGCTTCCCACCTTAGGACCATCGGGCAGGCAGGAACGCTTAAACTGTTGCGAGAAGAAACGACGGAAAAACGTTGTCAGCCATTTCTTTATCGTTTCGTCAGTGTACTTTCCAGCGAAAGCATATTGGGCCAGATAGAATATTTTGGACGGGCGGAAGCCGAAACGCAAGGTATAATATAGGAAAAAGTCATGCAGTTCGTAAGGACCGACCAAGTCTTCTGTTTTCTGGCTGATGTTGCCATCTTCGTCTGCCGGTATCAGTTCGGGACTAATCGGTGTGTCCACGATATCCAACAAGGTGGCTTGGGAGGATTCGTCGATGACGCTGTCGGCCACCCACTTGACCAAATGTTTCACCAACGTCTTGGGGATAGAGGCGTTGACGCCATACATGCTCATGTGGTCGCCGTTGTACGTGGCCCATCCCAAAGCCAGTTCCGACAAGTCGCCGGTTCCCACTACCATGCCATTCATCTGGTTAGCCACATCCATCAGAATCTGCGTACGTTCGCGTGCCTGTGCGTTTTCATACGTCACATTATGGTTGGCCATGTCGAAATTCAAGTCCTCGAAATGTTGTATGCAGGCCTTTTTGATGCTGATTTCTCGCAGGGTTACCCCCAGGCTTTTCATAAGGTTGACGGCATTGGTGTAAGTACGGTTGGTGGTTCCGAAGCCGGGCATGGTCACGCCGACGATGCCTTTGCGCGAGAGTCCCAATTTGTCGAACGTTTTGGTGCAGACCAATAAGGCAAGGGTGGAATCCAGTCCGCCGGAAATCCCGATGACTACGGTCTGGGTTTGTGTATGTACCAATCTTTTGGCCAGCCCTGCTATCTGTATGGCAAAGATTTCCTCGCACCGTTCGTTCAGTGCCTTTCCTGTCGGAACAAAAGGCATCGGATTGACTTTACGGCTTAATTCAATGTTTTTGGAAGCAAACAGTTCGGTGTCTATCTGTATGACGTCGTGCGATTTCAACCGGGCTACAGAAGCGCTGAATGTGGTGTTCACACGTCTTTCCGCACGCAGGCATTCTACGTCTATTTCGCTGTAAACCAATTGTTCTTTAAAAGAGAAACGTTCGTTTTCCGCCAACAGCACTCCATTTTCGTAGATAAGTGCCTTACCGGCAAAAACAACATCCTGTGTGCTTTCGCCGAATCCTGCCCCCGAGAATACATAACCGGCGAGGCATCTTGCACTTTGTTGTGTCAACAAGGCTTTGAGATAGTTCTGTTTGCCTACGCCTTCGTTGTCTGCACTGAGGTTGAAAATGATTTCAGCTCCCTGGAGTACCAATTCGGAACTGGGGGGAATGGGAGCCCATACGTCTTCGCAGATTTCCACTCCGAAACAGCAAGAGGGAGTATTGAAGACCAGGTGGCGGCTCAGCGGCACCATTTGTCCGCAAATCAATACATTGCTGTTTCCGTGCACATCGCCGGATGTGAACCAACGTTGTTCATAGAATTCCTTATAGTTGGGCAGATAAGTTTTGGGGATAAGCCCTAAAATCTTCCCTTTTTGTATCACTGCCGCACAATTCAGCAGCGTACCGTGGTAAGCGACAGGCAGTCCTATGATAGAGATGATGTCTAATGAGCGGGTGAAGTCGAGGATGCTGATAAGGCACATTTCCGCCTCGTCAAGCAGCAGTTGTTGGGCAAATAAATCGCCGCAAGTGTAAGCCGTGATGCTGAGTTCCGGAAAACAAATGATTTCTACGCCTTTACCTTCCGCCTGAATAATCAAACTTTCAATTTGTTGCGCGTTGTATTTGCAATCTCCTACTTTTACGCCGGGGATGGCTGTGGCAATTCTGACAAATCCGTAATTCATGTTGCTATGTTTGATATTTGTGGGGCAAAGATAATATAAAGGTATCAATAAAAGCAAAAAAAACTGTTATTTATCAAAAAAACACAGAAAGGCTTGCACGGGAACGGAACTTACACTAAATTTGCATTGTAAACATTACAAATTTATATTGGACATGGTCAACAAAGAGGCTTTGGATACATTGCAGAATTACGGGATTCACCCTTCCGTACAGCGCATAGCAATTATGGATTATTTGCTTAAAAATCATACGCACCCCACAGTGGATGAGGTGTATGTGGCTTTGTGTAAAGTGATACCTACGTTGTCTAAGACAACCGTGTACAACACCTTACGGCTTTTTTCCGAGCATGGAGCTGCCTTGATGTTGACCATTGATGAGAAGAAAGTTTGTTTTGACGGGGTGGTCGTTCCCCATGCACATTTTATGTGTAAACGATGCGGAAAATTATTCGATGTGGCTCTTCCGGAAAGTTTGAAAGATTTCTTGCCTAAGGGTTCGGACTTTAAGGTGGATGAAGCGCATGTCTATTATAAAGGTGTATGCAAAGCCTGTGCGATGGAGGCGTGAGCCTGAAAGGTACGGGCAGAGAAATAAAGTATAAACGAATGTGTAATTTAAATTAAAAACGAAAGAAAATGAAAAAGAAATTTGTATGTACGGTATGTGGTTACATTCATGAAGGCGAAGAAGCTCCGGCACAGTGCCCGCAGTGCAAGGCTCCGGCTTCAAAGTTCAAGGAATTGGTAGATACGGAATTGACTTTCGTGACCGAACATGTCATCGGCATTGCCAAGGACGTTGACCCTGAAATCAAGAAAGGTTTGCAGGCTAACTTTGAAGGCGAATGCACAGAAGTGGGTATGTACTTGGCCATGAGCCGTCAGGCTGACCGCGAAGGCTATCCTGAAATTGCGGAAGCTTTCAAGCGTTATGCTTTTGAAGAGGCCGACCATGCTTCTCGTTTCTGCGAATTGTTGGGCGACATGGTTTGGGACACGAAGACGAACCTGAAAAAGCGTATGGAGGCTGAAAGCGGTGCTTGCTCCGGCAAGATGGATTTGGCCAAGATGGCTAAACAGCAGGATTTGGACGCCATTCACGACACTGTGCATGAAATGGCGAAGGATGAAGCTCGTCATGGCCGTGGTTTCGCCGGTCTGTACAACCGTTACTTCGGCGACAAGTAATTATCTCGTATGGTGTATTAGTCCGGATGTCGTAGCATATCCGGCAGGAAAATCCCGTGAAGTTGAATATCTGGCTTCACGGGATTTGTATTGAATGCCCCGCCTGTCGTTTGAGTATGACATGGGAGGATATAGCGTGTGGCTGTTCTTTCGGATATATCGGTAAGTTTGACAAAAAAGGCTTGCATGAAAGCGATTTATCATCTTGCGGCAAACGGAAAATCGTTTGCAGGAGAATGAAAAATCAATCTCAGGCGAATGATTTTTCATTTGGCGCATATTTTTACGCTGTATTCAAGAGCTTGAAAAAGAGGAATATAGAAAGATGGAGAGGCTTTTTTCTCAGCAGGAAAAATCTTTGACGCGAGGGAAGGGGAGAGAATGGGAATGATAAAGAAACGACGGATGGTTTATTCGTAGTCTTTCAGTCGTTTGGGATTTTTCGGGAACCAGCCTTTCAGTACCCGTTTGCGTTGGTCGAACACTTCGAGTATCCCCCAAAAGGAAGAGAACGATATGACACCGAAAATAATACTCAAGTACACGTTTTCCACATAAAGGGACAAACCGGCACATAGGATTCCCGTCACGAGGAAAGCCCACCAGCATCGGGTTCCGAAATAGTATTCGCCCTTGATGACTAAAGGATGGAACAGGCCGATAATCAGGAAGGTGGCTAAGCCGATAAGTATGCCTACGTAGTTCATTGCGTTTGCGTGTATTTAGTTTGTAGGATGCAAAGTTAAGATTTTATTTCTATATAGCAAGTGTTGCATGAGGCCTCGCACGAATAAATAGAGGAGAAAAGCCAGCCAGAGTGCGTGGTTTTGCCATATAGGGAAGAGGCTGAGATAGACGCTGAAAAAAGTCAGGGTGGCGCCCAACATGGACAGGAGCATATAGCGTGTGGCCGTGAGTCCGATGAAAACACCGTCCCAAATGAATGCCGAGAGACCTGCAAAGGGGATGAGGACAGCCCAAGGCAGGTAGTCGGAAGCTGTGGCGACGACAGAGGCCTCGTCGGTGAGCAGGTTCATGAGAGCCTTTCCGCCGGCCATATAGAATAAGGTGAAGGTCAGTGCCACGCCGCTTCCCCAAAGAAACAGGTTACGGATGACTTTTTTCAGGGCCTGATAATCTCCCGCACCGGCACATTTGCCCGAGAGGGCTTCTCCGGCAAAGGCGAAACCGTCCATGAAATAAGAATAGAGGGTGAAGTATTGCATCAGCAAGGCATTGGCCGCTAAGATATATTCCCCTTGACGGGAACCGACGGAGGTGAAATAGAGAGTGACGCACACGAGGCAAAGGGTGCGCAGGAAAATGTCGCGGTTGACACTGAAGAAACGGCTAATGGCGTTTTTCCGGAATACGGAAGAGGGGACGAATGTATAAGGAAGGCCGAGCCTACGGTGCATACGGTGGCAATAATATAGGGAAAGCGTCAGTCCGCAATATTGGGCGATGACCGTTCCCAAAGCCACTCCGGCCACGTCCATGTGCCATACGAAGACGAAAAACAGGCTGGCCGCTATGTTGACGAGGTTTTGGACGATGGCCACGTAGAGCGGGTATTTTGCATTTTGCAATCCGATGAACCATCCGGTCAGACTGTAAAGCCCAAGCACGGCCGGGGCGCCCCATACGCAGATTCTAAAATATACCGAAGCAAAATCCGCCACAGCTTTCGTGGGCGACATGACGGACAGGGCCAGATGAAGTAACGGGCCTTGCAGGAGGAGTATGAGGATGGCTATGCCCGTGGAAGTAGCCAAGGAACGATAAAGCAACAGTTGGATTTCTTGTTTATTGTCGGCACCGTAGGCTTGTGAAGTCATCCCGCTGGTTCCCATCCGCAGGAATGCAAAAATCCAATAGATCATATTGAATATCGTACCGCCGATGGCTATGGCACCGATATACGAAGCGGCACCGAGATGTCCCGCAATGGTCAGGTCTATTAGCCCGAGCAGGGGAACGGTGATATTGGAAAGGATGGACGGGAGAGCGATGTGCAGTATCTCTTTGTGGTATGACTTATTCATGACGGTCATTTGTTGGCTGAATAAAAATAAAGGCACTGTCAACTCGCTGAAAGCTTGTTTTACAGTGCCTTTTCTGATGGTCGGGGTAGCGGGATTCGAACCCACGACCCCCTGCTCCCAAAGCAGGTGCGCTAACCGGACTGCGCTACACCCCGAGACTTGAGAGAATGTGATTTCTCAAAAGCGATGCAAAGGTACGTCTTTTAGACGACATATCCAAACTAAATACAAAAAAAGTGGCATGCCTCTCAAAAGAAGCATGCCATTTTCTGATAAATGCCAGACTAACGGTTTAGAATTTGAAAGGCTGGCTCTTTACATAGATTTTGTAACCTTTGATACTTTCGGGTGCTCCCTGTTCCACGCGGGGAAGGTATTGGAAACCGCCTAATGTCTGCTCTGCGCCCAAATCCAATACGATGTAATGGGGGAACTTCACGTCTTTATTGGTGCTCCAATACGTAGACTCCTGAAGGTCGAAAATCTTATCGGCTGTTTTGTTGCCCGAAGAGATGTCCTCATCGTCGGCATATGCCACTGTCCATGGCTCGCGGCTGATGCGCTGGCCCTTGTCATCAAGCATGTACCATTCCGCGATACAAGCATATTCGCGGTTGTTATGGGAATTCAAGGCTTCGATGCACACGTAACGTCCCGTTACGGGTTGGTCGAACCGGACTTCCTGCCAACCGTTGCCTGCGGCAAACTCACCGGTCTTGCAAGGCGTTTCGCCGGCCAAATTCAGAGTTTGTCCTTCCTTGCGGTGCGTGTTCGGCGCATCGACGTTCAGTTTGTCGATGATAGGTTTGGACAGACCTTCGACCACGGTTTCCTGCGGACCTACAATGTCTTGTACGATAATCTCGTTCTCGCCTTTCTTCAACCAGCATCCGGGCATGTAAAGCGTCTGTTGCGGACCGATTTTCCAAAAGCGTCCGATGGCGTGTCCGTTTACGTACACTTGTCCTTTGCCCCATGTTTCCAAATTCAGGAACGTGTCGCCGGTCTTTTTCAGGTTGAAAGTCGCACGGTAGCATCCCGGTACTTTCTGGTCTTTCAGCGGAACATATTTCATGTCCTTCTGCACCTGATAGCTGTCGCTGAGGGTGTAAATCTGCCAGTTCTTCAGGTTGACGGTCACTTGGCTGCCTGTGCTCATGGTATAACTCAATTCCACCTTTTCGGTGATACCCTTGAAGTCCTTGATGGCACGTCCGAAATTGATTCGTCCCATGGCTTCCACAAGGATGTCCAGTTGGTCTCCTTCCTTCATGGCCGGCAGCAACATGGTCTTTTCGTGGTTGCGACGGTCGATGGAACCGATCAGTTTCCCGTTGATAAAGACTTGCGCGAAGTCGTGCGCATCCGTTATGGTCAGCACACTTTGGGTAGGCACTGCCGGGGTTTTGGTACGGTAAAGAATGGAACCCCATCCTTGGTTGAGCGCTTCCATCGTCTGAATGTCCATCGACGCATGAGGGGCGGGGAGGTTCTCAAACAAGGGAGCCACTTCCGTAAACTGTATTTTGGGAACATTGATTACAGGGAATTCTTTGGGGATGGAGGGTAACTTTTTGTCGCTATACCCGGCCAGCATCTCGCGCAATTCCATGTATTTAGGAGTGACTTGTCCGGCCTCGTTGATAGGAGCATCGTAATCGTACGAAGTCACGTCGGGCGAGAATCCGGGACTGTTGGCACCGGCCCAGTGCCCCCAACTGGTACCTCCGTGCGTCATGTAGAGCGAGAAAGAAATACCTTTGTCCAACATTTCCTTCAGTCCGCCGACCATTTCCTTGCTGCCGCGCGTTTCATGACGCCCGCCCCATTTGTCGAACCATCCACTCCAGAACTCGGAACACATTTGGGGAGATTCGGGACGCAACTCGCCCAACTTCTTGAATTCGTTTTCGATATTGGCGCCGGTACCGAAGTTCATGGTCCATACCAAATCGTCCAGTCCGTTTTTGGTAAAGTTGGAACTCCAGTCACATTGGAATAAAGTTACTTTGTCGAAACCGGAATCGCGGATGATGTCGCGGATGGCCGAAACATACGGTTTGTCCTCGCCGTATGAGCCGTATTCGTTTTCCACTTGCACCATGATAATCGGTCCGCCTTTTTCAATGGTCAAGTCTCCGATCTGCTCTTCCAGTTTCTGGGCGAAGATACGGTAACGTTCCATGAAGTACGGGTCTTGTTCTCTCAGACGGATGTCTTTCTTCTTCAACAACCACCACGGCAGACCGCCCATTTCCCATTCAGCGCATACGTATGGGCCGGGGCGCACGATGACATAAAGCCCGTTTTCTTGTGCCAATCGGATAAATTCCGCTACGTCGTTATTGCCCGTGAAGTCGAACTTGCCTTCTTCCTGTTCGTGTATGTTCCAAAAGACATACAGGCAAAGCGTGTTCATTCCCAAAGCTTTGCACATCTTGATGCGCTGCTCCCAATAGGGACGCGGGATGCGGGGATAATGCACTTCGGCGGCCTTGATGATGAAAGGCTTGCCGTTAAGGAGGAATGTCTTGTTTCCTACTCCGAAAGTTTCGGTTTTGGCCGCGGCTTCCGTCGGAGTGAAAAGGAACAATCCGGCCGTGAGCAAGGATGCTTTAAGCGCGTGGCTGATACTTCTGTTTAAATTCATCATAGAAATCAGTTATTAATGATATGGTTTCTCATATTTTGCGGGTTCAAAAATACGACACTTATTTCTTATATACAAGTTTTTGAAGAAAAAGGATAAAATAAGAACGAAAACTTTTATCTAACGTTGAATTCCTCATAAAAAAAGGATAACTTTGCACGTTGAATCTTAATATAAGCAAACAGATATGTTCAGGACAAATACTTGTGGTGAGCTGAGACTTGCGGATGCCGGAAAGACCGTGACGCTGGCCGGGTGGGTGCAGCGTGTGCGCAAGATGGGAGGCATGACTTTCGTCGACTTGCGTGACCGGTATGGCATTACACAATTAGTTTTTAATGAAGAAGTGAATGACGCGCTTTGTGCCCGGGCTAATAAGTTGGGGCGTGAAGATGTGATTCAGATAAAGGGCGAAGTGAACGAGCGTGAGAGTAAGAATAAGAATTTGCCGACAGGGGAGATTGAAATCATCGTGTCGGAACTGACTGTGCTCAATGCTTCCGCCACTCCTCCTTTCACGATCGAAGACAATACGGACGGAGGAGACGATATCCGTATGAAATACCGCTATTTGGATTTGCGCCGTGCTTGCGTGCGGAAAAATCTGGAACTCCGTCATCAGATGACGATGGAGGTTCGCCGTTATCTGGACAGCAAAGGCTTTTTGGAAATAGAAACACCGATGCTGATCGGGTCTACTCCTGAAGGTGCCCGTGACTTTGTGGTGCCTTCCCGCATGAATCCGGGGCAGTTTTATGCGTTGCCGCAAAGCCCGCAGACTCTGAAACAACTTTTGATGGTAGCCGGCATGGACCGTTACTTCCAGATTGTGAAGTGTTTCCGTGATGAAGACTTGCGTGCCGACCGCCAACCCGAATTTACACAGATAGATTGCGAGATGAGTTTTGTGGAGCAGGAGGACGTGATAGCTCTTTTTGAAGGGATGGCCAAACACCTGTTCCGTACGATACGGGGCATTGAACTCACCGAACCTTTCCCCCGCATGCCTTGGAGCGAAGCCATGCGGCTTTACGGTAGCGACAAGCCGGACACGCGTTTCGGTATGGAGTTCGTGGAACTGATGGATGTGTTGAAAGGTACGGGAGAGTTTTCCGTGTTCAATGATGCGTCCTACATTGGAGGTATTTGTGCGCCGGGATGTGCTTCATATACCCGTAAGCAGTTGGACCAACTGACGGACTTCGTGAAACGCAGTCAAATCGGGGCGAAAGGATTGGTATATGCCCGTGTGCAGGAAGACGGCAGCGTAAAATCCAGTGTGGATAAATTCTATACGCAAGAAGTATTGTTGCGCTTGAAGGAGACGATGAAGGCCGTGCTGGGCGATTTGATACTGATAATGAGTGGCGAGGATGCCATGAAGACGCGTAAACAGTTGTGTGAATTACGTTTGGAGATGGGTTCCCGATTGGGATTGCGCGACAAAAATAAGTTCTCTTTGTTGTGGGTGGTGGATTTCCCGATGTTCGAATGGAGCGAAGAGGAAGGGCGTTTGATGGCGATGCACCATCCGTTCACGCATCCTAAGGATGAGGACATCCCATTGTTGGACTCCAATCCGGCGGCTGTGCGTGCGGATGCTTACGATATGGTTTGCAATGGAGTGGAAGTAGGAGGGGGATCCATCCGTATCCACGATCCGGAGCTTCAGGACAAGATGTTCAAGATATTGGGCTTCACGGAAGAACGTGCACAGGAACAGTTCGGTTTCCTGATGAATGCTTTCAAATACGGTGCGCCTCCTCACGGTGGTTTGGCGTACGGGCTTGACCGCTGGGTAAGTTTGTTTGCCGGACTTGACAGTATTCGCGATTGTATCGCTTTCCCGAAGAATAACAGTGGGCGTGACGTAATGCTGGATGCGCCTTCTTATATAGACCAAAAGCAGTTGGATGAACTGAATTTGGCACTCGATTTAAAAGATTGAGCAAAAGAAGAATATAGAGAAATATTATAGTTATAAAAATGTGCGAGGGATTATTTCCCTCGCATATTTTTATAATATCCATCTCATAATGGCGGAAATGGAATTATTCAGAAGGTGCTTCTGTTGTAGAGTGAAGTGGTTTGCTTACCGGAAATAATTTAGTGAATAAAGTAGGGAAGGGGGTCTCAAACTCCATCGGCTCTCCCGTGATGGGATGGTAAAAATTCAGTCGATAGGCATGTAACCCCAACCGTCCTATTGGATCGCTTCCATTGCCGTATTTTGAATCGCCGACTACCGGATGGCCGATATCTTGCATGTGTACACGGATTTGGTTTTTCCGGCCGGTTTCCAATTTCAATTCAACCAACGAATAACGCTCTCTCGCGTCTAACGTATGAAAATGTGTGACGGCATATTTTCCTCCGTTGTCTGTCGGACTGGAGTACGTTACATACGCTTTATTGTCTTTCAACCAAGAAGATATGGTTCCGCCTTCCTTTTCCATCTTCCCACTGACTACGGCCACGTATCTACGGTCTGTCACGATTTCCTGCCAGTGTTCTTCCAAAATCCGTTGTACCTCTATATTTTTTGCATACATCATCAAACCGGATGTGTCGCGGTCCAAACGGTGGACTACGTGGGCAGTGCATTTGAAATGCCGTCGGGTAAAATATTCATCCAATACGGTTTTGATTGAAAATTGTTGTGTAACAGCGGGCATAGAGAGAATACCGGCACTTTTTTCAATCACAATCAGGTCTTTGTCTTCATATACAATCTTAACGTATTTGTTTTTCAGCTCATTGTTACGCTTATGTTTGCTTACCCGTACAACCATACCGGGTCGTAATTCATAATTATATTGGGAGACAGATTTTCTGTCTACCGTGATGCCATGTCCCGTCAGAATATCTTTGGCTTTATTCCTACTGATTCCTTTCATCGATTCCATAATGAAATCTAATAATGACATGGGTTTATTGACTGTAAACTCTATGTATTTTGATGCTGCATATTGTGCACCGGACTTATTTCTCATCTTTTCTTCTGTTTTTTGCAAAGGTAAGACTATTTTTTCAAATACAGGCTTTGTGGTTGCTTGAATCTTGAGATTTAATACCTAATCGGCATTATGTTTAATAAGAAAGAAGCTTTTTAATTATTCATTCTACCTCGAAAGTTTCTTTCAAAAAAAGGAAAGAAAGCCAAAATCCTCTTCGGCTTTCTTTCCTTTTCTTTATTTCGTGTTTTATTTTGCTGTTTAGAGTAGCTCCAACTGCTTGAATACTTTTGTAAGTTTCTGAATCGCTTCATCCACTTGTTCGTGCGTATGGTTAGCCATCAGGGCGAAACGAACTAAGGTATCTTGAGGCGCACATGCAGGCGGAATCACAGGATTAATGAAAACTCCTTCGTCAAAAGCCAATTTCGTAACCATGAATGTTTTTTCCGTATCACGGACGTAAAGTGGAATGATTGGAGATTCTGTGGCACCTATCTCAAATCCTGATTCACGAAAACGTTTTAAAGCATAATTCGTTACGTTCCATAAATTTTCCAAGCGCTCCGGTTCTTGCTGAAGAATATGCAGGGCTTCTAACGCTGAAGCCGTAGCGGCCGGTGTGGCTGATGCACTGAATATATAGGTACGCGCATTATGCTTCAGCCAATTGATGATGCTTTTGTCTGCTGCGATAAAACCTCCGATTGAAGCCAAAGACTTACTGAATGTTCCCATTATCAAGTCTACCTCATCCGTCAAGCCGAAATAGTCGCATACTCCTCTACCCTGCTTGCCAAAAACACCAAGGCCGTGAGCCTCGTCTACCATAATGGAAGCGTTATATTTATGTTTCAGTCGCACAATTTCGGGAAGGTTGGCTAAATCTCCTTCCATTGAAAAGACTCCGTCTACGATGATTAATTTGATAGCATCCGGATTGCATTTTTGTAATTGCTTCTCCAGATCTGCCATATCATTGTGCTTGTACTTCAGGTTTTGAGAGAAAGACAAACGTTTGCCATCTACAATGGAAGCATGGTCTCGGTCGTCGCAAATGATATAGTCGCCTCGTCCTGTCAAACAAGGAATGACACCGGAGTTGACTGTAAAGCCAGTCGCGAAACAGAGAGCTTCTTCTTTACCTACAAAAGCTGCCAATTCTTTTTCAAGTTGAACGTGTATGTCCAATGTTCCGTTGAGGAATCGTGAACCGGCACAACCGGAACCATATTTACGCATAGCAGCCACGCCAGCCTCTATGACGCGGTCGTCGCCCGTCAGACCTGTATAAGCATTAGAACCAAACATGAGTACGCGATGGCCACCCATAAGAACTTCGGTACCTTGTTTGCCTTCTATTTCGCGGAAATAAGGGTATATGCCTTCAGCCATGTACTTTTGTGGCTCGTCATATTTAGCTAATTTGTCTTGTAATAAGCCCATTTTAATAAGTTCGTAATTAAAAAACTTTGCAAAGTTAATAAAAACATCCTTTTAAATAGCCTTTAATCATAAAAAATCTTTTTAATGTTCTTGTAAGCCGTGAAGTCAGACGCTGTATTTCTCATTTTTTATCCTTATCTTTGTTCCCGATTTAAGAAGCAATATGGCAAAGAGGAGCATCGTTTTTATTATAAATCCTATATCTGGAACCCAAAGTAAGGACAATATCATAGAACTGATTTCTCAGCATTTGGATCAAGATAAATTCAACTATCAGATAGCCCGGACCGAATATGCCGGACATGCTACTTTATTGGCACAGGAGCATGTTGAAAAAGGTTGTGATGCGGTTGTGGCTATTGGGGGCGACGGTACGGTCAATGAAATAGCCCGTTCCTTAGTACATACGTCCGTGGCCTTCGGTGTCATTCCTTGTGGCTCGGGAAACGGATTGGCACGTCATTTACGCATTCCCATGGATCCGCTTGGTTCCATTAAGGTACTTAATCGTTTTGATATCGAGTGTCTGGATTATGGGAAGATAAATGATGTTCCTTTTTTTTGTACATGCGGTGTGGGGTTTGATGCTTTTGTAAGTTCCAAATTCGCTCATTCGGAGAAACGCGGAGTATTGACTTATTTGGAGAACACGCTTCGGGAAGGTTTGAAATATAAGCCGGATACGTACGAGATTGAGATAGAAGGAGAAACGTCCAAGTACAAGGCGTTTCTGATTGCTTGTGCCAATGCGTCGCAATATGGGAATAATGCATATATTGCTCCTCACGCTTCCATGTCGGACGGTCTTATGGACGTAACGATAATGGAGCCTTTTACGGTTCTGGAAGCCCCTCAAATTGCTGTCCAGTTGTTCAATAGGACATTGTTGCAGAATAATAAAATCAAGACATTCCGATGCAAAAACATCCATATTCATCGTGAACATCCCGGAGTGATTCATTTTGATGGCGATCCCATGTCGGCCGGGACGGATATTGACGTACAATTAATACAAAAAGGTTTGAATATGATTGTGAATACTCAACAAGCCTCAGACACTGCGTTTGGGCGGGTTGTTTCAGAATTATATGACGAACTGATTTCTTTGAGTATAAGCGTACGTAATCGAAATATCCGGCGTATAGACAGCTTTAACAAAGAAGTCATGAGACGCCTGAAATTATAATCAAAAATGTATGTAATATTCTTCTGTGAGCCTTTTGTACTCTTCCGTGTAAATACCATTCCTGTCTCTGATCATGAGCCGTGTGGTTTGAGGGTAAGGCGTACTTCCTTTTTTAAAGCTCAATAAGGCTCTTTTCGGCATACTCTCAGGCAAACTGTGTATCATACATCTTTTGTGGAGATTGAGTCCCCTCTCCCACGCCATTTGTATGAAAGCATCGGCTGACGATGCAGGGAGGACGACGTTGAAACAAGCTCCGTCGTTCAACCATGTATATGCGTTAGCGATGAGTGTATCGAAAGGAAGAGCGTCACTATGGCGTGCATAGTTACGTTTTTCTCCGGGGCATTGCAGTGAATTCGTAAAAAACGGCGGGTTACATGTTATCAGGTCAAACTTTTTCTGAGGAATGTAAATGAGAGCATTTTCTACTTCGAAATGCAGACGTTGTGACCAAGGTGTCTTTTTCCCGTTATCTGTGGCTTGGTTTACTGCTTCCTCGTCTATGTCTATTCCTATGATGTATGCGTTGCACTTTTGAGCTAACATGATGGCTATCAATCCGGAACCTGTGCCGATGTCGAGGATATATTTGGAATCGGGACAAACTTCCGTCCATGCGCCCAGCAGTACTCCATCCGTACCAACCTTCATGGCACATTTGTCGTGATAAATTGTGAACTTCTTAAAGTCGAAATGAGTTTTTGCCATAAAATTCGGGTGTAATCTTAGAGTCTATCCTTCGTTTTGCTTGCAAAAGTAGCAAATATTTGTTATTTCCACTGTATATCATACGTAGAGTACACTCTTTTTTTGTATCTTTGCCACGTTTTGTGAAAAAAGTTTTGTTCACTAAATCATTTAAGATTTTTAATATGCATATTGACGATAATCAGAATCCATTTTCATTGGTTGCAGATTTTGAAGGAGATGAATCCAGTGTTTTCGACGTGGAAATGGAGGCCACATTACCGATTTTGCCGTTGCGCAACATGGTGTTATTCCCAGGTGTGGTGATGCCTGTGGCAGTGGGACGGAAGTCTTCTCTTCGTTTGGCGAAAGCCGCAGATAAAAATAAATTGAACATCGGCGTAGTTTGTCAGTTGAGTCCGGAGACAGAGAATCCGGGGTTTGATGATTTGTATCACATCGGGACGATGGCAAAGATTATTCGTATTCTTGAATTGCCAGATCGGTCTACCACTGTTATCTTACAAGGTATGAGTCGTTTCGATTTGAAAGGTATTGTGTCCGACCAGCCTTATCTTACCGGTATGGTAGAGAAGTTGGAAGACACGCTCCCTTCGAAGAATAACAAAGAGTTCGAAATCTTGGTAGAAGCTTGTCGCGAACGTACGATGCAGTATATTCAGATGAGTGACCAGATGCCGAAGGAATCCATGTTCGCGGTGAAAAACGTGAGCAACAATATGTTTTTGGTAAACTTTGTTTGTGCCAATTTCCCTTTCCCTATTGTCCGCAAGATGGAGTTGTTGAGGGAGGGTGCATTGGATTTGCGTACGGTCAACTTACTCAAGCTGTTGAACAAGGAAATCCAATACTCGGAACTTCGGGCTGAGATCCAGCGTAAGACCCGGGAAGATTTGGACATGCAGCAACGTGAGTACTTTTTGCAACAACAAATCAAAAACATACAGGATGAACTTGGCGGTACGCCGCAGGATCAGGACTTGCACGATTTACGTACGCAGGCTCAAAAAAAGAAATGGCCGGAAGACGTTGCCAAGACTTTCCACCGGGAAGTGGACAAGCTTGAACGCTTGAATCCTCAAAGTCCGGATTATAATGTCCAACTCAATTATTTGCAGACGATGTTGAGTTTGCCTTGGCAGACTTATACGGAAGATAATTTAAGCTTGAAGAATGCAGAAAGAGTTTTGAACAAAGACCATTACGGGCTGGAGAAAGTAAAAGAACGCATCTTGGAGCACTTGGCCGTATTGCAGTTAAGAGGCGACCGAAAATCTCCGATAATCTGTCTGTATGGTCCTCCGGGTGTCGGTAAGACCTCTTTGGGCAAGAGTATCGCCTCGGCTTTGAAGCGGAAATATATCCGTATGTCTTTGGGCGGATTGTATGACGAGGCTGAGATCCGGGGGCACCGCCGCACTTATATCGGAGCTATGCCCGGGCGCATTATAAAAAGTATGATAAAGGCAGGCTCTTCCAATCCGGTGTTCATTTTAGACGAGATAGACAAAGTGACCCAGAATACAGTGAATGGCGACCCTTCTTCTGCCCTGTTGGAAGTACTCGACCCGGAACAGAACAGTGCTTTCCATGATAATTTTCTGGATGTAGACTACGATTTGTCCAAGGTCATGTTTATTGCGACTGCGAATAATATCGGTACTATACCCCGCCCCTTGCTCGACCGCATGGAACTGATAGAAGTGAGCGGCTATATTACGGAAGAGAAGGTAGAGATTGCTAAACGTCATTTGGTGCCCAAGGAAAAGGAAAACAATGGTTTGGCCGACCGGTCGGAAATCAAAATCAGCAAGCCGGCATTGGAGTACATTATAGAGAACTACACCCGTGAGTCCGGCGTGCGGGGATTGGAAAAACAAATAAATAAGGTGTTCCGTAAGATGGCATTGGAATACGCCCGAAACGGTATTTTCTCCTGTACGGACGTGAAAGTGGCTGATGTGGAACGCTTGTTGGGCAAACCCTTATATACTCGCGACAAATACCAGGGCAATGGCTATGCCGGTGTGGTAACCGGATTGGCATGGACCTCCGTTGGGGGAGAAATCCTCTTTATAGAAACCAGTCTGAGTAAGGGAAAAGGAAGTAAGCTGACGCTCACAGGAAATTTGGGCGACGTAATGAAAGAGTCGGCGGTGTTGGCATTGGAGTACATCAAGGCGCATGCTGACCATTTACATATTGATGCGCGGATTTTCGACCTGTGGAATATCCATGTGCACGTGCCCGAAGGAGCCGTACCTAAAGACGGACCATCGGCCGGTATCACGATGGCCACTTCTATCGCTTCGGCATTGACTCAACGCAAGGTCCGCCCGAATCTGGCCATGACCGGTGAGATTACATTACGGGGGAAAGTGCTGCCCGTGGGAGGCATTAAGGAGAAAATCCTGGCAGCAAAACGTGCAGGCATCAAAGATATCGTTATGTGTGAGGAAAACCGCAAGAACATAGAGGAGATACCGGAAATGTATCTCAAAGGACTGTCGTTCCATTATGTGAACGATGTGTCCGAGGTCTTGAATTTCGCTTTGCTGGACGAAAAAGTAAAAAATGCCATCGAGTTTACTTTCGATGAGCCTAAGAACGAAACGAAATGAAGTTTGAACTCCAACATACAGACACCCTTACATCGGCACGGGCCGGGGTGTTGACCACAGACCATGGCCCGATAGATACTCCTGTTTTCATGCCGGTGGGTACGGTGGGTTCGGTCAAGGCTGTCCATCCGTGGGAATTGAAGGAAGATATCAAGGCACAAATCATTTTGGGGAATACCTATCATTTGTACTTGCGTCCCGGAATTGAAATACTGGGCAAAGCGGGAGGTTTGCATAAGTTCAACAGTTTCAATGGTCCTATTCTGACCGATAGCGGAGGCTTCCAAGTCTTTTCGTTGACCGGTATCCGTAAATTACGGGAGGAAGGGTGCGAATTCCGTTCGCATATCGACGGTTCAAAGCATATTTTCACGCCCGAGAAAGTCATGGACATCGAGCGTGCCATCGGGGCGGACATCATGATGGCATTCGACGAATGTCCGCCGGGCACATCCGATTACGCATACGCGAAGAAAAGTTTGGGGCTGACCCACCGTTGGTTGGACCGCTGTATTCGTCGTTTTAATGAGACAGAACCCCGATACGGTTACCGGCAATCGCTCTTTCCCATCGTACAGGGCTGTACTTATAAAGACTTGCGTATCCAGTCGGCCGAGTTCGTGGCGTCAAAGGAGGCCGATGGCAATGCTATCGGCGGATTGGCTGTGGGCGAACCGGCGGAGGTGATGTACGAAATGATTGAGGTTGTTAACGGCATCTTGCCGAAAGATAAGCCACGTTATCTGATGGGGGTCGGCACGCCGGTGAATATCCTTGAAGGCATAGAGCGTGGAGTCGACATGTTCGACTGCGTGATGCCTACGCGTAACGGGCGTAATGCCATGCTGTTCACACAGAATGGTATTATGAACCTGCGTAATAAGAAATGGGAAGACGACTTTTCGCCTTTGGATCCGGACGGCACCTCTTACGTAGACAAGGCATACAGCAAAGCTTACCTGCATCACCTTTTCAAAGCTCAGGAATTGTTGGCGCTGCAAATCGCCTCCATCCATAATCTGGCTTTCTATTTGTGGTTGACACGTGAGGCACGCCGCCATATCATAACCGGTGACTTCGCTTCTTGGAAGGCCTCGATGGTAAAACGGGTGGCCGCACGGTTATAATTAAAGAAGGACTGTATATGAAGTGGTATAAACGTCTCATTTCCAAGTTGGATATGTATCTTATCAAGAAGTTTCTGGGTACATATTTCTTTTCCATTGCATTGATTATTTCCATTGCCGTGGTGTTCGACTTCAATGAGAATATCGATAAGTTTACGACCAATCATGCCCCGTGGAAAGGTATCATTTTCGAGTACTACGCCAACTTCGTCCCCTATTTTTCCAACTTGTTCAGTCCGCTGTTCGTGTTTATCTCAGTGATATTCTTCACCTCCAAACTGGCAGAGAATTCGGAGATTATCGCCATGATGGCCGCCGGGATGAGCTTCAAGCGCCTGATGCGCCCTTATATGATTTCGGCTGCCATCATTGCAGTGATGACTTTCCTGTTGGGAGCCTACGTCATTCCTAAGGGAAGCGTCACGCGGCTCAACTTTGAGAACATATACAAAAAGAAGAAAAAGACGGAGTTTGCCCAGAATGTGCAATTACAGGTCGATACGGGGGTCATTGCGTTTATCGAACATTTCGACGGACGCACCAAGACCGGTTATCATTTTTCGTTGGATAAGTTTGTGAACAAGAAGCTTGTGTCGCACCTTACGGCGGCTTCGGTGTCTTACGACACGCTGTCGGACGAGCGTTACCATTGGCGAATCAACAATTACACGCTCCGCGAACTGAAAGGCATGCGTGAATACATTTCCCATGGTTCGAGGATAGATTCCATCATCGCCATGGAACCGTCGGATTTCTTGTTGACACGAAACCAACAGGAAACCTTGACCAGTCCGGAACTGAAAGAATATATCGTCAAGCAGCGTGCCCGTGGCTCGGGCAATGTGAAACCGTTCGAGGTGGAGTATCAGAAACGGTTTGCCACCCCCTTTGCTTCGTTTATTCTGACGATTATCGGTCTTTCCCTTTCGGCGCGGAAGCGGAAAGGCGGTATGGGACTGTATTTGGGTATAGGATTGGCTCTGAGCGCTTCTTATATTTTGTTTCAGACCGTGTCGTCTACTTTTGCCATCAATGCAGACTGGCCGCCGGCTTTGGCGGCGTGGCTGCCCAATATAATATTTGCCTTTATTGCGTTTTTCCTTTATAAAAAGGCACCGCAGTAGAGTGGATGTAGGATTTAAACACAAATTAGAACAGTGGATTTTTACGATTTAGACTTAAGCGACCAAGTGCTCGATGCCTTGGACGATATGAATTTTACCGAGTGCACGCCTATTCAGGAACATGCCATCCCCGTGATACTCGAGGGGCGTGACATGATCGGCGTGGCACAGACGGGGACGGGCAAGACTGCAGCTTTCCTGCTTCCCATATTGAGTAAACTGAGCGATGGCGGTTATCCCGAAAAAGCCATTAATTGTATCATCATGTCCCCCACCCGGGAACTGGCTCAGCAAATAGACCAGGCTATGGAGGGGTTTTCCTATTACATGAACGTGTCGAGCGTGGCAGTATATGGCGGAAACGACGGGATACGTTATGAGCAGGAGAAACGCGGATTGGCTATGGGAGCAGATGTGATTATCGCCACGCCGGGGCGTTTGATCAGTCATTTGAGTTTAGGCAACGTGGATTTGTCGAAAGTGTCTTTCTTTGTATTGGATGAGGCGGACCGCATGCTGGACATGGGGTTCAGCGACGACATCATGCAGATTGTCAAGTATTTGCCCAAAGAACGGCAGACCATCATGTTTTCGGCCACGATGCCCCGGAAGATTCAAGACCTGGCACGCACCATTTTGCACGATCCGGTAGAAGTGAAACTGGCCGTATCGAAGCCGGCCGACAAGATCGTGCAGTCGGCTTACGTATGCTATGAGGCGCAAAAGGTGTCGTTAGTCAAAAAGCTGTTTGCCGAGCGGCCTCCGCACCGCGTGATTATCTTTGCGTCTTCCAAGTTGAAGGTGAAAGATATGGCCATTGCCTTAGGACGTGCCGGATTCAAGGTCGGTGCCATGCACTCGGATTTGGAACAACAGGAGCGTGACGAAGTGATGTATAAGTTCAAAGCCCAACAAATCGACGTGCTGGTGGCTACGGACATCGTGGCGCGCGGCATCGACATCGACGATATCCAGTTGGTCATCAATTTCGATGTGCCTCACGATGCCGAAGATTATGTGCATCGCATCGGCCGTACGGCCCGTGCCAACAACGACGGAGAGGCTATAACCTTGGTGAGCGAGAAAGACCAGCAACGTTTTGCTTCCATTGAGCATTTCCTTGAAACTGAAATAGAAAAACGTCCCCTGCCGGAAGGGCTTGGAGAAGGCCCGGCCTATCGGCCGAAAGAAGGTGGCGAGAAAGGATCTGGCGGACGTAGGAATCAGGGGCATAGAAACGGTTATAAAAGAAGAAATAAAAATCAAAGCAAGGAGGGACAATCACAAAAGAAATCCCGCCCGAATGCAAATAGCAGAAGAAGCACTGCAAATCGGGACAAAAAAGCGAAACAACCCCAAGAAAAGAAAGCCTCCGATTGAATTTTAAGTCTTTTTTTACTTTTGACAATTATCCTTTTCGGGAAGGATGATTGCGATTGGAAACGCTTCCAGATGGGTTCAGCACCTTTTTTGCATAAAAGAGACAAATCGTCCGTTTGCTTCATCGCGAAGACAAACGGACGGTTTTTTTATTTCTCTTTTTTCAGTAAGTCTCTGATTTCCGTGAGCAGTTGGATGTCGGCCGGAGGAGCAGCCGGAGCTTTCGGTTCCTCTTTCTTCTTTTTGTTAAGGGCATTCATACCCTTTACCAGAAGGAAGATGGCCAGTGCAATGATGATGAAGTCCAGCGTGGTCTGGATAAAATTACCGTAATTCAGCGTGACGGCCGGCGTCACCTCTGCCCCGCCCTTCATGACTGCCTCTTTCAATGTGATTTTCAGGTCGGAGAAATTCACTCCGCCGATGAGCAAACCTACGGGAGGCATGATGATGTCTGCCACTACCGAAGAAACGATTTTACCGAAGGCACCGCCGATAATGATACCGACCGCCATGTCCACCACATTGCCACGCATGGCAAATTGCTTGAATTCTTGCAAGATTTTTTTCATAGTTTCCAGTTTTGTTTATGAATTACCGGGGCAAGTTAAGCAAAATTATTCCAATGGCCAAATTTCGGTCTCATTCTTTTCCTTTTCTTTTCCCTCTTGTTGTTTTTCTTTACAGCCATGGCTTCGTGTTTCTTTGTTCTTCTTCTAAAATCATGATTCTATAAACCTTTGTGTAATAGATGCTTATAAATGCAAAATCAATCTCCTGAGATTGAAAAAACAATCGGCTGAGAACGATTTTCCGTTCTGCGGCAAACGATTTTTCATTCTCAGCCGATTGATTTTATGCTTTGAGGAAGGTGTGCGGAGAGGTTCATCGGATATTCTGAAAAACATACAGAACGGACGTACGCTCAATGCCTGAACCGGGAAGTATCCACTTCCTTGATTTCCTTTTTCTTATATCCTCCGAAACGGAAACTGAAGTTCAGGGTGAACGTTCTTAGGTAAAAAGAGTTTTCCATTCTCACGTCCTGACCTCCGTAACGTAGGTTACATTCCGGCATACTTGTATTGAATATGTCGCTGCAACGGGCAGAGAGTGTGGCTTTGTCTCCGGCAAAGGTCCATTTCACCCCGGCATCTACCGTACCCACCATTTTCAGGTCGTATGTGCCTTGTATGGCCGGAGTCTGCATGAATCCGCGCAATTCGAAAGTCAGATTCTTGTTCAGCTTGAACGTGTTGTCCCATTGGCACTGCAAAATCCACTTTTTCCGGTCGAAAGGAAGGTCGAAAAAGTCGTCGCAACGGTGGCGTGCGTATTGTTCCACCGCTACCCAACGGGAATCCCACCACGTTCCGACCCGGAACGGCACCGTGGCCATGAGACCTACGTACTGCGTGTAGTTCCAGTTCATCATCTTGTAAATCATGGCCAACCGTTCTGTGGACTGATAGGCCGTTTGCATGAACTGGTCTTGGGTGCGAGAGAAGTATGCGCCGAAAACATACTTCTGCTTCACTACGTAATTGGCACTCACGTTGTAGTTCGTCTGTGGGCGCAATCCGGGTGTGCCCCATATTTCGGAATATCCGTTGATGTAGCTGACGGAAGACTGCATTTCCCAATATCCCGGATAAGTCTTTTGGGTGGAGAGCGAGAGTTGCAGGATGTGTTCAGGAGTCTTCATGTAAGTGAGGGAAGCCTGAGGGTAGAAAGCCCATTTGCGGTAATTGCCGATGGAGTAATACTCCCCAGTGCCCGATACTGACCATGATATTCCGCTGGGGTAATCTTTTCCCAACGATATGTAGAAGTCCGCGGTCTGTTCTTTTAACTTGGAGTCCGTAGAGGGAGTGGCGATGTCGCCTTCCACCTCGGTGTAGGTTTGAAAGTCATGGTTATGGGTTTGGGTATAAGAGACGCCATATCCCAGATTCCATCCTTGGGACAGTTTGTGTTTCTGGTCGGCATACACGTTGTAGCGGTCTATCCGTTGCCCGCCAGCCAAGGTAAAACGGTTCCGGTTGCCGTCGGCATACTCGGCGTGCATCCACCGCCGGTTGTCGGTCGTATAGTGCGTATAGTCCCCACCGGCATCCAGACCGAATCCCGAACGGAGGTGCAATGCGATGTTGTGCATCTGGGCTTCGCGACGGCCGTCTATGTCACTGGTTTGGAAATTTCCTGTCGTTTGCGCGTCCTCTTGTATATTCGGCATGTATTTGCCGGTGTAAGCCAAGTCTATGCTGCTGTTCTCGTTGAAGTGGTATTCTCCGGCTACCCGCATGTTATGCCTGTAAGCTTTGTTGCGAAACTGTTCGTTTTCTTCTATGGAATATACCTGTCCGTCCAGGGTGTGCCGTGAAAACAAGTTGTAATATTGCATCGTGTGTACACGGTCTATGCCGTACATGGCATCCAATGCCAGTTTCGGGGTTGAGAAACGGAAATTCCCGGTGGCATTGCCCGCGTTGAAGTAGCAGTTGTCATAACTTGCATTGACTTCGCCCTGAAAGGAATAGTCGTTGGGACGTTTCAGAACGACGTTCAGGGAAGCTCCTCTTACGTGATATTGCGGCGGAGTGCTATACATGACCTCCACTTTCTCCACGCGGCTGACCGGAGTATTTCGCAAAAGGGTCTCCAACTGTCCCGCATCCATTGTAGTGGGTTTGCCGTTCAGGATGACCGTGACATCTCCGGCACCAGCCAAGGTCAATTTGCCTCCTATCTCTTGCACGCCGGGCAACCTCTGCAAGGCCTCGTAGGTGTTGTTGACGACTTTGTCCCGGACAATTTGTTCCAAATCATAGTCCAACCTCCCCTCTTCCACTCTTACTATGGGGCGCTCGGCTTTGACCACGACCTCACCGATGGTGCGGTCAGCCGGTTGCAGTACAATGGTCCCTACATCCTTTCCCGTTCCGTTTACGGTTCGTGAACGATATAAAAGGTGTTGTACAATCAGGCGATACTGCTCCGGTTGGGCCGACAGGGTGAAATGGCCGTCGGCATCCGATACGGCGGCACTGACGAATGCGGAATCCGGAGTCTGCAATACTACCGTAGCCCCTGTTACCGGACTGGATTCCAGGTCCGTGATTCTTCCGGAAACGGTTTGGGCATCCAGTAATTGGATGCCCAAACCATAGCTCCAAAATAAAAGGACGCTTAAAATCTTGTGTGCTCTGTTCATGATGGTGTGGCAGGGGTTAATACTCGAGAAGTTCCATCGTCGGCTTGCCGTCGTATCCTACACAGATATTGACCATATAACAACTGGCGTCGTCGGGAATACATACCGTGGCATTGAAATGGCATCCGCGCGGACCGGCTTCGGAAAATACCATGTTCGACAGGATGGCCTGATTCAGGAAACCGCTCGGTACGAGCCCGGTGAAGCTTTTCCGGGTATAGTCCCGTGAAAACAAACACACCTTTCCTTTGTACACGCAGATGTGAATCACGTTGTCGTAGTACACATTTTCCACGGCGATACCCTCGTCCGTATAACTTGTCTTGTATACTTTCAAGCGCGAGGGGTTGACATAGACATAGCAGTGGTAACGCTCGCCGCCATGGAACACTACTGTGTCTTTTTTTACGACTTCATTGTAGGTGAGCGTGGCGGCTTGCCGATGGATGAAATAGATACTGTCGTTCGGGTCTTCCGATCGGACGAGCTTCACGACGTCGCCCGTGGCCGAATGGAAGTGGAAAAGGTGATTTCCCCTCTTGTCTATGGGATAAGCGGTCGTATCGCCTCCTCCGGCCAAAAACAAAGTGTCCTTACGGATAAAAAAACGTACCGGTACGTTGGCCGTATCGGGGTAATAGATGGTGTCCCCTTTGGCGCAGAACGAAACGGTCTCGGTCTCTTGGTCGATCCAGATTCCCTGCAAAGCTTTTTTGGCCTCCTGGTCTTCCGGTTCGGGAGTATCCTTGTTTGGAGTCCGGTTGCCCCTTGTGCCGCAACTTGTCCATGCTGCCACGGACACTAAAAGACTACCGTATATAATATGATGTATCCATTTCATTACTTTCCGATACAATGGTATTCAAATCCGGCTTCGCGTACTTCGTCAGCGTCATATACGTTGCGCCCGTCGATGATGAGCCGTCCGCTCATCGTCTTCTTCAGCACGCCCCAAGCCGGCAGGCGGAATTCCTTCCATTCGGTCACCAAAAGCAGCGCGTCGGCATCCAATGCCGCTTCGTACATGTCGCGGGCATAAATGACCACATCGCCCAAACGGCGGCGGCATTCATCCATGGCTTCCGGGTCGTAGACACGAACCGTGCATCCGGCTTCCAGTAATTTCCGGATAAGAACGAGGGACGGTGCTTCGCGCATGTCGTCCGTCTCCGGCTTGAAAGCCAGTCCCCACAATGTGATGGTCTTGCCAGCCAACTCATGTTGCCATGCCGTGTCCAGCTTGTGGAAGAGGATGGACTTCTGGCGTTCGTTCACGGCCTCTACGGCTTTTAGTACCGTCATTTCGTAGCCGTTCTGTTCGGCCGTCTTGATGAGTGCCTTCACGTCTTTGGGAAAACAAGAGCCTCCGTAGCCGCATCCGGCATACAGGAATTTGCGGCCGATACGGGTGTCGGCTCCGATACCGTTGCGCACCATGTTGACATCCGCTCCCACGCGTTCACACAAATTGGCGATGTCGTTCATGAATGAGATGCGTGTGGCCAACATGGAGTTAGCGGCGTATTTCGTCATCTCGGCAGAGGGAATGTCCATGAATATCACTCGGAAATTGTTGATAAGAAAAGGTTTGTAGAGTTTGGTCATCAGTTCCTTGGCTTTTTCAGACTCCACGCCTACCACCACGCGGTCCGGACTCATGAAGTCGCTGATGGCGTTGCCTTCTTTCAGGAATTCCGGATTGGAGGCCACATCGAAAGCGATGTCGAGTCCCCGTTCGTCCAACTCTTCCTGAATGGCGTGGCGTACTTTCTGCGCCGTACCGACGGGAACGGTACTCTTGGTAACAACCAATTTGTAATCAGTCATATATCTGCCGATTGTTCGAGCAACTTGTAGGACGTATTTCAAGTCCGCGCTTCCGTCTTCGTCGGGGGGAGTTCCCACGGCACTGAATATCACCTGCACCTTGTCGAGCACGCTTTCGAGTGAAGTGGTGAAGTCCAACCGCCCTGCTTTTTGATTCTTCTGGACCAATTCCTTCAGGCCCGGTTCGTAAATAGGAATTTCACCTTGTTTGAGCTTTTCAATTTTATTCCGGTCCACGTCCACGCAAGTGACATTGACCCCTATCTCGGCAAAACATGCACCGGTTACCAAACCTACGTAGCCGCTGCCTACAATCGCTATATTCATATTTTCGTTGCTTTAACTGTAGGCAAAAGTAATGAAAAATAGAGCTATCAACAATACAAGCTGAAATATTTGATAACTTTTTCTGCAAAAATTAGCAATGTCCACGGGAAAGCCGTAAATTTGTAGTGTGAAAGAGTTAGTAAAACATATCGAGATATTGTTGCTGGAACACGATTGTGTGGTGGTTCCGCAAATCGGGGGATTCGTGACTTGCAATGCTCCGGCCAAATACGTGGAAGAAGAAAATCTGTTTTTACCCCCTATCCGTACGGTGGGGTTCAACGAACGCCTGAAAGCCGACGACGGATTGTTGGTTCGTTCATACGTGGAAGCATACGATTGTTCCGACACCGAGGCGAGAGCCATGCTCGGGGAACAGATCCGCGACCTGCAACAGGAATTGTGGGAGACGGGCACGTACGATCTTGGGAGCATCGGGGTATTGATGTTGGATGAGCGGAACAATGTGGAGTTTTCACCTTGTCAGGCCGGTACGGTCTGTCCGGCTTATTATGGTTTGGATGCCTTGCTGTTCGAACCTTTGCAAGCGGAAAAGGCGGTGGAAGCGTCATTGGCCGTCGAGGTGTCGCGTACGGTTCCCGAAAGAAAGCCCGAAGCGGCTGCAACGGAAAGCGAGCCTGTGGCACGCGGCGAAATCACCATCCGGCTGAAGACGGTGTGGCTGCAAAACATTGCTGCCGTGGCTGCCGTGGTGCTCTTGTTTTTCCTGATGTCTCCCGATGCCAAGAACACGGGAGTGTCTTCCGCGAACCAAGCTGATTTCGCCCGTCTGACGTGGATGCCTGCGGTACAGGAAACCGTACCCGAAGCTTTCGGTAAGCCCGAAGAGATACAGGCCAAGGGTATGGAAACGGATGTGGAAGGCGCAGGAACGGCCGTTGCCCGACCGGAACCTGTCCAAAAGACGGAGGACGCGGCGGCACTGAAAAGCGGCTATTGCGTTGTGGTGGCCAGTGCCATTTCGGAAAAGAACGCAGAGAGTTATGTCGAACGGCTTCATAAGGAAGGTTACAAAGAGGCGCAAGTATATAAAAAAGGAAATATGGTGCGTGTGGTCTTCCCCGGATTTGCATCCGAAGCGGAAGCACATGCCAAGATGAACGCTTTGAGCGACCGGTCGGAAGAGTTTGCGTCTGCATGGGTTTATCATATCAAGTAAGGAATACAAGGAATGAAAAGAGTACGCTGTCCTAAATGTGATCATTACATCACTTTTGACGAAACCCAGTATGAAGACGGGCAGTCGCTTGTTTTCGAATGTCCGGAATGCCGCAAGCAGTTCGGCATACGCATCGGGGCATCCAAGTTGCGGGCTACACGTAAGGAAGAGACTGTGGACGAGAACGAGAACGATGACGCATACGGCAGCATCGTTGTGGTGGAAAACGTCTTCCATTATAAGCAGGTGCTTCCGCTGAAGTTGGGCGACAACGTAATCGGAAGGTACGTGAAAGGGACTGCCATTTCTACCCCCATTGAGACAGTAGACCCTAGTGTGGACACCAAGCATTGCATTATTAATGTGAAGCGGGATAAGAACGGTCGTCTGGTGTACACCTTGCGCGACGCGCCGAGCAATACCGGCACTTTTTATATGAATGACATATTGACGGACTATGACCGTGTGAGACTGGAAGACGGCAGCATAGTCACTATCGGGGCTACCACGCTGATATTGCGTGCGGCTCGTGAAGAATAATTTTTATCTTATTTTTATGCAACCGGAATTGAGCAAGATGGTTGCCGCTACCCTTTCCATTGCCGAAAGACAAGTGGCACGCACCTTGGATTTATTGGAGGGAGGGGCTACCATCCCTTTTATCAGCCGTTACCGTAAGGAGATGACCGGAGGGCTGGATGAAGTGCAAATCGGAGAAATCAAAAGAGTGTATGACAAATTGGTCGAGACGGGCAAACGAAAGGAAACGATATTGGCTTCCATCGAGGCGCAAGACAAGTTGACCGATGAACTGAAACGGAGAATCGAGGCTTGTTGGGACGCTACGGAATTGGAAGACATCTATTTGCCTTATAAACCGAAACGTCGTACGCGTGCCGAGATAGCCCGGCAGAAAGGACTGGAACCTTTGGCCGTGATTATCGCCATGCAGCGTGAGGCGCACATACGCGAAGTGGCCGGACGTTATGTGAACGGGCAGGTAAAGGATGCGGACGAGGCTTTGGCCGGGGCTTCGGATATTCTGGCCGAACAGTTCAACGAGAACGAACGTTGTCGGAATGCTGTGCGCCAACAGTTCCGCCGTGGAGCCGTCATCAGTTCCAAAGTGGTGAAAGGTAAAGAGGAGGAAGGGGCAAAATACCGTGATTATTTTGATTTCAGCGAACCGTTGAAGCGATGCTCGTCTCATCGTTTATTGGCTTTGCGACGCGGAGAGGCGGAAGGTATCCTGAAGGTGGCTATTTCGCCGGACGACGAGGTTTGTGTGGAGAGCTTGAACCGTTTGTGCGTCAAAGGGAACGGCGAATGCAGTAAACTCGTAGCTTCTGCATTGACAGATAGTTATAAGCGTTTGATTAAACCTTCCATCGAAACGGAATTTGCAGCCGCTTCCAAACAGAAAGCCGATGATGAGGCCATCAGGGTCTTCGCGCAAAATCTTCACCAACTGCTTTTGGCTCCGCCTTTGGGGCAGAAACGTGTGTTGGGTTTAGACCCCGGATTCCGTACGGGATGCAAGGTGGTATGCTTGGATGCCCAAGGGAATTTGTTGCATAACGAAGCGATATACCCCCACCCTCCGCGTAATGAATATGCACAGGCGCAACGGAAGTTGCAGAAATTAGTGGAACAGTACGACATACAGGCTATAGCCATAGGGAACGGTACGGCCAGTCGCGAGACGGAGAGCTTCGTGCAATCTGTCCGTTTCGACCGTCCGGTAGAAGCGTTCGTGGTGAGTGAAGACGGGGCTTCCATCTATTCGGCTTCCAAAATCGCCCGTGAGGAATTTCCGGAATATGACGTGACGGTGCGCGGTGCCGTTTCCATCGGACGCAGGTTGATGGACCCGTTGGCGGAATTGGTGAAGATAGACCCGAAATCCATCGGTGTCGGACAATACCAGCACGACGTGGACCAGACTAAACTGCGGGAAACGTTGAACCGTACGGTAGAATCGTGCGTGAATGCCGTGGGAGTCAACTTGAATACCGCAAGTTGTCAACTGCTGACTTACGTGTCGGGGCTGGGGCCGCAACTGGCACAGAATATCGTGGACTACCGTGCGGAAAACGGCCCCTTCCCCACCCGACGGGATTTGATGAAAGTGAAACGCATGGGGGCGAAAGCCTTTGAGCAGTGCGCCGGTTTCTTGCGCATTCCGGGAGGTGAGAATCCTTTGGACAATACAGCCGTGCATCCCGAACGTTATGCCTTGGTGCAAAGGATGGCCAAGGATGCGGGGGCTTCTGTGGAAGAACTCATCCGCAACAAGGAATTGCGGCGGAGCATTCCGTTGGAACGGTATGCGACGGAGGATTGCGGCCTTCCTACGCTGAACGACATCATGAGCGAACTGGACAAACCGGGGCGCGACCCGCGCAGCAAAATAAAGGCCTTTTCTTTCGATCCCAATGTGCATACGATGGACGACCTGAAGGAAGGGATGGTATTGCCGGGCATCATTTCCAATATTACGAATTTCGGTTGTTTCGTAGACATCGGGGTGCACGAGAAAGGTTTGGTGCATATTTCGCAGTTGGCCGACCGCTATGTGAGCGACCCGAACGAAGTCGTTTCGCTTCACCAACAGGTGAACGTGCGCGTGCTGCAGGTGGACAAGGAACGCAAACGGATTGCATTATCATTGAAAATCTGATGAATTTATGAAATACAAGATTTTGGTCCTGGATTTGGACGGGACTTTGACGAATAAGAAAAAAGAAATCACGGTGCATACGAGGGAAACCCTCATCCGGGCACAGGAAGCGGGCGTGAAGATCGTGCTGGCTTCCGGAAGGCCCACCTACGGCATCGCCCCCTTGGCCGAAGAACTGCGCCTCGGGGACTTCGAGGGTTATATCCTGTCCTACAACGGAGGGCAAATCATTGATTGGAAGACCAAGAAGATGATGTATGAGAATGAACTCGACCCGAAAGTATATCCTTATTTATATGAATGCGCGAAAAAGAACGGTTTCGTAATATTGAGCTACAAGGACGAATACATCGTATCGGAAGACGCGGGGAATCCGTACGTGCAGCATGAGGCTTTTCTGAACAGGATGCCCAGCATTACCGTACCGAATTTCCTGGAGGTGTTCGATTTCCCCGTTCCGAAGTGCCTGATTGTGGGCGACCCAGAACCTTTGTCCGTACTGGAGCAAAAGATGAAGCAAGATTTGGAGGGGAGGATGAATGTATTCCGTTCCGAACCGTTTTTCCTGGAATTGGTGCCCAATGGCATTGACAAGGCGCGAAGCCTTGCCGTCCTATTGGGTGAGTTGGGCATGAAACCGGAAGAAATGGTGGCTGTGGGCGACGGATTCAACGACTTGTCCATGATTCAGTTTGCAGGTTGGGGAGTAGCCATGGCCAATGCGCAGGATGTCGTAAAAGAAACCGCCGACTATGTCACCCTCTCGAATGAGGAGGACGGTGTGGCCGCAGTGGTGGAGAAATTCCTGCTTGGTGTTTGACATTTTGGCAAAATGCCATTTTCCCCCATGGAGGATTGTGATATTTCGGGGGCAAGGCAGATGAAGACGAAAACAAATGATTCTCGCGCGGTCTGGCGGAAACAAAAAGACAACTCCTCAGTTCTTTTCCTTACATCCTGCAAGAAGAACTGTTGTCCTATGCCTTTCTTGTCGGGGTTCATGATAGCAAAAATCGTGTTTAAGCTTTCATCATGCCGCCCTTTTCACAGTATCAGGAACCGACCAAATAGAAAAAAACGAGGCGTTTTGCGCTGTTTCGTTTGCCGTTTTCAACTGTTTTAAGTGTCGGAATGCGGATGACCTCACTACGACTTGAGGAGATAAAAAATATTTTCTGCGCCAAACGAAAAAAAGTTCGGCCTCGTTTGGACTTAAAAAACATTTAATCGTATAAAAAACGAGGCCAAATTGTGAAGAAACGTATCTAAACTCAAACAGGAATCTTGTTTTTCCGTTTTTTCAGCGGCTCACGTCCTATCCGAAGAAACGCTTGAAACTTTCTTTTTGCATACGAAACCCTTATTTTCCTGCCATTTGTCCAAAATGAATGGATGGTGAGAAAAAGGCATCCCATTGCACGTGGTCTCGCATTTTTTATGTAATTTTGTTCTCAGTTTGTGCGGATGCCCTTTGTGTCCGTTAAGGCAGGCCGGTCAAGGTCGGGCGGGAATCCGGACCATCCATGTGGAACTTTAAAAAAGCATATCAGGAATGAAATAAAAATAAACGACATATTTAAATATTAACAAAGCATTAGCTATTATTGCGTTCACCGAAAAGTGTAGGAAGCTCATTAGGAAATAGAACATGCAAATAATAGACAAGCTTGCCGTGGGAGGTTGAAGCTTACCAAGAAAGATAGGACTAATGTTTGCGCCGTCAAGGCGTGGACTTGTCTTGTTTTCTTGGGAGGCTTCCTTTTCCTACACTGCCTCGGTGGACGCACAGATAAGGTTCACGCCTTCTTTGTGCGTCCATGCGGATGATAGCCGATGCGTAAAAGCTATCATCTGTTATGAAAGAAAAAATCAGTAGTCTGACATCAAGCACTATCAGTGCGCTCCGGTTTCCGTTGACGGTAGGTGTCGTATTCATCCATTTCAACGTTCTTTCCGATAATTTGGCCGTGCGTGGCACCGGAAACTCCGAACACTTCCCCACGTGGCTCGTATGTATGTTCAACTTGTTTAGCGAAGTTCTGCCGCGCATTGCCGTACCGTTGTTCTTCATTATCTCGGGTTACCTGTTTTTCCGTTCGGGTTTCATGATACGGACTTACACAGATAAGTTACGCAGAAGGGTACGTACGCTCCTCGTCCCATATATCCTATGGAACCTGCTCTACTTGATCAGAACTGCTTTTCGGGACATTCCCGCATTCTCTGGCTTAAGCCACGACACAGCGCAAGCCAACTGGTCGTTGTCTGCGGTGTTGGCGTGTTTCTGGGACAATAGTCGCGGTGTGTTCCCTGTACCTGCATCGTCATACATTTATCCGCAGGATTTTCCCTTGTGGTATGTTCGCGACCTTATGCTCGTGGTCGTATTGGCTCCTGTATTCTATTGGATGCTCAAAAAGGTTGGATGGTTGGCAGTTGTGGTTTTGGGTATGGTTTGGCTTGCCTTGCATTCCATTTACAATATAACCTATTGGGGACAGTTCTTCACAGCGGCTTTCTTCTTCTCGTGGGGAGCCTGCTACGGTCTGAAAGGTATGGACTTGGTGGCCTCGATGCGCCACCGCACGTGGATAGCCCTGCTGTATCCCCTTTGGGCGGTGGCTGATATGCTAAAGGTGGAGGGTATATACGGTATTTATATCCACAATATCGGCATCATTTTCGGCATATTCTCAGCGGTCGTGCTGACGGCATACTTGTTGGAACTCGGTGTCATCCGGGTGAACAAGTTCTTGTCGGATGGCAGTTTCTTCCTGTATGCCCTACACGCTTCGCTCATGCTCGTCTTAGCAAGGTGTATCACAAAAGTATTTTTCGTGGACAGTCTTTTTTATACGGTTGCACTTTATTTCATCGTGCCTTGCTTGACTACTGCCGTCTCATTCGGACTCTACGAGTTGCTTCGGCGATATACACCCCGGATTTGCGCAGTGTTGACGGGAGGGCGATGACGCTGTTCCGGTTTTCGTTAGCATAATGAAAAAATGCCGGAAAGGTTGGAACTTGAAACCTTTCCGGCATTTTCTATGTTTACGCTCTTCTTTCCAGCATGACCACGTTTTCCACGTGCTGCGTATGCGGGAACATATCCACGGGGCGTACTCCCATGATTTTGTATTGAGAATCCAGCAAAGCCAGGTCACGTGCCTGTGTGGCCGGATTGCAACTGACGTAGACGATACGATGCGGTGCGGCAAATAAGATAGTCTCTATGACGTCTTTGTGCATGCCGGCTCTTGGAGGGTCCGTGATGATTACGTGCGGTTGGCCGTGTGCCGTGATGAATTCCTTGTTCAGGATGTCCTTCATGTCACCGGCGAAAAACAGGGTATTGCCGATTCCGTTGATTTGTGAATTGATTTTGGCATCCTCAATGGCTTCGGGCACATACTCTATTCCGATGACCTTCCGGGCTTTCCCGGCCACGAAATTGGCGATGGTTCCGGTTCCGGTATACAAGTCGTAAACCAGTTCCGTACCGGTGAGGCCTGCAAAGTCCCGCGCTACCTTATATAATTCATACGCCTGATCGGTATTGGTCTGGTAGAAACTTTTCGGACCGACTTTGAACCTCAGATTTTCCATTTGCAGGTAAATGTGGTCGTTTCCCCTAAACGTGATGACATCCAAATCGCCTATCGTATCATTGTATTTGAGGTTGTTTACATATAATAAAGAGGTAATCTCCGGGAATGTTTCGGCCAGATAACCCATCAATGCCTCGGCTTGCGCTTTCTCCGTATCGTCGGTGATGCAGAACTGCATAAGAAGCATCAGTTCGCCCGTATTGGAGTTGCGAATCATCATGTTGCGCAATAGTCCGGCATGTTCCCGCTGATCGTGGAATGTCAACTGGTGCTCGTACCCGTAGTCACGGATGGCGTTACGGATACGGTTATTGATATCATCCATCAGACGACATTGTTCGATGGGTAAAATCTTGTCGAACGAACCGCTGGTGTGGAATCCTACGGCTCCGTTCTGCGTATATGCGTTTCCGGATGCGATTTCTTCCGGTGTAAGCCATCTCTTGTTTGAAAAACCGAATTCCAACTTGTTCCGGTATTCTTCCGTTTTCACGGAACCCAATATCGGCTGTACGCCGTTGAGTTCTACCTTACCGATACGGGTAAGGTTATCCAGAACTTGCTGTTGCTTGTATTTGAGCTGCTCTTTATATGGGAGACACTGCCACTTGCAACCGCCGCAAACTCCGAAATGCGGGCAGAAAGGTACGGCCCGAAGAGGAGAATATTGGTGGAACTTTACGGCTATCGCTTCGCAATAATGATGTTTTTTCTTCTGGATTTTCAGGTCGACCACATCTCCGGGAACGACAAAGGGAACGAAAACCACCATGTCGTCCACCCGGGCCAGGGCTTTGCCCTCTGCTGCCACATCCGTAATTGTAATATTCTCTAATATAGGGAATTCTTTTCTTTTTCGGGTCATATCCGATGAGTTTATTTAGTTTTTTATTTTGATTTCAGGGGACAAAAGTAGCATTTTTTTTGCATTTTTTCTCGTTTTTCCTTTTGCAGCCCATTTTTTTTGAGTAGTTTTGCATTAATTCATTTTGTTAACTAATTCAAAAACAAGCTTTGAAAAATGAGTGAAAAAAGAGTTTATACTTTTGGTAACGGGCAGGCTGAGGGCAATGCCCAGATGAGAGAAAGACTTGGTGGCAAAGGTGCTAATCTCGCCGAAATGAATCTTATCGGTATACCTGTACCTCCCGGTTTTACCATTGCAACAGATGTTTGCAACGAATACTATGAAGTGGGGCAAGAGAAAATCGTAGAAATACTTCAAGCTGAGGTCAATGCTGCGGTGGCCCATGTAGAAAACTTGATGAACAGTAAGTTCGGAAGCACTGAGAATCCGTTGCTGGTCTCGGTTCGTTCCGGTGCCCGGGCTTCCATGCCGGGTATGATGGATACCATTCTTAACTTAGGTTTGAATGATGAAGTAGCCGAAGGAATGGTACGTAAGACGGGTAATCCTCATTTCGTGTACGATTCTTACCGCCGCTTTGTTCAGATGTACGGCGACGTGGTGCTGGGAATGAAACCGGTGAATAAGGAAGATATCGATCCGTTCGAAGCCATCATAGATGAGGTGAAAGCCATTCGCGGGATAGAGTTGGACAAGGATTTGTCGGTGGATGAGTTGAAAGATTTGGTGGCCCGTTTCAAGAAAGCCATCAAGGAACAGACCGGAAATGACTTCCCTACCGACCCGATGGAGCAACTCTGGGGAGCCATCTGCGCCGTATTCCGCAGTTGGATGAATGAACGTGCTATTCTTTACCGTAAGATGGAGGGCATACCCGATGAATGGGGTACGGCGGTTTCTGTCATGGCCATGGTATTCGGCAATATGGGCGAAACGTCGGCTACGGGTGTTTGTTTTAGCCGCGATGCCGCAACTGGTGAGAACCTGTTCAACGGCGAGTACCTTGTGAATGCCCAAGGTGAGGACGTTGTGGCCGGAATCCGTACACCCCAACAAATTACGGTAGAGGGTTCACGCCGTTGGGCTGCCCTGCAAGGTATCTCGGAGGAAGAACGTGCCGCCAAATATCCTTCGATGGAAGAGGCTATGCCTGAGATTTATAAAGAACTCGATGCCATTCAGACTAAATTGGAAAACCACTATCGCGATATGCAGGATATGGAGTTTACAGTTCAGGATGGCAAACTTTGGTTCTTGCAGACGCGCAACGGTAAACGTACCGGTACAGCTATGGTGAAAATCGCCATGGACTTGGTGCGTGAAGGATTGATAGACGAGAAAACGGCATTGAAACGTTGCGAGCCTCAAAAATTGGATGAGCTTCTCCACCCCGTGTTTGACAAAGATGCGTTGAAAAAAGCCAAGGTGATTACACAAGGGTTGCCGGCGTCTCCGGGGGCGGCTTGCGGACAAATCGTGTTCCACGCAGATGATGCCCAGAAATGGCGTGAGGACGGCCATCGGGTGGTTATGGTACGTATCGAGACCTCTCCCGAAGATTTGGCCGGTATGTCGGCAGCCGAAGGTATCCTTACCGCTCGTGGAGGTATGACTTCCCATGCGGCCGTAGTGGCTCGTGGTATGGGTAAATGTTGTGTGTCCGGTGCCGGTGCCATCAATGTGAACTACAAGAACAAGACAGTGGAGATCGAAGGCGTTGTATATAAAGAAGGCGATTACATCTCCTTGAACGGTTCTACGGGACAAGTTTATGCCGGAGAAATACCGACGAAAGCGGCTGAACTCTCCGGTGACTTCAAGGCGCTGATGGATTTGTGTGACAAATATACGAAGCTTCAGGTACGGACGAATGCCGATACACCGCACGACGCGCAAGTGGCTCGTTCTTTCGGAGCAAAGGGTATCGGTTTGACTCGTACGGAACACATGTTCTTTGAGGACCAAAAGATTGTGGCCATGCGCGAAATGATTTTGGCTGGTAGTGTGGAAGGCCGTAAAAAAGCTTTGGCCAAACTGCTTCCTTATCAGAAGAGTGACTTCAAAGGCATTTTGGAAGCTATGGATGGCTGTCCGGTGAACATTCGTTTGCTCGATCCCCCACTCCATGAATTTGTGCCCCATGACTTGAAGGGACAACAGAAGATGGCCGATGAGATGGGCGTCAGTGTGGAAGAAATTCAAAAACGTGTGGAAAGCCTTGCCGAGAACAACCCGATGTTGGGTCATCGTGGATGCCGTTTGGGGATTACTTTCCCGGAAATTACCGAAATGCAGACCCGTGCCATTTTGGGTGCAGCCTGCGAGTTGAAGAAAGAAGGTAAGGACCCGAAACCCGAAATCATGGTACCGTTGGTAGGCATCCTTTATGAGTTGAAACAGCAGAAAGAAGTTATTTTGGCTACGGCTAAAGAAGTTTTCGCCGAAGAAGGTATCGAAGTGGAATTCGAAATCGGTACTATGATAGAGACTCCTCGTGCGGCTCTGACAGCCAACCGTATCGCTTCGGAAGCCGAGTACTTCTCTTTCGGAACGAACGACTTGACACAGATGACATTCGGTTACTCACGTGATGATATTGCCAGCTTCTTGCCGGTATATTTGGAAAAGAAGATTCTGACAGTAGATCCTTTCCAGGTGTTGGACCAGAACGGTGTGGGCCAGCTCATTAAGATGGCAGTGGAAAAGGGACGCAGCGTACGTCCGGGCATCCGTACCGGCATTTGCGGAGAGCATGGCGGTGAACCTTCTTCCGTGAAGTTCTGTGCTAAAATAGGAATGGACTATGCATCTTGTTCTCCTTTCCGAGTGCCTATTGCCCGTCTTGCTGCGGCGCAGGCTGCGATAGAGGAATAATCGAATAGATTCCTAATTATAGGCTTAGGCTGTAATCCTCCGATAACAAGGAGGTTACAGCCTAAGTTGTTTTTAGACAGTACGTGCATTTGGCTACAGAAATCGTGCAGAATGAACGTAAAAAGCATACACCAGGGCATACACTTGTTTGCACAGGCGCATACACCAAAGCATACACTAAAAAACAAAACGTATATGACTACATTTAAGACAGTTGTAAGAAAGAAAAGAGCCGATGGCTTCTACCCGGTCTACATCCGTGTGGTTCACCGTTCACGAATGGGTTACGTCAAGACCGACAAAGTTGTTACCGACAAGCAAATTATGAAGTCGGGCGACATCAAAGATGCGTATGTGAACGACTACTGTTCGAACGAGATTCTGCGTTACACGGATATGGTGAACCGCAAGGATGTGTCGCGCTATTCTGTGATGGAGCTGATAGAATATCTCACCCGTGTTAATGATGAGGTATGCTTTAGCGACTATGCCACCAAATTCATTGACCATCTCAATGCACGTACAGCCAAGAATTATAGGCTTGCCGTAAATCATCTTGAACGGTATCTCGGAACAAACCAAATCATGTTCTCCTTTCTAACGGCTACTGTTTTGCAGAAATGGATTGAAAGTTTGGCTCAAACTAATCGTGCTAAGGAAATGTACCCTACTTGTATTCGGCAAATCTTCAAGAAAGCTATGATGGAACTAAATGACGAGGAACGTGGTGTTATTCCCATCAAGTTCAATCCTTGGCTGAAAATATCCATACCGAAATCGGATACAGCCGAGAAACGCGCCATCAGTGCGGAAGCTTGCCGTGAGTTCTTCGGTCGCCCGTTGCCTGTAAGTAAAATGATTTCTTCTCTGCCGGAGTTAGGTAGAGATGTTGCGTTGATGTCACTCTGCATTGGTGGTATCAATTCAATAGACCTGTATGAGATGAAGAAGACGGACTACCATGACGGTAAAGTTTGCTACAAAAGAGCGAAGACCCGCAACAGTCGCAGGGATGAAGCCTATATCGAAATGCGGATTGAGCCATACATACAATCCGTTTTCGACAAGTATCTTTCAAAGGACGAATCAGATGAGTACCTTTTCAATTTCCACCAGCGTTATAGCAACTCGGATAGTTTTAATGCCAATGTGAACATGGGCATCCGTAAAATATGCAAGGATATGGGAATGAAGAAAGATGATTACTATCGCTTCTACACCTTCCGTCATACATGGGGAACCATCGCACAGAACGATTGCGATGCCAACCTGTATGATGTGGCTTTCGGCATGAACCATAGTCAGGGGTTAAATGTCACTCGTGGTTATGTGAAGATAGACTTTACTCCGGCATGGGAACTCAATGCTAAGGTTATCGACTTTATCTTTTTCAGTGACGAGAAAAGTAAACAAGGTAAGGCGAAGGATGTTGATGCTTCTCAAAACAAGATGTTCCGTATTTCCAAGAAGATGATGATATACGGTCGTGCCTACTTTAAGGGGAAAATAGTAGGTGAACTGACTAACTTGGGATTCAATACCGTTGATGATGTGATTAAGGAACTTGCTGGGCTGTTGCCTAAAGATATTCCTAATGGTGGTAATGTGCAGTTCCGCTTGACCAACTGTGATTCTCAAATGGAAGTGGTCTATGAGCGTAGTAAAGGCAAAGGATTCTGATGCCGAATAGCCGTGCCAGTAGATGATAATTGGTGCGGCTTCTTGCTGTTATTTCTGATTAGAGCCATTTATTTTCCCTTTCGTGAAATGTAAAGTTTTCAAAGCACCGCCACCAATGTAAGCGACTGAGAAGTGTAACTTTTGTGAAACCTCGAAGCTGCTTTCCTTGGTGGCAGATAGTCTGTGGTAGCATAATCCAAAGACATTCGGTTGGGTTTATTTGGTGTTTAAGACACAGAATAAACTTAGCCGATGGATATTCCGAACCTCTGGGATTTGGTTGCTTCGATGCGATAATCATAGAATTGTTGTGATTTTGGTTGCATAATCCGGAGTATCTAGGCAATCTGTATTCAAAGAAACTTGGCTCATAAACCCAAAGGATAACCTTCTTTGAACTTATGAGCCTAAGGCTATCTGAGCTTAGTGGCCAATTTTGTAACTTGATATAGTTCCCTTTTTATCTCGTTTATTGTGTGTTGTATATCCTGAACAGTGGGAAACAAGACCTCTTGGATATAGCTTGGCGTAAGTAATCTGGCTACCGCAAGTTCATTGGCTCGCTTTACTGATTGATTCAGATTACCGCCTGCCCAAGATAGTTCGTTTTGGACTTTTCGGTAATACGAACCGAGTTCGTTGATGAGTTCAAGTTTTTGTTTGGCGTTGATATTTGAATATTCTGCCAGTGTAGAACGCACAAAGTGGGTTACAGATGTGTAGGAAGCTGATTTCTCTTTAAGGCATTCGTATTCATCCGAGGTAATCCGCATCTGGAAATTCTTAGTTCGATTATTCTTCATTGCATAAAACTTTATATGGTTGATACTTCAATTACACTTTCGCAAGGCGAAACAGCGATAAAATCGCCCTGATGCGCAGCAGCCGGCAAGTCACTTTTGTAATGACAAAGGTACAACTTGCTTGACAAATCCTGCAAGGCAAAATGATACTTCTAAGACCTTTTTTGAGCATTGAAAATCGCTGTGTGGCAAATAGAAAATGCTTTGGATTTCTTAATTCGTTGGTTTCGTTTTCCGAAATGTGCGGATATTATATAGCCAAGTACTGTTATATATAAAATATTGATATTCAGTAGTCACTAATACATAATCTCGGTTAGTGAGTCTCTAATGCATCAATACACACCAACACTTAAATATTGAATTTCAGAATTTCAAGGTATTCTGTTATGATGTGTTTTCAGTTCCATGATACAATGGTAAACTTAACTGATAGTTGTCGGTTTTAGTATCAATAGGTAATTGTATATAGCGATATTTGGATAACAGAATATTGAGGAATGATGTTCTTACAGTGTCTTGGTTTATTGGAGTTTTGGATTTTGTATAAACCGGTATTTTGCTTAAATGGTAAAAATAACATGAGTAAAATGTCGTTATATCAATTATTTCACTTAAATTTGCGCTACACGCAATTAAATTTGTTAAGAAGATGAATGATTACAATAGAATTAAAGCCGTTTTGGCTGAGAAAAAGCGAACTAACAAATGGTTGGCAAAGACATTAGACAAAGATCCGGCAACGGTATCGAAATGGTGTACGAACAGTTCTCAGCCGGACTTAAAAACACTGTTTGCTATTGCGGAAGCATTAGAAGTTAATCCGAGAGATTTAATTGCAGCAATTTAATCGAAATGATAAATCAATATGACACATATTCAATCATCGCAATTTGATAAATTCAAGAGAGTCCTACGTGAAGTGTTCATGCTCGACCATGCTGAGCTTGATTTTGGCATTTACCGAATAATGAACCAGAAACGTGTAGAGATTGACACTTACCTGAACGAATCTTTGGCAAAACAGATGTCAGAAGTGCTTACGGCTAATGCAGGAAGCAGACGAACCGAATTGCAAACCAATCTCGACAATGCCATTAAGAACGCAAAAGAACTGGGTATCGACCCGGAACAATCGCCAAAGGTTAAGGAACTGAAGGCTCAAATGGAAGAAATTGGTACAATGGACGATTTAGAGAATTCCGTGTACAATCATCTTGCTATCTTCTTCAGCCGTTACTATGATGGCGGAGATTTCATTTCACAGCGCCGTTATAAGAAAAATGTATATGCCATTCCCTACGAGGGAGAAGAGGTGAAACTCCATTGGGCTAATGCTGACCAATATTATATCAAGACCGGAGAGTATTTCAAGAACTATTCGTTTCGTTTGTCTAATGGCAAGCGGGTGGAATTTACGCTTAAAGAAGTAACTACCGAACAAAACAACAATAAGGCAACAGACAAGATGGAACGCCGCTTTGCTTTGTTCGAGGAGCTTCCCATCGAAGAGATTGAGGACACGCTGCATATCAACTTCACCTATGAGCTACTGCCCAAAGCCACTAAGCAAAAGAAACTGATGGAGGATGCATTCGACCGAATTAAGCCGCTTCTTATAGATAACTTCAAAGAGTATGCAGAAGTGTTCGTTCCTCGTCCTACCGATAGCGACCGCAACCGCACTCTGCTTCAAAAACATCTGAACGACTATGTGGCTCGCAATACGTTTGACTACTTTATTCACAAGAATTTGCATGGCTTCTTGACAAGAGAGCTTGACTTCTATATCAAAAACGAAGTGTTGTTCATTGATGATATTGATGCACAACACGAATTAAAGTTTTTGAACTATCTTTCTATGATTAAGGCATTAAAAGCTATCGGTGGCAAGATTATCACTTTTTTGGCTTCGCTGGAAAACTTTCAAAAAAAGCTCTGGCTAAAGAAGAAATTTGTTACTGAAACCAACTATTGTATCACGCTCGACCGTGTACCCGAATCGCTCTATCCGCAGATTTGTGAGAATGAAGCGCAACGCAAGGAGTGGGTGCGGTTGTTTGCCATCGATGAGATTGAAGCTACTTCCGGAGATATGTTTGGGGAAGGCAAGTCTGCCTACTCTGAACCGCTGACCGGGAAATTCTTGAAAGAAAATCCATTTTTAGTACTCGATACCGCTTTTTTTTCGGAAGAGTTCAAGCATCGGTTGATTGAGTCTATTGACAATATTGACGAGCAATGCGATGGGCTGCTTATCAATTCAGAGAACTTCCAAGCGTTGGAGTTGTTGCAAGAGAAGTATAAAGAAAGGATAAAAGCAATATATATTGATCCTCCATATAATACAGGTGATGATGACTTCTTATATAAAGATAATTATCAAGAAAGCAGTTGGTTGTCTTGTATAAACGACCGTCTTAAACTGTGTACGTCTCTCTATAAAGAAGGTGGTTCCATAGCTGTAAGTATAGATATTAAAGAATTGGATAAACTAATTGCACTACTTGACTCTGTGCTAGGGAGCGAAAATAGAAAGGCGAATATTACGGTAAGAAGAGCGTCTATAACAGGAGCTAAAGTTATTAACCCAGGATTGGTTAATATTAGTGAGAATGTTGTTCTATATTCAAATGGAAATGGAAAGTGGATTCCTCAGGATGCTTTTAGAGAAAAAGATTATGACAACAGATATGGTATGATGATAACAAACATTGATGACGATATGTCTCAATGGGAATTTTCTACTGTACTTGAAGAGTTCTCAAAATTTAAAGGTATTACTAAATCTAAACTTAAAAAGGAATTAGGCGAAACCTATTCAGATGAATTATTGCAGTTCGTTATTTCAAAGGCAAACTCTATAGTTCAACTAGCTTCATTAGATTTAAATAGTGTAGGTAGCGAAGCTGTTGAATTATATAAGAAGTCTGTAAAAGACCCAAGTAAAATATACCACCTCCACCGTGACGGAGTTAATGATTATTACCTAATTAAAGGAAAGGTCATACTCTTTTATAAGGATAGACTCAAAAGGATTGGTGACCGTTTAGTTCCGGTTGAAAAGGTTTCAGATATATGGGATGATGTATTACCTAATGATATTCATAATGAAGGAGGTGTAGTACTGAAAAAAGGAAAGAAACCAGAAAAGCTCATAGATAGAATACTTGAATCCACAACAAAGGAGGGAGATATTGTACTTGATTATTTTGCAGGTTCTGCTACATCAGGTGCAGTATGTTTAAAGTCTAAGCGTAAATTTATAAATATAGAGGTAAATGAATACTTCGATTCTATACCTCTTACTCGTATAAAAAACACACTGTATGGTGATAAATCGGGGGTTACTGATATTCATAATTGGAAAGGAGGAGGTATAGTTAAGTATATCCGTTTAGAGCAGTACGAAGACACTCTCAACAATTTGATGATAACTGCCAACGGCAACCTTTTTAACGATAGATTCAAAGAGTCCTACTTACTCGGATATATGCTTGATGCCGAGACAAAAGGTAGCTTGTTCAATACCGATTGGTTTGTCAATCCATTTGAAGTAAAACTGAATATCACTCGTAACAATGAAACGAAGGAGCAAGTAATAGACTTGGTAGAAACTTTCAATTATCTGATAGGTCTTTATGTGGAAACCATATCATATCCCAAAGATGGTCTTTGTGTTGTGACCGGACATATCCAAAAAGATAAAAAGGTGTTGGTGATTTGGCGAGATTGCAACAAAATCAATAACGATGCCCTCAATGCATTCTTCAAGCAAAGCGATTACTCGGTGCGCAACCGTGAGTTCGACCGTATCTATGTAAACGGTGACAATACGCTGGAGAACGTGAAGAAGAATGAAGATAATTGGAAAGTGATACTAACGGAACAGGTATTCCAAGAAAAGATGTTCGAGGAGGTATGAGTATGGCTAAAAAAGTGAAGTCGAATAATGAAACGACACAGACAAATGTACGAGCCAATGAAGCGGATTACGCCAAGCTCCAATATGCACTGGTACTCAACCACTATATTCTCAATCTGTTGGGATGTGATGGATTTGAAGCTATTGCAAAGGGACTGAAAGACCCGCGATTGGAGGGCTATGACGAAAATAATGTGTCGCTCTTTCATAAAGAATTGGTGGCACGACTCTTTGCAAGCCAAATCTCGGAAGAGGACTTGCTAAGATATGACCAACATATATATAGACATACCGAAGCCATCAACAAAAAGCGCAATGAACCTGTTCGGTGGAAGTATTTTCAATATCTTGGACTACTGTTTACCGAAATATACCTCGACCGCTATTTCAGCAATAAAGAAGCCCTGCTTGCCGACTTAAACTTCTATCTAAGCGAGAATTTCAGCCAGCGTAGCGATACCTATCATCAGATAGAACCGTTCCGATTGGGTGACTTGAATAAGGTGGCTTATTGGAATGCCACGGGTTCGGGAAAAACCTTGCTGATGCACATCAATATCCTGCAATATATCGACTATGCAAGAGATGCCGGAACAAAATTCAATCGTATTCTGCTGGTAACTCCTAATGAAGGACTGACCAAGCAACATCTGAAAGAACTCGATGAAAGCAACCTTATGGCTGCAATCTTTCAGAAGAGTGGCGGTGCGCTCTATCAAGGCGAACTGGTAGAACTGATTGAAGTTTCAAAATTAGCGGAGAAAGATGGTGACAAGACGGTTGCCGTTGAATCATTTGAAGACAACAATCTGGTTTTGATTGACGAAGGACACCGGGGAAGCTCGGGGGATGTTTGGAAACAGATGCGCGAGCGGTTGTCGGAAAAGGGATTCTCATTTGAATATTCCGCCACTTTCGGGCAATCGGTCAGTTCTCTAAATGGTACGGCAAAGAAGAAAATGCTGGATGAGTATGCCAAGGCTACCTTAATGGATTACTCTTATCGCTATTTCTATAATGATGGTTATGGCAAGGATTATGAGATTCTCAACCTTAATGAGGGGTGGAGCGAGCATACCTTAACCCTGTATCTCACGGCTTGTCTGCTCAACTTCTATGAGCAACAGAAACTCTTCAAGCAGAAAGAAGAGGATATGAAGTCTTTCTTGTTGGAGAAACCGCTGGCTATCTTTGTAGGTAGCAGCGTTACTGCCGTGCGTACAGAGCAAAAAAGAGAGGTGTCAGATGTGGTAACCATATTAAAATTCTTTAGCGATTTTATCGGTAACCCCCAGACAAGTAGGGTAAATATCGAGCGACTGATGAGCGGAACAGACGGGTTAATAGATAAACAAAACCATCCCATATTCCGTCATTCTTTTACTTATTTGCATCAGTTAGATATGGCGGCCGAAGCACTTTATAAGGATATGTTGCAACTGCTATTTAATAGCACAGTACCCGGTGCGCAGCTCCATCTCGACAACCTTAAAGGTGTGGATGGAGAGATAGGTATGCGCATAGGTAATGACGAGTATTTCGGAGTTATTAATGTGGGTGACACTGCCAAACTGATAAAACTTTGTGCTACGAATCATATAAATACCCATGATATGGACTTTTCGGGGAAATCTCTGTTTGGCACTATCAATCAACCTCATTCCTCTATCAATGTGTTGATTGGTTCAAAAAAGTTTACCGAAGGGTGGAGTTCATGGCGCGTTTCTACTATGGGATTGATGAACATCGGTCGCAGTGAAGGTAGCGAGATTATCCAGCTCTTTGGTCGTGGTGTACGTCTGAAAGGGTACAGTTATTCACTGAAACGAAGCAGTTCCTTAGACTCTCCCATCCGCCCGGAGCACATTCCGCAAAACATCGGATTGTTGGAAAAGCTGAATATTTTTGGCATCCGTGCCGATTATATGGAGCAGTTTAAAGAATACTTGAAAGAGGAAGGCTTACCCACTAATGACAGCGAATTTGAAGAGTTTGCCTTTCCCATCCTACCTATTGTGAACCTCTCTGAAAAGAAATTGAAGTATATCCGTGTCAAGGAAGGGAAGGATTTCAAGAAGGAAGTAGTGGTGAATGTTGTACGCAACGACAATTTACCCGCTGTTTATAGGATGAAACATAGCGAAGTCAGACTTGACTATTATCCTAAAATTCAGATATTGAAGAGTAGGCAGACCGTTGCATCCAAGCTGACAGATACATTGAACATTGAGAAATTGACTCCGAAACATCTGATGTGGCTGGACTGGGACAAGATTTATTTCAAGATTCAACGTTACAAGAACGAAAAAAGTTGGTATAACATGACCCTCAATAGGGATGAACTGCATGCTATCATGCTTGATTCTTCTTGGTATGAACTTGCCATTCCTAAAGCGGAAATGGAGGGTCAGGACTTTAAGTATAGCGTAAACTTATGGGAGACTATCACAATTACCCTATTGAGTTTATATATAGACCGCCTGTACAACAAGCATAAAGCCAAATGGACAAGCGAACATCTTGAAACAGCTTACCTTGATGCTTCTTATTCCAACTTTGAACAGCAATACAAAGTGTTGGTGCATCAAGACTTGGAAAATGTCATTACCAACTTGAAGAAGTTGAGAGAACAGATTGATACGGATTCATTTGCCGCCACTTTTCAAGTAGCTATGAATTTTGAAGCAATCTATTTTAGTCAACATCTGTATCAGCCCTTACTTTATTTGGGCGATGGCTATGTGGATAGTGATAGTGTGAAGATGATTGAGATTAAGCCTGTTCCTCTCAACAAGGGAGAGCGTAACTTAGTGGAAGACATCAAGAAGTTCTTCATCAATAATGAAAAATTCTTCGAGGACAAACAACTGTATTTGCTTCGTAACCAAAGCCGGAAAGGTATTGGTTTCTTTGAAGCCAATAATTTTTACCCGGACTTCATTCTTTGGTTAGTTAAAGGAAGAAAGCAGTATGTTACGTTCATCGATCCCAAGGGAATCCGCAACTTGGCTGGTATAAATGACCCCAAAATTCAACTTGCCAAAATAATCAAAACAGATATAGAACATAGACTGCACGACTCTTTGGTCAAATTGAATAGCTTCATTATTTCAAATACTCCTTTAGATTGTGTGAAATGGTGGAAATCCAAACATTCTTCCAATACTCAAGAACAACTCAATATGTTCAATGAAGAGCATGTGTTATTTCAAGAGGAGCAAAAAGATTGCTATGTAAAGATTATGTTGGATGAAATTCAAAAATAATATGGATACAAGAGAAAAAATAATAGATCAATTGAACCAGCTCTTTCAGAATTATATGCTAAAAGAGTCTGATGTCATGTTCAATAACAATACCAATTGGTTGATTACTACTATTTGTGGAATTCCTGTTTGCAAGTCTATTATAGACCGAGTAAAAAGTGCATATCCTATTTCTGATGAGATAATAGAAAAAAATAAAAATAAGGAGTATTTTCTTTTTATTAGCGAGATAACAATTAATGAGGAATACTATATTTCCTATTTACTTCATTGGCTGGAGTATCAACAAAAGAGAACCATCCAGCCTTTAACCCCTTATTACAAGAGATGCTCATGGTTGAATAGCAATATAGATGATAAATTAAATTCTAAAGAGGTTAGACGACTTTTCAAGACAGATTTCATTTATCCAATTATCGCTTATGTAAATTCTCAGTTGACAGAAGAGTCGGGTGTGCTGCACATCTTGGATAAATATAACCAAAAAGTGCAAACAATAGGATTGGATTTTGAAAAAGATGATAAGGATGAAACCTTCTTGCAAAAAGATTTATTAAGATTCTTATTTCACCAAGGTTGCGAATATGCGTATTCTCTTAATACAGGAAATGGTGTACCAGATTTTGTTCTAAAGTGTGGCAATAAGAATTTTGTTGTGGAGGTAAAATACGTAAGGCAACAAAGTGAACAAACACAGCAAAAAGATAAACTTACAAAACAAAAAGATGCACGATTCGAGTCTCAACTAAAAGCCTATCTAACACAATGTAATACAGACTTAGGATGTTTGTTGGTTTTTACAGATATGGATGTGGAGTTTCATTTAGAGGACAAAGCACTAAATATCAAAACAGTGTACATAGGAAATTTGAAACCAGGTGACAGAATTACAAAGAATTTTCTCGTAAAACAAACGAATTGAAAGATGAAAGAGAACTCTTTATACGATAAAAAATCCATCCGCTCTATCACAGGAAAAACGGCAGATTTTCCAGAGATAGCGAAGGATGCTGTAGCATTCAGCAATGCACAGGGAGGCATATTGGAGATAGGTTTGGAAGACTGGGAAAACGAACCTAATCCAGAACAGCGAATTACGCAGGAGTTGATTATCAAGCTTGAAAACAAGGTTAGTGGTCTTACTTCCGGTGTGATTGCAACAGGAGAATTGTGTACCTACGAGAATGGCGGTCAGACCATCAAGTATAAGATTCTGCGCAATCCTAATACCGTAGCATCTACTACTTCCGGAAAGCTCTTTGTTCGTATTGGTGATAACAGTGTACCTATTTCGGGAGATGATGTAGCCAGACTTGTGGCTGACAAGAGTGGATTTTCTTGGGAAGACCAAGTAACGAAATATGTATGGCAAGATGCTGATGAGGAAAAGTTGCATGACATACTCACTCGTTTGCGTGCTTCCGACCGAGTTTCGAACTTCTGCAAAGAGAAAACAGACAGGGAACTGTTAGCCTACTTCTTTCTGATTGCGGAAGACAGTGATTGCATGACTAATCTTGGTGTACTTTTCATCGGAAACCAAACACAGAGAGGGAGAATCACCAATGCACCCAATTTGCAATGTATCAAGTATGATGAATATGATGAGAAGGTGAATAAGTGGCTGTGGGCTGACTATACCAAATCGCCCATTGAAATAATTGATGAAGTGTGGAATGACATTCCGGAATGGAAGGAGAGTCAAGAAATCAGTGACGAGCTTCAACGCCGCAATATTCCGGCTTACGATAGGGATATTATTAGGGAATTGGTCTGTAACGCTTTAGCTCATAGACCCTATACCACGCGTGGCGACATCTTTCTGAATATCCATCCCCAATATATTGAGATTACCAATCCCGGTCGATTACCTTTGGGCGTAACGCCTGACAACATTCTGCATCGTTCGAGAAAGCGTAATGAACACATGACCGCTTTGCTATATGCGTTGCATTACATGGAGAAGGAAGGGTCGGGCTTCGATAAGATTTATGAGATACTGCTTCAGAATGGCAAACAACTGCCTATCGTCAAAGAAGGTGATGATTTCGTAACGGTAAGGGTGAACCGCAGAGTTATCAAGGCAGAAGTAGCCAACTTCATGAAGTATGTGAGCGAACATTATCATCTTCGCCAAAAACAGACTATCTGCTTAGGTTTGATAGCCCAACATGAGAGCTTGACGGCTCGTGAACTTGAAAAGTATCTTGAATTGGAAGATTCGGATGCTTTGATGGCATGGCTACAACCTCTACTAAAAAATGAAATGGTGGTTTCCGCATCAGTACGTGGAAGAGGGGTTGAGTATCGTGTGAACCCGAATATCCTGCAAGGCTCTGAATATAAAGGGCAAACTTCATTGAAACGTATTGAGGATTATCGTTTGAAAGAGCTAATACTTGAGGATTTGAAGTTGTATCAGTGTGCCTCTTTAGCTGATATTCAAACAAGGATAGGAAGCGAGATTTCTGAACGTAGAATCAAATATCAGGTCAGTAAATTGATAGAAGAAGGTGTTGTTGAAAAAGTGGGTTCGTATAGATGGACTAAGTATCAATTGGTTTCTAAGGAATAAGAAATTTCAATCAGACACTTTATTGTTATTTGTTCAATAGAATTTGTGTGATAGAATATATAATCATTGAGCATCAATGTGTTATATTATACATATATGTTTTTTGCTCATTGTTTTTGTTTGATAGAATAGCTTGAATAGATAAATGGGCGATACTTCTTTTGGTAGGTGTATCGCCCATTTTCAACAAATTATCTTCTTATTCCTTTCTTCACCACATTCCCGTTATCAAAGATATAATCAGGGCTGTCGTTCTTAACTGGTGAACGGTAGAAAGCATAAGGCGGCTTCAGTCCTATGTTGGTGAGAATATCCATCATCACAGAATATCGGTCATTTCCGGTTGCAAACTGATGGCGGTTTACCAACTCGTGTATGTCAGGGTCACTACGGTCAAGTTTTGCAAACATGTTCGCACATTGTTCCCCAGTCATAGCTTTACGGTAAATTTCACTACCTGCCTCTTTCATCTTCTGATGAATTTCATAAATGAGTTTAGTTAATTCCATATCAAACATTGTTATTGGGTTAAACATTAATCTTTTAAATTTAGCGATGGGTATTGACTCCTTTTCGTAGATTTGCTCTTGCGCCCTCTCTTTGGAAGACCACCAGCTTTATAGACAATCAAATCCGTACCTTGAAACATCATCTTTTGATTCTGCTTCAAAAATGGCAAAGGCTTTTCGGAATGTTTGATATAGGCATAAATGGTGCATCGATGTACACCAAGATAACGAGCAGCTTCTCTCACTGTATACACGCCATCGGGGATGACTTTCCAAAGAATCTTTTGTATATCCATAACCAGTAATTATTTGAAGCTGTAAAAGTATAGAGCATATTATTACATTCTCATAGGTTAAACATGGGATAATGAGGGACATCATGGGAATTTGTAGGAATTTGAGGGACACCTATTCATTTCATGTAGTGATTTGTTCCATTGACGACGCATAAAAAGGGTTATGCGTTTTTCCCGGATAGAAAAAGGCATATATTTCAGGGTTGACAGCGTTGACAAAGGTGACAGCCCTAAATCGGCTTCGGAAGAGTGTGCGGAAGTCACTGTAATACAATATATTTCTTCTTTTAAAGAAAAACAAGAATAGAATATATAGTTCGTGATTTGTCAATCAATGGCTCCAAATTTTTGGTTAAGGCTTGATTCTGTCAACGCTTGTCAACGTTTGTCAACGCAGGTTTGTTGATTGATATGATTGAAACACAATAGATTGAGCCTTGTCAACGCTGTCACCCTTGTAACATGTACATATTATTTTTTGAACTTCAAGGTAATACAATACTAAAAAGTCAGCATAACGTATTGATATTTAATATTTAATGATTAACGTTGCCTTTGAATAAACTTGTATCAATGGTGAATGAGCCTGTGCATTTGAGCACACCAGTCCATCCCCATAATTAGGCAAAAATATAGGTGAAACACCTGTTTTTATTCGATTTTCAGGCATACACTACGCATACACCAATAGCGTAAAGTGTTGAATGTAAGTTCTTAATTGCTGCCATAGCCGCTGTTATCGAAAATAGACCTTGTGGAAAAAGCGTTTTCCAAGTGTGTACAGAAAAAGCATACACTGCACATACACTAAACAGTCTAAACTTTTGATAATCAAAGAGATTTTATAGGGGCGCAGGCGGCTCTCGAAGATTGATTCAAATCCATTTGATTGCAATAATTAAAGAAATAGACCTGTGCAATGGATGCGCAGGTCTATTTCTTTATGTATGTTCATAAGGGAATCGGTCGTTTTTTGTCGTTATTATCTGAAAACAATCTCTACCTTAGGGGCAAAACTCATACCTACCGCATCAGTTTGATGCGGGCAACTTATGAACAATTTTTCTATATGACGCTATTTCTTGTAATTTTAATGGATTGGCGTTTGCCCGTAGAAGTAGCGTATAATCCGATACATATCCCTTTGTTCCGAGAGAGGAGACGTATGTGGTTGTCACCCATTTCGCAGGTTTCCGTTTGCAGAAGCACGCCGGATAACGAGTAAATACGTAATATTCCGGCTTCTTTGCTCTTCAAGTACAACTCTTGCCCGTGGCAGGAATAGCTGACGATGGGATTTACGGTATACTCTGTTTCGTTCCGACAGTTTTTGATGCCGTCAGGGCCGTCCGGTTGTACTTTCCGGATTATGACGAAAGGAAATTCCGAAAACACGCTTCCTTTAGTTACGCTTAAGGACGGATCGTCGGCACTGGTTTCGAGAAAACCTGAGCCTGCGGTCGAAGAAAGACCGATGGCATACAGGTCTTCATCCGAATATTTGCGGAAGAGATTGAAGGAATGTTTGGAATAATCATTCTTTGTAGTCAGTGTCCCCTCGTCAGACAAATGTTTATTGTTATCCGTTTGGCTTACAAACATGTAACGGTCGCCATAAAGTGGCATGGAACGTATCCTCCACAAGAAAGAGCGGTCGTCGGTTTCGTCCAGACCGGTGAACGTAGCATCCGTATTCCTCAAATACCGGCCGGTTTGTGGGTCTTTAATATAAAAACTGTCTTTGGCTTGCGGTTCGAGCGTATTGGTCTCATATACCGGCAGGTTGAAATGCAATACGGTTTCGGCTTTTGAGCCTGTTTGTGAAACGCGGTGGAACATCAACGTGTATTCCATGCAGGTGTCCAACACTCCGACACACAAAGTATCGTTCAAATCGGCCACTTTTCCGCCCAAATCGTTCAGGTGGAAAGTCAATGTGTCGGCTTGTATGGTGTCTTTGTCGAGTATCCACTTGTAAACGCGCGTGGAGTTGGCTGATTGGGCGAGCAGGGAGTTCGGCGAGGCGTACAAAGACACGGCTGTGTGGCGTGGCACGGCCAAAGTCGTCCCGCTATAGTTTTTACCGTCGCCATACGCAATGAACGGGTCTATTTCCGATACCTCCACGCGGAACGTTTGTTGTAATCGGGCACCGGCCTGATTGGTCATTGTCACCCGGTAATAAGCATTCGATGAAACGCTCGGCAGCGTCATCAGATTTTCGTTGTGGCTCAGTGCATTCCAATTCTGCCCATTGGTACTTTTTTCCCACTTCCATTCACGCACAGGAGTATCAATATACTCCATCCCAAATGTCAGTTCATCATATTTCCTCACATAAATCAACGTGTCTGTTCCTGTGGTACCGTTCATTTTATAATAAGGAGTAAAGTTACCGGTCCATCCCTCCCCTTCCACATGAAGGGCGAACAACTGCGTGTTGCTCACGCCTTTTTCATTGGTATAATGCACACGGAAGGTACGCGAAGTATCCAACACGATGTCACGTGTGGAAAAAGTGCATGCCGGATCATCGTCCCATGCCCATTTACCGGTATCCGTTTCTCCGTCCGGCAATAGGGCCGTCAGGGTCACGGTCGCCCCTTTGGGGATACAGTTCACGTCAGGCCGGTCGATTTCACGACCTTCATACGCGATTTTTCCACTCAGGACCGTGGGGACTTTAGTCTTGTCCTCCAACGGGTCGAGCGTACACATCAGGGTACTGAAACCCAAATGGTCGTATCCGCCGCTGTTCCCTCCGCCGAATCCGCCTCCTGCGTCTATGCCGTTTTCGTTCATTTCGAGCATCTTTCTGGAGTAAGGCACCTCTATGCCTCGTATGTTTTCATAGTAATTCACGATACGGGCTTGAGCCGGACGGTTGGTTCCCCGTCCTCCGTCTCCCATTCTCATGAAAGTCCCGTCGCAATTCGTGTAAGGACTGTTCGGCAAGTCGTCCACTCCGGAATTATAGGCGTTGACGTATTCAAACCCACATACGATACGGTCGTCCTTCAGGGCATAAAAGTCATCGCCTTGGTTTCGCCCCGTGCCGCAAAGGTCTGCGGCCAATGCAAGCGCCATGGCGGCATGCCCTTGGTCGCGGTTGGATTCCTGCATCTGCCCGAAATAGCCGAAGGGGCCGCGTTCGTCCGGATGAAGTTTCCAGACCAAATGATGCAGCGACTCGCCATAACGGTGGTCTTCCATATACTTATAATACTCCGTGGCTTGGTTGTAGATGAAGACATCGTCACACAAGATACCTATGCTCATCGCACACAGCACGTTGCACAAGCCCCAATTCGACCAATAATGGTCGTCTTGTGTCCCGTTGCGTCCTTGCAGGAAACCGATTACCCCGTGGTACCACACTTTCAGCATCCATTCTTTGAATCGTCCGAAGTCCGTGGCATCCCATTCCGGATAGTCGCGCATCAGTTCGGCAGCGTTGGCAAACTGGTAGCCATACAGCCCGTATGCCAGACAGGCATTCGTGTCTCCGCTCACCTTCTTGCAGGTCTTGGCCCAAGCATTAAGGATTTGGACGGACTTGTCCGCATACGCCTTATCGCCGGATATGTGCCAGACCAACGCACATTGGTAAGCCGTGGCGGCATCCCGGTAAGCCAACTGGTAATTGTCCGGGTCGGGTTCCCAAATCGTCCGGCCTCCGCGTACGATTTTCTCGACCGGGGCGGCTTTCCAGTCCAAGCTGACATGCGGGCTGGTCAACAGTTTCCTGTAAGCGGAAGCCCAAGGCTCCTCGCCGGCTTCTACCTTGGCTTTTGTCCGGTCCAGGTCGGCCTGCGTATGCAACATGCCGGGATGGATGAAGTTTTGTGCATTCAGCCATAACGAACTGCACAGCGTCATGACTATCAAGTATCTTTTCTTCATGGTAAATGTTTTTAATGAACCGTGGCAAAGTTAGCAGGTAAATACCGTACGGGGACGGATGAAAAAAAGCATCTTTTATGTCGTTCTGAACCAAATGCGCCTGAAGGCTGTTTTTCAGCCACGGCATAAAGGAAAATGTCCGAAAAAGACAGCAGATTCAGTACGATGCAACAAAACAACCTATATTTTGAACCAAAATATCCTACGCCAAGTGGTGCCGATTACTTATCTTTGTCTAATCATCATTTGTTATTTGAAAGAAAAGCCATGGATACCGTAAAACGAAAAGCAGGAAAGCGTGCCATAAGGACAGTCGTTCCGATGTTGTTCCTGTTGCTGGCCTCGTGCCTCCACGCACAAGACCGTCAATACAAATTCCGCCTTATCGATGCTTCGGACGGACTTTCGGACGGACAAATCCGCAGCCTGACGATGACGGAAGAAGGTTGCATCGCCATCAAGACCGGTTTCATTCTGAACATTTACAACGGTGCCACGTTCGACCGATTCCCATACGACAAGGCACGTAAATACATTTGGGCATACGACCGTCCGCCCAAAGAGTATTACGACCGCGAAGGACGGATGTGGCTCAAAGAGTTGGGCTACCTGCTTTTGCTCGACATGAAGAGCGGGCAGTATGATTATTCCGTCTCCGAGGTGTTGGCTTCCATGGGAATAAATCGGCGGCTGAAGAACCTGGTTATAGACGATTACAAGAATTATTGGTTCGTGACCGAAGACAATACCGTCTCCTTCTACGACGTGGAACAGGGGCGTTTGCGCACCATAGAGGATGGTGGCAGTGAATTTACCCGGAAATACGGCGTTCCGGTAGAAATGACGCAATACAAGAACCTCTGTTGGATTGTATATGAAAGCGGACTGATTCGCTACTGGGACTACTCTTCGGCCGAGTTCGTGTCGCAAGAGACACGTTTCCTGCATGTCATCAACAGGCTTACCGACCGTATATACCTGCATCCGGATGCCCAAGGAAACATCTGGCTGATGTACAACAACGGGCTATTCTTCTACAATCGCATGGAACGCACTTGGAAGGAGGCATGCGGCATAAGCGGACTTTCCAACTTCTTCACGTGCATGGATTTGGACCGGGACGGCAATGTGTGGGTCGGCACGTCCAAATCCGGCCTTCGCATCATCGATGCCCGGACGTTCGAGGCAACCACACTTCCTACACTGGAACTGACCGACGGAGGGACATTGGAAAACGATATTTATACGGTATTTTCCGACCGGAACGGGGGTATATGGGTGGGCACCCTCTTTCAGGGTTTGTGTTATTACCATCCCAGCATGCAAAAGTTCTCTCTCGGTCACACAGTGAACCGCTATTCGTCCGTCACCAGCGAGAGCATCCGGTGCTTTCTGGAGGACGCCGACGGGTCTGTACTTATCGGAGGCGTTTTCGGCCTCTTCCGTTTCCGGCCGTCTACCGGTGCGATGGAGCAAGTATTCAAGGCCGAACCGAATGACATTTGCCTTTCCGTCTTTAAGGACAAGGGCGGACGTATATGGGTGGGCACCTTCCTTCACGGTTTTTATTGCATCGAGGGCGGACAGGTCCGCAACCTTCTCCGTTCTACGGTGAATTGGGAACAAGACCCTAACCAAAACATATCCCGTGCTTTGTATGAAGACAGCGAAGGCCGTTATTGGGCCAGTGTGACCGGCGGGGTCGGACGTTTCGATCCGGCCACGGGAAAGATTGCCTATATGTTGCACGACCGTCATCCCGAACTCCGTTCATACGCCGTCGTCCACGCCTTCTATCCGGTGGACGGCCATACGTTCGCCGCTTTGGGCAACAGCGGCATCTACTATTACGACACGCAGAAAGACAGCGTGTGGATTCCGGCTTTTCTGAAAGAACAGCGGTATGCCGACACCAAATATTTCTGCATGCTGAAAGACCGTCACGGCGTGGAATGGTTCGGGACGGAAGACGGCATCTTGGTGTTTGACCCTCGCCACAAGGAGGCCACGGTGCTGACCGAGTCCGACGGACTGCCCAACAATGCCGTCACGGCCTTGTTGGAGGACAACGAAGGAATGGTATGGGCTTCCACGCTGAACGGACTTTGTAAAATCGCACCTCGTGAAGACCCTGCCGGGAAAGGATTTTCCGTGGTGAGCTATGGGGAAACCGACGGGTTGCAGGGCGGCAAGTTTTATGAGAATGCGGCTTTGAAAACCCGGTCCGGGCTTTTGTTCTTCGGCGGGGCCCACGGATTCAATTATTTCAATCCTTCGGAAATCCGATACGACCGAAGCGACAACCATCCCGTCTTCACCCGTTTCTATCTGTTCAACAACCCGTTGAAAGTAAACGAGGCATACAACGGGCATGTGATTCTGACGCAGACCGTGGACCGAACGTCGGAAATCCGGCTCCGTCACGACGAGAATTTCGTCATGATAGAATTTTCAGGCCTGAATTATGTCAACCCTTCGCACACTTACTATAAGTATAAACTGCTGAATTACGATAAGGAGTGGAACGAGGTGGTGGCCAACGGGAGCGGACGCGCCACCTATACCGGATTACAGCCCGGCGAGTACAAATTCGTGGTCTACACCGCCAACGGGGACAAGATTTGGGGGAAGACACCGGCCGAAATAACCATTACCATTGCGCCACCGTTTTGGGCGACGGCATGGGCCATCGCGGTGTACGTCGTGCTGGCTGCCGGCTTGATGGTCTGGTCGTGGAGAAGGTTCCGGAGGCGGGCACAGCTCAAAATCCGGATGGCTCAAGAAGCCAACGAACGGAAACAGCGCGAAGAGCTCGACCAGATGAAGTTCCGCTTCTTCACGAACATCAGCCATGAGTTCCGCACTCCCCTCACCTTGATTCTTACGCCTTTGGGGGCACTCATCCACGATACGGGCGAACCGGAGCTGAAAAAGAAGTTGGAACCTATTTACAATAATGCGCGCCGTCTGCTCAATCTGGTAAACCAGTTGCTCGATTTCCGTAAATTGGAAATGAAGGGCGAGCGTCTCAGGTTGAAGATGAACGACATGGTCTTTTTTCTGGAAGAAGCTGTCAGGCAGTTCACCGACTTGGCGGCAAGCCGTGAGATAGAACTTTCCTTCGAGCCTAAGGTGGAACGTCTTTTCATGAATTACGATTCCGACAAGATGTATAAGATGCTCAACAACCTGCTTTCCAATGCCTTCAAATTCACCTCCGCGCACGGACAGGTACGGGTCACGGTGGAGAAGGTATCGGAAGACGGACGGCCGTATGCGGCAATCAGGGTGGAAGACACCGGGTGCGGCATTGCGGAGAAGGATTTGCCCTTCGTTTTCGACCGTTTCTATCAGACAGCCACGGAGGGACAACCGGCCGGGCAAGGCAGCGGCATAGGTCTCCATCTGGTGCGCGAGTACGCCAAACTGCATGAAGGAAAGGTCACGGTGGAAAGTCGGACGGGAGAAGGCACTGCCTTCACCCTGTATATCCCGACCGACCTGCATGGCGGAGGGACGGCACCTGCGGCAGAAGAAAAGGCGGAATGCCGGGACGAAGAGAGCGAAATCCACGACATGCCGCCCACGGAGACGGGACGGAAGAAGATTCTGGTGGTGGAGGATCATGACGAATTCCGTCATTTCCTGATGGAGCAACTGCAAAAGGACTTTTGTGTGGTGGAAGCGCGCGACGGCGTGGAGGGCGAACAGGCGGCACGGACGGAGTTGCCGGACTTGATTGTGTCCGACCTGATGATGCCCCGCATGGATGGCATGGAATTGTGCCGCAGGCTGAAAGGAGACATACAGACCTCACATATCCCGTTCATCCTGCTTACGGCCCGCAGCTCCGACGATTCGCGCATCGGGGGATACGAAGCAGGGGCGGATTCTTATATCTCGAAACCGTTCAACTGGGAAATGCTGCAAGTGCGCATCCGCCAACTCATCGAGCAGAAAGAACGGCGGCAAAAGATGTTCCGCAAGTCCATCGACGTGTCTTTCGAGGCCATCACCACGACTTCGATAGACGAGAAGCTGATGGAGAAAGCCTTGGAGGCCGTCAAGAAGAACATCAGCAATCCGGAATACTCCGTGGGCGACCTGAGCTTGGACGTGGGGATGAGCAAGACCCAGTTGAACCGCAAAATGCAGGCTATTGTCAACCTCACGCCCTTGCAGTTCATCCGTTCCATCCGGTTGAAACGGGCAGCCCAGTTGCTGAAGGCCACCACATGCAGCGTGAACGAAATAGCGGACCTCACGGGATTCAACACCATCAAGTATTTCAACCTGCATTTCAAGGAAGAGTTCGGCATGACACCGACACAGTTCAGGGAAAAAGAAGGAAAGGCGCAAAATGACGTAACAATCGGCTGAAATCATCCCATTCCGTCGCCTGCCGTTAGGCTACTTTTGTGGTAGAAATCAAACGATGTGCCATGGAAGCAAGAAACGACGAAAAAGGACTGGCCGCGTGTTACGTACGGCAAAAGGAGGCTTTGAAGCATTATATCGCATCCCGCATCGATCGTCCCGACGAGGCGGAAGATGTGGTGCAGGATGTGTTTGAGAGACTGTGGAAGCATAAGGATTTCATAAGTCCGGAGGCTGTGGTGTCCTTGGCTTACAAGGTGGCACGTAACCTGATGGCCGACCGCCAACGAAGATACCGCAAGGAAAATGACGTGTGGGGCGAACTGTTTTACACGCAGGAGGCCTTGCAAGACACGACGGAGGAAAAAGTATCTTTCAAGGAATTGAAACTGATGTTCGACCGTTTGGTGTTTGCCCTGCCGGAAAAGCGGCGCAAGGCGTATTGCCTGTCCTTTTTTGAGAACCTCACCCCTTCCGAGATCGCCCGTGAATTGTCTGTTTCAAAGCGTACCGTGGAACAGCATATCTTATTGGCACGCAAGGATATTAAGACGCAGTTGCAAAAGGAATACTTCAGATATGGGTGAAGCGTTTGGAGGGACTTACATTTGTACGTTTTAGAGGACTTTAAGCTGTCAAAAAGACAGTTTTTCCGGAATTCCCGTATTTCAAGAATAAGAGAAAAAGGGCTTTTCAGGTCTTTTTTCTGTATATTTATACGGTATAAATACAATATTATGGCATAAATCCTGCATATTCGTGTATTTTTCTCAGCCGAACGGTAAATCGTTCGGCTGAAAGCGATTTTTCATTCTCAGCATGTTGTGTGCCCAAACTCTTCCGAAAGGGGAATCCGGAGGCTGAAAGAGGCAGGAAAATGCCCTTTGAGGGGGGCTTCAGACGCTATCTGAAGAAAATCCGTTTCGCAAAAACGGAATCAAAGTGTTCCGGATATTCGCGTCCGGCTGACAGGCCGACCGCTTCCTTCCGCATCTATTTCCTTGCTGCCGGACAGAAAGAAAGTAAAAACAAGTCTATGCTTACAGCAAGTTAAAATCCCGCCCTCGCGAGAATACCTTATTTATTTCCGGCTTCGGACCAAAGGGCAAATACGCGATTCTCGTAAGGGTGGGATTGACAGATTGACAAAACGATAAAATGAGACAGAAGAACAAAAGGACAAAAGGCTGTGCAAGCCAAAATATTCTGTCCTTTTGTTCTTCTGTCTTATCCCTTTCGTTATCGAGACATCTACTTACATTCGCGTTTTATCCTGATAACCGTGAAGGAATAGGCCGGCATTTCATAGGGGAACTTCTCCCCTATTTCCATTGCGCTTTCCACCGGTACGGCATTCGTGTCGGACGGGCGCCCCGAAAGGACGGTCTTCTGCCCTACGGCTTGATGTCCGGCCAACGACGGGATTTCCACATCCGTTTTGACCGCCACCGGGAGCAGGTTCACCAATTTCACGATAAGGTCGCCGCTTTCGCCGTCTTTCACCACGGAAACGCCCACGCGGCTACGCACATCATGCCGCCGGTTATCCACCGTCAGCGTAGAGGGCAGGTACTCATTTCCGGCATACTGCCCGTACATTTGCTGCACGTAATAATCCACAGTGGGTTTCACTTCTGTGTTGTTGAAGTAAATCAAATCCGGCCTCCATTGCGTATGCCCTTCCTTGGCCAAGAGCGGAGCGTATGATGTCATGCTCACCACATCGCCGTTGCGCTCTACCGAAGTCAGGAACAAAGCCGCTGCCAATCCCGTCTCGATATTGCTCGGACGTCCCGGGGCATGGGCCGCATATTCCCCCAAGTAGACCTTGGACTTATGACGGTCATAATGGTCGTAATAATCTTGGTTGTAAATGAACCATCCCGGTGTGTTGTAATTATGTTCGTCTACCATGGGCAGTTTCAAACGGTCGGCCAAGGCCCAACCTTCTTCGTAGTCTGTTCCTTCGCAGGACGGTCCCGTCGTGCCGATGACCACAATGTCGGGATATTTGGCCCGGATGGCTTCATAAATCATCGTAAACCGTTCCGTGAACACACGGCTGATGAGGTCTTCGTTGCCCAGTCCGATGTATTTCAGGTTGAACGGTTCGGGATGTCCGGCCTTGGCCCGTTCGCGTCCCCACCGTGTGGTTTTGGCATCACCGTTGGCATATTCAATCAGGTCGAGCACGTCCTGTATGTACTGCCCCATCTCCTCCATCGGGATGCCGCCCTGTTGCCCAAGGCTTGTCACAATATCTTTAGAGTGATGGCTCGGGCCTCCGATACCGGAGTTCTGGCAGGGCACGCCTGCGGCCACGACCGGCAGCGGTTCGGCACCGATGTCCTCGCAGAACTGGAAATACTCGAAGTAGCCCAAGCCGCGCGTCTGGTGGTAACGCCAGATGTTGGCCGCCGGTTTTCGGGCTTCCAACGGGCCGATGGTCTCTTTCCAATGATAGATGTTGTCCACCCCGTCCCCGTGGGCCAGACATCCGCCGGGGAAGCGGACGAAACGCGGACGGATGTCGGCAATGGCCTGCGCCAAGTCGGCGCGAAGCCCGTTCTTCCGTCCCTTGAACGTCTTTTGTGGGAACAGTGAAATCATGTCGAGGGCATACCGTCCGGCAGACTGCGGGATGATGACGAGCCGGGCCTGCGCGACGGTGGCTGTGGCTTTCAACACGGCTTCCCGTTTCTTCCAGGTTTTGGAGGACAGCTTGACGGTGGTCTCGGCCACAGTCTTTCCCTGCGGGTCGACCAGACGTACCACGGCCTTTCCGCCTCCCTTGCCGTCCGGTGTACGGGTGAAAAGCGAAAAGTCGTACTTCTCGCCTTCTTTCACCGCGATGCCGTCGAATCCCGTATTCGTGAAGCCGCTGCCGGGCTGCGCCACGTTGAGCACGGCGTAATGGGGATTGTTGGGATGGACGGGCTGATCCGTAGACACGTCGAATGCCATGCCCTCGCCCTCCACGCTCCACGCGTAGCGACTGTTCCAGTTCCGGTCCTTGTTGCCGTCGGCTTCGGAGTATTCGAAATCCCGGTTCTGCACCAGTTCGGCATACAGTCCGCCGTCGGCTGCGTAATTCAAGTCTTCAAAGAACACGCCAATCAGGTTCTCACTGATGGGTTTCGCCCGGCCTTCGTCCACGGTAATCCGCGCATTGACCGTTTGCAGTCCGGCAAACCGGGCCGCGTCGTGCTCGGCACGCTCGCCCCTCTGGGCATTGAGGGCAGAACGGTATATGCCATGGCGTTCCATGCCTTCCAATATGCCGTAGGATACTTTCAGGGCATACCCCGCAATCGTCTTGTCGCCGATTTGTACCGTGTCAGTCACCGGCATACGCCCGTCTTTCACGGCAAACTTGCCTTGCTCCGTGCCCATAAAGTATTCTTGGGGCGTCCATTTTACCAGGTCGGCGGATGAAGCATAGCCTATCGCGCTGCCTTCCGGGTCCAAGTCCCAGAAACAGTGCAACCTTCCGTCCTGCCGGTCTTGTATCAGACGCGGCTTGTACATGTATTTCCAAGCACCGAAGTCGCACCGCATAAAGACCATTCCTTCCGCCACGTCCTGCCAGTGCTTCCCGTCCGCGCTCCAGACGAACTGCATGCCGCGCCGTCCGTGGTCGTTGGTCGTGGGATAAGGGAAGACATAAACGGAATCGGGTTGTGCCGCCCGTACGGTACATGGCAAAGCCTGCATGAGGCAAAGTGCCATAAAAGGTTTCAGGATATTCATGTCTTCGGTCAATATAATGGGTAATTGTGAGAAACAGGGGTCATGATGAAGGTGAACTCATAATCTTCATACGGCAGGCGGAATTCCGGTTCGGGCATGGCCCCCCAACTGTCGATACAAGCCAGCCCCATCTGTGCCTTGTCTATCAGTACGTTGGTCAGGTCGGCCTTTTCCACTTCCTGCGAATGTCCCTGTTTCTTCACCGGTCCTTCGTCCAACGATTCGATGGTGTAGTGCAGGGAGGAAGCCGAGAACGGGGCATCGGCCACGAACTGCAACCCCGTGCCTTTCACGTCGAGGACTTTCCACCAACGGATGTCTGTTTTCGTGCCCGTCTCTTGCGGACGGATGTAGGGATAGAACTGTTCGTCTACGGTCTGGTGATAAATGCCGAGGTCTGTGCTGTGGTTGCGGTTGCTGTAATTCTCCACCGGCCCGCGTCCGTAGTAAGAAACGTATTCAAAATCCTTGGGCATAACCAGTTGCATGCCGAAGCGGAACATGTCGGATGCCTTTTTTCCCTTGTCGGCCACCATCTTTTGGTTGACCTTTACGGCTCCCCGGTTGTTGATGGTATAGGTCAGGTAAAGCTTGGCCGACACGCTCCTCATGTCGTATTCCGCCGACACGACGACCTGTCCTTCTTTCGTTTCGTGTTTTAACGACGTGAGACGCAGGTCGGGATTTTTCCAAGCCGCATATTTGTGTTGCAGTTTGGCACCGTAATCATTGTCGGTCGGGGCGCGCCAGAAGTTCGGTGTCAGCGCACCGCCTTTCCGGATGAACTCCGTCCGATCCACGGCATAGCGTTCCATGTATCCGGTCATCTTGTTGAAACGTACCCGGAAGTTCTCTCCCGTGATAATCAGATGGGCCAGATTACGGTCGTTGACTTGCGGGACGACATCCGGAATGTAACGCACGCTTTCGTTCTTCAAAACCATGTCCGGTGCCTGATAGGGCCGGAGTTCGATTTGTGCCTTGGCCACCACGTGACGCGCCGGAATGACGCCTTCTCTTTCCCGTTGCAGGTATCTCACGTTGAGCAACCATTCGCCTTCCCCGTCAGTTCCGCCCCAGTCCAAGGTCATCGTGGCGGTTTGTTGCGGTTGGCAATCTATCCGTTCCACCGTTCCGCTGCGCATGACTTTTCCGTCTTTCAACGTTTCCCACTCCATGACGTATGCCGAAAGGTCGCGGAAGAAATTCTCATTGTATATCTTGATTTCGCCTTTCGACAAATCTCCGGGCGTGGTCCAGATGTTCTGGTAGAAGTATCTCACTTCGTAGCTGTGTGGGTTCGGTACACGGTCGGGACCGAACAAGCCGTTGACCATGTAATTGTCGTCCTTGGTCTTATAATCGTCGAAGTCCCCGTCGTAACCGTATATCATTTCCCCGTTGCGGCCGGTCCATCTCGGCGACTGGTCCACCCAGTCCCAGATGAAACCACCTTGGAACTTGGGATATTTCCGGATTAAGTCCCAATAGATGTTGAAGTCGCCCAAAGCGTTCCCCATGGCATGGGCATATTCGCACATGATGAAGGGTTTCTGTTTGTTGTCGTCCTCGCAATACTTGATGCAACGGGAGTAAGTGGGATACATCGGACAGTAGACATCGGTATTGGAACCGGTGTCGTAAGCTTGTTCAAAGTGGACGAAGCGGCTGGGGTCTTCCTGTTTGATCCAGTCGTAACAGGCCTCGAAGTTCGAACCGTCGCCACACTCGTTGCCCATCGACCACAGGATGATGCTCGGATGGTTGAAGTTGCACTGCACGTTGCGTTGGTTGCGTTCCAGATGCGCTTTCTTGTAAGCCGGGTCCTTGGCCAACGACTTTTCCTTGAAGCCCATGCCGTGGCTTTCGAGATTGGCTTCGGCCACGATGTAAAGGCCGTAACGGTCGCACAGTTCATACCAATACGGATCGTCCGGATAATGGCAGGTGCGCACGGCATTGACATTGAATTTCTTCATGAGTTGTATGTCTTGGAGCATCCTCTCGCGGGTGACATACGAGCCTCCGTCGGGATCCATCTCATGACGGTTTACTCCTTTGATGAGCACGGGCTGCCCATTTACCAAAAGTTGGCTGTCCTTGATTTCGATTTTCCGGAATCCCACTTTTACGGGTATGACTTCGCGGATGGCGTTTCCGTCTTTCAGTGTAGCCCTGAGGGTGTAGAGGTAGGGCGTCTCTGCCGTCCATTTATGCGGGTTCTTCACCGGCATGACAACGGATGGGGTTCCCGTTTCGCGGACTTCTTTCATGCAGACGGTTTCCCCGCGTGCATCGAGTAATTCGAGTGTAATGCGGGCCTTGCCCTTTACATCCATACGGACTTCCAGTGTCCCGTCCTGATACCGGTCGTCCAAGTCGGGAGTGACCCGAAGGTCTTCTATCCGCTTGGCGTGGCGCACGTAGAGGTAGCAGTCGCGTGATACGCCGCTGTAACGGAAGAAATCCTGGTCCTCCAAGTAGCTGCCGTCGCACCAACGGAACACTTGGAAGGCTATCAGGTTCTTTTGCCCCGGTTTCAGGTAAGGGGTCAGGTCGAACTCCGCCTCCATTTTGCTGTCCTCGCTGTAGCCCACAAACTTTCCGTTGACCCATAGGTACATGTTGGAAGACACGGCACCGAAATGGGCGATGATGTCTTTCCCTTTCCAGTCTGAAGGAATCACCACTTCACGGCGGTAGGAACCTACGTGGTTGTTTTCCGTCGGGACATGGGGCGGCTTCTTGAACGTGCGCCCTTCGTAGCCTTTCCATCCGAAATCCACTCCTGCGTATACCGGGACATCATAACCGTTCAGTTCCCACACGCCCGGAACCGGGAAATCCACCCAACCTTTGTCGTTGAAATCCGTCTTCCAGAAGCCTTCCGGACGTGCGTCGGCATGTTCCACCCAGTTGAATTTCCAGTTCCCGTTCAGGCTCATGAAGTTTCCGGACAGTTCTTTCATTCCTTTTGCCGCCAGTTCCGTACTTTCATAGGCAAAAAAGTCGGTGTGCATGGGGGCACGGTTGACGGCATTGATCTCAGGGTCTTGCCACTCCTTGAATGTTTGTGCGTAGGCATGGCATGCGCATACGCCTAATATACCCAATAATATTCGTTTCATCGTATGTCGATTTTGTTTATAAATGTATATGATATGTTCTTTATTATAGACTTGGAACGACTTGTTTTATTGTGCCGTCCTCATTGAAAAACACGCGGTCCATGCAGACTTCGCGGTGATAACCCGCTTCACGCCCCATCGTGATGCCGTCGGGGAACTTGAAGCGGTGGTAGACGATGTACCATTCGTCCGTGCCGGGCACTTGCAGGAAGGATTGGTGGCCTGTGGCATAAATGCCCTGGTCGGGCTTTTTGCAGACTACCACCCGGCTTTCCGACGGGTCGATCGGGCCGACGGGGGACTTGGAGCGCACGTAACGGACTTCGTAGTCCGCGCTCCGCGTGTCGTTTTTAGACCATGTGAAATAATAGTATCCGTCGCGGTAAAAGACGTAAGGCGCTTCACTGTAATGCCGGTCGTTGTCGATGAGTATCTTCGTGGTGTTCGGTTTGACGGATACCATGTCGTCGTCCAGTTCACACACGGCCATGTAATAGTTGCCCCAGTACAAATAAGTCTTGCCGCTCACGGGGTCGGTGAAAACGTCCGGGTCGATATTCTGCCCGCGTTTCATTCCGCCCGGAAGTCCCTTCCCTATCAGCGGTTGGCCGCTGTCCTTGAACGGGCCGAGCGGATGGTCGGCTACCGCCACGCCCACTTGCTTCTCCGCCGTGTAGTAAAAATAATATTTGTAACTGCCGTCTGTTTGTTTTTTCTCGATGATACAAGGTGCCCATGCGTTCTTTTTCGCCCATGAAACCTGTCTCAAATCCAACACGACACGCTCTTCTTTCCACGTTTTCAAGTCGGCGGACGAGAAAGCCTTGAAGCTCGTGCCGCCCCATCCCGGTATACCGTCCGTCGTGGGATAAACGTAGTATTTTTGCGTTTGCTCGGAATACAGTATTTCCGGGTCGGCATAATAACCGGGGAACAGGGGATTCCTCTGTATGGATGCCGTGGAAACGTATTTCCGTTTGTTCTTGAGCCAGTAAGCTTCAAGCTTGTCGGCCTCCTCGGTGGTCAGATGCACCACGGCCCCATGCTTGGGAGCGTTGAAATTCGTGGATTTCATCACTCCTTCGTTGAAACGTCCCAGATTTTTAAACGTGATGAAGTCCGATGTTTCGGTAAAGGCGAAATTGTGCGGCGTGATACTATATACATCGTACATCAGCACCCATTTATCCTCTCCGAGGCGTTTCCATACCGTGGGAGCCTCGCAAGATTTCGGTTCAAAGTCGTACCAACGCGGATCGTATTCGTAGTCCCCGCTGATACGGTCGGAAACAGCCTGCTTGATACCTGGTTGTCCGTCGTGAGCCACGTAGAAAAGATGGTACTTATCTCCTACCTTGGTGATGTCGCCGTCGATGGCCGAAACCGTTTCGTCCGGGTATTCGTAGAGCAGTTGGGGCAGGCTCTCGATACGGTCGAAATCATCGTTTACGTACACGTAATACAGTTTGTTACGTTCGTTGCGGAAGCGCATGGTGTAGTAAATCATCAGTTTGCCCACCCGTTCGTCGTAGGCAATTTCGGGTGCCCATACACAGCCTATTTCACTCAATCCGGCTGTCAGTTGGTCGAAACGGATGTTGGCGCGTTTCCAGTTTACCAAGTCCCACGACTTCATCAGCACAAGCCCCTTATTGTTTCCCCAACCGTACATGTTACGGTCGCGCTCCCACTCCGTTTCGCGGTAGCCGTCGCGACGGGCAAAGACATGTAAGTCGGTCATGGCCAAATAGAATGCGCCGTCCGGTCCACGGTAGATATAGGGGTCGCGTATCCCTCTTTGGTAAGCAATCGTATCGCCGGCCAAGACGGGTTCCCCGTCGTTCAGAGCCGTGAACGTGTATCCGTCTCGGCTCAATGCCATGTAAAGGCCGTGCGTTTCGTCCTTGTGGAACACCATCAGGTAGGCACTCAGGTCTTTTTCCTGAGGAACGGCGTTTTTATAACGGAACCGGCGGAAAGCGGCTTCACCCTTCCCGATGGAAACCAACCCTATACGTAAGGCATAGAACCCTTTGTAGGCGTTGTGGTGCATGCCGGACACATCTATGCCTTCGGCCAGTGTGGTCCATTCCTTTCCGTCCTTTCCAACCGATATGGAGACGTGGTTGCCTTGGTTCTTTATCCGTACCGTGAACTGTCTGCCTAACGTGTTGGGTATTTCTGTCTTTTGTCCGGCGTGCCGGTAGACGGTGAATATCTTGCCGTCCGACACCAGTCCGGCGTATGCTTTTTCACTATAATAAAGCAAGAGTCCGGCTGTATTGTTTTTCCCTACCGTGACTTCAACTTGGGTTTCGTAGTTCTTGTCTTCTGCGGTAGCCAACAACAAACGGCCGTCTGCCGGAGTCTTGCCTTTAGCCTTCAGCCGCAATGTCCGGTTTTCGAGGGTCACGGCTTTCGGGGCATATTCTTTCCAGAACGTCCATTGCAGCCCTAGTTCCGTCCCCTGGAAGTCGTCGGAAAGCTCCAGGCCGTGACGGATGGGAACCTCTGCCTTGGGAAACGTGCCTGTGGACTTGGCACGACACCATCCGTCCGGTGTCCACTCGATCGGTTCGATAAGGGTTTGACGTCCCAAAGTATGGTAACCTTTGGCGTATGCGTGGTACACCACCCACCAGTTTCCGTTTACGTCGTCTATCAGTGTGCCGTGCCCTTTGGACCACCAGCTTTCTCTTTCGCTGTAAGTGTGCACCAACGGGTTGAACGGAGAGTTCTCCCACGGACCGAGTACGCTTTTCGAACGTGCCGTCACGACCATGTGACTGGTGCCCGGTCCGGCAGTTCCGCCTTCGGCCGACGTGAGGTAATAGTAGCCGTTGTGGTAGTTCAGCTTCGGAGATTCCAGATACATGCCTTCCGTCCGCCAGTTCCGGGGATAGGGCCAACCGTCGTAGACCTTTTTCACTTCGCCCACCGTAGACAATCCGTCGTCGGAGAGCTGCACGACTTTGCCTTCGGAGAGATACAAGTAACGTTTTCCATCCGCATCGGCCACATGCCCGGGGTCGATGCCGTTCACCTTCAAATCTTTCGGTGCACTCCACGGCCCGTGGATGTCGTCCGCCCATATCACCCAGTTCGTCCCGGCAGCCGGATAATAGATGTAATACCTATTATTATACTTCACCAAATCCGGTGCCATGGCCGAGCCTTCCCATTGCGCCATGGCACGGCATACCGGTTCCCAATGTTCCAAGTCCTGGGAATGCCAGATGAGGAAGCCCGGCGCATAATAAAAAGGAGAATGCGTCATGTAGTAATCCTTCCCGTCGCGCAGGATGGTGGGGTCGGGATAGTCTCCGGCAAGGATGACTTTCGGAAAGTCTGTTGCACAGACGGCCCAACTCAGTAAGGAGAACAAGACAAGAGAAACATACTTTTTCATAAATTCATCGTTGATTTTTGCTGTTGTGTTGAAAAGGCAGGCAGGCCGTCCCCTGAAAAAATGGTTGGTGGCCTGTCTGCCTGAATTGCATTTTACTTCATTCTGCTCTATTTCACTACGTATTTTTTTCCGTCCATGATGTAGATGCCCTTATGCAGACCGCGCAGAGCCTCGGACTTCCTTACTTGTCTGCGTACCATCCGGCCGGACAAGTCATATACATCCACTTCTTTCATCAGGTCATTGTTATCCATGGAGGGAGCCGAGATATTGTCGCCTTTGTTCGGACCTACGTAATAAAGGCGGAAATTATCGGCAAACCAATATTGTCCGTTCCCGGTAATGACACCGCTTCCCTTGATACCGATGACCAGGCTTCCGTTTTCTACATAAATTTCCGGTATGACCGTGGTGGTAGACAACGTGTTTTGAGCGATGTCCCATGCGTCGGTATCGGCATTGAAAGCAGCTTCCGCGTATACGCTGTCGCTGAATACGTAAACCGTGCTGTCGTTTTGGTTGATGTCGGGTACAATTTCGGTGGACACGTTGCGCGTCAAAGCATACAACTGCAACAGTTCCGGACTCTTCGTACACCAAGTGGCGGCCTCCAAACGGTAAGCTCCATCGGGCAAAGCGACCTTGCTTTCTTGTGCCCCATAGTTGCCCAAAACTTGATGGTAATCGGTAGAAGAAGCGATGTTGTTGCTTTCTTTTCCGGACCAGCTCCAACAATACAACCAAGTGTCGCCGCTCGTCGCTTTGGTACGTTCCTGACTGTCGGCCGTCGTTTGGCACTCCCAACCGTTGGCTACGGTGTTGATTGGCGTATTATTGTCGTCCATTGCATTTTGATAGATGTTCGGATTGACAATGAAACTCGTCATGTCCAACGGGTTTTCTTTGGCGCTTTCTTTCACGTCCTGTGTCATGGCTTCCACACATTCCATCTTCAACAGTTCCGTGAATTCGTCGGCATCGATTTGGTCAATCTCATCGCTTTTCAAAAGTGCCACCACGTTTTTATACGCTTCGCTTTCGGTCAATCCGCCGATTTGGTCGGCCAAGGTTTTGGCTTTACCCAACGGGAAGCAGAGCGCGATGGAAGCTTTCAAGGCTTCGGTCGCATCATTCAATACAGTTGTCTTCTCAACGATCCTTTCGTCCAAGTAATTTCCCCATGTCATCTTTTCCGCGTAAGCCGCAGCGTCCTCCAATGCCATGGAGAAATCGGCCGTAACCTTAGGTTGGGCTACAACCAGACCTTCATTTAATTGACCATTCAAAACGGTACCGTTGCTTAAGAGAGGCGTGAGGGTTTCATAATTTGTAATAATCGTGTTGCCTTCTTCCAACATGCGGTCCATATCCTCGATGGCTAATTGTAACTCTTCTTGTGTTCCGGATTCGATGAAGTCGGGATAACCGTCTTCCGGATCCAAGGCAAAACCGAGTTCGTCGCTGTCGTCGATACCGGCTTCCACCATCTTTTCATGCAGCAGGGCCGCTTCATCCAGTCGGGCTTGCAGACGGTCGCGGTAAGCAGAGATTACATCGCTCTTGATGTAATAAAGGCGGAAGTTGTCGGCATACCAACTTTTACCGTTTCCACCTGTCGTGCCTACGCAAACCATACCGATGTGAAGTTTACCGTCGCGCACTTCGAAGTTCTCTGTTTCCGTCGTTGTAGCCAGAGCGTCGCGTGCTTCTACATAGGTGTCCCAATCTTCGTTGCTTTCCGCAAAGGCGAAATCCACGCTGTCTGTCGAGGCGTACAAGAGTACGTTGGTCGCTCCGGCGTTTGTATAAGTGGCTGCTTTCAATATGTACAGTCCGTCCGGTAACTTCACCGCTCCTTCTTCGTCGTTTCCTATAGTTTGGCCATAGCGTGAGGGGTTCAGACGGGAACCGGTCCAACTGTTGCAGTAAAGATCTGAATTACCTGTACCTTCGGTAGACGTGTACCACGTACCGTCCGCAGCCCCTTTGTCGCAATCCCAACCGGAAGGAGGAGCCATTTCCGATACGGTTTGGAATACGTTCGGATTGACAATGAAACTGGTAAGTTCTATCGGATTGTCATCGGATGCCGTAGAAAGGAACTCCGGCGTCATGGCTGTACGGCATTCTGCATTGAGAGCCTGTGCGGCCAAAGCCACATCGTCGTAAACCAATTCCGTGGAGGCCAACAATTCAGCTACTTTCTTGTAAGCTTCGGTTTCTGCCAAACCGCCGATACGGTCGGCCAATGCTTTGGCTTTCTGTAATGAATAGCTTAGGCTGATGTAAGCCACGGCATTGGATGTTGCCGTGTTCATGGCCGTAATGCCGTCGCCAATTGCTTCAGTGACTTCTTTCATTGTGGACAGTTTCAGAACCTCTTCCGCAGTTCCGATAGCGTCTTGCAGTTCTTGCTTTACGGCATCTGTCACATTATATGTTCCATCTTCCATTTGCGCCAACAGCTCGGTTGCTTTGGCCATGCTTGCTGTCAACTCAGCCCCCTTCGTACAAAGCCCTAAAGCTATGGCTGTGTTTTCTTCGAGGACAACGGATGCGGCGGCGATTTCCTTCTCCGGAGTGTTTTCATTGTAGCTGCCGTACTGTTCGACGAGGGTGCTCAACTCGGAGGCGGACGCTATACCCAAAGTTTCCAATGAATCGCGCAACGTTTCCAATTTTGAGATTTTGACGGAGAAGGCATCAAACGCGCTTCCCTCGAAATACAGTTTGAAGTTGTCCCAACAAGACCATGTTTTACCCGCATTGGTATTGGATGCAATCCCCATCAGCATGTCGCTTCCGTCTTGTTGTACGGTGAATGTCACCTCGTTCAGATAGCTTTCGGGATATTTGGTCAGCCAAGCGTTCAACCCTTCCATACCGTCGGGCCATCCGTTCAACTGGTTGGCTACACTGGCATCTGCAGGTTCGCTGTACAAGGACTTTAGCTTCACCGAATCCTTTCCTGCAAACAGGTAAGCATTGATAACTTCCGTGCCGGCGTTGTAGGCCGCTCCATTATCATTTCCGCCTGCACGGTGGAATCCTTGCACCGTAAGTTTGTAATGACCGGCTTTCAACCCTAGCACGTTTTGCGAGGCAGAATTATAAGACTGGAAGAACTCTGCATTCAACCATGTGGCATTCACGCCGGGAAGCGCAGTCCCGGCGTCCCACCCGTCCGTCGTACCGGTGGAGAAGTCTGCATTGGTGATGTAAGTGTCTGTCACATCAATCCATTCTTGTGCATACACAGTTCCCGTGCAAAAAGCAGTCCACGCCATTGTGGCCAACAGATGCTTGGCCCCTCTGCGCGGCAAATCCTTAAAAAAGTCGTTTTTTCCCATAATAGTAAAAAGTAAGGTTCAATCTTTTTTCGGACTGTTACGGCTGAACCTGTTGGCCGTAACACCGATTCCAATCACGTTTTATATATAGGACGAACGACGGAGCGAAAATACCTAATTTGCCCTCGATTTTTAACATTTGGCTCGAAATGCCTCTTTAATTGTCAGGAGAAAGCGAAACATACCTGCTTCCTTTACTGTTTTTTTCGTACCTTTGCGCCCAAATTATTAAGGTAGGGTGTTTTTCTACATACCAATCAAACGTACACAAGAAGAAACCAATGGAAGCATCAAACAAGTCCGAATTAAAAGCAGAGTTGATATACGGGTTGAACGACCGACCGCCTTTGCGCGAAACTTTATTTGCTGCCCTACAGCATTTATTGGCCATTTTCGTAGCTATCATCACCCCACCGCTTATCATCGCCGGGGCTTTGAAGTTAGATATCGAGACGACCAGTTTTCTGGTTTCCATGGCATTGTTTGCTTCCGGCGTGTCCACGTTTATACAATGTAGGCGAATCGGAGGTCTCGGTACGGGATTGCTGTGCATACAGGGCACGAGCTTTTCTTTCATCGGTCCTATCATCTCTGCGGGGTTGACCGGAGGCCTTCCCGTTATTTTCGGGGCTTGTATGGCGGCTTCTACGGTAGAAATGTTAATTAGCCGCTTATTGAAATATACCCGTAAAATCATTACGCCGTTGGTTTCCGGTATTGTCGTGACGCTGATAGGCATGAGCCTTATCAAAGTGGGGATTACGGCCTGCGGAGGTGGTGCGGTGGCCAAAAGCAATGGGACTTTCGGTAGCTTTGAACATGTCGGCCTGGCGGCTTTGGTTTTGTTGCTGATTATTTTCTTCAACAGAAGTTCGAACCGTTACCTGCGTATGAGTTCGATTGTCATCGGACTGGTCATCGGTTACGCGGTGGCTTGGTGTATGGGTTTGGTGGACTTTTCTTCGGTGCAGAGTTATGGAGGGTTCAATATACCTGTTCCTTTTAAATACGGCTTGTCTTTTGACTGGTCGGCTTTTATCGCTTTGGGACTGGTGTATTTGATTACGGCGATTGAAGCCTACGGCGACATCACGGCCAATTCACTCATCTCGGGAGAGCCGGTAGAGGGAAAGACGTTTGTGAAACGGGCTTCCGGAGGAATCTTGGCCGATGGTTTCAATTCCATGTTGGCCGGAGCGTTCAATTCCTTCCCGAACTCAGTCTTTGCCCAAAACAACGGGATGATACAGTTGACCGGAGTGGCGAGCCGTTACGTGGGATATTATATCGCAGGATTCCTTATTTTGCTGGGACTTTTCCCAGCCGTGGGTCTGGTGTTCTCTTTGATGCCCGAACCAGTATTGGGCGGTGCCACGCTATTGATGTTCGGCACAGTGGCTTCCGCCGGAATCCGCATTATCGCAGCTCAGACCATCGACCGCAAAGCCACGTTGGTGATGGCGTTGAGTTTTTCTTTGGGATTAAGTGTGGAATTGGTGCCCGAGATTCTTTCGCAACTGCCGGAAACGGTGAGAAACATATTCTCGTCCGGTATTACGACCGGTGGTGTCACAGCTATTTTGGCCAATGCCTTGATTCGTATTAAAGAATAGGTAGAAAGGAAAAGAACGGATTTGGGCAAGCGTAAAAACAACCGGATAGAGGAAGAACAGCGTACGGTAGAATTGATGATTCGTCTCTACTGCCGCTACAAGGAAGGCCACAGGACTTTATGTCCGGAGTGCCGTGAAATGTTGGATTATTCCCGTGCACGTCTATCACGGTGTCCCTTCCAGAAAGATAAGCGTACGTGCCGTCTTTGCACCATACATTGCTACCGTCCGGACATGAAGCGACGCATCCGAAAAGTGATGCGATATGCAGGTCCGCGTATGTTATGGTATCATCCCCTGATTGCTTTGCGGCATTTATGGCGGGAATATAGGGGATAAAGCTACGATTATTCAGAAGGTTTTTGATAGTAATAATACCACCAATACGTATTTCCGTACATGCGCCGGCATTGGTTCGAGCGTTCCGTCGCATGAGTATATTGCATACCGTAGTGGAGGAAGTCGTTCAGGTTTGTTTCTATTACGCTGTTTTTGTACGTAATGGCCGGAGTGGTATGCAAACGGTTATATAGAATGAGAGCCTCTTTGTAATGTAACGGGAGGTTGTCGTTCACTTCATGGCAACGTGGCAGTGCGGCGACAAAAGCATCAAGGTTCTTATCCAACAGATAGGCGCAAAGCAAGTAGTCTTTTGCAGCAGCAGTGGCCGAAGGCCGTTGTGACAGAAGTTCGAGAAACCGGGTGTTGTCTTTCAAATTTTTCCCCGGCTTTCCCCCTAAATGTTTGTATAAGGCCTTCGTCCAATCATGAGCGTAGGTTGTATCAGACAAACTGGGCAACAGACCTTGGCTACCGTTATATTGAGGAAAATCGAAAAGCTTCTCGCCTAAAAGATTCTCACGGCTTAGTGCAAACATTCTCATGGCGGTCAGGCTCCGGTCTGTCTGCAATGATTTGGCTCCTACTTGCAACGCCAACGAGTCCTGCCCTTCGACGAGGTATCTCTCGGCTTTGAGCCGGTAGTGGTATACGTCTTTCGTATTGGCTATGCTGTTTACCATGCAGAACTGCAACGCAAGCCATAGGAAATTCACCCATAGGAAGGAAAAAGCATTCTGTTTTCCATTTTTACGGTCCGGGAAATGCAGAGCCATCCATGTCACAAGGATATACAAAAAAATACAGACCGTGAGCCATATCCAATTAGTGGACAATTGTACATTCCACCCTGTTTGAGGAACAATGGACGTAAGCAATCCCAACACGACGCACGACGGGAAATAATAGAGTGCATGGAAACGCAACGGATATACCATTATCCGCCGAAAAATTCCCTGCAATAACAGTAGCAGAAAGGTAATGATGGCCGTTCCCCACAGCGGAGAATAGACGGTCTGCCCTTTCGACAACAAATGTTGTGCGGTAGCCAATAAATCAGCCTGCATCACAAACAGGTAAAGCAGGGAGAACAAGGTGAAAAGAGAACCGCATACCCATGAAATCATGCGTGCGGTTCTTTTCTTATATGTCGGTTTGTACATCCGGAATCCAATTTCAGTTTATTTGTTTTTACTCTTATTTATTTTCCGTCTTTTTATCTTCTTGCGCCCTATGGAGTACCATGGCAGAACGTGCCGGAAGATAGAGTTTGAGCCATCCCTTTCCATCGCGGGCCAAAAGCGGGTCGAAGTTGGTCAAGTGGCGGAGGCTGTCATCATTCAATCCGTGTCCGCCGAATGCCGGCGCGTCAGTGTTCAGAATCACGTCGTAAGCCCCTTGGGGCACCATGAAGCCGTAATCCGTATACGAACGGGCATAGCTGAAGTTAAAGACAAATATGAGGTTATTACGGCTATAGGCCAATACTTGGTCGCCATCGTTATGCCAGATTTCCGTCACGGGAGATTTTTGGATATTTTTCTCCTTGCCGATAATATCCAACATCGCCTTGTCGAAGTCACCTAAATAATGATAGCATAACTCTTTATTATCTACAAGATTCCACTGTCTCCGGGCATACTTGTGACTCCATCCGTTGCCCTCACGCGGAAAATCAATCCATTCCGGATGACCGAACTCATTACCCATGAAATTCAGATAACCTCCGTTGATGGTGGAAACCGTAAGCAGACGAATCATTTTATGCAAGGCTATACCGCGTTCTACGGCGTAGTTCTCATCTCCTTTTTTGAAGTGCCAATACATGTCGGCATCTATCAGGCGGAAAATGATAGTCTTGTCGCCCACCAAAGCCTGGTCGTGGCTTTCACAATAAGATATGGTCTTCTCGTCCGCCCGTCGGTTCGTCACTTCCCAAAACATGCTGCTGGGTTTCCAGTCCTCGTCCTTCTTTTCTTTAATGGTCTTTATCCAATAGTCGGGAATGTTCATGGCCATGCGGTAGTCGAATCCGTATCCGCCACCTTTGAACGGGGCAGCCAATCCCGGCATGCCGCTCACTTCCTCGGCTATGGTAATGGCTTTGGGGTTGACTTCGTGAATCAATGCGTTGGCCAACGTCAGGTAACAGATGGCATTGTCGTCTTGATGCCCGTTGAAATAATCCCCATAGTTGCAGAACGCCTCGCCCAACCCGTGGCTGTAATAGAGCATAGACGTGACACCGTCGAAACGGAAACCGTCGAAATGGTACTCGTCCAACCAGAATTTGCAGTTGGACAACAGGAAGTGTATGACTTCGTTCTTGCCGTAATCGAAGCACAAACTGTCCCACGCCGGGTGTTCGCGCCGTCCGCCCGAATAGAAATACTGGCAGGGGTCACCAGCAAAGTTGCCCAAGCCTTCCACTTCGTTCTTCACGGCGTGGGAGTGCACGATGTCCATAATCACGGCGATGCCCATTTTATGTGCCTCGTCGATGAGTCGTTTCAGTTCCTCCGGCGTACCGAAACGGCTGGAAGCTGCAAAAAAACTCGATACATGATAGCCGAAACTTCCGTAGTAAGGATGTTCCTGTATGGCCATGATTTGTATGCAGTTGTACCCATCGGCAGCGATGCGGGGCAACACGTTTTCACGGAACTCATTGTAAGACCCGACTTTTTCCGCATCCTGCGCCATACCGATGTGGCATTCATAAATCAGCAAGGGAGCCGTATTAGGACGGAAAGTCTTCTTTTTCCACACGTAAGGCTGTTCGGGCGCCCAGACTTGCGCACTGAAGATTTTGGTCTGTTCGTCCTGTACCACGCGGCGGCACCATGCTGGAATACGTTCGCCGCATCCGCCTTCCCAATGTATTTTCAACTTATAGAGGTCGCCGTGTTTGAGGGCGTTGCCGCGCAATTTGATCTCCCAGTTCCCGCTGTCCTTTATCCTTTTCAACTGGTATTTTGGCGATTCCTTCCAGTCATTGAAATCGCCTATCAAATAGATTTCGGTGGCATGGGGCGCCCATTCGCGGAATACCCACCCCGTAGCCGTGCGGTGCAGGCCGAAATATAAGTATCCCGAAGCGAAATCCGACAAAGAGCATTTTCCATTTTGTGTGAGTTCGGCGATTTTGTCTTCCGCATGCCGATGGCGACCCACGATAGCGGCTTCATAATCTTTCAGCCAAGGGTCGTTTTTAATAATATCCAAAGTCTTTGGAGTTGACTTTACCGTTGATTTTGCCATAATAAGAATAGAATTAAGGTGTTATTTTTATTGTTGATTCCAATCATCCGATACCGGAATTTTAAAGACGGCTTTCTTCAAAGCTGTCGGTGTTACGCCCGGTGCATGTGCGTCTTGTGGGAAAAAGATGGCAAACATGCCTTTCTTTACGGTGACGAAACTTCCGGAGCACTCTTTATAGAATGAAATGTCTTTGGTTTCATCGTATGGCGTAGGCTTCAATTCTTTTAAGGGGGAATATCCCATGGTTTCATCGCCCGTAAGAGGTATTTGTATGTCTATCATTTTCCTGTGTGATTCGAGAACGGCTTGCGTCGGAGCCTTGGGCGGGATGGTCTGCAAATTTACGAAACATCCGTCGGCATCCCATTCAAAGCGTCCTTCCGGCAAAGCTTGCAAGTCATGGCTGTCCAGAAAGCCGACAACCGTCTTCAACATCGGGAGAAGACGGATATAATCTTTCAGGTGTGTTATGTCGTCGATAATCATAATGTCAGAGTTTTATCGTTCTATCGGTGCAAATATAGACGTTTGTCCGGATATCTCACTCATGTTTCAGTAACTTTTTATGCCTTTGGAGCACTTTCAAGAGCTCTTCATGCACTTTTCCGTTCGAAGCCAATACTTCTTTGGCATCAGGACCGTTTGAGTTTCCGCTAAAATCGGTCATTCGTCCGCCGGCCTGTTTCAGGATGATGTATCCTGCCGCAATATCCCATGGACCTAAGAAGGCTTCGATAAAGATTTCAAAACGTCCCGCCGCCACATAGCATAATTCTGCCGCAGCGGAACCCAGCATGCGTATGCCGCTTACGTGTCCATACAAATCACGCATCAGCGGCAAGATAAAAGGACTATAGCGTTCCGCCTTGTAGGGAAGTTCCGGCATGATAAAAGATTGGTCGAGCACGCTCTGGTCGCTGACGCATATCTCCTTACCGTTCAAGTAAGCCCTACTGTTTTTGTGGGCCCAAAAAAGTTCCTCACGGCCGCATTCGTACACTACGCCCAACAGTATTTCCTCGCGGTTGCGCAAGGCAATGCTTACGCAATACGGCGTGCAGTCGTGAATATAATTGCTCGTTCCGTCCAAGGGGTCCACCACCCAACAGTATTCCTGTTCTTCCAGCGAACCGGACCCTTCTTCGGCAATAAAACCGGCTTCGGGGAGCAATTCATGCAATCTCTCCACGATACATTTTTCAGATGCTTTGTCCACGTACGACACATAGTCATGCGCCGCTTTCTGCTCCACACGGCTACGGTCGAAAGAAAGCCGTTCCTTTTTTAAAAACTCACCGGTCTCTCTGGCCAGTTTCTTGACTTCCTCAGTCAGAAAATCCAAGTCCATTTATGTTCCTCCTATTTTACTATCACTCCGTGGCTGTATTCTCCTTTTTGGACGATATTTCCGTTTTTGTCTTTCATCACGAAAGGACCGTCCTTCTCATTGTCCTTGAAGTTTCCTTCGAAGCGCATTCCGTTTTCGTCCTCCATGATGCCGGGGCCGTTCTTCTCTCCGTTCTTGAACATTCCTTTGAATTTCGAGCCGTCCGTCATACGCAAGATGCCTTCCCCGTCCATTTGTCCGTCTTTCCAGTTTCCTTCATAAGTATCTCCGTTGCTCCATACGTATTTTCCCTGTCCGTCGCGTTTGTTGGCTTTCCACATGCCGGTGTACGACGCGCCGTTGTGCCACGTGAACGTACCTTTACCGTCTTGGAATCCGTTCTTGAACTGGCCGACGTACTTGTTACCGTTGGCAAAAGTGAAAATACCTTCACCCGTGCGTTCGCCTTGCACGTAACCGCCTTCATATTGGTCGCCGTTGTGGAATTTGTACACCCCTTTTCCGTGCTGCACGTCGTCCACCCATTCTCCGGTATATTTGTCCCCGTCGGCATAGTTGAACGTACCTTTACCGTTACGTTGGTTGTCTTTCCACATGCCGTCGTACCATGAACCGTCGTTCCAGTCAAAGATGCCTTTGCCGTTTTTTTGGTCGTTGCTCCATTCTCCCCGGTAGAATGCCCCGTTGGCGTATTTATATTCCCCGTAACCTTCCCGCTTGTCGGCTTCCCAGTTACCTTTATACACGTCTCCGTTGTAATAGTACATGGTGCCCTGTCCTTGTTGGAAGTCGCGAAACCACAGGCCTTCGTATTTATTGTTGTTCATGAAATAATATATGCCATGCCCGTGTTGCTGGTCTTGAAACCATTCGCCTTCGTATTTTTCTCCGTCAGGGAATTTATACACGCCGTATCCTTGGCGTTTGCCTTTCACGTATTCGCCTTCATAAGAGTCTCCGTTTTTGAAGTGGGTGATGCCCTTGCCATAAGGTTTGCCTTTGAACAGCTCACCCTGGTATTCCGCACCGTCTTTAAAAGTATAATTCCCTATTTTGATTTCTTGGGCGTAGCCTTGCAGGACAGGCCATAACAAAACTATGCCGAAGAGTTTGTGTTTCAATCCCATTGCCGTATTGTCTGTATTTAGAATGTGTTATCGTTTGGTCTTGTTCTTCAGGAAAGCTTCGGCCGCTTCGAGGTCGGCCGGTGTGTCGATGCCGATGGTTTCTATTTCGCTGATGCCCACCTTGATGGTATAGCCGTTTTCCAACCACCGTAATTGTTCCAACGATTCGGCCAGTTCCAACGGCGATTGCGGCAGGGAGGTGAGTTCTTTCAACACGTCGGCCTTGTAGGCATACAAGCCGATATGCTTGTAATACACATGCTCCTTCAGCCACTCCGTTTTATCCTTGTTGCGTTGGTAAGGAATGATGGAACGGCTGAAGTAAAGAGCCTGCATCCGGTGGTTGACCACCACTTTGGGAGAGTTGACGTTTTCCAAGGCAGGCCAACCGTCGGCCAGCGTGAAAGGTTTCACCAAAGTGGCGATTTCCGTTTGCGGATCTTCAAAACAAGCCTTTACGGTCTCCAACTGCTGCGGTTGGATGAAAGGTTCGTCGCCCTGGATGTTGACTACCACGTCGTATGGTTTGCCCTGCAATACGTAAGCCTCATAGCAGCGGTCCGTGCCGCTCTTGTGGTCCGCACGGGTCATGACGGCCTTGCCGCCGAATCCTTCTACCGTCTTGAGAATCCGTTCGTCATCGGTGGCCACGAGCACGTCGTCCATCACGCCGGACACTTGCTCGTACACCCGCTGGATGACAGGCTTGCCGCCCAACATGGCCAAAGGCTTGCCCGGAAATCTTGTGGAAGCATATCGTGCCGGAATAATCCCTATGTAATTCATTTTTTAGCTATTAATAAAGTATGCCATACAAAAATACAAAAAGATTTTGTAAGGGAGGGTAAAACTCCTTATTTTTGTGAATAAAAAGAACGGATGAAGAAGTGTTTCATAGGATTGGGCAGCAATGAACGCACGGCGGCACGGCTTTTGGCTGCGCAGTCCGATCTGTGCATGTCGTTTCCCGGCATTGTGTTCAGCCGCTTGGTGCAGACTGCTCCTGTGGGCTTTGATTCGCCCCGCATGTTTTACAATCAGGTGGCTTGCTTTACTACTCCGCTCACGGCATCGCAAGTCCGCGAATGCCTGAAAAAGATAGAACGTGACCACGGACGCACGGCGGACGATAAGGCGCGAGGCATCGTGAAAATAGACATTGACCTGCTGTGTTACGACGGAGAAGTCCTCAAACCGCAGGACTGGTTGCGGGTCGATGTCCGCGAGGGGGTGGCGGAACTGGCCTCTTCCTGAAGGACGGAATGCCGACACATATTTCAAATCATAAAAACAAAAAAGCGTATGAGAACAAGACTTTTATTCATGCTGCTCCTTACCGGTTGGGCGTGGGGCACGGCGCAGGCCGCCACGGACGAAGGGCGTTACATTGAAGTGACCGGTACTTCCGAGGTGGAAATCGTACCGGACGAGATACATTACATCATCGAAATCAAGGAATATTTTGCCGAAGAATTCGACGGCAAATCCAAAGAGGAAGATTACCGTACGAAGGTACCCTTGGCCCGGATAGAGGAAGGGCTGCGGGAGACACTTCGGGAAGCCGGTGTCCCGAACGATGCCGTGCGCACACAGGAAATCGGCGACTATTGGCGCGAGAGCGGACGGGAGTTCCTCGTCTCCAAGCGGTTTGACCTCACGCTGACCGACTTCAAGCAAATCGACCGTATTGTCCGGCATGTGGACACTAAAGGCATCCATACGATGCGCATCGGTGAGTTGAAAAACAAAGACATGCAGCTTTACCATCAAAAAGGAAAAATAGCCGCCTTGATGGCCGCCCGGGAGAAAGCCGCTTATTTGGTGGAGGCATTGGGCCAGAAACTTGGAGGTGTGGAGCGCATCATCGAGAACGGAAACAACGGCTTTTCTCCCGTGTTCACGGCACAAAGCAACGTAAGTTCTTCCGACGCGGCTTCTTTCGATGGTTTTCGTACGATTAAGAATCATTATTCCATGTCGGTTCGTTTTAAAATTTTAGACCAATGAAAACGGACTACGAAATCAGGCAAGAGACGGAAAAAGACTATCCGCAAGTTTTCAAGTTGGTGGAAGAAGCCTTCCGGGACATGAAAGAGAGCGACCATCGCGAACAGTTTCTGGTGGAGCGGCTTCGGCATTCCCCCGCATTTGTTCCGGAACTTTCTTTGGTGGCCGACGGGGACGGCGGCGTGGTCGGCTACGGCCTGATGACCCGTGTGTCGATTCGTTCGGGAAGTCTGGATGCGGAATCCTTGGCGTTGGCTCCTGTGGCCGTACGGCCGGACAGGCAATCCATGGGCATAGGCAGCGCCTTGATTCGGGAGCTGCATGCACGGGCCGCCCGATTAGGCTACAAGTCGGCCGTTGTGTTGGGGCACGAAGGGTTTTATCCCCGTTTCGGATATAGGAAAGCTTCGGACTTTGGGATAACATTTCCTTTTGAAGCCCCCTCGGAATGTTGCATGGCTGTCGAGTTGGTGGCCGGAGGCTTGCGGGACATACGGGGCGTGGTATGCTATCCGGAAGCGTTTATGGAGTGACGGGGACTGTCCGGGTCGGAGTTGACATAAGAACAAAAGAACATAATTTTCTTACATGCGCAGCCTTTTGTCCTTTTGTTCTTTTGTCTTATCCCATCATTCGTTTTGTCATATTGTCAGAATGTCAAATCCGACCCCGTGAGAATCGCGTGTATGGGGGCAGGGCAAGCCTCCGAAGATTTTAAGCGATTCTCGCGGCTTTTGCCTGATTCAAAAAGAAAGAAAAAATGTGGTCGTGCCTGTCATTTGGGTGGATCCGGCAGTACGCTCTGCCGCATGGCGCACCGTTCCGTGTAAGTCGGATGGGACTTTTCAGGTACAGGATGTTGCGGTGTCCTTGTCGGCCGGACAAGGGCAAATAATTTTGCCATGCGCAGAAAAAGCCGGTAAAAAAGGCCGTGAAGCGACCCTCGACTTTGATTTTCGGATGTGCGTTTTCATGTCTGCGCCGAATGAAAAATCGCTTTCAGTCGAATGATTTTCCGTTCTCAGCCGAACGATTTCATGCTTTCCACAAAAAATCCGAAAAAACTCCGCTTGTCACCTCTTCAACCCGTGCTTCTTCACAGGACAACCCCAAAAAGGAAGCCTTTTTTCGTGCTTCCCTTTCGGGGTTGTTCTCATGATTTCTATTCTCAAAAATGACCTTCTGTATCTTTTTTAAGGGTTTTGGCGACATTTTGTTTGCAAGACATGGCTTATTCGAAAACTTCGTCGATGCCGCCGTATTCCTCTACCGGAGCCTCTTCCGTCAGGATCGTGTCTTGACAAGGGTCGAATCCTTCGGGTATTTTGAACTTCTCGTCGGGGGAATATCCCAGGTCCTTGTCCTTATATACTTTTTGGAAGAAATAGGCGCAGACGGGCAAAGCCGAAGAGGCTCCCTGCCCATAGGTCATGCTGTTGAAATGGATGTCGCGGTCTTCGCCGCCTACCCAACAACCGGCGGAAAGCGACGGCGTGAAGCATACGAACCAACCGTCGGAGTTCCGGTTGGTGGTTCCCGTTTTTCCTCCCATGTCGGCATTCACGTTGTAACGGAAGCGCATGCGGCCGCCCGTACCTCCGTTCATGACGCCTTGCAGCATGATAATCATCTTATAAGCGCTTTCCTCGCTGATGACTTCCGTCATGCGGGGTTGGAACTCCCCTACTACATTCCCTTCGTTGTCTTCTATCCGCGACACGAAAAGGGGAGCCGTACGAATGCCGCGGTTGGCAAAGGCCGTGTATGAACTGACCATCTCGGCCACGGAGATTTCACAGGGACCGAGGCACAGCGACATGGAAGGATGGATGTCACGGTTGAGCACGCCGAACTCGTGAATCAGCCGCACCAAAGCCGACGGGCTGAGACGACTCATCAGGTAGGCCGAAATCCAGTTGTTGGACTGGGCCAGTCCCCATTTCAGCGTAACCATTTCTCCGTATCGGGAGCGGCTGCCGTTGCGGGGTGTCCAAGGCTTGCCGGCCACGATATACGTCTGTTGCACGTTCGGCGCAAGGTCGCAGGGCGACATACCGTTTTCCATGGCCAGCGTATAGAGGAAGGGCTTGATGGTGGACCCGACCTGACGGCGGCCCACTCCGGCCATGTCGTATTGGAAATAGCGGTAATCCGGTCCGCCCACGTAGGCTTTCACATATCCCGTGCGGGTATCCATACATACGAATCCTGCACGAAGGAAACTTTTGTAATAGCGGATAGAGTCCATCGGTGTCATAATGGTATCCACTTCTCCGTGGTAAGAAAATACGGTCATTTCTTGGGGCGTATTGAATGCCTTTTGGATGTCCTCTTCCGTTGCGCCGCCCTTTTTCATCTTGATGTAACGTTCGCTCTGTTCCATCGAACGGCGCATGATTTTTTCCACCTCTTTCGTAGAAAGTTGGTTGGAGAACGGGCGTGTCGTCTGGTGACGCTTTTCTTTGTCGAAGATGGGTTGCAGGTAACCGGCCACATGTTCCTCCACGCTTTCCTCCGCATATCGCTGCATGCGTGAGTCGATGGTGGTGTAGATTTTCAGTCCGTCTGTATATAGGTTATAAGGTGTACCGTCCTTTTTCCGGTTCTTGTTGCACCATCCGTATAAGGGATCGGTTTCCCATGCCAACGAATCTTCATAATATTTTTGGTCTTGCCATGAAGCATAATCGCTTCGGTTGGGTTCTTTGGCCATCAGCATCGTGCGCAGCCGTTCGCGCAGGTAGGTGGCCAGTCCTTCTTTGTGGTCCACGCGGTGGAAACGCAGCCCGATGGGCTCCAGCTTGTGCAACTCGGCGTCTGCTTTGCTCAAATATCCGGCTTTGACCATCTGGTCCAGTACCACGTTGCGCCGCTCGCGGCAACGCTCCGGTTTCCGCACCGGATTGAAATAAGACGGGTTTTTACACATTCCTATAAGCGTCGCCGCTTCGCAAACCGAGAGGTTCTGCGGTTCTTTGTTGAAGTATGTGCGGGATGCCGTCTTGATGCCCACGGCATTATGCAGGAAATCGAAATAATTGAGGTACATGGTGATGATTTCCTCTTTGGTATAGTATCGTTCCAGCTTGACTGCAATCACCCACTCTATGGGTTTCTGCAAGGCGCGCTCCATCGTACTCTGTGCCACGTCGCTATAAAGTTGCTTGGCCAGTTGCTGGGTAATGGTACTTCCTCCCCCGGCATTGCTCTGTCCGAGTAAGCCGCGTTTCACCACGGCCCGCGCCAGAGCGCGGTAGTCGATGCCCGAATGGTCATAAAACCGCTCGTCTTCCGTAGCCACCAATGCCTTGACCAACCAGGGGGAAAGGTCGTCGAAGCCCACGAAAATACGGTTGGCCCGGCTGTACGACCAGGTACCCAGAAGTTTACCGTCGGCCGAAACGGCCTGTGACGCGTATTTATTGACGGGATTTTCTAATTGATATAAGTTCGGCATGTATCCAATCCATCCGTGCCAGATGGCGTAGAAAGCCAGGGAAACAGCGCTGATGCAAAGAAACAAAATCACCCACAAAGTGATTACAAACTTCTTCCTCATAAATCTTTTTCTTTCATTTATCAAAGTGGTAAAGTGCAAAATTACAAATAAACTTTATAATAGGCTGTCTATTTGTGGAAAAGTTAACGAAATGATGTGCAGTCCTCTTTCGTTCCACTTTTTTTATGTAACTTTGAAAGCTGAAGAAATTCTATATTTAAGCAAAAAGAAATCCGAAATGGAAAACAGGAGTTTGGTGACTATTGCAGACCATTCCAAAGAGAAGATCATGTATCTGCTTCGAATGGCCGGAGAGTTTGAGAAACATACCAACCGGAAGTTGCTGGAGGGTAAAGTCGTGGCTACTTTGTTTTTTGAACCGTCTACGAGGACACGGTTGAGTTTTGAAACGGCAGCGAATCGTCTGGGAGCGCGCGTCATCGGGTTTACCGACCCGAAAGTGACCAGTTCCACCAAGGGCGAAACCCTGAAGGACACCATCATGATGGTAAGCAATTATGCCGATTTGATTGTCATGCGGCATTATCTCGAAGGGGCGGCCCGTTATGCTTCCGAGGTGTCGCCGGTGCCCATTATCAATGCAGGCGACGGGGCCAACCAGCATCCTTCGCAGACCATGTTGGATCTTTACTCCATTTATAAGACGCAAGGCACGCTCGACAACCTGCAGATTTATATGGTAGGTGATTTGAAATACGGACGTACCGTACATTCTTTGCTGATGGCCATGCGTCATTTCAACCCGACGTTTCATTTCATTGCTCCCGAAGAGTTGAAGATGCCGGATGTGTACAAGCAGTATTGCGACATTCATCATATAAAATATGTAGAGCACACGGACTTTACCGCCGACACCATTGCCGGGGCGGACATACTCTATATGACCCGTGTACAAAAGGAACGGTTTACCGACCTGATGGAATATGAGCGGGTGAAGGATCTCTACCTGCTCAAACTTTCCATGCTGAAGAAGGCCAAGGACAATATGCGTATCCTGCATCCGCTCCCTCGCGTGAACGAAATCGAGTATGCCATCGATGACGACCCGCATGCTTATTACTTCGAGCAGGCCCACAACGGCCTGTTTGCGCGGCAGGCTTTGATATGCGATGCCTTGGGGCTGACCTTGGACGATGTGATGAACGACCGGACGATTATTGACTAAAATACCGTAAGCATACAATGAAAAGACAAGAACTTTTGGTGGCCGCACTCGAAAGCGGTACGGTGATAGACCATATTCCATCCAGCAAGCTCTTTGAAGTGGTCAACCTTCTCCACCTCGAACAGATGAAGACTTCCATTACCGTGGGCTACAATCTGAAGAGCAAGAAAATGGGACATAAGAGCATTATAAAAATTGCGGGCAAGTTCTTCTCGGACGAAGAACTGAACCAGTTGGCCGTGGTGAGTCCGAATGTGACCTTGTGTATTATTCGTGATTATGAGGTCGTGGAGAAGAAGGAGGTCTTCTTGCCCGAGGAGTTGAAAGGCATCGTGAAATGTGCCAATCCCAAATGTATTACGAACAACGAACCGATGAAGACGTATTTTCACGCCGTACCGGGTAAGGAAGGTGTGCTTCGTTGTCATTATTGTAATAAAGAGGTGAATTTGGATCACGTCAAATTGGTATAATCCTTTGGGCTATGAAGCAAGACTGGAAACCCGGAACAATGATTTATCCCCTGCCCGCCTTGTTGGTCAGTTGCGGCAGTACGCCGGAGGATTATAATTTGTTCACCGTGGCGTGGGCAGGAACCATTTGTACCAATCCGGCCATGTGCTACATCTCCGTACGACCGGAGCGACACTCTTACGTGCTCATCAAGCAGAACATGGAGTTTGTCCTCAACCTGACCACCGAAGACATGGCGTACGCCACGGATTGGTGCGGCGTGCGTTCGGGGCGCGACTACCGTAAATTTGAGGAAATGAAGCTCACTCCGGGAAAGGCCCGCATGGTGGCCGCCCCCATCGTGGAGGAATCGCCGCTGAGCATCGAGTGCCGGGTGAAAGAGATTGTATCTTTAGGGTCGCATGACATGTTCATTGCGGAAGTGTTGAATGTGAAAGCCGATGAGCGTTATTTGGACGAGCAGAGCGGAAAGTGGAGTCTGGACGCCAGTCACCCTCTGGTTTACCTTCATGGGGCTTACTATGGTCTGGGTAGGAAAATCGGTAAATTCGGCTGGAGCGTGGAGAAAAAGAAAGAATGAAATCCAATTATTTAAAGTCAATAAAGATGAAAACAGACACAACAGTATTTGAATTGATTGAGAAAGAGCACCAACGGCAGCTCAAAGGAATCGAACTCATCGCGTCGGAGAATTTCGTGAGCGATGAAGTGATGAAAGCCATGGGGTCTTGGCTGACGAACAAGTATGCCGAGGGGTATCCGGGAAAGAGATACTACGGAGGCTGTCAGGTGGTGGACGAAGTGGAGAGCTTGGCCATCGAACGGGTATGCAAACTGTTCGGTGCCGAGTACGCCAACGTGCAGCCTCACTCGGGAGCGCAGGCCAATGCTGCGGTATTTTTGGCTTGTCTGAAGCCGGGTGACACCTTCATGGGCTTGAATCTGGACCACGGAGGCCATTTGTCCCATGGCTCGGCTGTGAATACTTCCGGTATCCTCTACCATGCCATCGGTTACAACCTCAACAAGGAAACCGGCCGTGTGGATTACGACGAGATGGAGAAACTGGCTCTTGAACATCGCCCGAAAATGATTATCGGTGGCGGTTCGGCTTACAGTCGCGAGTGGAATTATGCCCGCATGCGTGAGATTGCCGACAAGGTAGGCGCCATATTTATGGTAGACATGGCACATCCGGCCGGTTTGATTGCAGCCGGACTGTTGGAGAATCCGGTAAAGTATGCCCATATCGTGACTTCCACCACCCATAAGACGTTGAGAGGTCCGCGCGGGGGTATCATCCTGATGGGCAAAGACTTCGACAATCCTTGGGGATTGAAGACTCCGAAAGGCGAGGTGAAGAAAATGAGCCAACTGCTCAACAGTGCCGTTTTCCCCGGCATCCAGGGCGGTCCGTTGGAGCATGTGATTGCCGCCAAGGCCGTGGCTTTCAACGAGGCGTTGCAACCCGAATTCAAGGAATGGGCCAAACAGGTACAGAAGAATGCCAAGGTTTTGGCCGATGAACTGATGAAACGTGGTTTCGATATCGTAAGCGGCGGAACGGACAACCACTCCATGTTGGTGGACTTGCGCAGCAAATATCCCGATCTGACGGGCAAGGTGGCCGAGAAAGCCTTGGTGGCTGCCGACATTACGGTGAACAAGAACATGGTGCCGTTCGACAGTCGCAGTGCGTTTCAAACTTCCGGCATCCGCTTAGGTACGCCGGCCATTACGACACGTGGAGCGAAAGAAGATTTGATGGTACTGGTAGCCGAGTTGATAGAAAAGGTCTTGAATGCGCCGGAAGACGAAAATGTCATTGCCGACGTGCGCAAGCAGGTGAACGAAGTGATGGCAGGCTATCCTTTGTTTGCTTATTAAACAAAATACAACAACATCATAAAAACGGGACTGTCCGCCCATTGCGGTATAGTCCCGTTTTGTAATGAGGAAGAATGCCCCCTATACTGTTCCGAAAACAATATAGAATATCTTTTCGGCACGTACCCTTCCGTCTTCCGACAAGATGGTCACTTTTACTTCGTGCGACTGGCCGTCCATGAATTCGGATACATTCGTAAAGCGGATGATATAGGAATTTTGCATGGCACCTGTCACGGGAAGGCTGTTTAGTGTTACGCCAGAAAAAGTCGGAGACACTTCCATAACAGTTCCTCCCGTATATTCAGATAAAAGCCAAGGTGCCTCTCCGATACTATAATTGAGGCTACTTGATGAACCGCTGAATACCGTATGAATAGTTCCTTTATTCGTATTCCAATTCATGGCATCAGCCACATAAGACACAGATATTTCGTCATCACCTCCCGGATAATTGGCATCATCTGTAAAGTTAACATATACACGGTTCGCTCCCAATCGGAAAGAAAAATGTTCGTCTGCGAATCTTAGAGCCTGAACACCGCATTCTCCCCCTGCACGAGAATAAGAGTTTTCAGCGATCGTATACAGCTCCGAAGCATCATCACCGGCATAACCTTTTGTCCGACTTGTATTGGTAACGGAACGATTATTTAGAAAGTTATTCAACTCCATGTAATCTGTTATATTCAATGCGCCAGTCACACCATAACCATTTACCAAAGAACCATACTGGCGACCGACATTTCCTCCATAACCGACGCAGCCAAACTTGACATCAATATCAGAAGCACTTAATTCTCCTGCCCATGTTACAATATCACGCGCTATCCCATCCGCTTCATCTCCCATGCTCCCAGAATTATCTACAAGAAACACGACATCGACCATAATGGCATTTTCTCCTTGGTTGTCCGAGTTGTTGTATACAGCTATGCCTTTGGGCTTGCCGTCTACAGACACCCACACGTTTTGTTGGTTCACACCGTTGCCGCCTGTTCCAACGAGTTTCAGCCATTCATAGGAGTCCGGATCCTGTATTCCGGTCATATCCAAACGGACAATGGCGTCATTGCCGCTGTTCTCTACGGTGTAGTTCACGTTAGGAATATAAGTCGTGGAAGTCCCTATCTCCGGATTCGGATCGGCATCATCATCGCTAGGAATGCCGTGGGCAGGCTTTCCTTCTTCCAATACAATCGTCTCGTCTCCGCTACCTAAACAAGCAGAGAGCGAAACCACAAACGTCATGACCGGAATATACCACAGTCCTCTAAATTTGTTCCTTTTCATATCGCAATTTATTTAAAAAGTTTTATTTTAAGATTTCAAATTCCACACGACGGTTCATCGTACGCCCTTCTTCCGTATCATTGGTCGTCAGCGGTTTGGACATACCGTAATAACTATAAGACAGTTTGTCTTTGTCCACCCCGCGCCCTATTAGATAATCTACCACGGCCTGAGCACGCTTGTGGGATAGTTTCATATTGAATTCCTCCGTTCCTACATTATCCGTATGTCCCTTCACTTCTATCCGTGCGTGCGTCCTCACCAACGTGTTGGCCAGTCTGTTCAGGTAAGCATAAGACTCTGTTTTTATCGTACTTTTCCCGAAGTCGAAATTAATGGCATCGATGGCACAGATGGTCTTACCTGCGACAGGTTCTCCTTTCTGCATCATATCGTTGATTTCCTCCAATGTATAACAGGGCTTTTCTTTTACAACAGGTATGGGTGTAGGACGCTGTACAATGACCGGAGTCGGAGGGGCGGGAACGGCCTTTTTCTTGAACACGCTAAAAGGAATCCCCAAGGTAGCCTTCACTTCGAATCCGGAGAAATTCCGGTTGCCTTCCAACTCATAAGACGGTAGAGACCAGTTGGTATTCACTTCAGCCTTGCCGTCTTTTTCTTTTCCTCCATAAGTGTCGGTAAAGCCCAGTTCATAGCTGGCATCCACTCCGAAGAAGAAGGTATTTCCCCATGCCTTGAATTGGTATTTCGCACCTATACCTACCATTCCGGCAAAGTACATACTCGCCATATTGGCCTTGGACAGGTCTAATCCGTAGCCCACATATTCCCCGTTGGCAAAGTCCTCTTGCATCCGAATCGTTCCTCTTGTCGCAAAACCTATTACAGGTGCAATATATACGTATGGACGGATACGCGATTCGGCTTTCATAAAGCTATAAACCAACGGAACCCGAATATCCACGAACCGCGACTTCAAAGCGTAATGGATACCGTCGATGTTTTCGTCGTACATATCCTTACCGATATCGACGATCCTGCCGCCACGGCGGAGGAGGGATAATTCCGGACGCACGGAGAAATGCCGTTCCTTGCCAAAATCGTACTGTGCAAAAACTGTAAAAACACCGCTATTCAGGTTCTTGTGGTCAGAAAACAACTCTTCATCCAAGTCTGAATACCGCATGGTATTGCTGTGGAATCCTACTCCCACACCAAAGAACCATTGCCCTCCTTCATGGGAAGGGCTTATTTGAGTGGTGAATTGGGCTTGAATGGACAAGCCGAAAGACAAAGCCAAAGTTGAAAATAGTACTCTCTTCATCATACAAAATATTATTAATGTTCATTTACTCTGTATCTTAGCCATCGCTCTCTTAGGAAGAGAGCGACTGGAGGAAGTAAATCCTTGTAAATGAAGAAGAAAGAAAGAAGAAGGAGAAGAACTCTCAATTTTTTAGAGGAAAATAGAACAAAAAGTTAAGGTCTAATTTGCATCTTCTTGCTTTTTTTATTTATTTTGCCTTTTGTTGGTCGCTCTCTTCCTAAGAGAGCAATTTATATCCAACTGTTACTGATTCACAAGAGAATTGTTCTTATCGAATAGTGAACAATAATATCCAACCTTATAAAAGGCAAAGAAATACAAGTTTGGATGCCTGCTATACAAGTTTCGTCGTATCATCGGTCTGCACAGACGATACAAGAGGGATACAAAAAGGACGAGGTGTAATCGTTGAAGAGTGCCATACAAACGGTGCACCCCCGAACTTCTTTCCAGTTTGTCACGGTGGACATATAATGTCCTCAAGGACTCTTCTGTTTTTCGTAGTACATTCCTATTGGTGTCTAATCCGCAATTCATTAAAGGGTTGTCTATATGCAGAATTTTGATGCCTTCTTTTTTTAATACCAATCCGAATAAAGTGTCTTCGTGCCCGTAGTGCGTGATGGTTTCGTCAAAAGGGTGTTTGAGGAATGTTTCGCGGAGAATCATGAAATTAAACGTGCGGAAGACTTTGTAGGGGTGTAAAGCCCGTTTTTCTGCCGTGAAGTGAGGCTCGGCGTGTTTTTCGTAGAAAAACGCCAAAGAAACCTTCGGTGACGGAAGCTGTTCCGGATGCACCAAGCCTCCGTAAACGACTTCAGCCGCGTTACGTACTGCCATGTACCGAGACAGAAACTCGTTACTGACTACCGACGCATCGCAATCCATAAAAATAAGGTAGTCATATCGGGCGAGGCGCCCCAAGATATTGCGGATACGCGAACGGCCCACGTTCTCTTGCAATTCTATATATTTGCAGTTGGGAATACCGTTGATTTTACGGTTTTCACGCTTAAAGGCATCTTCCGAAGCATCGTCGGCCACCAATATCTCGTAGGGGCATTCCAGTCTTTCAGCTTGTTGTTGCAGGTCGGTCACCAATTTAACGCACACGTAGTTATACGTCGGAATCAAAATGGAAAGCATATTCTGTTTTATGGTATTCGGTCTTCAAAACTTTATGAGGTTCACGGGTTTCTTTGGCATTGTATGATGAGTACATGGTTCGTCTTGTCATCTATCCGGAAACGGTTGTCGCTCCGTTCGTTGACCAACCAAGCGATGCGCTCTCCGCTGCATACGACTAACTGCCTTTCTTTTTCGAACAGATTTTTCTGGCAGTTTGTCAGATAGTCGCTTACCAATTTCTGCTCCGTCATACCGAAAGGGACAAAACGGTCTCCTTCTTGCACGAACCTCACCGTTATGGGATATTCTATTTTGTCCAGGTCCATGCACACCGTATCCTTGCTTCGAGGTATCGTAAAATGCCGGTCATAATGCACCCTACGGATGAGGAACGTAAGGTCTTGTGTTACTTTCACACATCCTTCCAATGGAAGGACACGGCACAAACACTTATATTGCTCGTCTTTACGGCTAAGCACAAGCGTTTTTCTGTCCCGAAGCAATCGCCATTCATGGCTTTCATAAACTTTTCCGGAACCGCCATCCAAGTGGTCGAAAACCTCTTCCGCCTGTACGCTGTTGAAACCGTATGCGGACAACAGTTCAAAGAGCACGGTACGCGCAGCGGGAATAGTCTTCAAGGTTTGTATGTCGATACGGTTGTTCCGGCATATGCGCGCCTTCAAATCCTCTACGGCTATATTATATAAGGTATAGGCATCTTCCAGATGACGTATCGTGTCTTGTAAGGTGTCGAGGATAGACGGGTTCACGGTTTTCAGTATCGGCAAGAACTCCAGACGGATTTTGTTACGGACGGCTTCCGTTTCCAGATTCGTGCTGTCCGTGACGTAAGACTGCCCTTCTCCGGCCAGATACCGCTCGATTTCCTCACGGCTCGTGTCCAGCATCGGGCGTATGACATAGCCGTTACGGTAGCGCATTCCCGTCAAGCCTTTCAGTCCAGTGCCGCGGACCAGATGCAACAACAGCGTTTCCACGTTGTCGTCGCGGTGGTGTGCCACAGCAATTTTGTCAAACCGCCAATCCGTACGTAACTCTTCAAAATATCCGTAACGCAATTCACGGGCAGCCATTTCTATGCTGATGCCCTTTTTACGGGCGTATACCATAGTATCGAAATCTTTCGTATGCAAACGTATGGACCGTGAACGGCATAAATCGCGCACAAATTTCTCATCGCGATCAGACTCCTTCCCACGCAGATGAAAATTACAGTGTGCGGCCTCGCAATGGAAACCGGCCTGCAGCAGCACTAAAAGCAAAGCCACGGAATCGGCTCCTCCGCTCAAGGCTACAAGTATCTTGTCATCCGGTTCCACCAATTGGTGTTCCCGAATGCATAACATGACACCTTCATTAAATTTTTCTTCTTTCTCCATATCCTCTTGTCTAAAATAAACAAATCCATTGCAGGAGTATGCAAAGATAGCAAATAAGCCTCAAAAAAATAGTGGTGAAAGCATTTTATTCGGTCGCTCCCAATCCTCTTTTTCATAATATAAGGTAAAAAGACGGAATTTATCCCCCACTGTTCATTTCGTTATCCGTTTTTACATTATTTTTGTTCGGTACATTTTTATACGTTTCGACTTATGTGGCATGAATACATAGCTTACTTCATTATCGCAGCGGCTTTCTGCTGGGCCGTAAGACGTATCTATCGATTCATACGTGATCCGGAAGACACGTCCTCATGTGCAAGTTGTACGGCAGACTGTAAATTGAGGGGCTTAAAACGCCCTACAAGAAAAGAAAAACAGAGAAACTGCACCAAAAAGGAGGAAAATGCGCATAAATAATTGCGGTTTTCAAAAAAAGTTGTACCTTTGCAACGCAAAACGGAAATGGTTCCCTGACCGAGTGGTTAGGTAGCGGTCTGCAAAACCGTCCACAGCAGTTCGAATCTGCTGGGAACCTCCTGAAAAGAAAGCCGTTTCCATCTGAAACGGCTTTTTTATATCCCCTACTCCAAATTCAGGCTCTTTTCATTGGGATTGTACTTCCCGTCAGCTACCGATTGCGATTTGGCTTCCCGTCGGTATTCATTAGGTGTCATACCGGTAATCTTCTTGAAAACCCGGTTGAAATAAGAGAAGTCCTCGAAACCGACCAAATAAGATGTTTGTTTCACCGGAAGGTCGTTCGTGATAAGCAATAACTGAGCCTTTTCTATTTTGCGTTGGATGATGAAATTGGCAGGCGTTGTCCCCGTTTCCTTTTTGAAGATACGGATAAAATAATTTTTAGATACACATAATGTTTCCGCAACTTTGTCGATGCAGAGTTCGTCTGAAATGTGATTGCGGATGTAGGTGATGGCTCTTTTTACACGGTCGTCCGTCACTGTGGATTTGAGATGAGCCGTCTTAAAAAAGGGAGCGAGTAATTGATAGATGATACCGCGTGATATCATTTTGTTGTAAAGCGGCCGTTGTTTGTTCTTCAATAAATTGGATGCCAGCGTAGAGCTGTTATCATAGGTGGAGGGATCCGATTTACTTAACTTCATAGTCGGGTTCAAAGAATACAACTCCTGAAAAATAGAAAGTTCAAGAGCGTCACCTTGAATTTCCTCCGGTAGGACCCAATCTTCCAAGAACAAGTATTTGGCTTGAGGGTCTTCATATATATGGGCATAATAGTGGGTAAAAGATGACGTACACTCATAGCTGTGCGATGTAAATGCAGGAATAAAATACATGTATCCTTTGCGAAGCGACACGGTATGGTCGGGTAATATAATTTTGGCAGAACCTTCTGTGACATAATAAAGGCGTGCGAAAGGACTACTTACGTTTTTCCAGTTCCAGTCAGCGTTATGCTGAGCCAGTCCTATATTGAGGACAAAAGGGTGAAAAGTGTCTATGTTAAATTCCATGGCGTATAAATTTACGCTCAAAATTGGCAATAATATTCATTACTTGATACTCTTTTTAGTTAATTTAGCATAAAATATTTCTGCTTTATATACTTTAGTCGATATTGTTCTTATTAAAGGCTATAAAGTCCAATAAAAGTAAAATGTTATCTCCTACTTTTGCACAAGCTATTTACAGGCTAAATAGCGAAGTAAAAGAATAGAAACCGATAAAAACGATGATGTGATGAAATATTCATATTTAGGAAAAACGGGAATGAAAGTGCCCGTATTGAGTTTTGGAGCCTCTTCATTGGGAGGTGTGTTTCACTCTGTCCGTGAAGCAGAAGCAATTCGAGCCGTATTTACGGCGATAGAACATGGCATGAATTTCATAGACGTGTCACCTTATTATGGACATACGAAAGCCGAGACGGTATTGGGAAAGGCCCTGACGGAATTGCAGCGGGAGTCGTTCCTCTTGTCTACCAAAGTCGGACGTTACGGTGCCGGCGGAGTGAACACGTGGGATTATTCTGCAGGGAGGACTCGGGAAAGCGTTTTTGAAAGTATGGAACGGTTGCATGTGGACTACATCGACCTTATCAACGTGCATGACATAGAGTTTGCAGACCTTTCTCAAGTGGTCGATGAAACCCTGCCGACATTGGTGGAACTTCGGGAAAAGGGACTTGTAGGGCATGTCGGAATCACCGACTTGCAACTCGAAAATCTGAAATGGGTCATCGACCACGTGCCGGAGGGAACGGTGGAAAGCGTGCTCAATTTCTGCCATTACACGCTGAACGATGACAAATTGGTTGACTTTCTGGATTATTTTGAGGAAAAGGGGGTCGGGGTCATCAATGCATCGCCTTTTGCCATGGGATTGTTGTCGCAACGCGGTGTGCCGGAATGGCATCCTGCTCCGGCTGCATTGGTCGAAGCTTGCCGCAAAGCCTCGGACTATTGCCTGTCTCAGGGTTATCCTATCGAAAAGTTAGCGATTCAGTATTCGGTTAGCAATCCCCGTATCGGCACGACCCTTTTCAGTTCTGCCAATCCGGACAACGTGCTCAAGAATATACAATATATCGAGGAGCCGATAGACTGGGATTTGGTGGCCAAGGTAAAAGAGATCATCGGAGACCAGCAACGTGTAACGTGGAAAAACACATAAAATCGGGAAGAGATGGAATATACAATCATTGATGCCCATTCCCATTTATGGCTCAGGCAAGATACCGAAGTCGACGGACTGCCCATCCGTACCCTTTCGGGAGGCAAATCGCTTTTCATGGGTGAAGTCCGGCAAATGCTTCCTCCTTTTATGACGGACGGGAGAAACACGGCAGAAGTGTTCCTCTCCAACATGGACTACGCGCAAGTCAGTGCCGCCGTGGTCACACAAGAATATATCGACGGCATACAGAACTATTATCTGATGGATGTACAGACCCGTTACCCCGATCGCTTTTTGGTGTGCGGCCTCTGTGAGTTCCGTAGACCGGGATTCCTGACGCAGGCCAAGGAGCTGATAAGGAAAGGATTCAAAGCCATCAAGATTCCGGCCAACCGCTTGGCTTTGTCTACAGGCAGGGTTCCGTTGAACGGTGACGAAATGATGGCCATGTTCCATCTCATGGAGGAACACCGGCTCATCCTGTCGATAGATATGCTGGAAGGCGACACCCAAGTGGAGGAACTGAGAGACGTGATTACGGAATGTCCGGATCTGAAGATTGCCATCGGACATTTCGGGATGGTGACTTTTCCCGGTTGGACGGAACAAATCAAATTGGCACGCTATTCCAACGTATTTATAGAGTCCGGTGGTATCACCTGGCTTTTCAACGATGAGTTTTATCCTTTCAAAGGGGCCGTGCGTGCCATTCGGGAAGCTGCCGGACTCGTCGGGATGGAAAAATTGATGTGGGGATCGGACTATCCGCGCACCATCACAGCGATAACCTATCGCATGTCCTACGACTTCGTTGTAAAGAGCAATGAGCTGAGCGACGAGGAAAAATCCCTGTTCTTGGGAGGCAATGCAAAAGCATTCTACGGCTTCGGCGCCTTGCCCGTATTACCTTATATTAAAAACATGTCAGAATGAAAGCATTTCAGATTATATCACCGCTTCATACGGCTTTAAAAGAAATAGATGTGCCTGCCTGCCGGGCGGGCGAAGTGTTGTTACGTATCCGTTATGTGGGTTTCTGCGGTTCCGATCTCAATACCTACTTGGGACGGAATCCGATGGTACGGATGCCTGTCATCCCCGGCCACGAAGTGGGTGCTACGATAGAGGCTGTGGGTACGGATGTCCCCGACTTCCTGCGCCCGGGACAGCATGTCACCGTCAATCCTTACACGAATTGCGGCAAGTGCGCCGCCTGCCGGAACGGGCGTGTCAATGCTTGTGAACATAACGAGACTTTTGGCGTACAGCGGGACGGCACTATTACGGAACTCGTGGCCGTGCCCTGGCAGAAGGTGGTGACGGCCGACGGACTTTCCGTCCGCGACTGTGCTTTGGTAGAACCCATGAGCGTGGGTTTTCATGCCGTGTCGCGCGCCCAAGTGACGGACATAGACACGGTCATGGTCATCGGCTGCGGCATGATCGGCCTCGGGGCTATTGTCCGTGCCGCCCTAAGAGGGGCAAAGGTGATTGCCGTGGATTTGGATGATGAAAAGCTTGAGGTGGCACGTTCGTTGGGGGCAACCTGCCTTCTCAATTCCAAAATAGAGGACGTACATGCCCGGCTGATGGAATACACCGGGGGCTTAGGTCCGGACGTGGTGATTGAAGCGGTGGGCAGTGCACCCACATACGTCATGGCCGTTCAGGAAGTAGCCTTTACCGGACGTGTGGTGTATATCGGATATGCCAAAAGCGATGTCTCTTTCCAGACGAAGTTGTTCGTGCAGAAGGAGTTGGACATACGCGGTTCGAGAAACGCATTACCGGAAGATTTTCGTGCCGTGGTCCGTTATTTGCAACAGGGGCACTGTCCGACGGACAAGCTCGTTACCTATGAAGCCTCCCTTGAGCAAGCCGGGGAAATGTTGCAACGGTGGGCGGATGATCCGGCTAAGGTTTTCCGTATCTTGGTGAAGTTTTAAAACAAATACAGGTCAATTAAATCAATGTATCCATGCGTGAATTGAATAGTAAGACGGCTCCTAAGACAGTGAGACCGGAGAGAATTATACAGTTTGGCGAAGGCAATTTCCTGCGCGCCTTCGTGGATTGGATTATATCGAATATGAATGAGCGCAGCGACTTCAACGGCAGTGTGGTCGTGGTACAGCCTATCGAAAAAGGCATGGTGGATGTGCTCAACCGGCAGGACGGCCTTTACCATGTCAACCTGCAAGGGCTTGAAAACGGGCAGGTGGTAAACTCATACCGCCTGATAGATGTCATCAGCCGCGCTCTTAACCCTTACAGCCATTTTGACGAGTATATGAAACTGGCCGAACAGCCGGAAATTCGTTTTGTCGTTTCTAATACGACCGAGGCCGGCATCGCATTCGATCCGGCTTGCAGGCTCGACGACCGTCCGGCAGCCTCCTACCCCGGAAAACTGACGCAACTGCTTTACCATCGTTTCCGTCATTTCCATGGCGATAAAAGCAAGGGACTGATTATTTTTCCCTGCGAATTGATTTTCCAGAACGGGCATCACCTGAAGAGAATCATCCGACAATATATCAACCTCTGGCAGCTCGGCGAGGATTTCGCGACATGGTTCGAAGGGGCATGCGGCGTATATGCCACGTTGGTGGACCGTATCGTGCCGGGCTTCCCCCGCAAGCACATCGAAGAGATTCAGGAGAAACTGCAATACAAAGACCAGCTCGTCGTGCAGGGCGAAGCATTTCACCTTTGGGTCATCGAAGCCCCGGAAAGCGTGGCGCAGGAGTTTCCGGCTGCGGAATGCGGCCTGAATGTACGCTTTGTGCCCGATGAAGAGCCTTACCACCGGAGAAAGGTGACCTTGCTGAACGGGCCGCATACGCTACTCTCCCCCGTGGCATATCTTTCCGGCGTAGACATCGTGCGTGAGGCCTGTCAGGATCCGGACGTGGGGCGGTATATCCGCAAAGTGATGTTCGACGAACTCATCGAAACGATAGACTTGCCACGGGAGGAACTCCGGACGTTTGCCGACAGCGTGATGGAACGGTTCACCAACCCTTTTGTAGACCATCAGGTCACGTCCATCATGCTGAACGCCTTCCCCAAGTTCGCCACACGGGATTTGCCGGGACTGAAAGAATACCTCCGGCGCAAAGGCACGCTCCCGTCCGGAATTGTGTTCGGCCTGGCAGCCCTGATTACCTATTATAAAGGCGGCAACCGTGAGGATGGCACTCCGATTGTCCCGTCCGACTCTCCTGACATCATGGAACACGTGGCCCGCTTGTGGCAGGAGGGCGACGAGCAAAAGGTGGCCGCAGGCGTGTTGGAGCGTACGGACTGGTGGGGTGAAGATTTGAACCGGATACCCGGATTGGCCGGACGCTTGGCATGCTACCTGAAAGACATCCGCTTGCAGGGCATGCGGGGTGCGCTGAAACACATGTTGGACTCATAGGATTTCTTTATGCTGAAATATATTGTCATTCATCCGGCGGACAATGTGGCCGTGGCTTTGCAACCGTTGGAAGAAGGAGAAAGTATCACCTGCGGGAGTACGGCCGTCAAGGTGAGGGAGCAGGTTCCGGCCGGTCATAAAGTCTCGCTTGCCCATATTGCCGCCGGACAGGACGTTATCAAATATGGCAGCCCCATCGGGCATGCCACGGAAACGATAGAACCGGGCCGGTGGGTGAACGAGCGGATGTTGCGTACCAACCTGAAGGGGATATCGGATTACCGGTACCAACCCGTACCCGCCCCGTGTCCCCCGCCCGACCGCCTGCGGACCTTCTCGGGTTATGCACGCCGGAACGGCGAAGTGGGCATCCGCAATGAATTATGGATTATCCCCACCGTGGGATGCGTCAACGGCGTGGCCGAACGTTTGGCGCGGATGCTCGAAAAGGAAACCCGTGCCGAAGGAATAGACGGCATCAGGGCTTACACGCATAATTACGGGTGTTCGCAATTAGGAGACGACCATGAGCATACGCGCCGGATCCTGCGCGACATGGCGCTCCATCCCAATGCCGGCGGCGTGTTGATAGTCGGTCTGGGATGCGAAAACAACCAGCCCGACGCATTCCGTGCCTTACTTGGAGATTATGACACGGAACGCATACGCTTTATGGTCTGCCAGCACGAGGAGGATGAGATGGAGAGCGGGATGAAGATTCTCCGGGATTTATATGCCCGGATGGTGGAGGACCGCCGGACAGAAGTACCGATGAGGAAACTGAGAGTGGGACTCAAATGCGGAGGTTCCGACGGTTTTTCCGGCATTACGGCTAATCCGCTTTTAGGATGTTTCTCAGACTATCTTGTGGCCCAAGGGGGCACCACGGTGCTTACCGAGGTCCCTGAAATGTTCGGTGCCGAAACGCTTTTGATGGCCCGTTGCAAGGATGAGACGGTTTTCCGAAAGACCGTTTCGCTCATCAATGATTTCAAAAACTATTTCATCAGCCATGGGCAACCGGTCTTCGAGAACCCCTCGCCGGGAAACAAGGCCGGAGGGATTTCCACCTTGGAAGAAAAGTCATTGGGATGTACACAGAAATCCGGAACGACTGCCGTGTGCGATGTGTTGGAATATGGAGAGACCTTGTCTTCTCCGGGACTGAATTTGCTGAGTGCTCCCGGCAACGACCTTGTGGCCAGTACCGCTTTGGCGGCCTCCGGATGCCATATCGTGCTGTTCACGACCGGACGCGGCACGCCTTTCGGCACGTTTGTGCCCACGGTGAAGATTTCGTCCCACACCGGATTGGCCGAGAAAAAATCCAATTGGATAGATTTCAATGCCGGCACGTTACTGGAAGGGGAACCTATGCCGACCGTATTAGAAGGCTTCACGTCTTTCGTCCTCGATGTGGCCAGCGGGCGGCAGACGTTGAATGAAGAGAACGGCTACCACGAAATCGCTATTTTCAAATCCGGCGTTACCCTATAAGCCGGAATCATGCTTCCGGAAGATTTTCGCCTTCCGGAAGCTTTTCTTTCAGGAAAAGACTTACCTTTGCGTAGTAAATAACTTGATATGACGGACGACAAAGACAAGCAATGGACTGTTTTGGAAAGCGAATATCTCATCCGCCGCCCTTGGCTGACGGCGCGGCGTGACCGGGTGAGACTTCCAAACGGCGTGGAAAACAATGAATATTACGTGTTGGAGTATCCGGATTGGGTCAATGTGATAGCCCTGACCGAAGATGGAAAATTTATCATGGAGAGGCAATACCGCCACGGTTTGCGGTGGACCGGTTATGAGATATGCGCCGGGGTGTGCGAAGAAGGGGAAACGCCGTTGGAGTCCGCCCAAAGGGAACTGCACGAAGAGACGGGATTCGGCGGTGGGGAATGGACGCACTTGATGACCATTTCGCCCAATACGTCTTCCGTGAACAACCAATGCCATTGTTTTGTGGCACGCGGCGTGAAACGCGTGTCGGCTCCTCATCAGGAAGCCACCGAGGACATCAGCGTGCATTTCCTGACTGTGGACGAGGTACGTAGCCTCTTGCTGCACAACGAAATCAAGCAGGCGTTGATGCTCGCACCGCTATGGCGTTATTTTGCGGAGCATCATTTATGGTAAGCCAGGCTTCATCTGCTTCCGAATGGCAGGACATGCTGTCCGGCCGCCTTCCTATGCGTGAAGTCCGTGCCTGGGGAAAACGCTTGGCGTACGATGGAATGTTCCGCGACACGTTGCACCATATCATGACGGATGGCGACAGCCGCATGGCGGAAAATGCCGCTTGGGTTTTCACCTATGCGGATACCGATGTTTTGCCAAACCTCCCGTCACACTACGTAGACACGTGGATGGAACGTGCCATGAATACCCGGAGCGAAACGCTCCGCCGCCTGTTGCTCACGCTCATCAGCCGTTCAACGCTCCCCCACCCGTTCCGCACGGATTTCTTGGACTATTGCCTTGCCGGGATGTCTTCTTCCCGATATCCTCATAGCGTCCGTGCGCTTTGTATGAAACTGGCCTATAAACTATGCCGCACCCATCCTGAGTTGTTGGAAGAATTGAAGTTGAATCTCGAAATCATGGAACCGGATCTTCTTCCGCCCTCATTGCGCAGCGTGCGCTGCCGTGTCATGGCTGGTATTGCTTCCCAAAAGCGCGGATAAGGCTACTGACAAAATGTCAGTCCTTTACGGGCAAGAATCGCGTATTTGCATCCCGTTTGTAGTCCTTTGGATTTCAAACGATTCTCGTGCTTCCGTCTTTTATTAAAATGACGGGATTTTGTTTGTATTTCCGTCTTTGTGAAAACAAAAGCATTCCGTATTTGACCTTCGGAAGAAAGACTTCCGGACGAAGCAGAAAATGAAGTGGCATTTTGATTTTGGATTTTGGGACGGAAAAACGGCCGGAAAAACAAAAAAAGGCCATCCGAAGCCGGTTGGCAAACCGCTTTCATGACATTTTCCCGATGGCAAACGCATGCATGCGGAAAATTGTGCGGCAAATGATTTTTCGCTTTCAGTCGAATAAAAAATCGTTTGCAGCCGATTGAATGTCACGAATACTTAAAACACCTGCGAGAATACATGAGAATGTTTAAATACGTAAAAGGAACAGGCGGGTTTTCCTCCTGTTTGGCCATAAAAATACAGGTAGAATGGGGTGAAAAACTGCCATTTTGTCAGTCTTTATCCGGTCGGGCCGCACATGCCGGGCACAGTCCCTTGAGTACATAATTCACTCCGTGCAGGACAAATCCTTCCGGTGCTTGCACTACCGGAACCGCCTGGCTCCGGAAGCAGAAAGCGCGATGGCATCCTTCGCAATAGAAATGTACGTGCTGGTCGCTCACCGAACAAGTGCAATCGTCGCTGCATACCGCATATTTCAGTGCGCCCGAGCCGTCGTCGATGGCATGAATCAGGTGGCGTTCCAAAAACAGCGAGATGGTACGGAATATGGTGGATTTATCCACGGTTTGCAGTTTTTCTTCCAAATCGGGTTGCGACACGGCACGCTTCATCTCCATCATCGTACGGAGAATCAACAGACGGATGGCTGTGGGTTTCACGTTCCGTAAATTCAGTTTATGCAGATAGATGTCTTCTTCCATAATGTATATGCCTCCAATTAACTATGGGATAAAGGTACGTGCTTTATCCCATAGTATAACAATGGTTTAATCTTTTTTATTACTCAATAGCCGGACTGCATTCAGAATAGCCAACAAAGCCACTCCCACGTCGGCAAAGACGGCTTCCCACAAGGTGGCCGCACCCGAAGCCCCCAATGCCAGTACGAGCAGTTTCACTCCGAGGGCACCGATAATGTTCTGCCACACGACGGCTCGTGTGCGGCGACCTATGCGAATGGCTTCTGCTATCTTCGACGGTTGGTCGGTTTGCAAGATGATGTCAGCCGCCTCGATGGCCACATCACTTCCCAATCCGCCCATCGCAATGCCTACCCTGCTGGCAGCCAATACGGGTGCATCGTTCAGCCCGTCGCCGACGAAAGCCACACGCGCGTGTTCTTTCGTTTGAAATTCTTCGATATGCCGCACTTTATCCTCCGGCATCAGGTCGCCGAAATAACGGGAAATCCCTAATTGTCCGGCCAGTTTGCCCACTAACGCCGACTTGTCTCCGGATAAAATGCAGAGGTTGCGGATACCCAGAGAATGGAGAGCCGTCACGGCACGGGAAGCGTCGGGTTTCGGTTCGTCAGCCAACAGCAGGTAACCGGCATAGCGTCCGTCGAGAGCCACAACCACAATCGTATCGGGAATGTGAAGAATGTCTTCGGGATAAGCCACTTGGTTTTGAGCCAATAATGCCGCTTTCCCGACTAAAAGTTCGCCTCGGTCGGTCATGGCGCGCAGACCTAATCCGGCTCGTTCTTCCGTACTTCTTACCGCAGGAAGCGTGAGGGCCTGTTGTCCGGCATATTCACCGATGGCACGGGCTATGGGATGGTTGCTTCCGGATTCCGCCGCTGCGGTCCAAGCCACCAGTTCGTCGGCTGTGAGTCCGCCGGAGGGATGTACTTCCTGCACCCGGAAGACGCCGCGGGTCAGTGTGCCGGTCTTATCGAATACTACGGCATCTATATGGGTAATGGCATCCAGATAGTTACTGCCTTTGAACAGGATGCCCCGGCGTGAGGCTGCCCCGATTCCGCCGAAATAGCCCAGCGGTATGCTGACCACCAATGCACAGGGACAGGAAATGACGAGAAAGACCAACGCCCGGTAGAGCCATGCCTGAAAATCGTAGATGAAACCGGGATGCCATGAGGCATACAGCCAAGGCAACACGACCAACAGCAGGGCAAGCATCGTGACTGCCGGAGTATAGATACGGGCAAACCGGCGGATAAACTGTTCGGTGGGGGCTTTGCGTGAAGCCGCATTCTGCACCATATCTAGAATGCGCGACAGGGCACTGTCGGTATATCCACGTACGGTACGCAATCTGACGACCCGTTCGGTCGGTATCATACCGGCCAGTACTTCTTCGTCCTGTCCGATCATGCGCGGTACGCTTTCGCCGCTCAATGCGGCGGTATTGAAAGCTGTTTCAGGCTCCAACAGCACGCCGTCCAAGGGCACGCGTTCGCCAGTCTTGACTTCAATCTCCTCGCCGACACCCACAGTTTCCGGTGCCACCGTCTGCCATCGCCCGTCGCGCCGCACGGTGGCAGTCTGCGGCCGCACGTCCAACAACGACTTGATATGGCTCCGGGCTTTGTCCACAGCACGATCCTGAAACATCTCTCCCACGGCATAAAAGAGCATGACCGCTACGGCTTCCGGATATTCTCCGATATAGAACGCGCCGAGCGAGGCCGACAGCATCAGCGTAAATTCATTGAAGAAGTCCTTGTGGCGAATGGTTTCCCACGCCTCTTTCATGATGGGGATCGCTACGGATAACCATCCCACGAAGAACCAGCACAACCGTACCCATGAAGGGCGGAAAAAGGCTGTGTCCAAGCTTTGACATGCGATACCACTGATTAAAACCGCGAAAGAAAACCATAGACGGAGGCTGGTTTTCCGATTGTTTTCCGTGTGGCAGGTGCCATGACCGCACCCGCAAGTATGTGCTTTTGTTTTCATTATATGGCTTTTTTATGATTTCTATGGCAAAGTTATCCGGATTTCCGTGCAACTTGGTTGCAAAGACCTTTCCGCTAATGGGACAGTGCATTTCCCGTGTATGCAAAAAAAGATGCAGCTTTTCACAAAGCCGCATCCATATAACCTAATTTTAATAGTTATGAAAACTAAACAGTGCCACGTTTTTCACAAGACATGGCCCCACGTCTAAAAACATTAAAAACCGAGGTATGCGGTTTTCGCAAATCACATACCCCCAAATCAATCTTGTATTAATTAACCATAAAAATCTAATGTTCTTTATCATCATACACGGGCTTCGGCGATATAGCCTAAAGCCTCTTTACATTTGTCGGTAATGTATTGCCAATTTCCGGCTGCTACTTCTTCTTTCGGGAACAGCTTGGAGCCCATTCCCACACAATAGACTCCGGCCTTGACCCATGCGGTCAGGTTTTCTTTCGTAGGTGCCACGCCGCCCGTCACCATGAGTTTGGTCCACGGGCAGGGTGCCATCATTCCTTTTACGAAAGCCGGGCCGTACACGTCACCGGGGAAGAGCTTGCAAAGGTCGCAGCCCAATTCTTGTGCCTTGCCGATTTCCGATACGGTGCCGCATCCCGGACAGTAGGGCACCAAACGGCGGTTGCATACCGGCACGATGTCGGGATTGAACAGCGGTCCGACTACGAAGCAAGCCCCCAACTGAATGTAGAGGGCAGCCGTCGGGGCATCTACCACGGAACCTATTCCCAAAGCCAGTTCCGGACATTCCTTGGCAGCGAATTTTACGCATTCGGCAAACACTTCCTGGGCAAAATCGCCACGGTTGGTAAATTCAAACGCACGCACGCCACCGTCGTAGCAAGCCTTGATGACTTTTTTGGCCGTTTCGGCATTGGAGTGATAGAATACGGGGACCATGCCGGTTTCCCCTATTTTTTGCATGACTGCAAGTTTATCGAATTTTGCCATATCTTTTTGTTATTGTTGGACGGATTTATCTTTGTACGCGGCCGTTGGCGGAACCTCCGGCCAAAGCAGCCACCTCTTCAGCGGACACCATGTTGAAGTCGCCCGGAATCGTGTGCTTCAAAGCCGAAGCCGCTACGGCAAACTCCAACGCTTCGCCTTGGGTCTTCATCGTCAGCAGACCATGAATGATACCACCGGAGAAAGAATCGCCTCCTCCCACACGGTCGATGATGGGGTCTATGTCGTAATGTTTGGATACGTAGAACTCCTTGCCGTCGTATATCATGGCTTTCCATCCGTTGTGAGTGGCCGAAATGGATTCACGTAAAGTGGAAATGACGTACTTGAAGCCAAACGTATCCATCATGCCTTTGAAGATGCCTTTGTAGCCCTCGGCTTCCGTGTTGCCTCCTTCTACGTCCGCATCCGGCTTGAAACCCAGACAAAGTTCTGCGTCTTCTTCATTGCCGATGCATACGTCTACGTATTGCATCAGGGGCTTCATGATGCTTTGGGCTTTTTCGGAAGTCCAAAGTTTCTTGCGGAAATTGAGGTCGCAGGAAACGGTTACGCCGTGCTTTTTGGCTGCAATACATGCCTGGCGCAAGCATTCGGCACTGGCGTCTGAAATGGCCGGTGTGATGCCGCTCCAATGAAACCAATCGGCACCTTCCATGATGGCGTCGAAATCGAAATCGGCCGGACTGGCTTCTGCAATAGATGAACCTGCACGGTCGTAAATGACTTTGGATGGACGCATGGAAGCTCCCGTTTCCAGATAATATATTCCCACACGCTGACCGCCACGGGCGATGAAATCAGTGTGTACACCATAACGGCGCAAGGCATTTACGGCAGCCTGCCCTATTTCGTGCTTGGGCAGTTTGGAAACAAAGTAGGCCTCATGTCCATAATGGGCACAACTTACGGCTACATTGGCTTCCCCGCCCCCGTAATTAATATCAAAAGTGTCTGTCTGTACAAAACGAGATTGTCCGGGTGTGGACAAACGGAGCATGATTTCTCCCATCGTTATTATTTTTCCCATACCTATAGTTTTGGTTATTATCAGTCTTAATTTTTGCTGTTAACCCACACAGCTTGTCTTTTTGACATACAAAAATAGATATTTTTTCCGTGAAACGTTCTTTTTTACGGAAAAATAATTCAAAAAAACGAGTTTTTATTTTTTTCATACCGTGCGGACCATTAAAATAATGTATATTCGCAATATTTTCTATCTCGAATAAGAAAAATATCATGTGGGAAGTCCATTCGTCAGATAAAATCAGAATCAAAGACATAGCCGAACGTTCCGGTGTTTCGGTGGGTACGGTAGACCGTGTGTTGCATAACCGCCCCAATGTATCGGGCAAGGCGAGAGCCAAAGTGGAGGCTGTATTGAAAGAAATCAATTATCAGCCTAATATGTATGCCAGTGCTTTGGCATATAACCGTAAATATACGTTTTGCTGTCTGCTACCCGACCACGACCGGAATGCTTATTGGACCAACGTGGAAAAAGGTTTGCAGCAGTGTATCCTTAATCGGGGCGATTTCCACCTTTCGCTGATTACGGAGTATTATGACCAGTTTGAAGGTAGTTCTTTTGCCGCTGCCGCCGAGCGCATTTGGGATAAAAAGCCGGACGGGGTGGTCATTGTCCCACAGAATTTCGATGTGACTCAGGCATTTTGCCGCCGGTTGCAGGAACAGGACATTCCCTTTGTTTTTCTGGATTCCAATGTTCCCGAGATAGAGCCGTTGGCTTTCTTCGGACAAGACTCCTTGAAGAGCGGTTATTTTGCCGGGCGCATCTTCATGATGCAGGCCGGAGAACACGCCCGGCGTATTTTGTTGATGAAGCTCATGTCGAAAGGACGTGTGGCCTCCCGTCAGCAAGAGTACCGTGAGGTGGGCTTCAGGGAATACATGACGACATATTATCCGGATTGCGAGGTGGTGGAGCTTTCCCTGCAACTTGACGGAGAGGACGGTTACGAAAGTCGGATACGTGCGTTTTTGGATGAACATCCGGACGTCCGGCATTGCATCACGTTTTGTTCCCGTGCTTACATTTTGGGTGAATACTTTCAACGTAACGGCTTGAAAGATTTCCATTTGTTCGGCTACGACATGGTGGAACGGAATGTGGAATGTTTAAAACAGGGCACGATTGATTTTCTTATCGCCCAGCATCCGTGGAAACAGGGCTATAACAGCGTGAAGGCCCTGTTCAACCATATCGTATTGAAGAAAGCCGTACAGCAATGCAATTACATGCCGCTTGAATTGTTGACGGCTGAGAATTATATTTATTATACGGCCGACGAGAAATAACAAGCCGTCCACATGTAAACGTTGCGAAATGTCTATAAATGGAAAAAGTGTGGCAGCCATCAGTCCGCTGCTCGTTTTCGTGGTCCTTTATCTCGTGACCAGCATTATCGTTCGGGATTTCTATAAAGTGCCTATTACGGTGGCTTTCATGGTGTCGTCCGTTTATGCGGTTGCGACTATGCGTGGCGTTCCGTTGGAAGAGAGGGTAAAGGTGTATTCCCAAGGTGCCGGTTCGCCGAACCTTATGCTGATGATATGGATTTTTATCCTTGCAGGAGCTTTTGCCGCATCGGCCAAAGCTATGGGGGCTATCGATGCGACGGTAAATCTTTCCCTGCAACTTTTGCCGGACAACCTGCTGCTGGGAGGTATTTTTCTGGCGGCGTGCTTCATCTCGCTTTCCATAGGGACTTCGGTCGGTACGATTGTGGCGTTAACGCCTTTGGCGGCAGGTATCGCCCGTGAGACGGAAGCCGGCCTTCCGTTGTTGGTGGCTATCGTGGCCGGAGGGGCTTTTTTCGGCGACAATCTGTCGTTTATATCCGATACGACCATCACGGCAACCCGTACGCAAGGGTGTAAGTTGAGCGATAAGTTCAAAGTCAATTCACAGATCGTTATGCCTGCGGCAGCCATTGCGTTCGCATTGTATATCTTTATGGGAGTACATATCCACGCACCGCAACAACTGCCCGAAGTGGACTGGATTAAAGTGGTTCCTTATCTGGTGGTGCTGATTACGGCCGTCGTGGGAGTAAACGTCATGGTAGTCTTGGTGCTCGGGTTGGTATTGAGCGGTGTGGTCGGTGTTTTTACGGGTACATACGATTTGTTCGGTTGGTTTGCTGCCATGGGAGAAGGTATCACCGGAATGGGGGAACTGATTATCATCACGATGATGGCGGGCGGACTGATGGAAATCATTCGCTACAACGGAGGTATAGATTATATCCTGCACGCACTGACCCGGCATATACGTTCCAAACGCGGGGCGGAATTAAGCATAGCGGCATTAGTGAGCGTTATCAACTTGTGTACGGCTAACAACACCGTAGCCATCATTACGGCGGGGCCGCTGGCTCATGACATAGCCGGAAGGTACGGAGTGGATAAACGTAAAAGCGCGAGTATTCTGGATACGTTTTCTTGTTTTACGCAAGGGCTGATTCCATACGGGGCACAGCTCCTGATGGCTGCCGGGTTGGCATCCATCAACCCGATAGACATCATACCTTATTTATATTATCCATTTATCATGGGAGCCTGCGCGCTGCTGAGCATTCTGTTTCGTTTCCCGAGAAAGTATTCCTGACAAGGATGAATGCCCGGCCGGATTGCGGGGTAGAACTATAAAAAAAAGAAAAAGCCGATGAATGCTGAATTAAAGGAAAATGCCGGTCTTCCGGCACATATATTATGGACATTGGCCATCGTGGCCGGTATTTCCGTAGCGAACCTGTATTACAACCAGCCGCTACTGAACCTTATGCGGGCCGATTTGGGCGTCTCGGACTTTCAGGCCAATCTGATAGCCATGATTACGCAAATAGGATATGCGCTCGGCCTGCTCTTCATCGTACCGCTCGGCGATCTGTACCGCAGGAAAAAGATTATACTGGTCAATTTTCTCCTGCTCGTCTTTGCCTTGCTGACTATGGCGCTGGCTGAAAGTATTTATACGATTTGGGCAGCTTCTTTAGTGACGGGTGTTTGTTCCATGATTCCCCAAATATTTGTTCCCATCGCTTCCCAATACTCCCGCCCTGAGCATAAGGGTCGCAATGTGGGAGTGGTCATTTCCGGTCTGCTTACCGGAATATTAGCCTCCAGAGTGGTCAGCGGTTGGGTTGGAGAACTGTTGGGATGGCGCGAGATGTACTTTATTGCCGCCGGACTGATGTGTATCTGTGCCTTCGTCGTCCTGAAGGTACTTCCCGACATACGTCCTACGTTCGAGGGGCGATACAGTACTTTGATGAAATCCCTGTTTCACCTTCTCCGGGATTATCCGGCCCTTCGCATTTATTCCATACGGTCGGGATTGGCCTTCGGAGCGTTTCTGGCGATGTGGTCATGCTTGGCTTTTAAGATGGGAAACGCCCCGTTCTATGCCGATAGCGATGTAATCGGCGGATTGGGGTTATGCGGAATCGCCGGGGCACTCACGGCTTCTTTCGTAGGGAAATATGTGAAACGTGTGGGCATACGTAATTTTAATTTCATCGGTTGCAGTCTGATTTTGTCGGCATGGGCTTCATTGTATTGGGGCGGAAACAGTTATGCCGGTATCATTGCCGGAGTCCTGCTTATCGACATCGGTATGCAATGTATCCAACTCAGCAATCAAGCCAGTATCTTTGAACTGTGTCCCTCGGCCTCCAATCGTGTCAATACCATTTTCATGACCACTTATTTTGTCGGCGGTTCCATGGGGACTTTTCTGGCCGGAAGTTTCTGGCACGTCGGCGGATGGGCTGGTGTGACCGCAGTCGGCATTTTGCTGACGTCAAGCTCGCTCGCCATCACATTGTGTTCCAAGAAATAAGAAGGAGTTTCCCTATAGGATTATTCTTCCGCCCAGTCATCCGACGGACTGAAAGCTTTGTCGGCAAAAAGCTCTGCCAATCCCGATATTTGCTTCAGTCGCAGAAGTTCGTCCTTGTCCATCCCTATATTGCGTATGATCCAACTGTCCGACATTCCGGATTTGGTCAGTTCAGACACGATGTGGCTCATCAATTCCACCGAATGCATGCCGCGGGCACGGTTGTGGCGTATGGTAGACGCCATGCGCTCCGAAAGGTCTTTGTCGATGACAGAAACAGGAAGCAGCCCCTTCTCCCGCTCATAGATGCGTGGCGAGGTTTTCATGACCTGGTAACGATGGAATCCGTCCACGATTTCATACACGTCTTCGTCTTTCCGGTAATAGCATACGCAGGGCATGGTGTAGCCGTCTTCCCATATCGAAAGTTCCAGAAGTTTCATTTCAGGAGGAGCCACTATGTTAGGGTTATATTCGTTCGCCACCACCTTTTCGATGGGCACCGCGATAATATTGTATACAGGGCTTTTATATTTGTCCATGTTCTAACGATTTATATTTCTTCATTACTCTTTCTCGCTGTTCTTTTTCCTGTTTGGTTTGTGCAAATCCCATGTATTTGCACGTATGGTCGTTTTTCAATATACAGATACACATGCGTTTATAGGTCGGTATCTCTTTAAATTCGGGGATGTCGATGTCGTCCAGATATTCCATTCTTACCGGCTGCTTGTCCGTATGGTAGGCCGTTTTCTCTCCGAGTGTAAAATCCACACCGGCTTCGCGTAACTTTTGTATTGTCTCTTCACTCAAGCATCCTCCCCGCTTGCGCCAGAAACGGATGCTTACGTCCAGTTTGTTGAGATAGTTCTGCCGAGTGGATTCCGGGAGCGTGTCTAAGAGGAAATACATATATTCTTGCCAAGAAAAGCCGGGAGGACATTTAATCATCCTCCACCCCATTGCCATGGTACGGCCATACATACCTGCGAAGTTTACTCCGTTGACTCGGCCTAACATTTTTCCCCAAGTGTCCGGATCGATGATACGATAAACTTTCAACGCCGAGATGGCTTGGGAAATAAACGGACTGGCCACACGCTGGTGAGCGATAGGAATTCCGGCCTGATAGTACAAGTCGTACAAATGGTTGTATGTCCATTGGAATTTTCCGTTGGCAGTCCAGATATCCGTGGTTTTCCAGTCGTAAATGGGATATGCGTTGTATATGTGATGGTCGAGCCTGTGAGTCCATTTATAATAGGCCAAACGTTTGTAGTTTCTGTCACTGTGTATGCTTCTCCATCGGTTGAAACTCTCTTGCGTGCGTATTCCCACCAAGCAACAGACACGCTTGCATTTCTTTTGCATACGTAACCATGGGGCAAAAAGGTGTTGGAAATCATAGTCCCATAGTTCCTCGTTGAAAAAGTCAAAGTCTTTGGCCGTATAACAATCTTTGGGCTTTTCCCGAACCCAGATGTCACGCTTGCTCTCCTCCCACGGACGCCAATAGGATTGGTACATGGAAGTGCAAGTGGAAACTTTAAAAGGAACGCAACAGTGGTATACCTCCAGAATATCAGGATGGGAAGCCATGGTTTGTTCCACATATTCCGTAGTTTGCCGGTACTGTGCCTCGTAATCCATGTGGAATACTCCAAGTTTCCGGCCCGGTTCATACTTTCGGAGGTAGTCGATACATAAGTTTAAAAGCACGCCGCTGTCCTTACCTCCGGAAAAGGATACATATACATAGTCGAAATAATCAAAAATGATTTTTAATCTCCGTTGCGTGGCTTCGTATACATTTAACTGGTGTATCATATTTCAGGGACAGGAATATACTCCATTTTATCATAAAGAGTCAGTTGTTTATCCGTTCGGAAATGATTTTGACGGAAAGCCTCCGTATGACGTTTATGCACCAAGGCCGTCAGTAAAGAGTCGGTTCCTAAATCGTCGATGACACGATGCAACAAAGCATCAATCGTTTCCGTACGGTCTCCTTGTATGTAGTAATTGTCTATATGGTAACTCTTTTCATTTTTCTTCAAGGGGATGAATCCGACGATTACTCCGTCCGATATGGCGATATACCACAAGTAGCGGTTGGAGGTTTTAAAGGGATAATTATTGTTCTGTCTTAAAATGGCCGGGTTCATGACCAGCGGTCCCACAAGCGGATACAGTCTGGCATCCACCCCGTTCAAACGCATTATCTCCATGCTTACAGGTAATTTTGTCCGACGTTCACTTATTTCCTTTTATTTTCATTCTTCCGACTCGAAAAAGTCGATATCTATTCGTTTCACCTCAAAGGTGTTGGCTGTAAACACCCCGATATTATAATCTATCATGTATTCACACAGTTGATTCCCATCTATCAGCACGATTTTGATATTGTTCTGCGGTTTAAATTCCCGTGCTCCCCGACTGAACGAGGATGTGGTAATGAATATCCCTTTGGTGGCTCCTTTGCCGGCCAAAGCACCGACAAATTTTTGTACTTCGGGACGCTCCACTACGTTATTCCAACGTTTAGCCTGGATATAAATGTTGTCCAGACCGAGTTTATCTTCTTTGATGATACCGTCTATGCCTTCATCCCCACTCTTTCCTACCACCATGCCCGCAGCCTCGTTTAAGGAACCGCCGTATCCCATCGCTACCAGTAATTTGATAACCAAGGCTTCGAAGAAGCCCGGGTCTTTTTTTAAGATACGCTCCAACAAATCTTGCGCCAGTATATTGCGTAACTTCTTATATTCCTCTTCCATGATGATGTCCGGTGTCTGTATGACACACTCAGATTCCTGTTTGGAGTTCCGCTTCGGTTCACTGTTTCTGTTGGATAAAGCTATCCATTCCTTATAAGCCGGATAGTTGAAAAGCAATTTCATATTAATATGCTCCGGACGAGTTTGCAACAGGCGCAATCCCGCCTCCGTAATTCTATATTGTGCACGTTGAGGAGTTTCCAGCAAACCGGCTTTTTGCATGTGGGTTTTGGCCCATCCTACGTTACTTCTGAAACGCGTGGTTCTATTGCTGGGTAACATTTCCTTTACATCGGTTTCCGTCAGATGAAACTCTCTGATAAGTGCGTTTTGTATTTCTGTCATTGAATGGACGCTGCCGTCTTCTAATTTCCGAAGAAAAGGCAGCATGCAGGATTGGAAGTCCGGTATCATTGTTTATCGCTTGTTATATAGTGTCCAAAAGTACGAATATTTTTTCAGAAATCCATCGTATTTTTGCTACAAAAAGCATTTGTCTTATGATTTATCGGTAAAAGCGATATGTTGCGTAAAAGGTGGAAGCCGACAAGAGGTAGTCCGGTACGGTTCCATCAGAAAATTGCGTTTTCATTTGCCTCTGCGCCCGCCTTTCACTACCTTTGCATTCATAACAGGCTTTTGGGATGAAATACGGAAAGATGAGTAAATATATATACGGCCTTGCTTTTGCCATGGCTTTTTTATGTGCATGCCGAGGTGAAAATGGAAGTTGTTCGTTGTCCTTTCAGCAATTGAAAGTTGAGAAGACCGTACCATTGGACAGCAGCGAACACTCGCCTGCATGTAAAGTTATCATAGAGGCGGACGAGATAAACGACACGACCCGTGCCGCCCGGAACATGAACCGAACCATTGCCTTTCATCTGTTTGGAGGAATGCACCGTTCGTTCGCCTCGGCCGCCGATTCGTTCTGTATGACGTACGCGGAGCAATACCGGAGAGATTTGACCGATTTGTACAAAGCTGACCGACAAAACGGCATCAACTCCTCGTGGTACGATTACAAATACCGGATAGCCACGGAACACAAAGACGGGCTGAAGGGATATTTGTGTTATCTGATTCATAAAGTAAAGTACGAGGGAGGAGCACGCGAGTACCGGGAGGAGCAATGTTTGAATTTCGATACAGAAACGGGTGAGTTGGTGAAGTTGGAGGACGTGTTGCCTCCTGCTTCCTTGGCCTTGCTTCCTTCCCTGCTGACAGAGGAACTCCTGAAAACGTACGGTTGCCGCAACCGGAAGGAATTGCAGGATAAAGGCATACTGCGGATTACCGACATTTACATTCCCTTGAACTATGAACTGGGAAAAGAAGGCATTACTTTCATTTACAATGCCGACGAGATAGCTGCGTACGAAGTCGGGGCTATCAGGCTGACTTTGCCGTACAGTAGGTTGGAAACCCATACGAAATAAAAAATAAAGATATATGAAACTGATTTTAAAATACTTTCCGGAACTTTCGGAAAAACAAACAGAACAATTCCGTCAGTTGGACGTGCTCTATCATGATTGGAATGCTAAAATCAATGTCATTTCCAGGAAAGACATCGACAATCTGTATGAACATCATGTATTGCATTCCTTGGGAATTGCCGAATTCACTCGTTTCAAATCCTGCACTGAGATTATGGATTTGGGGACGGGAGGCGGATTTCCGGGAATCCCCCTCGCCATCATGTTCCCCGACTGCCATTTCCATCTGGTGGACAGCATCGGTAAGAAAATCAAGGTTTGCATGGAAGTGGCTCGGGAGATCGGGTTGGAGAATGTGACTTTCCGCCATTGCCGGGCAGAGGAAGAGAAGGCCAAATTCGATTTCGTGGTAAGCCGTGCCGTCATGCCGTTGGCAGATTTGGTCAAGATTATACGCAAGAACATTTCTCCCGTGCAGCACAACGCCATCCCCAACGGCCTTATCTGCCTGAAGGGGGGCGAATTGGAGAAAGAGACGAACCCGTTGAAGAACCGCACAATGGTTACCCCGTTGAAAGAGTTCTTTACGGAAGAATATTTTGCCACCAAGAAAGTGGTGTACGTTTCACTTTAAAAATATAGGAAAGATGCTGGACATAAAAAAAATTCCGGTAAACATGCTGGAAGAGAACTGCTACGTCGTGAGCGACGACACCCGTGAAGCCGTCGTCATAGATTGTGGCGCCCTTACCGACGACGACCGCAGGCGGATTACGGATTATATTGAAGACCATCGTTTACAGGTCAGGCACCACCTTTGTACCCACATGCACTACGACCACTGTTTTGGGGCCGCCTTCATGTGGGAGACCTTTCATGTCGGTCCGGAGTTCAACCGGGCGGACGAACCTATATATAAAGGTATGGGAGCGGAGATATTCGGACCGTTGGCACAGGTGATGAAAGAAGGGCTTACTCCGGTGGCTGCACGTTACTTGACGGAGGGGGATGACATCTCGTTCGGACATCACACGTTGACCGTCCTGAGCACTCCCGGACATACCCCCGGAGGTATTTGTTTTTACTGTGCCGCAGAAAAAGCCGTATTTGTCGGCGACACTTTGTTCTATTGCAGCGTTGGACGAACGGATTTCCCCGGTGGGGACAGTGAAGCCTTGTGCGAGAGCGTCAGGAACAAGCTGTTTACTCTGCCGGAAGATACCCGTGTCTATCCTGGGCACGGGCCACACACTGAAATCGGATTCGAGAAAGCCCACAATCCATATATAGGATAATCGGCATCTTTCGTTTGTAGACATTTTATACGAACTTGTTTTTATTGGTTTTCAATCTCTTACGCATCCAAAATCACCTTGCGCCAAACGAAACGCCGTTCTGCGGCAAACGATTTTTCATTCTGCGGCAAATGAAAAACCGTTTGCCGCAGAATGATTTTTGTATGTAAGTTTCATCATGTCGCGGTTTAATTCAAAAAAAGCTCTCTTCCGACTCACGTCGGAAGAGAGTAACAACACAAACACAAAATAAAACACGACAAAACTATTCTGCACACTAACCTGCCTTAAATAGTTCAAAGCGTGACATTCCCGACTATTCACATATTGGAAATACCAACCGGATTAATGTGCAATTACGCATAAAGCGTTTTCTGTGTCCTTAATCTATTTACATTATTCCTTTTTCGCGTAACACGCATTGCCATTTCCAGGCAGAGGCTAACACGTCCTCCAATGGGGTCTCGGCTTTCCAACCCAACACTTTGTTGGCTTTGTCCACGTTGCCCCACACCTTTTCGATGTCACCAGCACGGCGTCCTACGATCTTATAGTTCAATTTCACACCGGTAGCTTTCTCAAAAGCGTTGATCAATTCAAGCACGGAAGTACCCGTACCCGTACCGATGTTGTAAACCTCCACCGGTTCGGTGGTCTGGTCTTCCATGATGCGCGTCATGGCGCAAACGTGTGCCTTAGCCAAATCCATCACATAAATATAATCGCGGATGCAAGAGCCGTCCGGCGTGTCGTAATCGTCTCCGAACACACTCAATTCCTTACGGATACCCATGGCCGTTTGCGTCAGATAGGGAATCAGGTTCTGAGGCACACCGTTCGGCATTTCACCGATAAATGCCGTAGGATGTGCACCGATCGGGTTGAAATAACGCAGCAATATGGCCTTTATCGGAGAACCGCTCTTGATGGTGTCCGCGATGATTTCTTCGTTAATCTGTTTGGTATTGCCGTATGGGCTTTCCGCCTTTTTGATGGGGGTCTCCTCTGTCGCAGGTAGCACATCCGGCTGGCCGTATACGGTACATGATGAAGAGAAGATGATACCCTTCACATCATACTTCGGCATCAACTGCAGCAGATTAATCAGGGAAACGATATTGTTATGATAATACAGCAACGGTTTCTGTACGCTTTCACCTACAGCCTTGCTCGCTGCAAAATGAATGATACCGCTAATTTTCGGATATTTTTTGAATACGGACTCGGTGGCGTCGAAATCGCGCAAGTCTACTTTCTCAAAAGCCGGACGAATGCCGGTAATCTTTTCGATACCATCCAATACATCTTCACGTGAATTCGAGAGGTTGTCTACGATGACCACGTCATAACCAGCCTGCTGGAGTTCCACCGTCGTGTGTGAACCGATGAATCCGGTACCGCCTGTCACTAAAATTGTCTCTTTCATATTAGTAAGCTTCGATTTTTTGTTTTTGTAACAGTAGCAAATGTACTAAATTTAATTATACGTTGTATAATTTTAGGCTATAAAAAACCGATACGACCTGCATTTTCTTTGCAGGTCGTATCGGTTTTGAAAAAACGTGGCGGATTAGAGGCTCAGAAATGCCTTCAATCCGTTGTCGACTCCACTGAAACCCATAAATGCCATGGCCAATAGGCCGGCGGTGACTAACGCGATGCTCATGCCCTGCATCCCCTTTGGTACGGACACGAGGTTGAGTTGCTCGCGGATGCCGGCGAAAATGACTAAAGCCAGTCCGAAGCCCAACGCAGTGCTCAGGGCATACCATACGCCCATCATCAGATTGAATTCCTTTTGGATAACCAATATGGCCACACCGAGGACGGCACAATTGGTAGTAATCAAAGGTAGGAATACCCCTAAAGCTTGGTAGAGCGAAGGGGAAACCTTTTTCAGGATGATTTCCACCAGTTGCACCAATGCCGCAATGACCAGGATAAAAGCTATGGTCTGCAAGTAGCCGAGGTCTAGCGGATTCAAAACATAATACTGCAACAAGTAAGTCACCAGTGTGGCGAGCACCAAAACGAACGCCACCGCGCCCGACATGCCTAAGGCCGTATTGATTTTTTTGGATACGCCGAGGAACGGACAAATACCGAGGATTTGCGACAACACGACGTTGTTGACAAATATGGCGGTAATGAAAACGATTAAATACTGATATATTGCTTCCATATTGTTCTAAGTTTACAAATTACGCTTTCTTCAGTTTGTTCACAATGGCAATCAAGTAACCTAATACGATGAAAGCTCCGGGAGCCAACACGAACATCAGCATGCCGTAGTCTTCCGGCCAAACTTCCAGACCGAAGATTTTACCCGTTCCCAAAATCTCGCGTACGGCTCCGAGGACAGTCAAGGCGATTGTGAATCCTAACCCCATTCCCACTCCATCGAAAAACGAAGGCACCACTCCGTTTTTACTGGCAAATGCTTCGGCACGTCCCAGAATGATACAGTTCACCACAATCAAAGGGATGAACAAGCCCAATGTGGCATAAATGTCGGGTACGAATGCTTGCATGCACATTTGCAAGGCGGTTACGAAAGAAGCGATAACGACAATGAATGCAGGAATACGCACCATGTCGGGAATCAAATTCTTAATTAAAGAAATTACCACGTTGGAACATACGAGCACGAATGTCGTGGCCAATCCCATGGACATACCGTTCAATGCGGAAGAAGTCGTACCCAAAGTGGGACACATACCCAGAAGAAGTACAAACGTCGGGTTTTCTTTGATGATACCGTTCATCAACACTTTAAAATTATTCATATTACGTCGCTCCTTTCTTTAATGAATAGAATCACTTCCGGTTCCGGTTGCGTTTTCCACCCGTCCGGCTTGTGCGCTGGCTCCGCTCGCTGCATCGCTGGTATTTCCTTTAAACGCCTGATAAGCGGCATTCACGGCATTCAGGAAAGCCCGGCTGGTAATGGTAGACGCCGTGATGGCATCGATGTCTCCGCCGTCTTTGGATACGGCCAGTTCTTTCTCTCCCGGATTCCGTCCGATAATGTTGCCCTTACCGCCTTCCTGGAACCATGTGTCGGCTTTCACACCCAGTCCGGGGGTTTCTACCGTAGCCAGAATCGTATAGCCCAGAATATTGCCGTCCTCGTTGAAGCCCACCAATATTTCAAGCGGGCCGCCAAACCCATTGGTTACAGCTTTCACAGCCGTTCCCTTGTCGGTTTTATAGAGAGTATAACCGTTTGCTTCTACCGGTTCTTCCACTTTCAAATCGCCGGGTTGGCTTCCCAAAATCACTTTTTTGATGCCATCCTGCAAATTCTTTGCATTGATTTCGGCAATGGGGCCTTGTGTCACCTTATTAATATAAGCCAAAGTCCCGCCGGCTATGAGGGAAATGGCGGTCAGCACCAAGACCATATTGAGTAATGAAGACTCTAACTTTTTCATTTTTTTACGACCTCCCCGAATCTTTTAGGTTTACAATAGGTGTTAATCAACGGCGTAAAGGCGTTCATAATCAGGATGGCGAACGACATGCCTTCTGGATATGCGCCGAAAGTACGAATGACTACGGTGAGAAGACCTATGGCCACTCCATAAATAATCTGCCCCTTCGCTGTCATGGGTGAGGTTACGTAATCCGTAGCCATGAAGCAGGCACCCAGCATCATACCGCCCGTCAGCAACACTGTTACGGGAGACGCATAAACGGGATTGTACAGATGAAGCAGTCCGGCCAGTACAAAAACGGTAACCAGAATGGAGACCGGAATGTGCCATGTCACGATGCGTCGGGCCAACATGTAGGCCAACCCTATCAATAAGGCCAAGGCGCTCACCTCGCCCAAGCATCCCCCGGTCTGCCCGACGAGCATGTCGATGGCGTCCGGTAGCCTTTGGAGCACGGAAGCGTCTCCGCTCTTGATGGCTTCCTTCATGACGGCCAACGGAGTGGCACCCGTCTCGGCATCAAGGTAAGCTGCCATTTGTCCGGGCACAGGCCATGTGGTCATCTGCACCGGGAATGAAACCAGAAGGAACACGCGCCCCACCAATGCCGGATTGAAGGGATTACATCCTAATCCGCCGAAAGTCATCTTACCGATGCCGATGGCTACCAACGCTCCGATGAGGATGATCCATATCGGCAGGTTGGAAGGCAGGTTGAAACCCAACAGCAGTCCGGTCAGGATGGCCGAACCGTCGGTTATCGTCACGCGGTCGCGTTTCAATACATATTTCGTTATAGCCCACTCGAAGAACACGCAGGCGGCCACGGACGTAGCCAATACGATTGCGGCTCCCAACCCAAAGAAATACAACGAGGTCAGCAGAGCCGGTATGAGTGCGATGCACACTCCATACATATTTCTTTGCACACTATCCCGTCCATGCACATGGGGCGACAGCGATACAATTAATTTCTTTGCCATAATCTTTCTCTTTTATTTTGCATTACGAGCCCGGATGAGGGCCATTACAGTAGTCTTACCCATACGGATATTATCCAACATCGGGCGTGTGGAAGGACAGGTAAACTGGCACGACCCGCATTCGATGCATGACGTGATGTCGTTCTCTTCGGCCAACTCCCAGTTACGCAACGCGGAAGCTGTAGCCAACAAATAGGGCTCGAGCCCCATCGGACAGGCACTGACGCATTTGGCGCAACGGATACAGGGCTGCGGTTCCGCACGGCGGGATTCCTTTTCGCTCATGAGCAAAAGACCGGAAGAACCTTTGCATACCGGCACGTCGAGGTTCATCAGCGCCTTTCCCATCATCGGGCCACCGCCGATTACTTTTCCTGTATTTTCCGGCAAGCCGCCGCATTCCTCGATGAGTTGGTTCATCGGCGTACCGATACGGGCCAACAGGTTGGAGGGGTTTTGCACTTCCTTGCCGGTCACGGTGATGACACGTTCAAACAAAGGCTTGTTCTTCATCACCGCCTCGTAGATGGCAAAAACCGTACCTACATTTTGCACCACTGCTCCTACGTTAATGGGCAATGCTGGCGGTGCCGGGACTTCACGTCCGGTAACAGCGGCAATCAACTGCTTTTCTCCTCCCTGAGGGTATTTCACTTGCAAAGGCACGATCTCAATATGCGAATAAGCTTTCGCTTTCTCCGTCAGAAGGGCGATAGCGTCCGGTTTGTTGTTCTCGATGCCGATATAACCTTTGTCCACACCTACCGCCTTCATGATCAAATCCACTCCCACCAGGATTTCGTCCGGCTTTTCCAACAGCAACCGATGGTCTGCTGTCAAGTAAGGCTCGCACTCCACGGCGTTGATGATAACGCATTCGGCTTTTGTCCCTTTGGGGGGAGTCAGTTTCACATGGCAGGGGAATGTGGCACCGCCCATACCGACAATACCGGCCGCTTTCACCTTGTTCACGATGTCTTCGGCCGTCAACTCCGGCCGTTGGCCCAATGTCACCAAATCGGGGGTCCGATCGATCGTCTCGACCCATTCATCTCCCTCCACGTCTACAAAGATGGCCGGACGGCGGTAACCGCTGGCATCGACAATCGCATCTATCTTGCTCACTTTTCCGGACACGGAGGAGTGAACGGGAACCGACACGAAGCCGTCTGCCTCGGCTAACATCATGCCCACTTTCACCTCATCTCCTTTGGCTACGACCGGTTTGGCCGGTGCGCCGATATGCTGATAAAGCGAAAAGACAGCTTGTTTGGGCAATCCGGCCCGGCGGATGGGAGAAGTGGCGGAAAGTTTGTTTTCAGATGGATGAACTCCACCTATCTTAAACGTTTTCACGATATTCTTTTTTAATTTGACAATCCTATGAATTATGCTTCTTTCTTTTCTTCCGATGTAACGGTGGTTACAGGCTGTGCTGCGGGAGCGGATACCGGTCGTGCAGCCGGCTCGGCTGGTTTCGGGGCTGCTGTTGCAGCCGGTTTCTCCACTTTCGGCTTACGCGGTGGGAAGTTGATGGCATGGATGGCTCCTTTCGGGCAAGCTTCCTCACACTTTCGGCACAACTTGCACTTTTCCGGGTCGATATAGGCCAAATTGTTGTTGAGAGTGATGGCCTCGAACGGACAGGTCTTCACGCACTTACCGCAACCGATACAGGAAGCCTTGCAAACTTTGTTAGCCACAGCGCCCTTGTCGCGATTCACGCACATCACGACCATTCGGCGGTTTTTCGGTCCTTTCGGCCGGAGTTCGATGACTCTTCGCGGACAGGTCTTGACACAGGCACCGCAAGCTGTACAGCGTTCTTCGTCCACCTCGGGCAACCCTGTTTCCGGATTGATGGACAACGCACCGAACTGGCACGCCGCCACACAATCGCCGCCTCCCAAGCAACCGAATGCACACGCTGTCTCTCCTGTGCCCGCTAACAGTTGCACGCGGCAACTACGCACTCCGTCGTAATCCACCACACGCGGACGATTGGCACAAGTCCCGTTGCAACGCACAACGGCGACTTTCGGGGTACTGGCCGTAGCCGCAAGCCCCAAAATTCCGGCTACTTTTTCCATAACCGGTTGTCCGCCTACGGGGCATAACTTGCCTTCGAGCGAACCGCCGTCTGCCGCTTTCACGCAAGCAGCGGCAAAACCGGCACATCCCGGATAACCGCATCCCCCACAATTGGCTTGCGGCAAGACTTCGGCCACCTGTCCGATGCGTTCATCTTCTACGACAGCAAACTTCTTGGATGCCGCATACAGCATGATGGATGCCACCAGCCCTACGACTCCCAGAATGATTACTGCAATCAAAATCACGTTCATAACAATGTTTATTTTATGTGTTTAATGGTAAATGAAAATTTTCTTGTCAACCTGTTTTTGTTGAGATAGAGCACACCGTAATAGGCTGCCAGGCCTACTAATGCCATCAGGGCTGCCAATGGCTCGTCAGTCGTGACTTGTAAAGTAGCAAGCAAGACAACCATCAATAGCAACAACGGCGCACCGTAAGCCCAAAACACGGCTGTCAGTCCCATTTCCACGCTTCCGGTCAGGAGTACTTCCTCTCCTACCCGGTAAGAAAATGCTTCGGAGCTGACAATATCGACCAGCTTCTCTTTGCTTTCCGATGAATTACACATTTTTTTAGCTACACAAGATGAACACGCGGAAGCTTGGGTTATCTGCACACAGATGTGTTTTCCTTTCACGCTTTTCACGGTACCTCGATGTATGATTATTTGGGCCATTTTGTAAACTCGATATTGCAAATCGCCGCAAATGTAGCATTAATTTAGTAACTAATAGTAGGTATTTAAATAGAAAATTCTCCGTATTTGTTTTTTTTAACCTATCAGGTTTTTCAGGCAATTCACCACTTCTCATATCCGGGATTCTGGGATAAGCGCGGATTCAAAGACAGCACCTTGGCTGGGATAGGAAACACCGTGGTGTAGCCTGATGCCTCACCCTCCAGTTGCGGACGGTCGGTGTAAGCTTGCGTATAGGTGCCGAAACGAATCATATCCTGTCTTCTCCATCCTTCCCATACGAGCTCCAACTTACGTTCCTCCAGGATATTGTGAAGGGTAGCCGGACGAGGATACATACCAGAACGTTGCCGTACTTCGTTCAGCTCGGTTGTTCCGTCTTCCCCGTTTCTTATTTTAGCCTCGCTTTTCATCAGTAATACGTCGGCATAACGAAACAATACGATGTCGTTGTCCGACAACTTTCCGTCTTTTGTGCTTTTCAGGTCTACTTCATACTTCTTCATCCGTGCACCGGCGGATTTCTCGTAAGGTTGTGCCGATACGTCCAAGCGTATGGCCCACGGTAGATACTCCAGGGTACTTCCGTCATCCAGTTTCACCGGATTGCCATTTGTGTCCAAAACCGTTCCGGCAAAGAAACTGTCTTCGAAGCGATGGTCTACCGAATCGGTATCGTAACCGAATGTACGTAAAGTTTCAATCGTAGCACTGGTTCCATTCTCTCCACTCAGTCCGTAAGCCTTTCCATGGTTGTAATGGCGGGAACGGAATAAATATTGCATTTGGTTTTGCAAGGCATGTTTATCCATCGGTATCGTAAATATATTTTCTTCCGAAGGCTCGTTATAGACCACGAAATTATCAGCCATGCGCGAGGATAATTGGTATCCCATACCCCGTATCGAATCGCAATACGCTTGTACGGCCTGCCACGCGTTCACTGTTTGGGAGCCTATTTTCACTCGATATGTTTTTCCACTGGGACGGCTTCCGTCCGTCCAGTCGTTATCCGTGTAAATCTCTACATTCAGGAATAGCTTGGCCAACAGGAAACAGGCTACCGGACGGGTCATCCGACCATAATATTCACCTTTTTGATTGCTGTGCGCTTCATTCAGATAAGGTAATGCCGCCTGCAATTCGTTTACGATAAACTTGAATACGTCCTCACGTTCGCTTTGGTTGACATCTTTCATGGGGGTGGACGAAGATAATACTAAAGGTACACGCCCGAACATATCTAACAAATAATAGTAGTACATCGCCCGAAAGGCCCTGACTTCTGCCACATAATTTTTCAATTCTGTAGGAGCATCCTTACGGTTCTGTAGTTCCGTCAGACGTTCTATCGACTTATTGCTAAGCACAATCACTTTGTATAGATACTCCCACGAAGCTGCTATCACGTCATTATTGACTCCCCAATCGTGCAGGAACAGTCCTTGCCAAAGTCCGCCGTCGTACCAGTCTCCTCCACGGGTCGGCAACAAGGCTTCATCTGTGGTCAGTGTGTTCAAGTCATATACGCCTCGACAGGTTCCCTGCAACCCTTGACTGTCTTCGTATCCGCCCACATAGTTATAGAGGGTAGCTACAGTGTTCAGATATATATTGGCTGGCGTGTCATAAGCGTCCTCTTCGGGTAACTGGTCTCGCGGGGCTTCATCTAAGAATCCTGCACAACCATAACAGCAAATAAGGGTGTATCCCGCCCATAAAATCCACTTTTTCATGTCGTCATGCTTTAAAATTGAATAGTTAATCCCAAGGTATAAGAACGATATACCGGATAGTTCCGTTTGTCGTCCACTCCGAGTGTGGCATCTACAATATAACTGTTGATCATAGGAGTCAGTCCGGAATAGGCTGTAATGGTAGCCAGATTGTTTACCGAAGCCGATAAACGCAGATGCTGCACGTATTTACCCCATTTCTTCAACGGGATATTCCAACCGATAGTCAAATAATCAAAATTCACGTAGTTTCCATTTTCGAGCCAGTAATCTGTAGCAGTCTGATCGTAAATGTTACGTTGGGGAGCGGCTGCCATTACGTTGTAATCGGGAAAACTTCCCATATTCATATAAGCCAGGGCCGTTCCATTATAAATTTTATGTCCGAAAGCACCATTGATTTGCAACGATACGTCCACATTCTTATAACGGAAGCTGATGTTGGAGCCAAATAGAGTCTTGGGAGTGGCCTGTCCGGCTACGTAACGGTCTCCTCCGTCTTCCAAGTCCACACCTCCCCCATCAAGGTCGGCTATCTCGTATGCGTATGTTCCGTCTTCGCGTTGGATGAGTCCTGTGCAATGGGGTAAATAAAAGACACCCAAAGGTTGCCCTACGATTTGGTATACGATGTGATTGTATCCACCATGAAAGCCTGCACCGGTTAAGTCGGCAATCGGTGTATATTGTGGAGCCGACATATATTCTCCATTATACATTCCGCTCAGAGAAAGTAGCTTATTGCGTTGGAACGTTACATTGACGTTGACGTTCAGTTCCATGTCTTTTTTGCGCAAAGGAGTGAAGCCGAATCCTAATTCCACTCCGCTGTTACGCATGGATCCCAGATTGGCCAGCAATTTATTATAGGCAAAGGGCGGTACGCTTACATCATATTGATACAGCATGTCGTCCGTGACGGAATGGTAATAATCAAATGTGAAAATAGCCCGTCCGTCCCAAAAAGCAGCATCCAGTCCAACGTTCATCGTACGTTTTACCTCCCAACGCAGGTCGGGATTGGCATTGCGTATCAACCCCATCGTCACCGTTGGGTCACCGCCAGAGGATACTACGCCATTGGGTTTCACCAATTGGAGGGAATTGTAAGAATCAATGGCATCCTGATTTCCTGAATATCCATACCCGAATCTGAGTTTCAGGTTGTTCAGCCAATAGAAAGACTTCATGAAATTTTCCTCACTCAGAATCCAGGCCGCGGAAAGCGATGGGAAAAAGCCCCAACGATGGTTGCGTCCTACCTTGGATGAAGCATCGGTACGCATGTTTACGGTAGCCACATAACGATCGTCATACACGTAATTGACACGTCCTAAAAAAGATGCCAGACGAGGATTCTCATAATAAGAGCCCGTCCCCTCCCATAGTCTTACGGCTCCGGCCTGTAGGTTGTGAAAACCAAACTTATCGGTTGTAAAATTCGTGACAGTCGTATGGAAGCCGGACATAACACGTTGTTGCGCTTCTCCCAACAGGAGAGCGTCCAGTTTATGTTTTCCAAAAGCTCGATTGAAGTTCAACATCACGTTTCCCAGCACATCTTCCACCTTCTGTTCGCCTCGATAAGCTTGTCCATGTGCCCATACGGTAGTAGGAAGATATTGTCCGTTATCTATGACATTGTACAAGTAAGATCCGAAGGCGGAAAGTACCAAATGGGGGGTTAGGACCAGCTCCATTTTCAGATGGGCATTAAAATGTGCATTCGATTCTTCGTCGCTTACTTCCATCCAGGCCAAAGGGTTGGTAATCCAACTGGCAGTTGTCACTTGATCCCAACCGCCCGTCGCGTTCTTATGGGCCGGAAAAGTAGGATTGAAAGCTGCGGCTGAATAAAATGTTTTTTGTGTATCTACCAAATTGTTGCTCTTACGTACCGCCCCCATTACCCCCAAGTCGAAACGCAGGCGGTCATTGAACGCCCGTTGCGTAATGTCTATCTTGGCCATGTAATTCCGGTAGTCCGAACTTTTCACTACGTCTTTTCGATCCAAAAGTGCCAGAGAAGCACGATAATAAGAGGATTCCGTACCACCTCCAAAAGCTACATGATGATTTTGTACCCATCCCATACGCGTAATTTCCTCTGGAAAATTCGTGTCATAACCTAAATCTAAAATAGATATACCGCGTTCGTGTGCCACGTTCCTGAAAGCATCTCCGGAAAGCATTTTCATGTTTTTATAAATAGACTCGACACTGAAATTTCCGTCGTAACTCAAACTGAAACTTCCGCTGTGTCCTTGTTTGGTACTTACTTTTATGACACCCGAAGCACCTCGTGCGCCATATTGAGCCGTTTCTGAAGCATCTTTGAGGATCGTGAAACTTTCGATGTCGGCTGGAAAAATCATACTTAACGTACTCAAATCAGCAAACACGCCATCGATGATTACCAAAGGGTCATTACCTCCGGTAAGGGATGTTGTACCCCTGACACGTACGGAGTTGAGCATGGCCTCCCTTCCTGGTAACATGCTGACACCGGCTACTTGTCCGTTAATAGAGTTCAAAGGGTTGGAAATCATACCTTTGTTCATTCTCTTTTCAGAAATCTGATCTACGGAACCGGCTACGGTTCTTCGGTCTCCTGTAGCATAGCCGATTTGCAGTATGTCTCCTCTCATTAATGAATCAGACAACATCCAGGGAATGGAATCCGGCAGAATCACTTTGTTCTGTGCTGCGAGAGGATATATATGGCATAATGCCAAAGACAAGGGTAATCCCATTCGCCCCAACCATAAAAATGTCCCTTTTTTCATAAGCAAAGAGATTTAAGAGTAAACGTTGGTACACTTTGAGTATTTACATAGGCAAATATACAGAAATTCCTTTAAATAAACTCATTTTTAAGGGAAGAAAAATAAAGAAAAAGAGAAAATGTACTAAAGTTGAATGATCAAAATAGGATAATAAAATTCCCCAATAAAAATATTGATTTTTAGCAACTACAAGTTTTTTTCGCTTTTATGTAAAGTGGAGTATACAGGACTCGAACCTGCCACCTTTTGACTGCCAGTCAAACGCTCTAGCCAGATGAGCTAATACCCCAACCTTTTTGACGATGCAAAGTTAGATATATTTTTTGAAACGCAAAACTTTTTTGCTATTTTTTTTCGTCTGACTTTGCTCCTTTATAATCAGAATTTATATCCTAATGTAAAAAATACCTGATGGGTATTTAGGTTTACATCCACTGGAGTAAGACGACCGCCGGTTTGCGTAATGTAAGTATCGTCGAACGCATAGAAATCTCCCGACTGTACGCGACACTTATAAGCCATATCGGCATAAAAATGCTTTCCGTGGTAGCCTAAACCGGCTGTGAATATATTCACGTCATTTTTATTCATATAATCTGTTGTAGTTTGGTAACCGAAAGCCGGAGAAGGCCCCGTTTGATCTAAAGTCGCTTCTTCCTTGAACATGCGGGAATAATAATTATATCCTACACGGAATGCGACATTATTCGTCAGATTCAATTCCATACCGAATTTGAAAGAATGGCTTCCGCGTAGCGTAGACTTGTGCAACGCATCCATATCGCGGTCGTGTGTCGTTCCTCTGGAATAACCATAGCCCCAATAGTCGTAGTCCCAGTCTTCATACCCCTGTTTCGTTTTAGAGTAATCGGCGTATTCATATTCGGCTCCTATAGCCAGATAAGTTCCAATCGTATGTCCTAACGAAACTCGAAATTTCCACGGAGTGGTAATTTTCATGTGCAAGTTTGCCAAATCTACATCCGGAAGATAATTGGTATATATAAACTTGCCGTTTCTGTCTTGATTGATGTAGATGTCATAGTTCTCATCCTCCATCATGGGAGAGTCTATACTATATGAAGAATAAGATTCCAAATGATAGAAAGTCGGTGTTTCTACGGCCAGACCTATGCGGAAGGGGGAATTTCCGATGGGACGGAATATACCACCCAACTTCACATTGATTCCATATCCACTTACATGTTGGGTGTTATATAAGGAATAATTCTCGAAATCACTGTAAGAGTTGCCTTGGCCGTCCGAAATCGTGCCGAACTCCCGATAGGTGCTGTAACTGTAATAGTCTACGTCGTTCACTCCCAAAGTGAAACCTAAATACACACGGTCTTTAATGTTCATCGACAGATTGAAATCATATCCTGCGATACCGCCTTCCGTCGTACGGTCATAATTATTCCGGTCGGACGCTAAGGCATTATAGGAATCATATAAGGGATTGCCCTCTTGGTCTACCTGCACATTACCTTGATTATCCCGTATGTATTCCGGATTCACAAGGCAGGAATTATACATCAGGTCTGCCAAAGGAGTGGAATACTGGGTATGGTTCAGAATGTCTGCCATTTGTTGCGTCTGCGACAAACCGTTCAAGGCTCCGTTATCTGCGATAAATGACTGGTTGAAATTGGCTCTTTTCTGATAGTTGACTCCAAAGTTAACATATCTTACGCTTTTAGCCATAACCGGGATGCTTACCACAAATCCCATCTGATCAAAAGACAAATGGGTCATGTCTGCATTTAAATCCGGTTTTTCTTGCTGGGTCAATACGCTGAATGATAAAGCAGCATCACTTCTACGATAGAGTCCCAATGCAGCCGGATTGGAAGAAGCGGTAGACAAATCGGCTCCCAATGCTCCTAATGCACCGCCCATACCTACATAGCGTGCACTTCCGATTAAATCGGTCGGCATATAATTCTCGTTCATATATGGTGTCTGTGCCATCATAGACTGGCTTGCCAGCAATGCGCTTACAAATATGAGGTTTTTTCTTTTCATTATTTCTTCCTTTTATGGTTTATCTTTGTTTGTTAACGTCGACCGCCTCGTGCTCCTCCACCCCTGGATGGGGAGAAACCGCCTCCGGAACGGCTGGGGGAACTTACCGACGGACGGAAAGTACTTCTTGTGGTCGATGGCGTGAAGTTAGAACTTCTCGACGGTTGAGTGTTACGTTGAGGAGTTGAAGTCGTACGCGTACGAGGAGACTGCCTGGTAGTTGTTGAAGAACGATTTGGAGTAAATCGTGCCGAATTCTCCGAAATGGTTTGCCGGTTGGTGTTGCCTGTGTTTCGTATGGCTCTTCTGGCAGAAGAACTGTTTCTTACATTAGTGCGGGATGTTCCTCTTGCCAGTGTACTATTTTCTCGATATCTTACACTGGGTCGAGTAACCGGTCTTGATGGATACCATCCATGACCGGGATGTCCCCAATGCGGATGATGCCAGTGTGGTCCCCAATACCAAGGATCATACCATCCGGCATACCAAGGACCTCCCCACCCCCAAAAAGGATTGTATAATCCCCATCCCCACGAGTAGGAAAAGGTAGGTCCCCAATACCAACTGCTGGGATAAGCGTATGCGTAAAATCCATCATCATATACATCCCAATATATGGAATTGGGACCATAACGTAAGTCCCAGTATAAAGGACTGCTGACCGCAACACCGATAGTTGGGGTGTTGAAACGAAGAATTCGTTTGGTGTATTGATAATCTTCTTCCAATCCCTGAATGCTGTCGGCTCGCGCATTCTCTTCGTTTGCCGTCTCTTCCTCATTTGCGGCTGTACTGTCATTTTCCCAACGATATCGCCGATTGTACTCATCTACATCTCTTGCATTATTCTGAACATGTTCGTTGGATGCTGTTGTTGCTACAGATTCGGAGATCGCGTGCATTGAAGGTTGCGACCTTGTCTGTTGTTCCTTCTGTTCTTTCGTTTCTTTCTGGGGAACAAAATACATGTCATCTATTTGTGCAAAGCTAAAAAACGGAATCACTGCAACGATGAGTGAAAATAATATTCTGTTTTTCATTGTCTTTCCTCCTTTACCTATATTATATGCAAATATAACTTTTTCTCGGTTGTCGGACAATACGGAAACGAGAATAAAGTTTAGTATATAACTCTTTTTTTGCTATTTTTGCAGAACCAATAGATTCTCGACATAAAATAAACAATATGAAATATTTGGAATTGGATTTCATTATATCCCCTTATAGCAGGGATGCAGCCGACATCCTGATAGCATTGGTGGCCGATACCGGTTTGGAAAGCTTTGTAGATACTCCACAGGGGGTGAAAGGATATGTGCAAACCGGACTTTTCGAGCGTTCCGTATTGGATAGCTTGACAGACATATTTCCCATGGACGGGGTGAAAGTAACCTACCAGTTGGCAGAAGCGGAAGATAAGAATTGGAACGAGGAATGGGAGCGTAACGGCTTTGAACCGGTCCGAATCGCCGACCGTATTCTGATTCATAGCCCGGAGCATCATAATCTGTCTCCTGCCGAATATGATATCGTGATAGATCCTCATCAGGCTTTCGGTACCGGTACGCATCACACTACGGGCATGATATTGGAACGTTTGCTCGGGATGGACCTCGGACATAAAACCGTACTGGATGCCGGGTGCGGAACGGGAGTACTGGGTATCTTTTGTACTTTGAAAGGGGCAAAATCGGTGTGGGCTTACGATATAGATCGTTGGAGTGTGGACAATACGAAAGAGAATATGTTGCTGAATGGTGTGAAAAACATGGAAGTGGTTGAAGGGAATGCCTCCATATTACAAGGAAAAGACGCTTTCGACTTGATTCTGGCCAATATCAACCGGAATATTCTTTTAGCAGACTTGCCATCATTCGTATCGGTTATGCATGCGGGAAGTCAAATGATTCTCAGCGGTTTTTATGTAGAAGATATACCTTTGCTTGTGCAAAAAGCGAAAAGCTTGGGGCTGAGCTACCTCAACCATACGGAAAAAGAGAACTGGGCTACGCTTTTATTCGAACGTTTGTAATAAGCGATATGAATCCGGGGCTGCCGGTAATGTCTGTAGGACTTCCGGCGGCTTTATTTTTCTTTATAACGAATCTTCAGGGTCGGTATAATTGTCTTCCTGTTCCGGTATGGTCAGTTTCATCAAGTCTTCAAACGACCCGTTGAAGATATTGCAGTCTACATTCCCTTTGATTCCGGTAACTTTTCCACAGTCCGTATGTTGCCAGAAATTCCATTTTCCTTTATATTCTAACTTCTCCACATAATAGTGCGCTATCCAATAAGGATATTCATCGAATGCGGGAGTATTCAGATAGTGCAATTTGAATTTGTATCCCGTATAAATAATGGGTTTCACGCCATATTCTTTTTCTACAATATCCAGCCACGTCTTTACAGCCTTTTGGAGCTGTGTTTCCGTTAGCCGTCCTGCCTTTTCCACGTCTAAAACAGGAGGTAGGTCACCGGGTTCCAAATGTACTTGTTTCAAGAAAAACCGAGCTTGTTTTTGGGCATCCACATCCGGCAAAAAGAAATGATAAGCTCCTCTTATAAAGTCATTTTGCTTTGCTTCATAAAAGTTTAGGTTAAAATTGTCATCCAATAGTGTCGTACCTTCGGTTGCCTTAATGAAGACAAAACTGACAGGGGATGAATTCAAGCTGGCATTGCGCAAACGTTCCCAATCTATGTTTTCCTGATAATGAGAAACATCAATGCCGTGCACGTCAAAACCTTCAGGGTATACAGGATCCCCATAGATGGCTTTCCAACGGAATGAATAAGGACCGACAAAGAAATAATAAAAGAAAAGTATATAAGCTATTCCCAAAGACAATGCTCCTACCCATATCGCCCACGACGGCCAGCGTTTGAAAAACAACCATTTGCTTGTCCCTTTTTTCTTTTGCTTCTTGCGCGAAACGGCTTTTCTCTTAGGACTACGTGCTGTGGGAGTGCTATCCACTTTCTTACGGCTTCCCCTCTGAACAATCGTTTTTCTGTTTTTTACAGTTTGCGGCGTTTGTGCACACATGATAGAAACGGTCTCTATTATCCTTTTATTCAGAAAAATAACAAGTCCCTTCATCGACGGATAAAGGGACTTGCATATCTATAAATGAATTACTTAGCTTGTTCCAATTGCAACGTCTTGGTAGCTTGGTCGCAGACCTCGGTCGGACCGAAATACTGTATAGGACCGGGATATACGAAACAAGTTTCACGAGCCCATTGGTTGCGTCTTGATGCAAATTCCTTGAACGGAGCACCGTCCAAACGAACCAATGCCTTTTTGATGACCGGTTTCATCTCACCATTACGTTTCTCCATATTCATCATCATGGTGATGGGCACACCACCGGCAATCCATTCAGCAGCCGGTGCCGTCGTGTTCTTCACAATAGCCATATAACCGGTCTTGCCGTTAGCCATCAACATGGCGGCACTTGTACCCAAAGCATAGCAATAGTCTGCATCGTAATTGGAAGGAGCTGCACAACGGCCTTCATAACCGAAGAAATGATGCAAAGCTGAGAACTTGCCGTTGAACTTACCTTCTTTCTTCCATGCAGCCAACTTGTTGGCCACCATTTCAGACAACAGCTTTTCCGTTTCGATCAGTGAAACCTGTACATTTCCATGCGGGTCACGTTCCATGGTCAACTGAGCCGCTACTCCCAAAGGAAGAGATTCGTATACAGCCTTGTTTGCTGCAGAAAGCTTATTCAAAATCCATTCGCGTTGCTGATCTTTAGCCAATGCAGCACCTCCCGGAGTTGCCAACAAGTCGTTCAATTCGGCAATCAAAGCCTTCATAGCCGGGATGAACTCAATCAAGCCTTCCGGAATCAATACCGTACCAAAATTGTTTCCATCGGCCGCACGGTCGGCTACAACTTGAGCAATATAAGTAACGATATCATCCAACGTTTGGTTTTTGGCTTCCACCTCTTCCGATACGATACAAACGTTAGGTTGGCACTGCAAAGCGCATTCCAAAGCGATGTGAGAAGCCGAACGTCCCATCAATTTGATGAAATGCCAATATTTACGGGCAGAGTTTGCATCGCGTTGGATATTGCCGATAACCTCTGCATACGTTTTGCAAGCCGTATCGAAACCGAAAGAAGTTTCGATCTGTTCGTTCTTCAAATCGCCGTCGATGGTCTTCGGACAGCCGATAACCTGCACACCGCATTTCTTGGCTGCGTAATATTCAGCCAAGACACAAGCGTTCGTATTAGAGTCGTCGCCACCGATGATGACAATGGCTTTAATACCCAATTCCTTGATGATTTCAAGTCCCTTTTCGAACTGTTCCTCTTTTTCGAGTTTGGTACGTCCGGAACCGATCATGTCAAAACCGCCCGTATTGCGATATTGGTCTATGATGTCAGCCGTCAATTCCATATATTTGTGGTCCACCAGTCCACCGGGACCCAAAATAAAGCCATACAACTTGCTTTCCGGGTTCAGTCTTTTAATACCGTCGAACAAGCCGCAAATGACATTATGCCCGCCGGGAGCCTGGCCTCCGGAAAGAATTACACCGACGTTGAACGGGGCGTAAGACTGAGCCTCGCCCGGAACGAACTCAATAAGAGGCATTCCATAAGTGTTCGGGAATAATTTCTTGATTTCCTCTTGGTCGGCCACAGACTGCGTGGGTGCGCCTTCCTTTACAGATACGTTACCCTGCAATCCTTTGGGTAACTTGGGCTGATAAGCCGCTCTTGCAATTTGCAATGCACTTTTTTCCATGTTGTGATTCTAATTAATTGTTGAAAAGCATTTTCAGCACACAAAATTAATGTTTTTTGTCGGAATGAAGAAACTCTCACCCCAAAAACATACAGTTTATTTTCTTCTATAAAATTTCCCGATATCGTCAACTTTGCGTATCTTTGTCCAAGTTACTAATTTACATCATAATTTGAGATTAAAGAATATGGCTAAAAGAAGAACATTAAAAAAGAATATCAACTATATCTGTAGTGAACTGTTTGCGGAATGTGTAGCGTTGACGCATTACAAAGTAGATATAAAACAAGAAGATGTGGACAACGTAATGACCCGCATATTGCTGATGCATGATGAATTTGTCAGCAGGATCAGTCATACGGAACCGGGAAACGTAAAAGGATTCTACAAGAAGCTGCGCATGGATTTCAATGCACAGGTCAGCGACATTGTCAGCACTATCAGCCAGCTTTGCTAAATGAGCCGACGTTTTTGCAGTTTCCTCCTGTTCAGGCTGATGGGATGGAAAGTCGACGTGACGGTTCCCATGGGTGATAAATATATCATTGCGTTGGCACCTCATACAAGTAATTTCGATTTTTTGTTGGGAGTGCTTTATAGTCGTGCGATGAATTTTCGTTGTGACTTCCTGATGAAAAGCGAATGGTTTTTCTGGCCTTTGGGAATCTTAATGCGATGGTTGGGGGGAATTCCAGTGTACCGGAGTAAGAAGATGAGTATGACGGACCAGTTGGCACAAGTGGCTCGGAAACGGGATATATTTCACCTTTGCATCACTCCGGAAGGCACTCGTTCACGTACGGAAGAATGGAAAAAAGGGTTTTATTATATCGCCTTGAAGGCCGGGCTGCCTATTTTATTGTATGGAATTGATTATCCGACCAAAACCATACGTTGCACGCAAGTAGTCGTCCCCAACGGAAATATAGATAAACAAATGAACGACATTAAAGCATACTTTAAAGATTTCACAGGGCGGCATCCTGAAAAGTTCGCAACCGGATTAAAATAATGGTAAGTATGAAGAAAAGACTTATGGTCCTGGCGGGAGCATTCTTGCTGGGACTTTCCGTATATTCACAGAGTGGAGAGAAAATAGTAAAATCCAGATTAGGGGATTATTTCTCTGACTATCAAACATCTTATACTACGGCTACCGACCGCTGTAAGATAGAAAGGGTTAAAGTGGATGCTTCTGCGCGGACGGCAGAGATTTATCTGAATGAACTCTTTGCCGGACAGTCTTTTAGCAGGGATAAGGTCAAAGGTATCTATCGCGACGTAAAACGTTTGCTTCCTGCGCCGTACAATGCTTATACTATTATTATATATGGCAACGGTATCCCCATAGAGAATCTTGTTACGGATATGAGCGGAACTCCATCGGAAGTTCAAAAGAAGTGGGGGCAGGCTTTGCATCGCGGAGCACCGTGGGTGGAACGGACGCAACGCCCCTATCCTATCACCAAAGGTATGCAACAACGCCATTTGTCTGTTTGGGCCAGTCATGGACGTTATTACAAGAACGACCAAAAAGAGTGGACATGGCAACGACCGTATTTGTATTGCACGACTGAAGATTTGTTCACTCAAACGATAGTCATCCCCTACTTAATCCCCATGTTGGAAAACGCCGGGGCATACGTCTTTACACCCCGTGAAAGGGATTGGCAGCCTCACGAAGTAATCGTGGACAATGACACCCGGAATTCGGAAGGAACATATTCAGAACATGAAAACAAATATGCATGGGAAAACGGTGGTGTAGGATTTGCGCAACTCAAACGGACTTACCTTGACGGCGAGAACCCTTTTATGGACGGGACGGTGCGCAGTACCCATACGGTCACCCGAAAAAGCCAGGCTTCCGAAATACGTTGGACGCCTGACGTACCTGAATCCGGACGTTATGCCGTATATGTTTCATACGCGACTTTACCTACGAGTGTTTCCGATGCCCATTATGTAGTTCGTCACCAAGGTGTGTCTACGACCTTCAAAGTCAACCAGCAAATGGGAGGAAGGACTTGGGTTTATCTCGGAACGTTTGATTTTGACAAAGACCAGCCCCGTTCCAACTATGTCAGTTTAAGCAATCTGAGCAACTATCGCGGAACGGTGACAGCAGATGCCGTACGTTTCGGAGGCGGAATGGGAAACATTGCCCGTGGAGATTCTTTGCAGGAAGTCGTAAGCGGTTTCCCGAGGTACTTGGAAGGTGCCCGCTACAATGCGCAATGGAGCGGTATGCCTTATTCCGTATACAGCGGTAAAAACGGGACAAACGATTATAGCGACGACATCAATGTCCGTTCATATATGACAAACTATCTGGCCGGAGGTTCTTCTTATTTTCCGGCCGACAGCGGATTGCACGTACCGATTGAAATGGCCATCGCGCTTCATAGCGATGCCGGTATAGCACCCGACAGTACTTTTGTCGGTACATTAGGCATTTATACCACGGATTTTAATGAAGGGATGTTTGCGACCGGAATGTCGCGATTGGCATCACGTGAGCTATGCGATGTGGTCATGACGCAAGTGGACGAGGATTTGAACCGACTTTACGGACAATGGAAAAGACGCCAAATGTTCGACCGGAATTACAGTGAAACGCGCGAGCCCCAAGTTCCGGCCATGATATTGGAAATGTTGTCCCACCAGAATTTCCGGGATATGGCCTTGGGGCACGATCCTGCATTCAAATTCAATTTGGCACGGGCCATATATAAAGGAGTACTGAAATATACATCCTATCAACATGAGGCAGATTATGTCGTACAGCCCCTTCCCGTCACTTGTTTCCAAACTCGTTTGAACCCGGATGAAAAAGAAATAACATTAACCTGGACACCCGGACAAGATACGTTGGAACCTTCTGCCACTCCCAAAGGCTATGTCGTGTATACCAAGCAGGGAGAGAACGGTTACGACAATGGTATATTTGTACATGAGCCTCGGTTCTCGTTCCGTGCGGAGGAGAATGTGATTTACTCGTTCAAAGTGACAGCCGTGAACGACGGTGGAGAGAGTTTTCCTTCGGAGGAACTGTCGGCCATGATAGCCAAGAATGCCTTTGCCAAGGTCCTGATTATCGACGGCTTTCAGAGGGTGGCCGGACCACAGGTTATTCTGACGGATTCGACCCGGGGATTCGACCTGTCAGCGGATCCCGGTGTTCCTTATATGCGCTCTCCCGGATTCTGCGGTCGGCAAATCGTATTCAACACAGAACTGAACCCCAAGAGCGCGTGGGGCTTTAGCGGGAATGAACTTGAAGGCAAGATGATAGCGGGAAATACATTCGACCATAGCCGCATGCATGGTGAGGCCATAGCCACTGCTGGCGGATATTCGTTTGCATCCGTTTCCCGTACGGCAGTAGAGGCGCAGTCTGTGGACTTAAACGAATACAACATCGTGGATTTGATTTTGGGATTGCAAAAAAATGACGGATACAGTACCCGACCGTATCCGTCATTGACACCTGCTTTATGTAGTGCGTTACAAGAATTTACCCGTATGCGCGGCAGCCTGTTAGTGAGCGGTGCCTATGTAGCCCGGGATCAGAAGCAAAAGGAAAATGCAGACTTCCTGCGCAATACGTTGAAGGTAGACGCATACGCTCCGGTCGCCTTGGATGCCTATTCTCAAGCTACGGGAATGAATACCACCCTTCATTTGTACACGGAACTCAATCCCCAACACTATGCCGTTACGCATGCAGATTGCCTCATTCCTCTTCCTGAAGCGTTTTCCACCTTATTATATACACCTACCAATTATTCGGCAGCCGTGGCTTATCAAGGGAAAGACTACCGTGCGATTACGTTGGGATTCCCTTTCGAGTGTATCAAATATGCTGCCGACAGGGATAAGGTCATGGGCGCGTTCCTGAGTTTCCTGTTGTCAAGGTAAGATAGACTTCCGACACTTGTGTGGCAATCCGGTTCCAATCGTATTTCGACATGCCGTAGTCTGTATGTTTTAAAGGCAAAGCAGCTATCTTGTCCAGTTTTTGTACCAACGCCTCTACATCTCCTACCGGAAAATAGCAACCCTTGTCCAAACCTACTTCAAGGTTTGCAGGGATGTCGCTGACTACGACCTTTACGCCATAACTCATAGCTTCAAGCAAGGCTATCGGGAGGCCCTCGTGACTTGACGGCAAACAGTAGCAGCGGCAGTGGGTCAACAGGGAATGGAGTTTACGTCCTTTGACAAAACCGGTCAACACTACCCCATTTGCTTTGGCCGCTTCTTTCAACGACCGGGAATAGTCGTCTTCAAAATCCGTATCGCCGGCAAGGACCAATTTGATTCCCCCGGTGTTTTTCATCCGGGCAAATGCTTGCACAAGATGATGCAAGTTCTTTTCGGGGACGAAGCGGCACATGCCCAAAACGTATTTCCCTTTCTCGATACCCAGTTCCTCGAAATATTCAGGAAAATCGCACACTTCCGGTCGCGACACTCCATTATATATAAGGTGTACACGGTTTGTACGCCCGTACTTTCGACTTATCAGATTGCGAATCACATCGGATATGACGATGACATCGTCTGCAAACATGCAGCCCATGCGTTCACCGAGTTTCAGCATCGTTTTGGCGGCAAGCCCCCACTTATCACGGTCGTAATCCGGCCCATGATGTGTAAATACCACTTTCATCCCCAACATTTTGGCATACGGCACGAGCAAAGCAGGACCGATGGCGTGGATATGCAAGATGTCCGCCCCCACCCTCCGGGCTTCGTTGATGGCACGGAAAGTATGGATGATGGCCTCAAACGACTTTTTCTTGGGAGAAGGAAGCGTGACGAGCCGAACACCCTTCCACTCCTTCAGGCCATCCTCCACATAATTGGAGCGTCGCACCACTGTCACGTCCCATCCTCGTTCCGCCAAGCGCGGGAACAATTCCTCACAATGCGTCTCCACCCCACCCATGACACCGGGTATGCCGCGGGTACCGGTTACCACTATTTTCTTCATTTTATCATCCGCATTGAAAATAATTCATTACTTTTACACGCAAATACCACAACTTCGAGAACTCATGAGAGCATTTGTCACCCGAATCAAAGAAACACTCCAATATGTCGGCATCCTATCGTTGACGTGCCTTTCTGCCCTTTGGCTTTGGCTGACAGGCAAAAGGAAACATTAAAACACGCTAGGAGGTTACCTTCGGACTATCATTTGATTTCAATCTTTCTGTCTGTTTCTGCCGTTGTAGTCTCATAACCTTGCCCCGCTACGTCGGCATTTACAATGTCCTCGCCCCGTTTGCCTTTCAAAGCCTCTTTGGAATCATCAGAAAGACCGTTGTTGATTTCCGCATTCATGTCACACGTAGACAAACGGTCAAGCTGCTCTTTCGTCACTTTTCCGTCACGGTAATCACAGCATACAGGATTCTCATACATGGAATACTTCATGCCTAAAAGCGACTTTAGCTTATGTTTGGCCACCCATAAGGCCGGCGTGGCGATATACTTGTGCATCGCTGGAGACACCGAACCGATCATCCAACAATTACGGCCGCAACAACGCACTTTGCGACGTACGGCTTCCGCCTCGGGACTGTTCCACAATTCCTCCCACGTCTGCCGGTTCAGGTTGCCCATTACCTCCTTGTCTTTCGTCCCATTGCAAGGCATCACGTCGCCATACGGGTCTATGAAGAACGTGTCGAAACTCATGTCGCAAGGCAACAGGCGCTTCTGCCCGTAGATGTAATTGATAAGGCCATGGTTGAAATAAGCACGGAACCACTTCTTGGGCGAATTAGACTTCAACAGTTCATTGACCAAGTTCTCAAAATTCTTCGCTACCATCGGACGGTCATGGATGATGTTCTTGGCCTCCACGAAATAGAACGAGTTGTGCAGGGAAGCCGTGGCAAACTCCATCCCCATTTTATCGGAAAGTTCATATAGCGGTACTAGGTCCGGCGCATTCTTGTCCTGCACCGTCATGCCGAAGCCCACATCCTTCATGCCCATCTCGCGCAGTTTCTTCAAAGTGTCATATCCACGGCGAAACCCATCATTCAATCCTCGTATTTCGTTATTGGTCTTTTCCAGTCCTTCGATGGAAATACGGATACCTATCTGTGGGAACTCCTTGCAAAGGTCGATAATACGGTCCGTGAAGAAGCCGTTGGTAGAGATGACGATACGGTCGCTCTTCTTATACAGTTCACGTACCACCTCCTTCAAGTCCGTACGGATAAACGGCTCGCCGCCTGTAATGTTCGTAAAATACATCCTCGGGAGCTTCTTAATCGTCTCAATAGAGATTTCCTCTTCTGCCTTCGATGGAGCTTTATAGCGGTTGCACATCGAGCAACGCGCATTGCATCGGTACGTCACGATGACCGTACCGTTCAGTTTCTTTTCTGCCATTGTTTTTATGGATTTATTTTGAATATACTTTGATGATGCGGTTATAGTAATATTTTAATGTTAGCCTCCTTATATTAATCTTGACTATATATTAGGCTCGAACTTTTTAGAAGTTACATTGTGCCTATTACGTTCGTTTTCAGGAGGAAATCTCATGTACTCATTATAGAAATGCTTCAAATAATTATCATAGTCAGAACACCCAATAACCATTATATCTTCATAAGTATATTGCTTCCCTTCCCCATAATATGTTTTGGGAATGATTTCATGCATTTTTGCAGCACCACTAAATGTAGCAACATAATTACAATCTGTATAATCGTAGCTTTGTACTACTTTGTCGTACCAATGAGCTATCTTTTTTGAATTTAAAATATGTTCTATACGGGTAATTTGTGCAAATTTTATAATCAGTTTTTCGTAAAATGGTCGCTTTTTATTAAGATTCACGACTTTGCTGAAATTCGCTAATTGATATAACATACGAGCACATAGATATCTTATACCAAAGAGGTAACGTGACAATTGATTTTCAGGAGCACCGTCTATTATTAAAATATCCATCCATGCTCCCACTTCCTTTTGTTCCTCTGCATTGTTCAATATGAACTTAGTATTTTTATTGATAAGCATGGGAACCAACCAAACATGTCCTGTTGTATCATACGTACTTAAGTATATATAGTCAGGAAGTTCATTTGTAGCAATCTTTTTGAATTTTATAAAATCAGGACGTGGCATAGCTACATCTATGTCATCATCCCATGGTATAAAACCTTTATGTCTAACAGCACCCAATAAACTGCCACCGCACAAATAATATTTGAGTTGATATTTTTGACATATTGATATAAACACTTTTAAAATATCAAGTTCAGCTTTCTGCAAATCGTTTAAATGTTCCAATGATTTTTTCATAAATATTTATGTTTTTAATATATTCAATGTATGTTCTATTCCTTCCGATAAATTGTATATTCCTGACCATCCAAGATTTTCAAGTTTACTTGTACTTAATATGGCATGGGTAATAGGAGTTTGCATGTCTGTTTTTTCCTCTATCTGATATACAACCTTTACATGGGACTGACGTGCAATCTCTTCAGCCAAACCTACCACAGTGGTAACAGACAAAGGATTGGCAATATTATATGCAGTATTTTCCCCATTCAACAATACAGAAAGGATACCCGAAACGCAATCTGCCACATAACAATAAGACCTACGCTGCAAGCCTTGACTTTTCAAGACGATGTTTTCGTTCCGTATGGCTTGGCTAATGAATTGCACGTTGGCACGATTATCAGTCGAAGTGGTATTGGGACCATACGTATGACACAATCTGGCCACTACCGTATATAAACCGTATTGTCGGGCATAAGCCACACATAAATTTTCTGCTGCACGTTTGGAGGTAGGGTAACAAGAACGCACAGACATTGGATTCACATAACCGCTAAAATCCTCTTTCAATATTTCTTCCTGACTCTCGCCATAAACTTCACCAGAAGATACGAAAAGAAAACGCATTGTTTGAACTTTGTACGCATAGTCCAGAAGCCGCTGTGTGCCTACGACGTTACTGAGAACAGTTCCTACAGGGTCTGTATTAAATGCTGCAGGATAAGCATTACTAGCCGCATGGATAAGATAATCTACTTTAAAATCGAAGTTAAACGGAGCATTTACGTCCTGTTCTACGAAATGAAACCATGCATTACCTTTAAAGCAATGAAAACGATTCTGCAACCGTTCCAAGTTACGCCCCAAAGCGTATACATGGATATTACTACCATATACTTCATTGGCGTACATCAATGTGTCGGCTAAAAAAGAGCCAATCAAGCCGGTTGCGCCAGTTATCAGCACGGACTTATCACGTAATTTAGAAAATCCTACAGAATGACAGATTGCCTGCTCCAAATCGGTTCTATATGTGTCATTTTTATAAAAGTCTCTCATTTCAGCCATTTGTCTTTTGCTGTATGCATTAATGTCTTCAAAATTTCTAAATCTTCTACTGTGGTTACTTTGATATTCTTTTCTGATCCTGGGACAATATGCATGGTTCTATTTCCAATCTCTGCGACTAACGTACAAGAAGCTACTGAATTAGTGATACCTTTCTGTTTCGCTTCTTCATGTACTTTAATGATATTTCCCAATCGGAAGGTCTGTGGTGTTTGAGTTCGGATCAGTGAATCGCGCGGAATACTACTTTGGGAGGTAAATCCATCTTGGCTTTCCAATATGGCTTCACGGCATTGTATCCCCGTGATGGCATAACCGTATTTCTTGCAAATTGCGATATTTGATGAAATGATTTCTTGCGATAATAAAGGACGCACAGAATCATGTATTAATACCAAATCATCGTCGGCACAACTTTCTTGTTTCAATCCGTAAATACCATTGTGTATAGACTCCATTCCTGTGTTTCCACCAGGAAATATCCATTTCATTTTTTTGATAGAGAATTGATTGGCATAGGAACGCAAAACTGTTTCCCAACCTTCCAAACAAACCACAGCAATAGCATGTATGTCGGGATGACTATCAAATGCCGCCATGGTGTGGATGATAATCGGACAATCATCTACATGAATAAACTGTTTAGGGATGTCCTGCCCCATACGATAGCCTGAACCTCCGGCAATGATTAATGCGATGTTCATAATCTCAAATATTTATTTTTATGAAAAATTTCCTTGTCTTATATCTTGCTATAGATAAAGCTTTCCTTACAATGTGATAAAAGAAAAAACATTTCGGACATCTTACTGATTTATTGTGTTTCATAATATGGTAACGCTCAAATTCAAGGGAGAAACTATAAGAACTTACCCCTCTCATGCTGAAAATAGCAATAGGCTTGTTTATATATCTAAAGATATGTTGTTTCAAAAAGGCTCTTTGAAATAAGTCAAAATCAGCTATAATGGAATATGATGTATTGAAACCATCTAATTGCTCCATTACACTTTTTTTCATAATAACGGCCTGATGGCTACAACACATAAAATGTTTTAAACATCTTGGTGGATACGCTTTTTTTTCTATCCGCCCCCAAATTTTGTCATAGATAATATTTCCATAAATTATATCTGAATTAGTATCTATTTCATTGGCTAATATTTCCAATCCATTTTCCAAGAGAACATCATCCGACCCTAAATAATATATCCATTCTCCACTCGAACGTTTCCATCCTTTATTCATAGCATCATAAATGCCTTTGTCTGGTTCGGAAATCCAATAATCAATACGATCCTCATATTTCTCAATTATATCTAAAGTCTCGTCCGTACTGCCGCCGTCTATTACGATATATTCAATATTCGCATAAGTTTGAGATATCACACTAAGAATTGCCTCCTCCAAACTTTTTCCTGCATTGTAAGTGACGGTTATCACTGTTATTTTAGGTTGTACTTCCATTATAAGATATATTATATTTATTGTTTTGCTGTCCAAGCATGTATAAGGGTTTTATTCTTCCATTCTTTTATCAACAGTATCATTTTTAGCATTATAAAACCCAATATTGGGTACTTTACAATGAAAGAGTTACGCAATTTCTTCAAAGTAAAAAGATGTGGACTTTCCTTTTTTTCCTTGCAATATTTTTTGTATTCATTTATTTGTTTCCTATAAAAAAGAATCCCTTTGGATAAACAATACATTAGAAATTTTGCGAAATAAGTATCAAACATCAGTTGTTTTAATACCTGAAAATCATTTTTTTTTGCATTAGATAATAACCGTGCATTGAATTCGAAAGCATTTATGTGACTATTTAAGTCATACAAATTCATTAAATATTTTTCTGCATTATTTGTTAATGGTAAATAGTACATATATGATACATTGGGTAAAATCCTTATTTTCTCACAAAAACATAGATATTTCATTATGAAAAGAGTATCTTCAGATAAAAATATAGTTTCATCAAAAAAGATACTATGCTCCCTTATCATATCTAATTTGAACAGTTTTCTCCAAGGATGGTAGAAGATGCATTTTATGAGGAATGCATTTCCTTCTACTCGCCATATATCATCTTTTTTTTGAAAATCATAAATATGCTCTTTGTATTTTATTATATTATTAAATCCCCCAAATTGCTGATATCCACTAATAACAAAATCACTTTCTTTTATCCCATTATACAATTCTTCCAAATAGGTCTTCTTAATCCAATCGTCAGAGTCTACAAATGCGACCCATGTACCATTTGCATTATTCAACCCGATATTTCGAGCAGAACTGGCACCACCTTTTTGCTTATGAATCACATGTATTCGCAAATCTCTTTCTGCATATTGGTCACAAATCACCCCTGACGTATCGGAACTTCCATCATCTATCAAAAGAATCTCAAAATATACAAATGTTTGTGACAAAATACTATCGATACAGCGTGACAAACATTGTTTCGCATTATAGACAGGAACAATGACTGATATTAACGGATTATTCATTTTTTAAAGAATGTAATAAGTATTCCATTGATTGCTTTCGCAAATTCATTAAAAGCGGGTTTATCCTACTATAATCAACGTTTTCAAAAACAGGAGCGGAAGAACTATTAATTAATCTATTCTCCAAGTGCAAGGCATTCAATAACGAAATAGCCCGTGTATCATCCTTGCCTTTAAGGCTATAAAAAGGTTTGTTAAATACAACAGAAAATGCTGTACCATGAAAGGAGGTCGTGACAATACACTCTGCATGCTTTATCCATCCTAAAAATTGTTCTGGCGAACAACTTTGATAAGTATTTTTTAGATACCTACCACTTAAAAATCCAGTAACTTCCACAACTGTAGAATGAAGTTGCCGAGCTATATGATGCGCTATTTTGCTTGCATTCTTATCTCTTCTGACTTGATAAACGAAGACGTATTTTTCATTTATCCGAGGAGGTAATGCTATTGCATGCCAAATAGCAGGGTTTGCTAAAAGTGTTGGATCTAAAACGATATTTATCTTTTTATCCGTCAACGGTTGAAGTAACTTTTCCAAAATCTCCTCCCTTACGCTTATAGAGTCGAAATTTCCCAAAGCATTTACATAATATGATTTTACCTCATTGGATATGGAAGCGGCTTCCATACTTGCTGCATAAGCGATATATTTCTTCTCCCCTTTTGAAAATGGAAAAAAACAAAAATAAATAGGTTCAAAGCCCTTGGTGATTTTAGGGTTCCAAATCTGATCACTTCCTATTACATATGCATCATAGATAGAAGGAATATTTTTCTCTTTTACAGGACGGGACAAGTTCAAATTCGTCTCAATAAAATTCATGAATGCATTGTATCTTTTTACCCGCCTCCAGAATGTTAAGATTTCATTTACACACGCTTTTATAACACTTTTAATCTGATGTTGCTGTATCAAACGTTGGGCATAAAATACCTGATATTGTTTTACAAGATAATCAGGTCTATAATCAATTATTTCTACTTTATGCCCCATTGCTTGCAACACCTCTTGTAAGGCATAACACTGTAAAACAGCACCATAATTGTGAGCACAATGAAAAGTTAGTATACCTATCTTCATTTTACAATATTTTTACAAGGTAGACGTGATTCTTTACTTACAGTATATATCAAACACAAATAAAGTGATATAATCAATATATTTCCAGTCCTAAACAATTCCATTGAGGTCATAATAGAACCGAGCAAGACGGTCAACAAGGTAAATCTTATATATTGCATGTGTTCCAACTTTGTTTGATGTATGCAATATAATACTATGCCAACCAATAAAAGCACAGCCGGAATACCTATAATATAACTTAATCCTATCAATCCCAAATCTGTCCAAAAGAAATGTAAGCGTTCTACGGCATCTGTCATATTCCTATAATACGCAGATGTCCCTTCCACCGGTACACCACCACCAAAAAAGCGTTCACCTGGTTTAATAAATATTGATTCATCAAAATATTCATAAGCCAAGAAACGAATGTAATCCTCATTATTGAAAGTCTGTCCACTCTCCTGCCGTTCCATCATTTCATCCAATTTGGTTTGGACGATATTTAGTTGGCTTACTCCTATTAGTACTGCTCCCCCAACGGCCAACCAGACAAACGTCTTTGTGATACTTTTTGTCACGAACGGAATCATTATCATAGCAAAAAGGGCTGTTGCAGCAACCAAAGACCGGAATCCCATTATAATTATTGGCAGAAAACCTAATAATGCATAAAGTAAGTCCGATTTCCTTTTGTGTAGGATATATTTATTCACTCCATAAAAGAATAAGCAATAAGCACAAATACTCCCAGGCATTCGCATTCTGAATATATCATTGCTTATATTTAAATCGTCAAGCCCTCCCGTAAATATTGCCGTAGGATAAATTGCCCATTGCGTTAAATAGCATAAACAAAATGTTATGGATAGATACTTAATAACTTTTTCTATTTGATTTGCTGTAGGCTTGTAACTCATTGTAATAAAGACGAACAAAAGGCTCCAATATGTATAAGAGTTTCCTATTACCTTAATGAAATTTTGGTGGTTGCATACTGCCGAATACACACAAGAGCCACCCACGGATAAGGCATAACAAAGAATAGCCTTTTTACACGGTATACTTTTAGATTTAATTAGGCAAAAAGAAAATAAAATCAGAGTAAATAAGTACTTGAATATTCTAAAATTCAACAAAATAAGTCCAAAACAACTTGTGAACAACAAGGATAGAAATAGTATTTCTATATGTTTCTTTTTATTCGGAAATATAGCCATATACTATATTATTTTATGCTCTAACTATTCGTTTTACCGTTCTTACTATTTTTCCTAACACTCTTTTTACCTTATATCTCCATCCCATGCCGCCGTATCTTTTCATTATGTATTCAAATCCATACCATTTGTAATCCCGTTCAAAGGCTTCATGTTTGGGATGGATGGCGGAAGGACGGCAGAGATTGGGCTGTAAACAATCTTCCAATTTTGCCGGAATTACCGTCATCTGGTCTTTTACCGCTTCAAACAGTTCACGCCCTTTTTCAGTATTTACCAATACCAGTGACACACCTTTGTTGTCTGCATTGATATTGGGATCCGTCTTTTCCCAACCCCAGAAGTCGGCTATGGTTATGTCACTCGGACGTTTCGTATTCGCATAATGGCACTTTCCACACGATGGGCGGAACATGATGTGCTGATAGAATAAATATGTGAAGCTCATTTTACCCCCCCCCCGTTAACAAATTTAAACGTTTCATGATGGGCAGCCCAACCGAACTTCTGCTTGTCACGGAAGTTCACCCAACAAATTTTATCGCCCTGCTTTTTTTCAAGGTAGGCTATATAGTCACGCCACAGGTATGGTGCCGGTACACCGTGGCATACGATGTCAACGAGTATCAGTTTCTCGCGCAACTTCTTACCTATGTATGAGTTCAGACCTGCGGTCTGGCACGGCGTACCGGAGAACATGACGGTCAAGCCGTCTTTCAGGTCTTTCTTTACCTGACGGAACACTCCTGTGAGGTCACTCTGTACATATTTGCTGCCTTTGAACTCGTCGCGTTGTTCCTTTGTTGTTGCACGTTTGTGGATGACGCGGAAATGGTCTGTATACCCCACTCCGTAAACCACGCCGCCTTGTTCAAGCACATAGTCGGACAGGGCTATGAATGCCGCACCGCTGCGGCTCGTCTTAACTTCCTCCATGTCCTTGTGCCGCGCAGCGTAAGCGTCAGGCTGTGGAAAGTTAAGGCTTGTGTCATAATTGTCATTGAAGGCGCAGACCTTCTCGCACAGCCCACACTCCACACACTTTGTCTCATCTGCCATTGGGTAGAGGAAGCCCATCGCGTCTGGCTGCATCGTTATGGCATCATGTGCGCAGACACTTGCGCAAGCCGTACATCCGCAGCACTGTGATTTGTCTGTTATCTTTATCATTTGATTATATGTAAAATCCGTAATGTTTTGCTAAGAAGGATTGTCGCGATTAAAATGATTATCGGCGACAAATACAAATATGTGTCTTGCCATAATGCAGGCATGCGATTGTTGACCGTCCGGAAGAACATAATGAACAATGGATGTAAGATGTAGATGTATAAGGAATCTTTCTCACCCAAGTCAGATAAGACGTTCTGTCCTACTTGCCTTGCAGACAGGAAGAAAAGAAACAGTGAGACGGCCAGAAAGGTTGAACTTGCATAATGGTCTCTCGTGGCGTTCAGACCTAACTCCACAAGCAGCCCGTTCTCTAACAACGATGTTAACGAAAACAAAATCCCCCCCCCGAATGTTAACAACGGCAAATATCTAATTCCAAGAAGCGTACCACGCCACTTCTTGATAAACATTCCGACAGCAAAGTATGGAATACCCACGCACAAGAAATTGCGCACACAAATGAATGGAATCTCCATATTCCACAAAACCAAGCTATATTTTCCAAAACACAGGTCTGTCATCAAGAGGATTGGAGCAGCCCAATACAGACACTTTAGCCAACCTCGCCTTTCAAGAAAGAGGACTATCAATAATGTGTAAAGATAAGCCCCAATGTACCAAAGATGAAAGCCGAAGGGATTCTCGTTGAGTACAACAAATTTAACAAGTGCTTTCAAACTAAGGAAACTGAAATCATGCTGTTTGAACGCAAACATAAATTTCACCACAGCGAAAAGGAGAGTACTCCAAACGAGTACGCGAAAAATCTTCCTTATATTCTTTTTCAACCTTGCCTGAAACTTGGCATCGTCGGCATTGAAAATGAAATAACCAGAAATGATTAGAAAACAAGGAACTGCACACCTCGTGAGCGGCAGTATGTACTGTTGGTATGGCGTTCCCATGTGCAGGAATACCACCAACACTGCACATATAAACTTCAATAAGTCTATGTTATTCAGTCTTTTCATCTCTGCTTTCTTGCTATTTTGTGGATTTTTTCCACTACAAATTTCCTTTCCGTCCTGTTACACCCCACATAATAGATGGTAAAGCCCGTGCAAACTACTGTGACTGCGCACGAGACAACAAAGTCCAAGAAAGTCTCATCCATGTGGCTCACAAACAGGATTGGAACGGCCATAGATATAAATGAAACCATCAGGACGTTTGTATACACTTTCTTCAAATACAGCCTGACAGAAAGGCCAATCATGCCACGCAACATCAGCAGACGTGCGGCGAGACAGCATTGCGATATGGCTATTGCCACAATCAAGACCGTTTCGGGAACAGTACCCATACGCAGAAGCACGTATGACACTGGCAGATTCATCATCTGTAGTCCACCCACCACAAGCTGATAATTTCGTATTTTTCCTGTGGCAAGCATAGCCGTTACCAATGGTTGGGAAATGGATTCACTCATGGCAAACACAAGCACAAGTTGTACAAAGGACACGGCATGTTCCGGCACAATATTAAGCCAAAGCCCAAGAACATAATGCGTGTTAACCAATATAGGTAGGGAAAGCAACAGAAGCATGTAAAATGAAAGCCGTGCCCCTTGAAATATCAACGTCATCATATATTCACGGTTACCTGCGGCGTACTGTTTGGTAATCTGCGGATTCAAAGCCATCATAAAGTTCACGACAAACCCGTTGACGGCATTGTTGACCTGAAAGGCTATGCCTCGCGCGGCATTTACCGCAGGACCGCAAAAGAGGTTTATGACAACGTTGCCACCTTGGTCACGTAATACCGATGACGATGCACCTATGAAATTCCAACCGGCAAAGCCAAACATATCCTTCAACAAATTCTTGTCAAAAATGAAATGATACATGCATTCCTCGAAATGCCGCTTGCAATAAATACCATAAGTAAACCGAACGATGAGTGCAACCGCACACATTAATATGGCATAGAACACAAGTCGGTCAATTGGCGAAATGGTTATAAGGTAAGCTATAGCCAGTTTACCCACAGCCTCAAAGATGCTAATGTAAGCGAATGCCGACATCCGCTCATGCGCTATGATACTTGCGTTATAAGGAACACTAACCAAATTAATTGCAAACGTCAGCACCGAAAACTGGAAAACCCAGTTGGCCGCCGCTAATCTGTCAAGAGGTATCGTCATCTTGGAGTTCAAGAACCAGATGCCTAAAGCCTCAGCCAATATGATGATGATGGCGGCCAATCCCAGTTGGATTGTCACAGCGGAAGAGAATATTGTCCTCAACTTCTTCCTGTCTCCTCTGCCAAGTTCGTAAGTGATAAACCGAGTAATAGAAGCAGATAACGACCCTGACAACATGCTGAACATGGCCACCATGCCACCTACCACGTTGTATATTCCGAAGTCCTCTACTCCCAATGCATTTAGAACAACCCTACTCGTGTAGAGGCTCACAACCATCAGGAAGAGCATGCGTGCATACAGCAGCAGCGTGTTCTTGGCTATGCGCTTATTGTTTGAAGCCAAGTTTTCCATAACAAATAACCTGTGTCAATAAAATGGCCCTTTTGAAAGGGCTGTAAAGAACGCCCTAAACCAAGCGTGCTAAAAGTCAATTACATTTCAATACTATCCTCCCAACGCTCGAAATTTCTGGCTGATTCAAGCATATTAAACAATCAGTTTTTGAGATTCACCCTTGCATGCCATACTTATTTCCTCTACACAGGAGTTTTTCCAAAAACATCCTTCATCTTTCAGGATGTATATTAATCCTTTCATTACTTGTATGTTATGGGCTGAAGGATGTTTCAGGCATCTTTCAGCCAAGCTTCATTCCGCAGGGAAGAGAACGGAAAATCAGTCGGCTGAGAATGAAAAATCGTTTGGCTTAGATTAGAAAATCGTTTGGCGCAGAGCGTTTGACGGCTCTCAGCCATGAAAGGGAACTGAAAGATGAGCATTTCATCTTTCAGCCCGTAATATGTTATATAATAGATATTTACCACATATCCTGAAGGATGAAGGATATTTTTGCAAACTCTTAGGGTTGAGTGTATTTTATCTCGTAATCACCCAATCCTTCAGCGTATGCCGTTCCATGTCAAAATTGATTCCGACCTGCACCACGGGCAAGCCGCACAGGGCAAAGCGTTCGGGATAGTTCTTCAAGTCGATCTGTTGCATGGTGACTTCGGCAGATTGGTTCAGTTTCAGTTCCACGACGTAGAGCGTGGTGGCCGTGCGCATCACCATGTCTACCCGCCCACTCGGGGTACGTACTTCCACATCCACATAGATGCCCAAGAGACTGAAGATGATGTAGAGCATCTGTTGGTAGTGGCCTTCGTAATCCGTACGGTCGCAGTAAGGGACAGTGGAAAGGAACGTTTGCAACAACCGCAATGCGTCGTCCAATCGTTCCTCGTAAATGGCTTCATAGAGCAAGGCCACGGTGGTCAATCCGTCGGTCGTGCGGCGGTCTAAATAGCCGGGCAAAAGGCTTTTCATCAGTCCGATGCGCACCTCCTTGTTGGGGATGTCCAACGTGTAGAGCTGCGTGACGGGGGAATACCCCTTGATGGTGACGTAACCGCTTTGATAAAGCAACGGGGCGATGTCCGTCATGCGTTCCGTCGGGGCATCGAAAGATTCCGCCATAGCTTTCCGTCCTCCGATTTGTTGGGGCTGCACGCCGTACTTCTTCAACATTTCGATAAGGTAAGTGTGTGTACCACTGCCGAACCAATAAGAATCCAACCGCCCGTCAGCAAAAGCGTTCAGCAGGCTGAATGGGTTATAGATGTCCGGTGAAGGCCAAGTGAAATGGTAACCGTCGTAATTGTCCTTGAGTTTCTGCACGGTCTTTTCGCGGCTTATGCCCATCCGTTCGGCCAAAATGTCCAAGTCCTCGTCCATCTGAGTGGCCATTTCCTCTTCTGTGATGCCGCAGATGGCAGCGTATTCCGGCAGCATACTGATATTCTTAATGTTATTCAGTTCACTGAAAATGCTCAGTTGCGAGAACTTGGTGATTCCGGTAAGGAACACGAAACGCAGGTAAGGATCGCAAGCTTTGAGCGGACTATAAAAGTTGCGCATGATGTTACGCAGGACGGGCAGGTTCTTTTCTTCATGCACCACGTCGAGCAAGGGCGCATCGTATTCGTCGATGAGCACCACCACTTGACGACCCGTCTGTTCGTAGGCGCGGCGGATGATGCCTTGAAAGCGTTGGTTCACATTTTCCTCACCTTCGCCACGGCCATATACGTTTTCATATTCTATCAGTTTCAAGTTCAACTCGCTTTCCAAACGTTCCTTGTCCACGTGCTTCGCCGTACTCATGTCAAAACGCAAAACGGGATATTCCGTCCATTCCGTCTCCAACCGCTCCACAGCCAAGTCCTTAAACAACTCTTTACGCCCTTCAAAATAGGCTTCCAAAGTACTTGTCAGCAGCGACTTTCCGAATCGACGGGGACGACTCAGGAATATGTAATTTGAGGCAGAATGCACCATACGGTAGACGTATTCCGTCTTGTCTATATACATATAATTTCCCACCCGAATTTTCTCAAACGTCTGTATCCCTATCGGGTAAAGTCTTCCTTGCCTTTCCATGACTATCACTCCTTTATTGCTTTATTATAAAAATAGGTAAAAAGAAGCATTTTCGCCTTGGCTTTAGTTTTTGTTAACGTCATATTTTGAAAGATATTCAGTCTGCCGGTTATGCCAAATGCCGTATTCTCTATTCGTCAATACCGGCATTTTGAATGAAAGTCGGTCGTTCCCCTCCTCCACTTTCGGTAAATCATGGATAAAATGTTCCGATTGTGCTTGGCTGAACGTGGCCATCACTACCGGAAAGGGGAAGACGGAAAGCCGCATCGGGACTGTTTTTGCCTCGGTACAAAGGCGGGACAACTGGCAGGCCGAACGTTCGAATGCCACCCAATGCGTGCCCGTACCGTAAAGATGCATCAAAGACACATTGCTTTCTTCGCGGCGAAGGATTTCCTTCCATTGTCCTTGCAGTAATGCCAACAGACGGACTCCGGAGGGCTGAGAAGAAGATGAACACCGATTTTCCATTTTATGAATCTGGAGTTTTTACGCGAATTACAACAATCGAATGTACTCGGGACTTACTTCCACTCCTGCCGATAACAGTCCGGGAAGGTTGATGAATAGACGTTTCACACGGCTACCGCGGATAGACAGAAGATGCCCTTCATATCCGTTAAGAGGACCGCCCACAATGAGGACTTGGCGTCCTATCATCGAAGGGCTTATCTCTCCCGGAAGATAGTAACGGGGACGGAAAGTAGACTCCACCGCACGGATAAAACGTTCCATCTCGGCCGTACGCACAGTCATCGGGGTACAGTATCCGCCACGTACATAGCGGAACTGTAATGTGGGGTTCCTTTCCACTACGGTACAGAGTTCGGAATAACGTTCTCGCACAAACAACAGGTCGCGAAGAAAGGGAACGTCCTTACGTACGCGTTGCCCACGAACCAACGTGACCACCTCGTGCATCGGAGTAAATACGCGCAGTCCCATTTCCGCAAGTTGGCGGTAAGCGGGATGTCTGGCGTTGGAACGTTTCAGATCCCTTAACACGAACCAACATTCCGCCTCGTCATCCGGGAACGGTAAAGAAGCCTCCATAGAATAAAGGATAAAGCATCTAGTCCTGATTGTTCTTAAAATTTATTAGAAACCAATCAGTTACACTTGATTTATAAAAAAGTCGGGACTTTTCCCGCAACACATTTGAATTCATTTTTCCGGTCGCTCTCTTAGGAAGAGATAAACCTGTGGATGAATAACGCAGTTAATAAATGAGTTATGGCATTCAAGTGTTCGCATAAAAGCTGTTTTTAAAGATTTTGGATTACGGAAACATTGTCACATGCAGCAGGACAAATTTATCCGGAATGAGAAAAATATTTTAAAAACAGTACGTTGGATGAAATATTTTTTATACTTTTGCCAAATAGTTTATCTCTTCCTAAGAGAGCGACCGCTTCTTGCCTGAAAATCACCCTAAGGAGATACGAAAATCAATCTCAGCCAAATGAAAAATCAATCGCCTGAGAATGAAAAATCATTTGGCGCACAAAAATTCAGCCGGTTTTGAATCCTTAAAATGCCACCTTTTCGTATCTTTGTCTCCTCAAAAATAGGATACGGCTCGGCATAGCCAAACTTGAAAAACTTTGTTTTTCGTTTGTCTCTGCACTCGCCTTTCACTATCTTTGTAGCGTAATGTCTAAAAAACAAGAATATGTACGAGATACAGACCAATGCCAAAGGTTCGCGTCAGATGTTTGTCACTGATGAGAATCTCAAAACGATTGAAAAATACGGGCTTTTCCAACAGTTGGTGGACAGTAGCGGCATCATTGACGAGATGGTGTTGGAGAAACTGCGCCTGAACGTTCGTGCCCTGATAGAGGCGGAACCGAACAAGGCAGACCTTGTCGATTTGTGCCAAGGCGTGCTTTTCCATGACAACATGAAAGCATTCGGATTAAACCAATTAGTCAAATTATACGTAAACTGGCAGGAAACGCATCAGGAGATAGAACAGGCAAACGTATTGGCAGAATAAAGGAAGAGGAGACCTTGATGAAAGATTTCCGTTTGACTGACTGGCTCCCCACGACCAAAAAAGAAATGGAGTTGCGGGGATGGGATTATGTGGACGTTATCCTGTTCTCAGGAGATGCCTACGTGGACCATCCTTCGTTCGGCGCGGCTGTCATCGGGCGTGTTTTGGAAGCCGAAGGCTACCGGGTGGCGATTGTTCCCCAACCGGACTGGCACGGTGATTTCCGCGATTTCAAGAAACTGGGACGGCCGCGCCTGTGGTTCGGTGTGGCTCCCGGCTGCATGGATTCGATGGTGAACAAATACACGGCCAACCGCCGCCTGCGGAGCGAGGACGCATATTCGCCGGACGGGCGGCACGACCTTCGTCCGGAATATCCCACGATAGTGTACAGCCAAATCCTGAAACGACTTTATCCCGACGTGCCGGTCATACTGGGGGGAATAGAAGCCTCCCTGCGCCGTCTGACGCATTACGACTACTGGCAGGAGCGGTTTCGCCCATCCATCTTGTGCGACAGCGGAGCCGACATGATTATATATGGTATGGGAGAAAAGGCGGTGGTGGAGATTTCAAACCACCTGCAGATGGCCATAGAGGACGGAAATGCCCATCTGGATTATGCGGAGGACGGTACGGCCCGCGTCGGCATGAAGACCTTCCGAGACGTGATTACGCATGGGCATTGCGTTCCCCAAACGGTCTCTATATATAATAAGGAGGATATTCCCGGCGGAATTGTTCCCGACGACCTCATCCTGCACACCCATGAGACCTGTCTGAAAGACATGAAGGCGCAAGCCGAAAATTTCCGGCATATCGAGGAAGAAAGTAACAAATACCACGCGCAGCGCATCATCCAGCCCACCGGCGGGCGGTATGTAGTGGTCAATCCGCCCTATCCGCCGATGACGCAGGATGAAATCGACCATTCGTTCGACTTGCCCTACACCCGCCTGCCCCATCCCAAATACAAGGGAAAACGCATCCCGGCGTATGAGATGATCAAGTTTTCGGTGAACTTGCATCGGGGATGTTTCGGAGGATGTGCGTTCTGCACCATTTCCGCCCATCAGGGTAAGTTCATCGTCAACCGCAGCAAGGAAAGTATCCTCAAAGAAGTCAGGCAAATCACGGAAATGCCCGATTTCAAGGGTAATCTTTCCGACTTGGGCGGCCCTTCGGCCAACATGTACGGCATGAAGGGGAAAAACCTGAAGGCGTGCGAGAGGTGCAAGCGTCCGTCGTGCATCCATCCGGAAATATGCCCTAACCTGAATACCGACCACACGGCTTTGCTGGACATTTACCATGCCGTAGACGCTTTGCCGGGCATCAAGCGGAGCTATATCGGCAGCGGGGTGCGTTACGACTTGCTTTTGCATGATGTAAAGGACGTGCGTATCAACCAAGTGAATGCCGAATACACCCGTGAACTGATTACGTGTCATGTAAGCGGCCGGCTGAAGGTTGCTCCGGAGCACACGTCGGAGCGTGTGCTTGAGCTGATGCGTAAGCCCTCTTTCCGGCAATTCGGGGAGTTTAAGGACATTTTCGATCGTATTAACCGGGAGTCCGGCCTCCGCCAACAAATCATCCCTTACTTTATCAGCAGTCATCCGGGATGTACGGAAGAAGACATGGCGGAGTTAGCTGTACTGACGAAAAGGATGGATTTCCAACTGGAACAAGTGCAAGACTTTACGCCTACGCCCATGACCGTGAGCACCGAGGCTTGGGCCACAGGTTACCATCCTTATACGCTCGAACCGGTGTATAGTGCGAAATCGCCTCGTGAAAAACTGGCACAACGGATGTTCTTCTTCTGGTATAAGCCGGAAGAACAGCAAAAAATAAAAACGGAACTGCGGCGTATCGGAAGAACGGACTTGGCAGACAAGCTTTTCGACCGCATGCGTCCGATGGAATGGAATAAAAAAGGTAATGCACATTATGACTTGGAAGGCAGACGACACCGCCCCGAAGACCGGTCCGGTCACAGTCATCGAACGGTTTCAAAAGGGGAAAATCGCGAGCAAGCGAGCGCAGACCGAGCTTGCTCGAAGTCTGCCGAGCGGGAACGATTTCTTCAAAATCCCCGAAGAGAAGCAGGAGACGGACGGAACAGGGCTATGCGAAGACGGAATAGCGGAAAGCCGTGACTTTTTTGCGGTTATCGACGGTTCTACCAGTAAAGGGACACTCCGTATAGACGGAAAAAGTTCCGGAAGAATGGCCATGGAAGTGCTTCGTGCATCCATACCCTGTCTTCCAAAAGATGCTGATGCAGCCACGGCGGCAGCTTGCCTCACTTCTGCCATCCGTCATTATTACGAAATGCACGGGGTATACGAAGAGGCCGCACGCCATGCGGAGAACCGTATGACGGCCAGTGCGGTGGTTTACTCTGTTCACAGGCATGAAGTTTGGATGATAGGAGATTGTTTGTGCCGTTTCAACGGGATGACTTATACGAATCCTAAACCTACGGACTGCATCCTCGCAGGAATACGCGCCGACGTGCTCCGGTATCTGCTCCGAAAAGGCCATTCCATCGCAGACTTGTGCGCTCGCGATGTAGGGCGTGAGTGGATTTGGCCTCACTTGAAAGACCAGTGTGCTTTCCAGAATGCCGATGATACCGGGCCTTTTGGATACACCGTCCTCGACGGCTTCCCGATTGACCTGTCCCGGGTTCGCGTCTTGCCTCTCCCGGCAGATACCCAAGAATTGATTTTGGCATCGGACGGCTATCCGGTGTTGGCCGATACGTTGGCGGAAACCGAACGGTTATTGGCATGCTCTTTGGCCGAAGACCCGTTACGCATCGGAGAACACCTGTCCACCAAAGGAGTGGCCGCCGGAAACGAGTCTTTTGACGACCGTACCTATTTACGTATAAAATTATAGTGATTCTTACCCATGGCAAATATGTCTCATATCTCCACGAACTCACCGCATGCATGGATTCTGGCTGCACGTCCCAAGACCTTGACGGGGGCGGCCGTACCGGTCATGATCGGGATTTCGGCAGCTTGGGCTGACGGATTCTTCCGTCCGGTTCCGGCCTTATTGTGCTTCCTTTTTGCATTCCTCATGCAAATCGACGCCAATTTCATCAATGATTATTACGATTTCCGGAAAGGGTTGGACGACGAGAAGCGTCTCGGTCCGAAACGCGCCTGTGCCGAAGGTTGGATTACATTGCCTGCCATGCGCCGGGGAATCGTTTGTACCACGCTCCTCTCCTGCCTCACCGGCTTGCCGTTGGTGTGGTACGGCGGATGGACGATGGTGCTCGTCGGGGTATGCTGTGTGGTGTTCTGTTTCCTTTATACCACCTGCATGGCTCGTCTTGGGTTGGGCGACCTGCTCGTACTGGTGTTTTTCGGTCTCGTTCCGGTGGGTGCCACGTACTATCTACAGAGTGGTACGGTAGTTCCCGAGGTATGGGCGTTGTCTTTGGCCTGCGGTCTGGTGATAGATTGCCTGCTTGTAGTGAATAACTATCGTGACCGCGACAACGACAAAGCCGGTAGAAAAATCACTTTAGTCGTACGAATAGGCGAAAAAGCCGCAGAAAATCTTTATCTTTGGCTCGGCATTGCGGCTGTGGGGCTTTGCCAGACGATGTGGCTCTCGGGAAAACCTGTGGCCGCCCTCCTTCCGGTGTGTTATCTCATACCGCATACCGTCACTTGGAGACGCATGACGAGGCTCAAACGAGGCCGGGAACTGAACGGCGTATTAGGCGAAACGGCACGCAACATCTTCCTGTTCGGGGCATTGCTTTCCATCGGATTATTCATTTAACTCCATAAAAACAAAAAACAACTTATGGCAACAGTAGACGACAAGAAAATCATTTTCTCCATGGTCGGCGTGAGTAAGACCATCCGCCAGACCAACAAACAAGTGTTGAAGAACATCTACCTGAGTTTCTTCTATGGGGCTAAAATCGGCATCATCGGTTTGAACGGTTCCGGAAAATCCACCTTGATGAAAATTATCGCAGGACTGGACAAGGATTTCCAAGGCGAAGTGGTATTCTCGCCGGGGTACAGCGTGGGATATCTGCCTCAGGAACCGCAGTTGGATCCGTCCAAAACCGTGAAGGAAGTGGTCATGGAGGGGGTACAGCCTATCGTGGATGCCCTGACGGAATATGAAGAAATCAACCAGAAATTCGGTCTTCCGGAATATTACGAGGATGAAGATAAGATGAATGCCTTGTTTGCCCGTCAGGGGGAATTGCAAGACATCATCGACGCTACGGATGCTTGGAATCTGGACAGCAAATTGGAACGTGCCATGGATGCTTTGCGCTGTCCACCGGCCGACCAGTCGGTGGAAAACCTTTCGGGAGGAGAACGCCGACGCGTGGCACTTTGTCGCCTCTTGTTGCAGAAACCGGACGTGTTGTTGCTCGACGAGCCGACCAACCATTTGGATGCCGAAAGCATCGATTGGCTGGAGCAGCATTTAAACCAATACGAAGGCACGGTAATTGCCGTGACGCACGACCGTTATTTCTTGGACGACGTGGCCGGATGGATTCTGGAACTTGACCGCGGCGAGGGTATTCCTTGGAAAGGCAACTATTCTTCTTGGTTGGAACAGAAGACCAAACGCATGGAACAGGAGGAGAAGACAGCCAGCAAGCGGCGGAAGACTTTGGAACGCGAATTGGAATGGGTGCGTATGGCACCGAAGGCACGGCAGGCCAAGGGTAAAGCCCGTCTGAATTCATACGACAAATTGCTTAACGAGGATCAGAAGGAGAAAGAGGAAAAGTTGGAAATCTTCATTCCGAACGGTCCGCGTTTGGGTAACAAGGTTATCGAAGCGCAACACGTGCAGAAGGCTTTTGGCGATAAGTTATTGTTCAACGACCTGAATTTCATGCTTCCACCCAACGGTATCGTGGGCGTCATCGGTCCCAACGGCGCGGGTAAGACCACGCTTTTCCGTTTGATTATGGGGTTGGAACATGCAGACGGCGGTACGTTCGAAGTCGGTGAAACCGTCAAATTAGCCTACGTAGACCAGACGCATAAGGACATTTCTCCGGAAAAGAGCGTGTATGAAGTCATGAGCGGCGGTAACGAATTGATGCGTATGGGAAACCGCGACATCAATGTCCGTGCATACCTGAGCCGGTTCAATTTCTCCGGGGCCGACCAAGAAAAGAAATGCGGCGTACTCTCCGGAGGTGAGCGCAACCGTTTGCATTTGGCCATGGCCCTGAAAGAAGAGGGTAACGTGTTGCTGCTCGACGAACCGACGAACGACATCGACGTGAACACGCTCCGGGCTTTGGAAGAAGGTCTGGAGGAATTTGCCGGTTGTGCCGTGGTCATCAGCCATGACCGTTGGTTCCTCGACCGTATCTGTACGCACATTCTTGCTTTCGAAGGCGATGGCAATGTATTCTTCTTCGAGGGCAGTTACTCGGAATACGAAAGCAACAAGATGAAACGTCTCGGACTGGAAGAACCGAAACGCATCCGTTACCGGAAACTGATGGAGGATTAAGCCATGTCGGCAAAGGACAACGACTGGAAATCGAGATTAGGGATGGTGTATTCCACCAACCCTGATTTCGCATTCGATAGCGGCGAGGAAAAGGAGGCTGACACGCCTCCCAAAAACCGACAGAAACTGAGAGTGGGTATCGAACGCAAGAATCGCGGTGGAAAAGTGGTCACCGTGGTGAAAGGCTTCGTCGGTGCAGAGGCCGACTTGAAAGAACTGGGGCGGATGCTGAAGACGAAGTGCGGCGTAGGCGGTGCCGTGAAAGACGGTGAAATCATCATTCAGGGGGAATGGAAGCAGCGTATAGTGGAACTGCTTGGTGCCGATGGTTATACGGACGTGAAATGACTTTATAAAAATAGCCGGGGAACTCATTTCCTCCGGCTATTTTTTTATTGATTATGGCTTTGATTAATATCTATCTCCATATTCCAACTTTGCTTTCTCGGTGTACTTTTGAATGAAATCTGTTTTAGAATTTGTATAATCATCTCTATTAAATTCATATTTCTTCCATAATTTCAATTTCATTCTCTCGTACTCGATAGCAATATTGGCATGCTCAATAAGATAATCTCTAAAATATAACTCATCATTATCCCCAATATATCTTAGGTGTAGGTGAAACACCCTCTCGGCAAACCCTTCTTCTGTATATCCCTTGTTAAAAGAAAGTCTATCAGAAGTTTCAGACATACAAGTATAACCGCTTTTTACAATCACTTCTTTATAGTCAGATAAGCAATAATCTTTTGAAATCTCTACGAGAATATCAATAATTGGTTTTGCATAAATAGAATTAATAGCTGTACTTCCTATATGGCTTATTCTCTCTATTTTAGGAACTCTGTTTTTCAAAAAGCTCTCTTCATCAGTGTACCATTCTTTCCAATAGGGCTGATGCTCTGTCAAATAGATGGGAAATAGCTTCCATAATTCTTCTAAACTCATTTCAGATAATTTCTTCTCCATTTTTTCTTCCCGTTAAATTCCGATTTGTCGCTTATAATACTTTCCGGCAATGAAAATCCAAATACTATTTTTTATCGCTTTATTCTGCCGACATGATTTTAAAGCGGGCAAATCTCAACAGCAGTTGCTTGGTACCCGTATTTTGAAACTCCACGGTGGCTTTGGTGTTCTCTCCGCTGCCTTCGACAGCTTTTACCACTCCCATACCAAAACGTTCATGCTCAATCCGCATGCCTGCCCGTAGCTCACTGTTATCTCTGATTGATGCCAGTGGCGACGGGACAACGGGATGCCCTGTGTCGCTGCGCTTTGCATCTTGCATGAGAACCTGTCGGTTTACGCTTCCCAAAGGTTTCAAACCGGAAACTTTTGCTACTATCGGAGAACTTGTCCCGACACCTTCTCCGTAAGCGCGGTGATGACGTTCCCGATAAGATGTACCGTAATCATCTTCGTCTTCATATTTGCATAATTTGCTCACGCTCGACAGACTCGAGCGGAACTCGGTCTGCACTCGCTCACTCGCAAAATTCCTTCGCCTTGTCTGTCCAAACGAAAAACCATCTTGAGCATCCATTTCCACATATCGTGGGTCTATGTCTTGTAGAAAACGACTCGGGTTACTGAATTCCGTTTTACCGAAACGATAGCGGCTGCGGGCAAAACTTAGATAACAATAACGTTCGGCACGGGTAATAGCCACATAAAAAAGACGACGTTCTTCTTCCAATGCGCGTTGGCTGTTTCCCACCATCGGACTTGGGAATAGATTTTCTTCCATTCCAACGATAAATACCACCGGAAACTCCAACCCTTTGGCCGAGTGAATCGTCATCAATGTCACTTTGTGCTGTTCGTCACTTTCGTCTTCGTCCAAATCGCTCAATAACGATACTTCTTGCAGGAAATCGCTGAGTCCGGTACTTTGCCCTTCCTCCAAACGTCTGGAGACGAATTCCTGTACGCCATTCAACAGTTCCTGCACATTCTCCTGACGACTCATTCCTTCCGGACTCACATCTTGAAAAATCTCTCTCATTATACCGCTTTCACGGATGATTTCCTGTGTGAGAAAGGCGGCATCCATCAGCTCTGTTTTCTCGATGAAACCGGAGATAATATCCGTGAACGACTTCAATTTACCCATCATACCCTTGTTTACGGGCAAGGAATGCTCTTCGGGACGAGACACCACTTCCCACAAACTGACTCCGTCTGTGGAAGCTGCGGATACAATCTTATCCACCGTGGTCTGGCCAATCCCTCGTGCCGGATAATTGACGACCCGTTTGAAAGCCTCTTCGTCGTGGGGATTTACGGTCAAACGGCAATAGGCTATCACATCTTTTATCTCCTTTCGTTGGTAGAACGAAAGTCCTCCGTAAATCCGATAAGGCATACCCCGTTTGCGCAAAGCCTCTTCAAAAGTGCGGCTCTGTGCGTTGGTACGGTAAAGAATGGCAAAATCATCATATTCCATTTTTTCTTTTCTCCGCAACGCTGCGATCTGGTTTACCACGATTTCGGCTTCTTCGATATCGCTATAAGCGGAATACACATGAAGGGGCGAACCTTTCTCCTTGTCGCTGAAAACATCCTTCGGTATCTGTCGGTCGTTATGGCTTATCAAACTGTTGGCAGCCGAAACGATTGTCTTTGTAGAACGGTAGTTCTGTTCCAGTTTAAACAACTTCGCATTGTTATATTTCTGCGTGAAATTAAGGATATTATCAATATTTGCTCCACGAAAGCTATAAATGCTTTGTGCATCGTCTCCCACTACGCACACCTGTTGTTTCTTGTGGGTCAATTCCCATATGATACAGTGTTGGGCATAATTCGTGTCCTGATACTCATCCACCAAAACGAAATCGAATTTGTCCGCATATCGCTCGCAGACCTCGGGATGTTCTTTGAGCAATATATAAGTATAGAGCAATAAATCGTCGAAGTCCATCACATCGGCTTGCTGAAGACGGGACATGTAGCGAAGATAGATTTCTCCCGTCATCGGTATCTTGGCCGCCTGATCTGCCATTCGTACAGCATTGTCGGACAGATAGGCTTCCGGCAGTATCAAGCGGTTTTTGGCGTTGGAAATATGGGCTGCTATGCTTGCCGGTTTATAGGTTTTGTCGTCAAGCCCCATTTCACGGATAACGGTCTTTATCAGATTTCGTGAGTCGGCCTGGTCGTAGATGGTAAAATAGGAAGAAAACCCGATTTTATCGGCTTCCTTCCGCAAGATACGGGAAAAGACGGAGTGAAACGTTCCCATCCATAATCCGGCTGCAAGTTCATGGCCTACCAACCGGGCGATACGCTCTTTCATTTCCCGCGCAGCCTTATTGGTGAAAGTCAGTGCCAGAATGTTCCATGGTTTCCATCCTCGCTCCAGTAAGTAGGCTATTTTATAGGTTAATACCCGTGTCTTGCCCGACCCTGCTCCGGCTATCACCAACGAAGGGCCTTTGTCGTAACAGACGGCCCGACGCTGTTCTTCATTAAGTTCTTCCTCTATCCTTTTCAAAAAATCTTTTATCATGTTTTTTCTAATACTTACATCAAAATAGATATTTTCGCCTGAATGCCTAAGGATGACGCTCCTTTAAGCCTTGAAAACTTTCCGCCCATCCTCTTTAGGCTCCGTTCCATACATAGCATAAGGCATTGTAGAGTTGCACGGCCAACATGGAGATGAGAATCCATACATCATAACGTTGGATTCCCCAATACAGTACAGACAAGCATTCCTGCCAGCCTCGTAAATGAAAGCTCAGGACAGCGTATAATAACGAGGTCAGGACAAAACCCAAAGACATAGTTTGCAAGATGCCGGACACGAAAGGAGATGGATAAAGATGTCCTGTCACACTGAGCAATATGGCATATGGTCCGAATAACAAAAGTAGCATTCCCGCTAGGTACAATAACAGGAATGTACCAGCCATAAGGCAAGCCTTACGTTGTCGATAAGTCAGAGATAGCACACCTTTACTGACAGAATCCTCTATAATTTCAGACAAGCCGGAACGCTCTATCGCTCCAAGTACCAAAACGACGGGAAAGACTACGGTCATGAACGGAGAACGGTAACAATCTTGAATATGAAGATAATACCATCGTATTCCCTCGCTGGAAAACAGATTACCCAAAGAAAATCCCGCCGCACTTCCCAACCATGCCAATAAAGGCAAAAGCAGATGTGCAATCAACAAAACGAACAACAGTGCGGAAGCCACACTATGCCCTTTCCGGTATATCATGAATCTATTCCTCATCCGGTTCCAAATGTTCTAAGTCTATAATATGTAATTGTAATGCTTTCACAACCAAGCGGGTGGCATTGATTCCGCCCTTTTCGTTGGTGTCGAATAAGCGTGAAATCAAGTCATTTTGTCTTTTCTCCAAACTCTTTACGCCGAAAGGCATTCCGCGCAAGTTGGTTATCATTTCTTTCGTATAACCTAATGCCAGATGGCGAAGGAAACGTTCGTCATATTCATCGATTTCATAATGGATGAGCGCGTCTTTATGTAAACGTTCCGATTCCACGGATTTCATAAAGCGGCTGACGATCTTTTCCAGAATAGGCTCGTTGAAAACAAAATTGCGGCCATCCATCACTTGGCGCACATCGTTACGCGTAAGCAGTTCACCTGTTTTCAGGATAATGCCGTTTGCTCCGGCTTTCAATACATCGGCCCACAAGCGTTCGTTCAGTATTTCTCCCGTAAAAATCAGGATACGTAATTCCGGATAGGTCAACCGGACTTGTCTGCAAATGTCCACTCCGATGGTCGTGGATCCGCCCAGTCCCAAGTCTAATAATAGCAAATCCGGAACTTCTTTCTTAATCAGACACCAAAACTCGCCTTCATTCATTGCTGTTCCGATGATTTCGGCTTCCGGGAGTTCCGTGCGGATGATTTCTTCAGTTCCTTTTAACTCCAGTTTAACGTCTTCGACAATAATGATTTTAAAAGAATCCATTCCCATTTCATCTATATTTAGGTACGGTAAACCATATACTGCATCCGGAAGAATGCGCATCAGTCTCGATATTGATACGGCAACCGCAAAAATTATTTAGTTTATCATGTTCTCGAACAATTTCCTTGCACAACAGATAGGGATAATGCTTGACGTCCGGTTGGAATAATATTACAGCTTCTTCCGGTTCATAAATCCGAACGGAGGCCTGCAACGTAAAACGGACAAAACCACCGTCTTCCGATGCACGAAGCGTCAAGCAACCATCTTTTTCACGTTCCGCTAACTGGGCTGCCCATTCTTTCGTCAAGGTCTCCAACATGAAGCGCACCAATGTAGCATCTACATTCATAAAACTATTTTGTTGCAACTCGTCGACAAAAGACAGGCGAAGGGCATAAGCCTTTTTCTTTCTCCAAACTTCTATTGTTTTCATCCACTCTTCTCCGATGATGTGCGGAGAGAGTTTCTCGCATTTAAAGTATCCGGTGTCAATCTGCCGGTCTGCCTGTGCGCACAACAGAGTGTATATTTCCTTGTAGTATTCGGCAAGCTCCCTTAATGAGTGGATGGATGTTTTCAAATCATGATGTTCCTCTTGTTCTTCCAGTTTCCGTATGATTTGTTTCATGCGGCTGGGATAATACATCGATTCGTGTTTAATGGTAGAAAGACAGTTATCCAAAATCTGATTCTGTACTTTGATACGTGTTCTTTCGTACAAAGAACGTTGTTTCTCGTTCTCCGCACTTTCCACATTTTCCAGGTCTTGCCCCCGCTGTATGACCGCTTCATACAGTAAAATGGCCAGATAGTTTACGATATAATTCTCAAAAATGAAATCTTCTTTTTGCATCCGGTAAGTCCCATAGTTGACAGCTACAGAACCGATACAAAGACGTTCGTTCTCGTTCAGGCGAAGAAGCAAAGGGTAAATTTGTGTGTTGGACATTTCATCAAAAACAGCATTTTCCGTTTCATAAGCCTGACTGAGTAGAGAATCTGCCAATACTCCATAGTCTTCCTTTCCTTGTAAAAACGTTCCTATTTTCTCTCCTTTTCCCCGATATAGCAACAGCCGGACGCTATTTATTTCATGCAATTCCTTAAGCCTGGACAACACGACTGATAAGAGTTGAGACATCAATTCGTCCGTACGTCCGGGACGTGCATACATTTCGATGACATTCAGCATGGCATGATTGGTTTCAAGGACCTGCATCACGCTGAAACGAAACAGAATTCGCCGACGAAAATAAACAATGTATATCAGGACGGAAAAAATAAAGAGCATAAAGACCAATAAGGCCAGACTGACCGATAAGTTTATTTGTGTGTTTCGTTGTCGGGCGTAGAATTCCTCCAAAGAATCGTCTTTGGTCAATAGCTTATATAAATGTGTGAACTGTCTGTTATTGAACTCATACTTCTCCCAATCATGTAACGCCAATGCCGCAATGGCCATTTCATTTCGACATCCCATAATCAGGAAGTAGTCGGCCTTTACTCCTAAAGATAACCATTCAAGTTCTTCCATGCCGCTTCCTGTAGCTGTCAGTTGGCGGCTTACGCATTCTTCCGGCAAGAAGTCTTCATAATAACGGTTGATATATTTAAAGGTGGAATCGGCATATTGCATACTGCGGTCGTAATCACCGTGAACATTGGCAAAATAGACCGAGTCGGCATAAAACACCGCCCATTTAAGTTCTCCGTAATCCATGTCTGCCTCTTCATGAGGAAGAGCACTGATGTTGGGTCGGAAAGCATACATATACTGACCGTAAGTGAGTAAATAGAAAATAAACGTCAGTACCATCATGCCCTTTCGTCTTATTCCCTTAGGTAAGCGAAAAGAAAAACAGCTTCCTTTATTTTCTTCACTTTCGATATGGAAACAGCATACTTTAAAGAACTCTCCCGACTTCTTGTACTTTTCGATAATACCTTTGCAATTCAACAAGCCGAAGCCGCTTCCTTTTTCATGGCGTACGGTCGAAGAATTGACACCTATCTGTTGGGCATCATAGATTTTTGAAGATAAAATCAATGCTATCTCAGACTCCGTAAGTCCACATCCCGTATCTGAGACCTTAATTTCCACAGCATCCGCCAATTCTGTTGCACATACCGTGACTTGCCCTCCCGAAGGCGTGAATTTACGTGCATTGTCTGTCAGAGTGTTGAGCATGAAAAAGGTAAGGGCACGGTCTGCTTTTACCCATGCGTCCGTCGGTTCCACTAAAAAGTCAATACCTTTGCGTTTGAAATTATACTGGCCCTTATCCAGTAACTTGAATAAGTCTTGTAGCGGAAAACTTTCTATTGTCAGTTCCAACTCGCCTCGGTTCATACGAATCCATTCGGCGAGTACATCATTGTAGCAATTGATTTCGTCTGCAAGTTCACCTATATAGGTCAAAGTACCTCGATCATATTGATTTTTGCTTTCCATCCGGCGTACCACATACAAAATACGGTCGATAAAAGGCATGATGGAATGTACTAAAGAAACTTTCGCCCGTTTGGAGATGTTTTTCTTCTTGTTGCAGGCTATTTGCCTTTCGCTTTGCAGATATTCTTCACGAAGCTGCATCCTTTCCTCATCCATTTGGTCGGACAGGATGCGGTTCTTTTCCGTCCATTTGATATAAGGGCGGAGGATTTCATGAAGGATTCGTTTTTCCTTTTTTATCCAAGGATAGGCATTGAGCACTTCTTCCAGTCCTTCTTCCGATTTGGTGAAAGCTACCTCCATAAACCATTCGGACATATCTTTCAATAAAGAATATTGTTTGGCATCCCGCAGTTTCCATTTGCGTGCATATAAAAAGAGGAAAAAGCCACAAACAAGAGTCAGTAAAATAATAGCTCCCAGAAGTGTGTTTAATATCTTGTTGTCTTGCGCCACCATATCTACACGGCTTTCAAGAGATTTGTCTTGACGGGTAAAATCCATCAAGTCCAGATACAGATTTCGGTTGTAATCTGATTTCTGTTTGTCATTCAGCGCACTGTACGTCGCACTTAAACGTTCCCGGATGTAGGTCAAATAGCCCGGAACGGTTTGGAATTCACTGTCTTTCGACCATAACATGTCTACAGCCGAGTCTTTCCGGCTTTCAAAAGATGTCAGCAATCGTTCTTTGTCTTCCGGATAATAAATTTGATGATGAAGATTCAAATAAGACAAAGCCGTCTCGAAGCAATTCAAAGCCCTATAATATTCCCCTTTGGCAAACATAGTATTTCCCAACACTCGGAATCCGTTAATCTTAAGCAACAGATTTCCGCATTGTTCGGCATTGGACAAAGCCTTTTGGGCTAATGCCGTAGACAGACGCAGGGATACAGGAAATCCGGCCTCTTTAAGTTTCTCCATAACTAATGAATTGTACAAATAATCCAATTCAACTTTACGGTAGGTCTTAATGATATCATAGTTTTTCGGTCGAGCAAACATCTCCGAAAAGACTTGTTCCAACATGGAGGAGAAGTAAATGTTACCGAGGCGTTCGGCGTAAGAGTAGGCCAGATAGAAATAATCGAACGCATCTACTACACGCTCTTTCCCCAGATCCAAACGATTTTGGCAAATCAAACCGTTCAGGTAATAATAGTAAATAAGTAAAGCTTTATTTTGACGTATATAGCCATCCGTATCAATTACCGAAAGTTCCTTTTCAGCCTCTTGCTCTTGCATCAGATTGATATAGTTGGTAGCCGTGGTCAAACTGAATTCCGTCATGGCGTAGTCCAACCGTTCTTTATTACGGCCTTTCACTTCATCATATTCTTCTCTGATACGTTGAATCCTTTCAAGTGCGCGGTTATAATAATCGAAGAACAAACGGTTTTGTGCGGCACGTTGGCATATCATCATCATATTCACTTCGCTCACCAGCAATTCTATCTGGTTACTGGTGGACTGCTGAATCCGATTGTACAAATCCATACACTCATCAAAGTCCATTCGCAAGAAGCAAATGAACATTTGATGATTTAAGGCCTCGCTTCGCCCATCCGCATAATTCCGGGCCATACGGGCTGCTTTCCGGGCAAACAGTAACGCACTGTCCGGATGGACGTAGCGCACCAAACGAGCTTTAGTGTTCAGGGAATCTACTTTTCCGACTCTTGTGATGTCCGGACGTGAAGAAGCATACCAATGATATCCGACTCCTATACATAATCCTAATATGACAGACACGCATATAGCCGAAAGATTCTTTCTTCCTGTTATACAAAACGTCGGCTTTCTCATATACCCTATAGATCAGGTCCCGTGATGTTCGCCCAAATGTGTCAAGAAAGCCCTTCTATTCTTCCGTCGATTAAATCAATCCGTTCCGCTTGGGGAGATTTCGGCAATCCGGGCATTCTCAATATATCTCCGGCTATCAGTACGATCATTTCGGCTCCGCAATTGACTACTATATCCCGAATTTGCACTTTAAATCCGTGCGGCACTCCGTATGCATGGGCATCTGCCGAAAATGAATATTGCGTTTTGGCTATACAGATGGGATAATCCTCTATACCCAACTGACGTACCCTTTCCAACATTTTACGGGCTGCGACTGAGAAAACGACACCATCGGCTCCATACACTTGACGAACTACTTTTTCCGCTTTCGTCTCGATATTATCACGGTCTGTATAGGAGAACACGACCGGACGGGATGGGCGGTTGGCAATAGTGTCCACCACCAGTTCGGCCAGCTCAACAGCTCCCTTTCCGCCTTCCGAGAAAGCATTGTTCACGGCAAAGCCTATTCCCATATTCTCACAATGCTCGCGGCACAACTCTATTTCCGAATCCACATCCGTTGCATAACGATTGAAACAAACCACTACCGTCTGCCCGAAGGCCTGCATGTTCCTGATATGCTTGTCCAGATTCTCAAAACCCTTCTTCAACCCTTCCGAATGAGGCTTCTTAATATCTTCCAACGCTACCCCACCGTGCATTTTCAAACCTTGGGTCGTAGCGACAAGTATGGTGAGTTTAGGATTCAAGCCGGACTTCCGGCATTTGATGTTGAAGAACTTTTCCGCTCCCAAATCTGCTCCGAAACCGGCCTCCGTCACCACATAATCCGCGTACGTCATAGCCAGTTTGGTGGCCAATATGGAGTTGCATCCGTGTGCGATATTGGCAAAAGGTCCTCCGTGCACGATAGCCGGTGTGTTTTCCGTGGTTTGTACCAAATTGGGATGTAAGGCATCTTTTAAAAGTACGCATATTGCCCCGGCCACTCCCATGTCTTTTACGCGGAACGGTTTTCCCTCGATTGTAGTGCCTAACAATATGTTCTCGATTCTGCGGCGCAGGTCATGTTCATCTTTCGACAAGCAAAGAATCGCCATGATTTCAGATGCCGGAGTAATGTCGAAACCGCTTTCCATCGTGACCCCGTTCGTCTTGGCTCCCAGTCCGGTTACGACATAACGCAAGTTTCGGTCGTTAATGTCCAACACGCGTTTCCACAAAATTTCTTTCATGGCAAAACCTTCATCCCGATGCTGATAGATGTAGTTGTCCAATAAAGCGGCAATCATATTATGAGCCGAAGTGACGGCATGGAAATCCCCCGTAAAATGCAAGTTGATTTTGTCCATCGGTAATATCTGGGCATAACCGCCTCCAGCCGCACCGCCTTTCAAACCGAAACACGGACCGAGAGAAGGTTCTCTCAAAGCCACGATGTTCTTTTTCCCAATGTAGCTTAGTCCCAAAGCCAAACCTACCGAAACGGTAGTCTTGCCTATACCGGCCTTCGTGGGAGTAATGGCCGTAACCAAAATCAAATTACTGTTTTCTACTTTTTTCTCGTCAATCAGTGGTTCCGGCACTTTGGCAATGTATTTCCCATAATGTTCCAATTCATCCACAGGAATCTGTACTTGGCGGGCAATGTCTTCAATCGGCTTCAATCGGCACTCGCGGGCAATTTCTATATCGCTTTTCATCTGTATTTGTAGCGTTTTCTATTTAACAATGTAGATATGAAAAGACAAAGTTAGCAAAATTCCATGGAACAGCCTCACAAAAAATACAGATTAGCGCAATAGAATTTGCAAAAACATCCTTCATCCTTCAGGATAGAGTCTATCATATTCATAATGAAGATATTGAAACCTGAAAGATGTTTCAGTCATCCTTCAGCCGCCTGTCATTTCAATCTCCTGAGATTGGAAAATCGTTCGGCTGAAGAAACACTTTTTTTCTCAGCCGAACGATTCAATAACGTAAGCCAAACTGTCCACTGTTCACGGTCATGAAGGGAAACTGAAAGATGACTCTTTTATCCTTCATTCCGTAACACACTATACGTCAACAGATTGCCTTTTACTCTGAAAGATGAAAGGTGTTTTCATAAACTCCGTGGAAAGGGGACAAGGCAAAAATTATTTATAGCGGTCTTTCCATAAATGCAGCATCCGTTCCTGCATTTTAGCTTCCGCTGCATTCTCTTGCGCATGCCAGATTCTTTTGTTACGAATGTCGTCGGGTAAAAATTGCTGTTCCACGAAATGCCCCTGATAGTCATGTGCATACTTATAGTCCTTGCCGTACCCCAATTCTTCCATAAGTTGGGTAGGCGCATTGCGCAAGTGCAACGGTACAGGTAAATTCCCGGTTTGCCGTACGAGCTGCAAGGCATCATTGATACCCTTATAAGCCGAATAGCTTTTCGGACTGGTTGCCAGATAGACCGTAGCCTCGGCCAAAGGGATACGCCCTTCCGGCCATCCTATCTTCATGACTGCTTCAAAAGCGGCATTGGCCAAAAGCAGTGCATTCGGATTGGCCAAACCTATGTCTTCACTGGCGGAAATGACCAGTCGCCGCGCAATAAACGAGGGGTCTTCCCCACCTTCTATCATTCGTGCCAACCAGTACAAAGCGGCGTCCGGATCGCTTCCCCGAATGCTTTTGATGAAAGCCGATATGATGTCATAGTGCAATTCTCCGCCCTTATCGTATGCCAACGGGTTTTGCTGAAGCCTTTCGGCTACGACGGCGTCCGTGATAACCACTTGGTCCGTTCCGTCAGCCTCTACCACCAGTTCAAGAATATTCAGCAGCTTGCGGGCGTCTCCTCCGCTATACCGGAGCATGGCATCCGTCTCACGAAATTCGATATGTTTCGTTTTCAGTATGATATCTCTTTCCACAGCCTTGTGCAGCAATTCCAACAGGTCGTCTTTCGTCAGGCTTTTCAAGACATACAACTGGCAACGGGACAAAAGCGGGCGTATGACCTCGAAAGACGGATTTTCCGTCGTGGCTCCGATCAGCGTGACCGTTCCCTGCTCCACAGCCCCCAAGAGAGAGTCTTGTTGGGATTTGCTGAAACGATGGATTTCGTCAATGAAAAGAATCGGACTGGCTTGGGTAAAGAAACGGTTGTTCCGCGCCTTTTCTATCACCTCGCGGACATCCTTCACACCACTTGTTACCGCACTCAGCGTGTAAAACGGCGTTTCGAGCCTGTGGGCAATGATTTGCGCCAAAGTCGTTTTGCCGACACCCGGCGGTCCCCATAAAATAAATGAAGAAATACGACCGGTATCTATCATCTTACGTAAAACGGCATCCGGACCGACCAAATGTTTTTGCCCGATGTAATCGTCCAGCGTTTGCGGACGTAATCTTTCTGCCAAAGGTGCTGCCATGTCAAATCCTCCTTAAAAGTCAAACTGCAATACGAATCTCACGCCGTTCTTCTTGGCATTGGGTGCGTTCAGATAATTCAACCGGCGTACGTAGTCCACACGAAGTATCTTGAAGATATTGTGAATACCCACATTCAGTTCCATATAGGGAGTGTCCCCCATTACGAAACTGGTCGGTTGTCCGTTCCGTGACGGAAACTCGAACAAATCGCTTTGATTCCCTTGTTTAAATGGGTTGTTCTTGTCCGTCAACGTGCCGTAAAGCGTCTTGAAACCTATCACCTCACGCCATTTCAGATGTTTGAGTAAGGGTATCCGGTTGAACAGCTTGCCGCTCAAATCCCATTGCACGTCCAACGAGACGAAACGGTCGTTCATGAATTCCATGTTGTTAATCATATTGAACATGCTGCGCTGTATGATATATGAATTATTCGCCGCAGGCGTAATCAACAACGGAAACGGTACCCTGTTCCATTGCGCTCCCGCACGACCGTAAATATCAATGCGCCCGTATGAGTTCAACCAGAAACGCTTTGTCACGGACAGTTCCGTGTAGTTGGAAGCATAGTCCCCTCCCAAAACATCTTTGAAGCCAGTCGTGTGCATTAACGTGTAAATAGGATAATTGTGGTTGACCGGATGACGTCTTTGTTTCGTGACTACCACCTTTTCGCCCGGCGCGTAACGCAAACTCAGTGTCGCCTCGCTTTGCGTCAGTTCCGGCACCATTTGTCCGCCCACCGTACGATAGAACAGCGTGCCTGTCGGGTTTTGAGTGATATGGCGCAATTGTGCCGTAATTCCGAAATGGTTGTCGAATTCATACACATAACGTATGTTGTATTGACGGAAATAAGACATCTGGTCGATGGTCTGCGTCTTGAGCGACGTGAACACATTGTCTTTGTCCGTAGGCAACATGGCATCTGAGGGAGCCATTACGTCGTAACGGGTAGAAATCGCTATCGAATTTCGCGGAAACTCTTCCGGCGAATATTGTTTCTTCAAAAACGAATATTCCACTTCTCCTTCGTATTTCCATTTCTTGTCCCGTACTCCGTATGCCGCATATCCTTTCAAGAAGAGATGAGGGCTCAGATTGGCCGTGGTTTGCGCACTGGCCCGGAAACGTACCTTATCTATAAAATTGGACGAAACAACCGTGTTGACCGGTCCGAAATCTACATAATTCTTTTTTCCCGGAGGAGAAGTCTCCACGTAGTTTTCCACGAAGGCCCGGACAATCCAAATCACCCATCCGAAGCCTTTCTTGCGGGTCATGTCCCGTACCATGGTGGACATGTTGGCTTCCGAACGGGTCAAGGTGTCCGTCCGGTGCTGTGTCCAAAAGTCTTCGTCTTTGATGACCGGTGTACCTTCCCTTGGCTGTTCGCGTTGGTCGAATCTCTCGCCGGGAATGGGAGAAAAGTCGAATCCGGTATAAGCCGTGGTACGCTTAATCAGCATATTATGGTATTTCTTTAATGCGCCCAGTTCTGCAATCATATTGTCTTTCACCAATACCCGCTGACCGTTGGGGAGTGTAGAAAAATCCTGTTCTATCACCATATTGCTGATAAAATTCACACTCGAGCGGAGTGGCAGGTTGACCAGACAACGCTTCACCTGATAAGTCCCATCGTCCAAAACCCATAACCGTCCCGAGAATCCGAAATCCTGCGGATTTTGAGGAATGAAGCTCAATTCGATGCACTTGTCTCCTTCTACGTCCAAAGTATCCATGATGTAATACTGATAGAAAGAAATGGCATTGGTAGAAGACAAGGGACTGGTGAAGTAACGCTCCAAAAGATTGATCGAATTATCGTAAATGTTCACGTCGGCGAAGAAACGCTGGAGGACTACGTTCACGATGTCCCCCGTGGCGAACAGTTCATTCAAGCCTTCCGAGTTCGTTCCCCGGATGAAATTCCGTTCCGCCTCCGGTTGTTTCCTATATATATGTTCCGACGAAGTCTCATTATAGGTCAGGGGGAGGATGTTGGTTTGGGTCTGCGGACAGAATTCCACCTGTTTGACCAACAACGGATATTTGCGCAAAAAACTGCTGTCGATAAAGTGTTGCGTGATATTGTTGAAACCGAAAGTGATACGCTGATACTTGTCATAACGGTAATAGTCGTTCTGTCTCAAGTCGCTTTTCTCTTTGGCCGCTATCACTTTCCGCATCAATTCCACCGCAGGATTGTCTTTGCGGCTATATCGTCTCTTTTTCGGCTTTACCAGTAACTCCGACAACTCCTTGTCCAAATTCTGAAGCTTGACATTCAATGTCTTTTTCTCTCCGGCCTTTATATATATCTTATACGTCTGGTAGCCGACATAAGAAAACACAAGGGTATCTCCTTTATCCGGTGTTTGCAAAGTGTATCTGCCTTTGTCATTGGTTGTGGTTCCCACTGTCTTTTGTTTTCCGTAGTATACGTTGACCGACGGAATAGGTTCTCCCGTGTCGGCATCCGTCACCCGTCCCCGAATCTGTGCCTTCAGGGTATGCGGGACAAAGCACATCAAGACTAAAAACAATAATATATATCTATGATAAAGCTTCAGCAGCATGCGATTTCTTTTAAATTGAACTGCAAAATTAGTGAATAGCGAGGGATTCACATTATAAATTAAACTATTTAAAGAAATTCTACAAAGGAAGAAAGTACATTCTGCCGTGAAATATATATCTTTGTCGCAATTTATAAAAATTCATAAAAACAACGATTGAATGGAAAACGCAAAGCAACAGACAGGAGTGCCGGAAAACGCCTTCCGGGAACTCAAAAAAGGCGAGCAGTATGAACCTCTGATGTCACCGGATCGCACGTATAAGGAAGTGACCGTGTGGTCGGTATTGTGGGGCGTGCTCATGGCCGTGGTCTTTTCGGCCGCATCAGCCTATTTAGGACTGAAAGTAGGACAAGTGTTCGAGGCGGCTATCCCTATCACGATTATCGCGATAGGCGTGACGGGAGCCACCCACCGGAAAAGGGCATTGGGAGAGAACGTCATCATCCAAAGTATCGGGGCATGTTCCGGTATGATTGTGGCCGGAGCCATATTCACCTTGCCCGCCCTCTATATCCTGCAAGACAAATATCCGGAAATGACGGTGAACTTCATAGAAGTGTTCATCGCCTCCGTGTTGGGAGGAGTCTTGGGCATCCTTTTCCTCATCCCCTTCCGCAAGTATTTCGTGAAAGACATGCACGGCAAATATCCCTTTCCCGAAGCCACGGCCTCCACGCAAGTATTGGTTTCCGGAGAGAAAGGCGGCAATCAGGCTTTACCGCTCCTCGTGGCCGGAGTCGTAGGCGGCATTTATGATTTCATCATCGCTACAGTAGGCTGGTGGAACGAGAGCGTCACGTCACGTTGTCTGGAATGGGGGCAAGCGTTGGCGGACAAGACCAAACTCGTCTTTAAAATCAATACGGGGGCGGCCGTGCTGGGTATGGGATACATCGTGGGTTTGAAATATGCGCTCATCATTTGTTGCGGTTCCGTGGCCGTATGGTGGGTTATCGTTCCGGCCATTTCATGGTTGTTTCCCGACCTCGTCGTGAGTGCCGGCAGTTCTTCCGTTACAGCCTCCCAAGCCAGTGCCGAACAAATCTTCCAATATGCCAAAAGCATCGGTATCGGCGGTATCGCCATGGCCGGTATCATCGGCATTTTCAAAAGCCGCAAAATCATCATGGGGGCTGTGGGTCTGGCTGCACAAGAAATGAAAGGCAAAGGGAAGAGCGACACGGCCGTTCCCCGGACACAAAAGGATTTATCGATGAAAATCATAGCCGTCGGCTCTCTCCTGACCTTGGCAGCCATCCTGTTGTTTTTCTATTTCGGGGTCATGGAAGGCAACCTGCTCTTCACGCTCACCGGCGTGCTCATCGTAGCTGTTATCGCCTTCCTCTTCACTACGGTTGCGGCCAACGCCATCGCGATTGTCGGCAGCAACCCCGTGTCCGGCATGACGCTGATGACCCTCATCCTGGCTTCCGTCATCATGGTGGCCGTCGGCCTGAAAGGTCCGGCAGGCATGGTAGCCGCACTGATTATGGGCGGCGTGGTCTGCACCGCCCTCTCCACGGCCGGAAGTTTTATCACCGACTTGAAAATCGGCTACTGGTTGGGCAGCACGCCCAAGAAGCAAGAGACGTTCAAGTTTCTGGGTACCCTCGTGTCAGCCGCCACGGTGGCCGGAGTCATCATGATATTGAATGACACCTACGGATTCACAAGCGGACAACTTGCCGCTCCCCAAGCCAACGCCATGGCCGCCGTCATCGAACCGCTGATGAGCGGTGCGGGTGCTCCTTGGCTGCTTTACGGCATCGGCGCGGCCATTGCCATCCTTCTCACCCTTTTCAACGTTTCGGCCCTTGCCTTCGCCTTGGGCATGTTCATTCCGCTCGAACTGAACTTGCCCTTGTTGGTCGGCGGGCTTATCAACTGGTATGTCACCACACGGAGCAGCAAAGAGCAAGTCAACAAGGAACGAGGCGAGAAAGGTACGCTCATCGCTTCCGGATTCATTGCCGGAGGAGCCTTGATGGGCGTGGTCAGTGCAGCCCTGCGTTTCGGAGGAATCTCGTTCGACTATTCCGCCTGGTGGGCTAATCCGGCCAGCGAATGGCTCTCCCTGCTGATGTATGTTCTCCTTATTATATATATAATAAAGGCGAGCATGCGCATCAAGAAATGACGGAGAAGAGAAAAAACGCCTAAAAAACAAAGGGTAACCTTTGGCAAGTCGGAGAAAAAGTGTAACTTTGCGCCGCCGTTACGAGTTAACGGCATATTTCAAACCTATATTAAAAACAAAACATTAATTATGGCAACAAAAATTAGATTGCAGCGTAACGGACGTAAGGGCTACGCCTTCTACAGCATCGTTATTGCAGACGTAAGAGCACCACGTGATGGTAAGTTTACAGAAAAGATTGGTACATACAACCCGAACACCAATCCCGCCACTGTAGATTTGAAATTCGATCGCGCTCTTTATTGGGTGGAAGTAGGTGCACAGCCTACCGACACGGTTCGCAACATCTTGTCCAAGGAAGGTGTCTACATGATGAAACACCTTCGTGGCGGTGTGAAGAAGGGTGCTTTTGATGAAGCTGCCGCACAAGCAAAATTCGAAGCTTGGAAGAACGACAAGCAGAAAGGCTTAGAAGCATTCGAGGCCAAGAAAGCCGCCGAGAAGAAGGCTGCCGCTGAAGCACGTCTGCAAGCTGAGAAGAAAGTCAATGAAGAGATCGCTAAGAAAGTAGCAGAGAAGAAAGCTGCCGAGGCTGCTGCAAAAGCAGAGGCTGAAGCAGAAGCTCCTGCTGATGCTCCCGCAGAGGAAACTACAGAAACTCCTGCCGAAGCATAAACAACTTCTATTAAATACTTCTTTCAAACAAACAACGGGTAAGGCGTACCGCAAGGTGCGCCTTATTCTTTTGTCGTCCTCCTGCCTTCCCTCTTTTGCTCCCCCCTGCCCTACATTCAATGGATTGCCCCGCCGTCTCCAAACGGAAAACCATTCTGCGCCAAATGAAAAATCATTCTCAGCCAAACGATTTTTCGTTCTCAGCCAAATGATTTTCGATTCTCCGCATAAAAATTCACAACTCATTATCAACAACTTACGAAACATCTTTTCTTCTCCGAACTATCCTGCATAGACATGAAAGAAGGGCAGCCCCACAAAAGGAGCTGCCCCTGCATATTGCGGCATGTAAAGGTTACTTCACCAATATCTTCTTGCCATTCTGGATATATACGCCTTTCGTCACCCGGTCCACACGCATGCCTTGCAGATTATAGATCGGACCGTCTGCTTCCACAGGAGCGATATGGATGGAGTTGACGGAAACGCCTTCGGGAGAATAATCGTCGTTATTGGTCAGGTAGGCATCGGCCACATCTATGCCCCCGCCGCTCCCTGCATACAAAGCCACAATCATGATATTGGCCGTATTGACAGGCTCGCCGACGGCATCCCCACTGGTGTACTCTATTTCCTGAAGCGGTATGACCACCGTCGTGGCATCCCCGATAGGTTGGCTGTAGCAGTTGCCCCAGATGCTGTTCTGCGGATAAAGGTTGATGGCGGCGTTGACTTTCTGTACCTTATCCAACTTCAATACCAAGTATTTGTAGCCGCTCATGTCTGCACCGTTTTCATACACCCACCCCATCTGGCCGTTCACGCCGGGGAAGAAAGCACGAGCCGCTTCCCGATAGGTGCCATCGCCGAATAGCGTCGTATTGATATACTCTTCCGCCCATGGGAAGAACGTGGAGGACGCCGTGAAAGAAGCCGTCAGCGTATTCCCCATCGGGTCGGTATAGGTAGCCTTTACAGACACCCTGCCGTTCTTTCGTCCTATGACCATGCCGCTCGAAATGTCCAACACCTCTGGGTCGGATATTTCATACTTGGCTTTGGCCGCCACGTTTTCCGTATGTCCGTCCTTGAATGTCGCCGTCAGTTCCAAAGCTTTGCTCAGGCCGATCATTACTTCCATCTCCGCAGATTCTACGGAAAGTCCTTCCACGGTCAGCATGTCTTCATTGTAGCCTTCGAAATCAGGGTCGAAGTATGTGTTTTCATCAAACTGCTCTTCCGTGGTAAACCAATCCACGTCTACATAACCGCCCAACGCTTGTGTGGCATAATTGAAAATGCCGAAACGGGCGCCCACGAATATGGAAAGATTATACTGAAGCGTGGTCTCGTTGCCCAGTGGTACGTATACCTTATTATCCGTGCTGTAGAAGAAGCGCGTTTTACTCGTTCCGCAATCGAACTGTGCACGCAGATAAATCACGGTGTCGATGTCTACGGAGGTTTCCGTGACGGAAGCCGGAACAAAACCGTCCACCGTCTTCAATGTGTCCTGCACCCAGATGAGTTGTTTTTTGCCGTCTTTCATGTGGACTGCTATATAGGCGTACGGGTCTTGTTGTATGGTCAGACCGGCCATATCTCCTTCTTTCATGTTCTTCAGGTGCAGCGCCACCGTGCCGGTGGAAGGCCGCGATGTGTCCAACCCGTAGGGGCTTTTCGTATTGTGGAAAGCAAAAATACGTTGCGTCAGGGTATTGCGAGCCTGCATCAGGTCGTCGGTCACCGATGCAGTGTACAGACGCAGGAACCCAGGCCGCTCGAACAGGCTCCACTTGCCGTTGTCGGGATTGTGGTTCCATTCCCATTGCATACCTAAGGGATATTGGCGGAAATTATCATTGGTAGGGAGTATTTTCTCCGGATAGGTGGTTCCTACATCCGGTTTGGTATAAACCAACTGTGGCACTCCGTTCTTGGCCAAGGTCGGCCAACCGTCGGCCCATTCTACAGGATGCAAGCTCGGCAAACGGCCTATGGCGCCTTTATCCTCCATCAGCATGGTCCACCATTCACCGGTCGGCGTTTCAACCAATGCCCCTTGATGAACCGTGTTGGGCGAACCGTTAATTATCTTCTCTATCAGAACTTTCTCTTCGTACGGCCCGGTTATACTCTTGGAACGGAATATCGTCTGACCGGAAGGCCAACCGCCGTAAGTGGCGTAAATATAGTAATAGTCTCCTATTTTATAGAGGTGGCAACCTTCCAATCCTTCTTTGCCCCTCAAGACGGTGGTAGACGTCCTGAAGTTGAAGTTCTTGTCCAGTTCGCAAATGTCGATATTGCCGATTCCGCAGGCTACATATACCTTGTCGTCCTCGAAAATCATGCCGGGGTCGTAATAAATTCGGTCCAACTTTTGCATCTGCCACTTCCCTTCCGGATCGGCAGTAGACAACACGAATCCTCCGGCATCGTTCCCGTTGACGAGCAGATAGAGTTTGCCTTCGTGGGCAGTCAGAGCAGCGGCCCACATGCCTTGGGCATAAGAGTTCTTACCACTGATAAGACTGTATTTGTCCGAAGTGGAAAGTTGTTCCAACGGCTGTGCACAATACTTCCAGTTGACCAAATCATGTGATTTCAGAATCGTAGCCCCGGGAAAGAGATGCATGGTGGTCGATACCATATAATAGGTATCGCCCAGGCGTGCCACATCCGGGTCCGGAAAATCCGAAGCCAATACGGGATTGATGAACTTCTTGCCATCCGTCGTCTGGTTGGTAGACACGTTCGTGAAATCCGGTCGTGCAAAATCCACTTTGGCGTAATCGGCATACCAATCGAAAGTAGCCTTCCCGCAAGCTTCGGGATTACTGTCGAAAGCCGGGGTCACCGTACCGTCTGCCAGATATTTGTCGATGTCGATGTAACACGCCGTGCCGGACAGGGTCATACTGATGTTGCCATAATGATCGAGCATCGTCTTATAGGCATTTCCCCATTTGGAAGTAGACCCTGTTGCCCATGTTCCCCAGTTGGCCGGGACCCAGTTTCCGTGTTCGTCATAGTGCCCTTCCCCTTCTTTCTCCGGACTCCAGTCGACTTCGGTGATGATGACGGGATTCGTTTCTACGACCGGCACCGCCTTTCCGAATTCTTGGATGAACGTTTCCCCGTCAGCGTTTTCGTCATTATTATTGTACCATCCTACATAAGCATGCACGGCATAACCTATGTTATAGCCTTCGATGGGATTGTTCTTGTAGCACACGTAATTGCTCTGCCATCCTGTTCCGGGTACCCAAATAATACCGTCGAAACCATTGGCTCGTATCTTGTCCACAATAGGCTGGAAGAAGTCATACGGCGCGCGCACGCTTTCCAGACTATCGGCATCGTAAATGTTCACCGGTTCGTTGGCCAACTCTATGGATACCTGCCCGCTATGTTTCTTGATATTAGTGTTGCTCGACACGATGTCCCACACTTTCAACAGATAATCCTGATAGTAGCCGTTCACCTTGATACCACCGGGACATACACCGGGAGGACGTACGACCACGTAAAGCCCATGGTCCAAAGCTTTTTCTATGATTTTCCAATAGAGCGTGGACAGATACGTACGAAGCCGCTTCTCGCTGAATTGCGAGATATTGGCCTCGCCCGTTTCCTCACCTGTAACAGGAAGGTTCGGGTCATTCGTCCAACACGGATCCAAATGAAGTCGGAACACATTGCAATAGGCCCCTTGCGTGGAGTCTGTAATAGCCGTGAAGAGCTTATCGAAATACTCGATGCAGTCTTTTTTGGTGGCATCGTTGGCCACGTCTCCCCACCGCCCGTTGTTGAAATAAGGACTCGGGGTGTCCATCACACCGTGCAACACCACTTTGTTACCGTGAGTGTCCGTCAGGTTTTTCCCGTCCACACGGATGGACGGAGGCACCTGTGCGCTTACCGAAGCCGCCATCAGCAAGAGTCCGGAAAGCATAACGTTTTTCATTTTTCGCATAATAAATCTTTTTATGAATTATCGTTTCAATACTTTCTTACCTTTTAAGATATACACTCCCGGAGTTGCCGTATCCATGTCTACGGCTCTCCCCGAAAGATCGTATGCCCCGCGGTCGTAGCGAATATAGGGGCTGGTTTTATATCCGCTGTCCTTAAAAACCTCTTCCACTCCCGTAGCCTCGGCCGACTTGCAGAGACGGACGTAGAAGACACCCCCGGCAATGCTTCCGCTTTCGGCCGTAAACTTGACGTTCAAGAATTCCTTTCCTTTTACCCACTTATCGGGAATCTCGTATTCCACGTTGATGAATTCGTTCACTCCGCCAGTCAGTTCCACGTCGGCCAGTTTTTTCCCGTTTATCGAGATATTGAACTTGCGTCCGCTGTCGCCGCCCCAATAACGTACAATCAGCGACATGTTTTCCGTATTCCCGTGGGTGCTCATCCGGTAGCTGAACCATCCCGACGCATCGCGGTAGTACTCGCCGTATGCCGTACCCGTGCCCGATGCCGACTGCTGCATGAAGTGGTCGTTTTCGCTTTGCTGCGTGCCGGTCACCACATAATCCACCGTGCGCGCTTCGAGTTGCATGACGGAATCTTCGCGTGCCTTCAGTTCATCTTCTATCTCTTCCCATTTTTCGCCGTCCACGTTCAGCCAATACATCATGTAGCGCGAATCGTGGATGGAATGGAACGGTTGCAGCACCAAACCGCTCCACTGCGGGTCACTGTAATATCCCTCGATGCGGAACTGTAGGGAATCGGCATTGACCGTTTTCACGGCTGCGCCCAACTCTTCGCGGTTGCCGATGAGCAGAGGAGCGGAATATAAATCCCTCTGCAGCCCGCCGGCGATGTGCCCCATACGGCTGTCATCGGCAAACAGTCCTTGCAGGTTGTCCGCGCCAGTCTTGGCTCCCAACAATACCGGCCCATATTTGAACGCAACATAATCCTCGTAATTCTGCAACGGTTCGACGCGTATCTTCATCGGTACGACCACGGTCACTTTGTCGCCGTCGCTCCAAGCGCGTTCCACCGGCAGGTAGCCGAGCTTCTCCTCCGCTGCGACTTCCTCACCGTTCACCAATACCTTAAAGCCTTCCGCCCAAGAGGGATGGCGTACGAAAAGCGTAAAATGTCCGCTTCCCTCCACCGTAATTTCCGATTGCTGTTCATAAGGATAACGCGTCGTCTGGGTCAGCTTGATGCCGCGTGCCTCCCAATTCAGCACGGAGGGAACAAAAAGATTCAGATACAGGGAATCGTTCTGCGGAGAATGGGTATAAATGATTTGGCCGTACTTGCCGTGGTCCTCCATTCCGCTGCCCACACAACACCACATGGCCTCGTTCACCTGTGAATACACCCGGTAATGTTGCGGACGTGCCGGGGTAAAGTACACATAACCTCCCGTTTCGGGATGCTGGGCGGAAAGGATATGGTTATACATCGTGCCTTCATAAAAATCCATATATTTGGAATCATGCGTATCGTTGAACAACATCTCGCTTAGCTTCAGCATGTTGTAGCTGTTGCAAGTTTCCACGCCTTCGATGCTGGAAATAAAGTTGCCGTACTGGTCTTTGGCCGGAAACCATTCGTTGATGGAGTTACCTCCTACGGCAATGGTACGTCGGGTGGCCACGTCTGTCCAGAAGTAACGGGCGGCATTCAGATAGACCGGATTGCGTTTCACCTGAGAAATACGCTCGAAACCCACCACTTTCGGTACTTGGGTATTGGCATGCACGTTGTCTATCGTTTCAGATTTATGGGCAGCCATGCCGTCGAGCAACCATTTGTGAGAATACCGCTCGGCCGCGTCGAGATACTTCTCTTCCCCCGTGATATAGTAGGCATCGGCATACATCTCATTCATTCCGCCATGTTCGTTGCCCAGACACCCCTGCAACTGGTCGTCCGTAAGGTTTTCAATCAGCCCGATACCCCAGTCGCAAAGCTTGAGGAACATTTCGCGAGCCTCCTCATTTCCGTAGTACAACCATGCGTCGCGCAGTCCGGCGTACGTTTTATGTATATTATAAAAAGGTACCCATGATTTCCAATACATCGTGAAATCCCCTTGGGCGAAAGTCGTCCAGACCTCGCTGCTCTCCGGTACGCCGCCTATGTAACCGTGCATCACCGCATCATCGTCTTTATCCCATGTGTCCTGCACTTCTTTCAAGCGTTTCAGGCACCAGGCCAGTTTTTCGCCCAACTGCGCTTTCACGGTCTTGTCCTGACATGAAGCATAACTCATGGCCAATGCAGAAAGGTAATGTCCGCCGATATGCCCATCCAAACCGCTACCTACACCACCGCACCAGTTTACAAACGGCTCTCCGCTTTCAGGCAGTCCTGCCTCTTTCTCGAACGGTTGCACCAGTCTCTTTTCATCGTATTGCAACAATACCGAATCATTCAGTTGCATGGCATGCAAGAAAGGTCCGTCTGTAAGCTCCACATCCTCCAGGTCGAACATCTCGGGATAAAGTGCCGACTGGCTGTGCAATGCCATGAAGGAACAAGTTGCCAAAGCCAGGCTAAATAACATTCTTTTTTTCATCTTATACATCTATACGAATTAATTTTTGTTTTTGCAAAGATGAAAAATATCGGTGACACCGTTATGCAACTGTGTCACCGATATTTTACGCCATGTCTCAAAATGCACGAAAAAGGACGGTTCCGTCATTTCTTGTCCAAGTGTTCCTTCATATAAGCTGTCGGAGACATCCCATACAAAGCCTTGAACTTGATGGAGAAGGAAGCCGCGTTCTCAAAACCGCAGGCATACATCACTTCGGTTATGTTACGGTGTCCCGAAGCTAACAAGCCGGCAGCTTTTTTGAGACGTATGTTGCGTACAAGGTCGCGCGGCCCCTGATTGGTCAGTTCCTTCATCTTGCGGTGCAGGTGCGCACGGCTGATACCTACTTCCTGTGCAATGAGTTCCACGCTTAAATAAGGATTGTTGATATTTTCATTAATCACCTGCAATACACGTTCCAATAGTTTGTCATCGGCAGACTTCGACGTGGTGACGTCTATGTTTTCTTCCGGCATCTCTTTTCCTTCCACCTTGTTACGAAGAATATCGTACGAGGCTATCAGATTGCGGATGGTATATTTCAACACTTCTATATTGAACGGTTTTTCAATGTAAGAATCCGCACCGGTGCTCAACCCTTCTATCTTGTCTTTCTCGCGTGTCTTGGCTGTAAGCAACACTACCGGTATGAAATTCACATTGATATTGGTCTTGATTTTCGCGCAAAGCGTATAACCGTCCATTTCCGGCATCATCACATCGCTCAACACTAAGCTCGGGGGAGTCCGTAAGACTTCGCTTAAAGCTTCCTTCCCATTGCTGCAAGCCACTACATAGTAATTCTTCCGCAGTTCCTCTGCCAGGTAATTGCGTATTTCATCGTCATCTTCCGCGATAACAATACGTTTGCGGTGCTTGGTCTTGTTTTCCTCGCCATTCTCTTCGGCAACGGCGGAAGCCTCTTCTTCCAGCTTCAGGATTGATTCTTCCGGTTTTTCTTCTATGGATGTTTGCAAAAGTTCTTCCGGTTTAAGATGAGCGTTGCCAAGGGGTAATACGACCTTAAACGTGCATCCCTTACCGTCTGTATTGTTGTAAACCGAAATTTCACCGTGGTGTAAGGTGACAAGTTGCTTCGTAAGGTTCAAGCCGATTCCGCTTCCGGCCACATTATAATTAGTTATATTGTCTGCCTGATAGAAGCGTTGGAAAATTTTCTCCATCTTGTCGGGCTCTATTGTCAGACCATCATCCCAGACTTCCATCGAAACCTCGTGTTCGTCCTTCTTCAGGCGTATGCCGATGTTTCCTTTAGAAGGCGTAAATTTAAAAGCGTTGGACAAGAGATTCATAATCACTTTATCAAAATTCTTTTTATCCAACCAAACTTCTATGTTGTCTGTATCGTATTCAAAATGAAAGCGGATTTCTTTTTCACGCGCCTTGCTGTCGAACAGTTCATACACGTCTCGCACAAAATCCACAAGGTTCACAGGCTGCATCTTCATCATCATCTGTCCCTTATCTATTTTACGCAAGTCCAGAATCTGATTGACGAGAGCCAAAATACGTTCCGCATTACGGCTCATCATACGGTACGACCGTTGCCTTATTTCATCGAAGTCCGTATTAATAAGGTGTTGAAGAGGTCCTACAATCAATGTCATAGGCGTACGAATCTCATGATTGAGGTTCATGAAGAATTGTAATTTCATTTCGTTCAGTTGTTCCGCATGTATATGTTCCTGCAAACGTAATCTGGCCTGTTCACGTAAACGACGACTATGAATGAATCGCATGACAAGGAACATCGTTATTAAAAAGTAAGCGATAAACGCCGGCAGGCTGGCGTACCACGGAGAGCGGACAATCACAGTAAAGACTTTGGCATCGGACTCCAGACCGTTAACGAGTGCTTTTACTCGGATTTTATAAGTTCCGGACGGCAAATGGTTCAAGGTCAGTATACCTGATGAGCCCGCCATAGCCACGTAGGGTTCGTTGTCTATGGAATACAAATATTTCACACCGTCCGGCATGTCATATCCCATGGTAGAGAAACAGAGAGAAAAAGTATTATCCTCGTGGCACAGTTCGAACAGATTGGATTCCATTACAGGACGGTTTGTTACTTTGAAAAATCCCGATTGGGTATCTACCGTCACTTTCTGGTTACCGATACGCATATCTACGAGCCAAAGGTTCGGTCGCTTCCCCACTTGACGGACAGCTTCCGGAGAGAAGAAAGTCAGTCCGTTGTTTCCTCCGAAGACCAATAAGCTATCCCATTGGCACGATGCGCGCTCACTGAATTCATTACCTTGCAGACCGTTGCTTGCATAGTAATTGACAAAGGTTTTGCGTTTCGTGTCCATCATGGAAAGTCCACCGAATGTACTCACCCACAAATTGCCATGGGCATCAAATTGCATGGATGCGATGTAATTGTCAGGCAGTCCGTCACGGGTCGTATAATGGCTTAAGGTTTTTCCGTTGCCGTCCAATAAATATATGCCTTCATGTGTTCCCACCCAAAGCCTGCCTTTAGGGTCTTCCTTTATGGTATGTATAGGCTGATCTTGCAATACACAATTGCGACCGAAAACCGACGTGAAGCTTTCCGACTCTATATCCAAACAAGTCAAACCGTTGCTCATACCGATATAAAGCCGTTTGCCATCATGAGAAAGACAAATATCCGCGACCCACATATTCGTCAAACAATTGCTTTGGGAATCGACCACATCTTTCACACGATATTCCGTCACCTGGTGGGTTTTCAGGTTATATTTCTTCAAGCCGTCGCCCATTGTGGCTATCCATAAATTCTGTTTTTGGTCCACTAACAGACGGAAAACCTGTACGGCCATTCCCTTTGAAGTAAAAGGTAACTGCGAATAGTGCCCGGTCGCCTTGTCCAACCATCCCGCACCACCTTGGTAAGAACCGACCCACAAACGTCCGGAAGCATCTTCGGTGATACTGGTTATCGTTCCCGGAAGTCCGCCCTCGCCCGAAGCGTAATGCCGGACACTATTCCGGTCACGATTCAAGGCATATAAACCGTCATTATCCGTCCCGACCCATACCGTACGTTCTTTGTCCGTCGAAACCGACATGACACAACATGAACCTATAACATTATAACGATCAGACTTATAGCCCACATATTTGAAACCGTCGCTTTGGTAAGGTTGCATGAATACTCCTTTTTGGAGCAATCCCAACCAAACGTTGCCGTCACGGTCTTCCAATATGCTTGTGACCTTGGTGGATTTCAGATTGACTTGCGGATGAAAGTAGTCACAAGGATATGGCTTTTCGTCACCCTCACGGTAGGTCATGGCACCGTTCCCGTCCGTTCCCAACATGATGCGCCCGTCGGCTAAAGGATAAAGCGAGATGACGCTCAGATGCTTTGCAGAACTTATCTGCTTGAACGTAGCGGACGGGGCATCAAACGCAAACAGTCCCTTGGAAGGGGAACCGACAAACAGGATGCCGTTATGGTCGCTTGCCAAGCAGCACAACCCCATAGAAGAAGCCTGATCACCTAAAAAACGTTGAACCTTTCCGTCTTTCCAGCGGTATATCCCATAATTAATCGAAGACAGCCACACTGCCCCGTCCGGAGTGTAAGTCATGCGTTCTACGCTTCCATCTCCTTCGAAAAGGGCAAGATGTTGTGCAGACTTATCCCCGGACTGCATACGGAACAGTCCGTATCCCGAGGTACTGATCCATACTTCCCCACTTTTTAAACATAAAATAGATGAAACGTAGCCGCCTGATAATGTGTCGTTGTCGTTGAGAAGAGGGATGGTCTGAAATCGTCCTGTAGCGTAATCATAAGCCTGCAAGCCTTTATCCAAACCGACCAACAGACGTCCGGTCGAATCTTCCGACACACAATTCACATGCATGGAGGATATGGCACCCGGAAGCCCTGTTTTTTGGAACTTCTGAAACTCATTGCCGTCATATTGGTCCAATCCATTCCGTGTGGCAATATAAATAAAACCTTTTCGGTCCTGATAGACTTGATTCACCAGACTGCTTGACAACTGTGAATCGGAGGTAAACAATCGGCCGGACTGTCCCCATCCTTTCAATGCCCCATACCACAACGACATTAATATTATTAATAAGGTATAAACCTGATGCAAGGAATACGATTTTCTCTGATTCATGTTTCTTAGTATTAATTCTTAGGTAAAATTACATAATTCTTCCTAAAAATACACTCTAATCCTCTGAAAAAACATAAAAAGATGTATTTTAAAGAGAGAAAAATGAGCCTTGCATCGGATAAATAAAACCTTGCGACATAAAGCAAAATTCATGAGACATAAATTAAACCCTGTTTCGTTCCAATATTATACTTTTGCTACGTCGAATTGAAATCCAATCGCGACGATTTTTATTGTTTCACATATTTAAATTATCAAACGACATGAAAAACAAGCATTGCATTACACTGCTTTTTGCGTCACTGCTCAGCACCGCTGGCGCAGTGGCTGCGTCATGGACTCCTCCTACAGTTACGGGACAAGAGCTGAAGACGGGAGAAACACAGTATGCCTATAATGTCAAGGCAAACGGGTTCCTCAACGCCAATTCGGGCAAGACGACTATTGTCGCAGACGAAGGTTTGCCTTTATTCATCACTTCCAGTACGAACGACACTTATCTCATGGGAACTACGGAAGATGAAGGGCTGACTTATACCTATGTGTATTATGAAGACAATCAAATCTCCAAAACCGGAGGAGAAGCCGGACGCACGCACTTGAATTGGAGTATTGTAGCACAGGGTGATGGTACCTATTACATTCGTCCGGACAGGAACGATGAAAATTACGGTGAAGATTACTTTCCCGAAATGTGGATGGGATGGAAAAATGACGGTACGGACATCATCTATCCTCTGATTGACGGATACGAGGAGACCTATGGCATCACATGGAAATTTGTCAACGAGACCGAATATTTCCATTTCGTCAACCTCAAAGCGTTGAGCGATGCCATGACCAAGGCTCAGGAGTATGGCTTCGATATTACTGCTGCTTTGGCCGTATATAACAACACGGCCAGTACGAACGAAGAACTGGCAGCCGCCACTACGGAGTTGAAAACCAAAATCCGTGAGTATGAGATTGAACACGCCACCAACGACCACCCCGTAGACCTAAGTGACGTGCTTGTGAATCACGACTTCGAAGACGACTTCGTAGCGTCAGGCACAGAAATTACAGGATGGACACAGGAACCAGCCGGCGCATTCACTTACGATTACAGCGACGTGAACGGAGGATGGACGAACATCGGGCGTTGGGCCGGAGGCGATAGCCGTTTCACCGATGCCAAGATTCATCAAATCGTAAACGATGCCCCGAATGGAAAATACGAATTGAAAGTGTACTACACTTGTATCGACCAGGAGCCGGGCAATCCGGAATCGGACGGCAAGGACGAGAACGACTATTCCGTAACCGGTAATACCTTGTATGCCGTCACTTCTTTAGGTACCAGTGAGGTCAATCTCTCATCAAACGACCGTTGGGGCGTAGCGCAAGCCACCCTCACGTTCTTCATCACGGACGGCAAATTGGAAGTCGGCGTAGAAATGCTGAACTCCACAGCCAACTGGTTCAGACTGGGTGACATCCAGCTTACTTATTACGGTAAGGATGCCATCAAAGACGAATTGCAGACCATCGTGGATAAAGCCAAGACCATCAACAGCGGAATGAACCAGACTTACCGCGACAATCTGGATAAAGTAATTGCCGAAGCGGAAGGATTCATTTCCGAAGGAGCCAGTGTTCCGGACATGACAGCGAAAGCCGAAGAATTGAATGCAGTTATGGATGCCGCCATGGAAAACGTGGAAGCGTATGCCACATTGGAACGCACCTATGAAATAGGAGACAGTATCCTGAACGTATTGGAAGGCGAAGTAAATGATGACATCGAAGCCTTAGCCGCTTACATGGACGAAATAGACATCACAACTATCCTCGCCACTTATCCGTACACCACTCCGGAGTTGGGTGAAATCATCGACAAGCTGGATTTGTTGACCCAGTCGGCACAGCACTCTCTGATTACTGAAGGCACGGACGTGACGGAGTTCATCACCAACCCGTCGTTCGCCGACGGACTCAACGGCTGGACGGTTGAAGGAGACGCAACCAAGATTGTCACCGAAAACGACCTGATTGCCATGGACGGAATCGTTTGTGATGTCAGTCAGACTTTGCTCGGTATGCCGAACGGCGTATACGAACTGACGTTACAAGGCTTCCAACGTACAGACTGGAACTTTGAAAGCATGGACGAAACCTGGACTACGCAAAAGGGACAAGACAGTCTGCGTAACCAAGTACACTCTTACATCTACCTGAACGAAGGCGTACAAGCCGTGAAACACTCTTTCGACGATGGTATCAACGAAGACTTCACCGTTGAAACGGTAGGCACGGACAACTGGGACATCCGTTACGGTACGAAGTCCGGCGTCATGATGCCGAACACCACCAACGGTGCCAAACAGTACTTTGAAAAGGGATATTACAAGAACACCATCCAAGCTTTCGTCATCGACGGAAAACTCACCTTCGGTATCCGTAACGAAGGAGACCAGGGTGCACGTTGGGGATGTATCGACAATATCACCCTGCGCTACGTAGGTACGGACTTGGAGAAAGCCATCGCCCTGCTTCAAGAAAAGTTGGAAGACGTGGCACCTTATCTCGATGAAAAGATGAATGGAGACATCAAGACCAAGATGTCCGAAGGTTATACGAAAGGACAGGAATTGGTGAACAATCCTGATGCCGACTTCGACGAAGTCATTGATGTAATCGCTGCCCTGACCCAATCGCTCGAAGGCGTGGACGAAAGTATCGAAGCCTTCAAGAAACTTGCACATGCCAACGAAGTAGCTGCTAAAGACCTGGCGTACGAAGGCGTAGCCGCTACAGAATCCGGCCAGCAGTTGCAAGCCCTCTATGACACGAACAACGCAGGTTACCAAAACGAATCTGCCGACCTGACCGTGGAGAAGATCGACGAAGTGGCTGAGCAATATCTGGAATTGGCTCTGAAAGCCAAAATCGAAAAGGGCATCAAGGCCAACGACGATCTGACGTACATCCTCACCAACCCGAGCTTTGAAGACCAATGGGGTCTGGGCGAAGGCGTGAACGGCGTGTACAACGCACCTTTCGGCTGGACATTTATGGTAGACAGCATCGTCTGCACGAAGGCCGAAGATATGAATGCTGCCGGACTGAACAACTTTACCAGTCCCGACAAGAATGTAGACTGCACCGACGGTGAGTACGGATACTGCCTCCAGACCGGCGATTTCCCCGACGTGTATATGTATCAAGAGATAGAAGGCCTGCCCGCAGGTTACTACAAGGTGACAGTGGATATGGTTGTTCCCAACAACAACTACGATTACCGTTTGGCCGGACAACGTCTGTACGTGAACGACGCTGCCATGTACTATGGTTATGAGGAAGAATACGACCTCGACCTTCTGGAAACAGGCCATCCTTACGAAGTGGAACGCACATTCGGCGAATATGATGAAGTGACCATAGAAGAGAACGGCGAACTCGGTGACAAAGGCCCGCTCAACACCCTTGAAGTCGTGGTACACGTCGCTGCCAACGAGCCTTTGAAATTAGGTGTGCGTACCGACGGCCACTGGGAATATACCTATAAGAGAACAGAGGCTCCCGAAGGCTGGAACAACTGCGGATGGTGTAAGTTCGACAACGTACGTCTGAGCTGTGTATCCATAGACAGCGGAGAGTCCATCGACGAGACCGTGGCTACAGGCAAAGTGAAGTCTCAGGAAGTCTACAGCATAGACGGCATCAAGTTGCCGGGCTTGCAGAAGGGCGTGAACATTCTGCGCCAGACCCTTGAAGACGGTACGGTCGTAACGAAGAAAGTCATCGTGAAATAACCCTATCGATGATTTCCCATGAATGACGTGAGGGGTCGGAACACCAGTTCCGGCCCCTTTTTTCGTCTGTTTGCGCCAACCCTCCCTACTTTGCGAGATAATGAAAACAACATGCGACATAAAAGAAAGTACGGAAACCCGTTTATGGCTAACTTCGCAAAAGAATTAAGACCTTCTTATTATTTACCCATTATGAACATGAATCAAAAAATATCCATGCGCGAAAAGGTAGGCTACTCGTTCGGCGACGTGGCTGCCAATCTGGTATTCCAGATGATGATGATATTCCAGTTGAAATTCTACACCGACATCTTCGGACTCGACGGTGCCGTAGCCGGTTCCGTATTGCTCATCGCCCGGGTGGCCGATGCTTTTATCGACCCGTTGGCCGGTATCCTATCCGACCGTACGCAGACCCGTTGGGGGAAATACAGGCCGTGGGTGCTCTGGACTGCCCTCCCCTTCTGCGTGTTCTACGTGCTGGCATTCTACAATCCCGGCATCGAGGACAAGACGATGGTGGCAGTTTACGCCACGGTATCCTACGTCTTGCTGATGACCATGTATTCGTTCAACAATACACCCTACTCTTCGCTCGGCGGAGTGATGACAGGCGACATCAAGGAACGCACCAGCATCACCTCCATACGTTTTGTCGGTTCCACCATCGCCCAGTTCGTGGTACAAGGGCTGACGTTGCCCCTCGTGTCCCGTTTCGGAAACGGTGACGACCGCATGGGGTGGCTCTACACCGTGAGCCTCTACGCCGCCGTGGCGTTCGTCTGTCTTGTGGTGGCCTTCTGGTCGTCGCGCGAACGTATAGCCCCTCCGCCCCAGCAAGAGATGAACATACGCCGCGACGTGAGCGACCTGTTGGGCAATGTACCCTGGCGCGCCATGTTCGTGCTGACCCTCTTCGTGTTCATCACGCTGGCCTTGTGGGGCAGTGCCATGAGCTTTTATTTCCAGAATTACGTCGACCCGTACGCCCTGAGCGCATTCCTGTGCCGCTTAGGTTTCGACACGGATGCCAGTCAGGCCTATTCCGTAGGCTTCTCCCTGTTCAACACCGTCGGAGCCGTCACTCAGTTTTTCGGCGTCATCCTGCTGAGCAACTTCTTGGCCAACCGCTACGGAAAGCGTTCCACGTTCATCGTCTGTCTTTCGTTGACGGCTTTCTTCACGGCTTTGTTCTACCTGCCGGGCGTCAGCGACATCCAGACCATCTTCCTGCTCGGTATCCTGAAAAGCCTGGCCTACGCTCCCACCGTGCCCTTGCTGTGGGCCATGATAGGCGACGTGGCCGACCATATAGAGTATGTCAACGAACGCCGGGCCACGGGTTTCTGTTTTTCCGGTGTCGTGTTCGCCCTGAAGGCCGGGCTGGGTCTTGGCGGCGCTTTTGCCGGACTGCTGCTCTCCGCTTTCGGATATGTGTCCGGCGCGTCCGCCGTCCAGTCCGACACGGCCGTGGAGGGCATCCGCCTCGTATCGAGCGTAGTGCCGGCCCTGTTGTTTGCCGTCGGCGTGGCCGCCCTGTTCTTCTACCCCATCACGAAAGAATATAACGAAAAGATGCAAGACGAGCTGAGCGTACGCAGGGTCCGTCGAAACGAAAAACAATAATCCTCATGAAAAAGATCTGTATCACCGGCTTCTTGGCCATGACCTTGGCGGTTCATGCCCAAGACGGCTTGAAAGACGTTCTCGGAGAGCACTTCCTCATCGGTACCAGTCTGAACCAGTGGCAGTCTGCCGGATGGGAGAAACGGGTCGTACCCATCGTGCGGAAACACTTCAATTCCGTCGTGGCCGAAAACTGCATGAAGCCCGAGGCCCTGCAACCGACGGAAAGCGTATTCACGTTCAAGGCCGCCGACGAACTGATGGAGTTTGCCCGACGGAACGGACAAAGCGTCGTGGGGCACTGCCTGGTGTGGCACTCGCAAACCCCGCCATGGTTCTTTACCGACAAGGAAGGCAAGCCCGCCACACGCGAACAACTCATCGCACGCATCCGCAGCCATATCCATACCGTAGTAGGACGTTACAAAGGACAGGTGCGCGGATGGGACGTCGTCAACGAAGCTTTTGAAGACGACGGCAGTTGGCGGCGTTCGCCCTTCTACCGCATCATCGGAGAAGACTTCATCGAGATAGCCTTCAAGGCTGCCCATGAAGCCGACCCGGATGCCGAACTCTACTACAACGACTACTCCATGTCTGCCCCGGGCCGGCGCGATGCCGTGTGCCGGTTGGTACGCCGGCTGAAAGCTGCCGGTTGCCGCATCGATGCCGTGGGCATGCAGTCGCATTGCGGGTTGGACTATCCCGACCTTAAGGCGTACGAGGCGAGCATCGATTCTTTTGCCGCCTGCGGAGTGAAAGTCATGATTACGGAATTGGACCTGAACATACTGCCCGCCCCCGAGAACTTCAGCGGGGCGGCCATCGACCAGAATTTCGCATACGGGGAGAAGCTCGACCCCTACGCCAAAGGCTTGCCCGACAGCATCGCGTCCCTGACGGAAAAGCGTTATTTGGAACTGTTCGACATCTACCGGAGGCACAGCCACCAAATCAGCCGCGTCAACCTGTGGGGCATCAGCGACGGGGATTCGTGGCTGAACAACTGGCCCATACAGGGACGCACCAGTTATCCGCTCCTTTTCGACCGGATGTATCAGGAGAAACCTATTATTCACCAAATAATCAATTTATTCAAATGAAAACAGCGAGATACTTATTCCCGTCCGACTACATGGCCGACCCTTCGGCACGCGTCTTCAACGGGCGGCTCTACATCTATCCGTCGCACGACTGGGAGTCGGGCGTTCCGGAAAACGACAACGGAGACCATTTCAACATGCGCGACTACCACTGCTTCAGTCTGGAAGACCCCGAGACCGGTTTGGCGCACGACGAAGGCGTCATCCTGAGCGTGGAGGACATCCCATGGGCCGGACGCCAGTTGTGGGACAACGACGTAGTGGAAAAAGACGGCCGCTACTATCTCATTTTCTGCCTGAAAGACCGTCACGACATCTTCCGTCTGGGCGTGGCCACGTCCGACCGTCCCGAAGGCCCTTTCCGTCCCGAAGCCGAACCCATCAAGGGTTCTTACAGCATCGACCCCTGCGTGTTCAAGGACGACGACGGACAGATTTACGTGTATTTCGGCGGACTGTGGGGAGGACAGTTGCAGAACTATGAAGGCAATACACCCCTGCCCCGTCCCTACCTTCCCGAAAACGGAGAAACGGCCCTGCAACCCCGCGTGGCCCGCATGACGGACGATGTCATGCAATTCGCCGAAGCCCCCCGGCAGATCGTGATTCTGGACGAAGAAGGTCGTCCCATGACCGCCGACAACCCGTACCGTTTCTTCGAAGCTTCATGGATGCACAAATACAAGGGGAAATACTACTTCTCTTATTCCACGGGCGACACGCATCTGTTGTGCTATGCCGTGGGGGATTCCCCCTACGGCCCGTTCCGTTGGCGCGGGGTGCTGTTGGAGCCTGTGGTGGGATGGACCACCCACCATTCCATCTGCGAGTACCGGGGACGCTGGTACCTGTTCCATCACGACTGTGTCCCTTCGGGAGGAAAGACTTGGCTGCGAAGCATGAAAGTCAAGGAGATTTCCTATGACGAGAAGGGGGACATACAAAGCGAGTGATTGCGCTGAGCAGAGAAGAGGAATACCTCGTAAAGGCCGCCCGACGGCCGACGCGAAAATCCACCGGTGTGCAAATGCCGGTGGATTTCTTTTATAGAAAATATTTACATCCTTAGGACCTGCATTATTCTCGTCTCCATCCTGTTTTTGGAATTTCCTCAGAATATATAATCCGTTATAGTTCAACGGATTGACCATTACAAAACATTCCCGTTTCATTCTCCGCAGAACGGTAAATCAATCTCAGTCGATTGAAAAATCGTTCGGCTGAGATTCGTTTTTCAATCTCAGCCGAACGATTTTCATATCTCCGGCAAGTGCTCCTCCCTCGTAAGCCGCGACAGGAATTTTCAAGACAAAGTTGCATCGCGGACAAAAACAAGGCGGGAAAGAGGCATCCCCTCTTTCCCGCTTCGCATGTCTCTTTCCGACAGGTCAATATCCGATTTGTCCCCTCCAACTCATGTACCACGAACGCATGTCGGTAAGTTGGGGCCGGATGAGCGAACGCATCTCCCCTTTCCGGTCTTCTCCCCGGCGGGCATAAACCTTTTCCGCCAGATAAGAGGGGGCGTTACGCCGCAGAGCCACACGCATCAGGTCGTAGAAACGCTGCCCCTCGAAAGCCAATTCCAAAGCCCCCTCGTCCATCAGCATGTCTTCCACCTTCTCTATCTGGTATTGGAGCGTGTCTGTCACTCCTTCGGGCGCCACGGGGAAGGCGTAGTGCTCGTTGAACTCCGTCCAGCCGGAACCGCGCGAGTGCAAGCCTATCGTGTTGATGTCGGCAGCCTTGGTATCCAGGCACCTCACGATGTAGCGGTTTTCGGGGAAACTGAAACTCTGCACGAACATACTGTCTGTCAGCGTAGGACAATAAGGCAGGATGCGGGCACGGACGATGGAGTCGTTCACGCCGTCGGCCAGAATCTCGTAGGCGAAACGGGGATAACCGGCACGGTTCAGGGCTTCCGCCATGCGCAGGTAGACCATGGCGCGACGGTAGGTACGCACGTTGGTCGATGAAAACTTATAAATTTCTTGAGCCTGACGGTAAGTATTGTCATAGTTCGTCGTGTACCCGAGAACAATGCTGTTCAACCGCAAGTCGCCACGCCCACCGTCCGGGAGATCGTCCGGCACATATACCACTTCATTGGCCGTGTTGTAATTGCAATAAACCTGAGCCTCGGACAGGTCGGTCAACGCATCGGACGGTTCCAGTTGGGCCTGATAGGCATTATCGTTCGTAGAACAAAATATGTTCCTCAGTTGGCTGTAGTTCAAATCCGCCGTACCGGTCGGGCAAGGAATCAGCGAAATCAGTTCGATATCCGTACCATAACTTTCAGAAAGGAAAAAGGTCGTATAACTGTTGTTCCATCCCCGGTTACGATAGTCTTTCTCGTCACGTGCCCAAGCCGCACAGCCCGTGCCCACAGTGTAGGCGGACTGCTCGCCGTTGCGCGTGGAAATATAACGGTAGTACCACTGTGCGGCCTCGCGGTAACGTCCGGCCCACAAGCAGAGGTCGCCCAACAGGATTTTCGTAGGAATATACGCCAAACGGCTGTCCACGGTCAGACCGTTGAACAAAGGTATGTTTTCGTCGGCCACGGGAGTGAGGTCAGCAATCAACCGCTCGCAAATGTCCTTCACTTCCAGTTTCGGATAATCGCGGTCCAAGTCGCCCGACAACAGGATCGGTTCGGTGACGAAAGGCACTTTGCCGTAGGCCAGCACCAATTGCAGGTAAGTCCACGCACGGTATGTCTTGGCCGCTGCGTATTCACGCATGAAAATCGTCTCGTTCCGGTTGTTCTTCAACGCCGTGTCGGCACGCGTGATATAATAGTTGCAGTTGTTGATGACGGCATAATAATCGCGCGGTTGGTTGTACACATTGGCACTGTCGTCCAATTCGAACAATGCTATGTCGCGCAGGTCGGCCGAAGTGTATTCGTTGACATCCACCAAGTCGCCGCGTACTTCGCCCAACAAGACCGAACGGTCGGCAATGGCTTGCAGCTTTTGCAGGATTCCCACCATGGAATATACCGTGTCCGTAGGATTGTTCAAATGATCACCGTCGGCAAAAATAATATGGTTGGACTCCGGTTCAAAGAAATCCTGGCATCCCGTAATGGACAGGGCCGACGCGGTCGCCACCATGCCCAGACCTATGATTCTGAATATATTCGTTTTCATTGTTCTGATACTTTTAGCATTAAAGGTTTATCTTGATTCCCACCATGAAATTGCGACTTTGAGGAAGGCTTCCGGCGTCGATACCCTGCCCCAAGACGGTGGACAGTGCCGCGCCTTCGGGGTCACTGCCCAGATAACGGGTGGCCGTAAACAGGTTGTTGGCCTGTATCCAGAATTGCAGTCCCTGCAAGAAGGTGGAAGAAATCGGCCAGTCGTAGCTCAGGGTGACGGTCTTCAGGCGCAGGTAGCTTCCGTCCTCAATCCAACGGTCGCTGAAACGGCTGTTGCCCATCGGATCCTGGAATGTGAGGCGGGGGATGTCGGTCTGCTGACCTTCCATCTGCCAACGGCGGGCAAGTGCCGTGGTCTGGTTCATGAAACGGCTTCCCGACTCGAGTTGCTGGCGCGTATAATTGTAGATGTCGTTGCCCAAAGAATAGTTGAAACGGACATCCAGACGCAGGCGGCGGTACTGCACGGAGGTGAAGATATTACCGTAAATGTCCGGATTGGGGTCGCCTATCACCGTGCGGTCGGCTTCCGTGATGAAATGGTCGCCATCGAGGTCGGCAAAACGCATATCCCCGGCCCCGAACGCCTTTTGGTCGATTCCGTTGGATTCACGTACGTACAGGCCCGCCGTCTTGGCTTCCTCGCTCGTGGAAAAGACGCCCTGCGTGCGGTAACCGTAGAACAGGTTGGCCGGTCGGCCTATCTCCGTACGGACGGTGGCCCCGAGTATTTCCGTGTCCATATATTGCTGCCCGTCGGGCAAGGCCGTGACTTCGTTCTTGTAGTGGCCCACGCTGGCACCGACCTGCCACTGCCATGACGGTGTGGCCAAAACCACTCCGGTGGCTTCCACGTCGAAGCCTCGGTTTTCCAGTTTGCCTCCGTTGCCCCACGTCTTGTCCAGTCCGCTCAGGTAGGACATCTCCTGCCACATCAGCAAATGGTCGGTGGCACTGCGGAAGTAGTTGAAACGTACATTCAGACGATTCTCCAGCAAGTTGGCATCCACCCCGACATTGAAACGCCGCGTCCTTTCCCATTGTATTTTCTCGTTGCCGATACCGGCAAGCGTAAGCCCGGAAGCAATGCCCATATAGTCCGAACTGGCAAAGTAGGAACGCGTGGCGTAGTAAGGCAGGTCGTCATTTCCGCTCACGTCCACTCCGGCCGAAAGGCGCAGGTAATTGAGGAAGCCGAGGCCTGCCATCCAAGGCTCGTTGGTCACGACCCACGACGCTTGCAAGCCGGGGAAGATACCCCACTTCACTCCGCACATCTTTATGCCTTGATCCGTGTCGCGTCCGAAGCGGGAAGAGCTTTCGGCCGCCACGGTGGCTTGCAGATAGTAGCGTCCCTTGAAATCATAGTCCGCTTGGGCGTAGTAGGTCAGCGAGTTCCATTGGTCGTTCGCCCCGCCGGTAGCCGCATCCAACAACGCTGAAGAGATAAACGGGGTCTTGTCGTTGCCCGTGTTGTAACCCACTTGGGTGTTCAACTGATAGCTGTCCCACTGCATGCGGAAACCGCCGCGCAGCGAAATGGAATGTGCGGCATACCGCTGGTTCCATTCCAGACGCGTGTCGCTCATGATGGAATTTTGCTTGGAAAACAGAGAACGCGCCTCATTCTGGCGGAAGGCTCCGAGGCTCGACACATAGTAGTCGGGGACACCGTTCAACGGGATATAATATTTCTCGTTCGTGTTGGTCAGCACGTAACTGAAGTGTTCGCTGAGCGAAAGATGTGCATTGAACTTGAGTCTGGGCTTGATGGAAAGGCTCAGCATGGAGTTCTCGAAATAGTTTTTGTTCTGCGCCTCGCCGTATTCCAGTATGGCCAGCGGATTACCCAACTTCCAGTTGTAATTGTCGTATCCGGCCAAGGCTTCGTCAAGGTATGTCTCGTCTGTCACGTCCAAATGGTTTTCGTAAATCTTCCCTCCGGAGAAGGTATAAGGACTAAGCATGGGAGCCTTGGCGTATGCCAGGAAGGACGGAGACGTGGGTGTCCCTTCCTCATAGCCTGAGGGAGCCGCATCGTCACGCAGGTTGCGGGTAATATTGGTAAACGCTGCGTCGAAACGTACGTCCAGCTTACTGCCCAACGTAATATCGGAATTGAACCTGATGTTCAGACGGTCCATATCATTTTGTTCCAATGTGGATTGTGCTCCCGTATATCCCAACGACAGGTTATACTGTGCCACTTCATCCCCGCCTTCCACGTTGATGCCGTAATTCTGCAAGAAAGCCGCGCGGTACACCTTTTCTTTCCAGTCCGTGTTTTTGTTGTATTTCTCCGCATAGTAGTTTGAAGGAGAGTCGTCCAAAAAGTTAAAGTCGCGAATGGTCGTATTGGTGGTCTTGAGCATTTCGCTGGCATAAGTCCGGTATTGGGACGCGTTCATCATGTCATAATAACGCGGCTCCAACGTAACACCGGCTGACAAAGAAGCCGTGATACGTGTGGCCATGCTTTTACTGCGCCGGGTATCAATAAGAATGACCCCGTTGGCACCTTTGGTCCCGTAAAGGGCTGTCCCGTTGCGCAACACCGTCACCCGGTCGACGTCCGCAGGGTTGATGTTGGTCAGGATGTTGTTGTAGAAGCCGTCGTGAAGCATCTCCCGGCCGTACTGCTGGTCCAAGGGGACTCCGTCTATCACGATAAGCGGCTGTGCGTTGGCATTGATGGAGTTCAGCCCGTTCATCATCATCACGCCGCCGATGCCGGGAGTTCCGTTCCGCATCACGGTGCGCACGCTCGCTCCCAATTCGCGTTGTATGTCCTCTTCTACCGACAAGGCAGGCGAGTAGTCGAAACCTTCGGCCACGCGCATGTTCAGGATGTCGGTCTCCTTGCTGTACAACGGCGATACGGTCCGAGGATATAAAAAGATGAGCGGCTGTTCTTCTGTGGAACGCAATCCCACTTCCACCAGATTGTCGTCCGGCGCGGAAACGTCGATGGAAGAGGCGAAAACGGGAAGTTCCAGTTTAAAAGTCCCGTCTTCTTCCGTCAACGTACTGTAACCGCTGATGCCATGCGTACTGACCATGGCTCCTCCTTTCGGTTTCTTGTCCGTCCCGCTCAACACCTTTCCCCGTATGGTACGCGTTTTCACATGCTTTTGCACACGGACGGTTTTCCCTTGTTGTGTACTATCTCCAACAGCGACAGAATCTTCCTGCGCCTTCGATGCCATGCAGCACAGCATCATGGCCGAAATGCAATATATCTTATATTTCATGTCCATCATGGTCTATATTATTCGTTAGAAACGTTATTGTCATCTTCATGCGGTTTGAATACGATACAGTCTAAACGCAGGATACGCGTATATTTGGAAGCAGTACCGCGATCGCTCTCCACCGTCAGGCGTACCTGAGGCTCGCTCAATCCATAGCTGCACGTAGGTATCTTGTAATCGCGGGCCACAAGAATGGTATCTACGACATTGGGAGTCGTCTCGTAGACGTATGTACCCCCTTCCGGATTCTCCATTTTAATATCATTGACCTGACGCCCATCCTGATCATTGTATTTCAACGAGAATTTTACTTTCAACGGAAGCGTATCCGTGGCCAACGTGTCGGAAGCAATCGCCGGTGCGAATACGGCATAAATGTCATAACCGATATTGGACAGCAAGTTGGGTATCGTGAACCGTATCAGTGGCGTCACCGCCGTGTTGCGTGGTTCCACCTGCACATAGGCATTCCCTGAAACCTGTCCATACAATGGGTTACCCGACGGAACGGTGTAAGTGCCGACCGGTTCCTTGCACTTGGCAATGCTGTCCTGATAGTAAGCGTTTTCCGCTTCAATCTTCACTTCCTGAAAGAATGTCGTACGCTTGTCTATCGCCCAGTTGTCCGATATGAACACTTTCCCATTACTGCATTCTACACTGCGCGCACCGGAGAACACTCCGCCCTCGTCGAAAGGACGCAGGCATTTGTAATACCTGTAATTAGCCTTATTGTAGTTGGTGGATATAACAGAGTCGTTCACCGAAGGCTGTACGTTCATATTAAACACCGTCCCTTGTACTATGGCTTTGTGCGTCATCACATTCTCCACGGAATCGCGCTTTGCGGTCCTATTGTCATAATTGAAATAAGTTTTGTACTCTTCGTAAAGTTTCCGCCATTGCCGATCCGTAGGCACTACCATCCAATAGGCACTGTCTTCACGGTTGATGTACCCCAACTCGTCGAACATGACATTCTTCAGGTTCATCACGGAATCCAGATATACGGTCTTTCCATCCACGATTTCGCCCGGAACACTGCGTGAGGCATCGAACTCATACACGTTATAACGGCTGAAAAAAGACGCGATGCTGTCCAACTCATCGTCCATCGTGAAATATTCGGATACATTGGCAAAATACGGGAGTCTGCTGCCCACCGTAAATAACACGCCGTTGCGGTAAAGCATGTTTGAACTCAGATACTTTACACCATTCACGCCACCGTCGGCCAAATAACTGTATTTGCCGTTCAACATCATCATCTGCACAGAATCACCGGATGCGATTGCGGCGTAATTATACATTGCCATGTGATTTTGCAAAACCTGCTTGATGACGGTATTGTCATTGTTCTTTATTCTATTGCTTTTTTGAGCGTTGTAAACTTCTGTCAGGCTGTCTACGTCAGCTTCCGTCAGACAGTCGTTGGTCGGGACGAAGAGGGTGAACATCCGGTCTCCGTCGAAATAATATTCGTATCCCACATTCTCCACCAAACGTACAAAGTTCGACAATTCGGCACGTCCTTTCAATGCCTGCCACAAGGATTCCTGACTGGCCATAGGATTGGTCTGGCCGTAATGCTCATCCCACTCGTCTTGGCACGACAAGGCCATAAGCGGGAGGAATGCCATCAGTATATATTTCATCGTTTTCATACTTTTCTTGTTTTTTGTGTCTTACAAATCGTCTTCTTGTTCTCCTTCGTCCGTCACGCCGTACACGCTCTTTGGTACTATTTCCAGGTAATCGAGCATAAATTCGGTGCTTCCGTTGTCCGAAACGTTGCGGAAACGCAAGAAATGGTCTTTATCGGGCTTTATATGTACCGTACAAAGCACGATACGGTAGGTCTCCACGCTGTTTGCAAAGATAATATGACGGCTTCCGTCCAACCTGTAACCACCGGCTGCCCCGCGATAGTATCCTTTGTTCTTCAACGCCTTGCGTTCCTCCAGTTTCTCTTCGGAAGACATGGCCGTCGTATAGTCGTTGCGGAAGGCTGTACCCAAAATCGTGGGGTCGTCCAAGTTCTTGGTCATGTCCAAGGGGATTCCTTGCGGCTTGTCGTCGAAATAAATCTGCCCGATGCCACGAGTCGGTTCGCTGGCAAAACCCAAACGTATCTGGTAATCTCCCTCGAACGGCACAGGAGGCAGCTTGAACGTAAAGTCGTAGTCTCCGAAAAGGTTCATTTCATCTCCCTCATAGCTCGAATACCAATTACGCGGACGACGGTAAATGAAATATCCGGCTGTTTTCACATTCTTCAGATATCCGTTGGGAAAATAGTAGTTGCGGCCGTATTTTGCCGTCTCGTCAAAAGCCGGGTCGTTATAATTCGGGTCACCGTTCTGACGAATGTCGTTGGTCATCAGTTCCGGGAAAATAGTAGAGAAGTCCATGCGGATGCGGCAGTTGTGTACGATGTCCCGGGTATCCGTACTGAAAGCGATAATATCGTTTATGTAGAAATACCTTCCGTTCAGCCCTTCCTGTTCGTATTCCGGCTCTATCGTACGGCTGACCATGGAACCGTGGATACTGTAATTGTCGTCATAACGCCGATTCAGGTAGATTTCCAAACGTTGGTCGCCCGACATGTTCGTATATTTCCATACCGTAAGCTTTTCCACTTTGACCATTGTACGAGGCAGCATCGTCTCATACCAGTCTTCAGGGTTCATCAGAGTCGTCTCTATTCCGATATCGTTCAGTGGAGTCAGATAGTTCCATCCTTTCACGTCGCGGTCGAGAATGTGATAAGCGATAAAACGGTTCAACGGATTTTTACGATGTTCCAGTCGTTCGAAGCTATGATATTCGGCATTTTTATCTTCCGGATACACCTCATCGTATATCTCGCAAGCCTTATTGTAGAGTCCTTTTATATCTCCGGGCACAATACCATATTTCCTTGACAATATCGAATCCGGCACGATGAACAACGTGAATCCGTAACGTTTTTCATCGGGGACAGTGGCAGTCTCTTGATTTACATGAGAAGTGTAGTAATAGCGTTCGTATAAATCCGGATTCCATGAATCGTCACGATAAGCGTTGAGGGAATCTAACAATCCCGTCGCTTTCAAAGCAGCGTAGAACGTGGAGATTTTATCGTTCTGCTCCAATATCTTCGGCAACATTCTATTGGAGTTCTCCAACACTTCGGTAACCGGCTGCATGATACCGTTCTCAACAGAGTCGTCCTGAAGTTCGAAGATGACATTTGCAGTCTTGTTCACCAGCACTACTGCATTGCCGTTTTCATCATTGCCATGTCCGATTTCCAAATAACGGCGGTTCATATTGGTGGTTGGTAATACTCCGTCATTCATTTCGGACGTAGAATACATGTTTTCTACGAGGTGCGTACGTACTATCGTATCGCACTCGGCATCGGTCAATTCTTCAATCGACTTCAGCCCTCTCCCTTTCAAGTAATCCTGCATGGCTGCGTTGGTCGGGGCAAAACAAGTGTATGAACCGTAAGAAGACAACATGTCCATCATTCCGGCACGGTTGACCAATGTGGCAAAATCGCTGAACTGTTTCGTCTGGAGCAAATAATCACTCATCATCTGTCCTTTAAAAGTATAATAATTCATCTCATCGGGTTCGTCGGAGCAACCCACAAAACCGAGCAGGACAAATAAGCTGACTATACCACTCCAATATTTAAATACTGACCTTTTCATAATCATCATTTTTTTTGTGTTTACACTGTCTTTATTCGTACGAACTGCTTTCTCCGCTTGCAAAGGCAGGGTTCTGCTCCAAATACAAATTGACTTTCAGCTCGTCTTCGTTATAAGGCCAATAAATGGCATCCATCTTTGAAAGTTTACTCTGTACGGCGGAACCATTTGTCGTATACTTGCGTTTGACTTGTTCTATCAAATAATCCGTATTGTTCTCACGGCGTGCGCGGCGTACCAAGTCGAACCATCTTTTACCTTCAAACATGAGTTCACGTTGGCGTTCGGCCATTACGAGGTTGTTCATCGTACTCTTTGTCGTGTATAACGTACGGTCCAAGACGACCGTCTTGTTCTTGTCGCAGTTGGAACGGAGATTTACCGCATTGACTAAATCGAAAGCCTCGCTCAGCTTCGGGTCATCAGCCCCGGCGTCTTCGGAAGCTAATTGCACCAATGCCTCCGCTTTCATCAACATGATATCCGTCAGACGGTAAATAATCCAGTTGGCCGAACAATACTTCTCCCGATAAGGCGAACCGTATGAAACGCTCAACTCGTCCGAAGTTGAAGCAGACAGGTTAATCGTGGCAGCGTTCGTGGCGTATTTGTTAATCTTAAAGTCCGTGGAGCTCGAACGTTGCAGGTTCTCGTAATAACGTGTGTCGTACATATTGTTATAAACTTGGTAAGAGGCATCCGGAACATCCGTTGCGATGAAATCGGCAGGACGGAAAAAGCCGGGATATGTCACTTCATTGCCATAACCATAACTTATCGCCTCATTCGAAAGCATATTGTCATTGTCCATATAAGTCAATTCAAAAATACTCTCGCTGCTATTTCCATCCACAAACAGTTGGGTATAGGCACTGCCATACATGGTATTGGTACTGTTGGCATCGCTGATCAACGGAAATCCTTCGACCAATTCGTCCACTACGCCCGTCACGAGACCTCCATACTGTTGGTACTTCTCCTCATACTCCAGTAGTTTGGCATTGATGACCGTATCGGCATACCATATACACTTCTCGTAATCCTGCTTCCACAAATACATCTCACAAAGCATGGCATGAATTGCATCTTGAGTGATTCGACCGGTCTGATACAAAGGATCCGTTTCCGGATAAACTTTCACAGCATCATTTTGTACAGTCTCAAGGTCTTTGATCAACGCATCCAATATATCATCGAATTTACTTGCCGGAAGAGCCAGTTGCTGGTTGTCATCCACGTATGCTTCCGTGGTATAAGGGACATCGCGAAAAGCACGAATCAGATAAAAATAGCATAAATCACGCAATGCCGAAGCTTCCGCTATCGTAGCCTTCAAAGCGCTCGGTGTATAGTCCGGTGACTTCTCTGCCACTGAAGGAGCATACTTTATAATCAGATTGCAACTGTTGATTACGTTATAGAACTTCTCCCATTTCGTATAGGAATTATTGGCCCTCAGGTTCTCCTGAAAGATATTGGACAAGTCTACATTCGTATTCACATTGTTACCCGCCACGATATTGTCCGACCGGACTTCGCCCCAGACCATAAGGCGATATACGAAATCGGCACTTTGCATGGTGGAGTAACAACCGCTTATCATATTGTCCACATCGCTTTTTTCATCCCAGAAATTCTCCAGTACAATATCGTTCAAGGGCTTTATGTTGAGAAAGTCCTCGCAAGAGGAGAATGAACATACAGCCAATGCCGCTGACATCAATATTTTATATGGTTTCATATTTCTTCGTTTTTGATTATTATTTAGAAATCAACCGTTACACCCAAAGTAAATGACTTTGCACGTGGAGTCTGTCCTTCGTCTTGGGCCACACCGTAGCTTCCATAATTGATTTCAGGATCCACACCCTTGTACTTGGTCAAACAGAACAAGTTATTCGCACTTGCATAGCAACGCAATCCTTTAAGTCGTAATGCCCTAGCCACTTTGCTACTGAACGAATAAGACAGTTGCAAATAATTGAGGCGCAGGAACGAACCGTCTTCCACAAACCTGTCGCTAATCAACGTGTTGTAGTTGGATACGGCTCCGTTGCTCAACGTTCCGTACATGGCACGCGGTATCGGGGTGACATCCCCTTCCTTACGCCAACGGTAGTTCACGGCCTGACTTTGGTTGTTGTTCGTAATCATCGACTCTGCATCCAACCGCGCAAGATTCAGGATTTTATTACCCACACGGTAATTGAACTGTGCATTCAATCTCCAACGGTCATAATTCAACGTAAAACCGAATCCTCCCGTAAGCTTAGGTAATGAGGAACCGAGGTAGACTATATCCAGCTCGTTAATGTTACCGTCATTGTTTATGTCCTCGTAAATGGCATCTCCGCCTTTGAAATCATAATCTTTCGATTCGTTTTCAGAATTCGAGAAGCAGTACTTCGTCCGTTTAGGCTCGCCTTTGCTGTTGCGGATGATTTCTCCATTGGCATTCAAAGCAACCGGAGCCGTTTTGCCACTGGCCAGGAATTGTTCCTGCTCGGCAACAGTTAAATCCGCAAAAGTCTCATAATTATATTGGTAAACTCCTTTATAACGAAAACCGTAGATAGCTCCGAACGGATTATTTAATTGTACGCGTTGTAACACGTTACGGTTTTCTTGCGTAAACTTGGTGTTCAGCATATTCAGTACTGTGGCATCCATTTCAAGGATTTCGTTCTTATTATTACCAAACGACACATTGAAGTCGGCAGAGAATTTACCGGTTTTGATAATTCTATTGGTCGTAATATTGAACTCCCAACCTAAGTTGCGCATCTTACCGACGTTTTTGTAAGCCAGTTTGGAGAATCCCGTACTTGAGGGTATGGCCACGTCCTTCATCAACATGTCGTCTGTGGTCGAATGGTACCACTCCAACGTCAGCTTCAAACGGTCGTCCAGGAAACCTAAATCCATACCGACGTCGTAGGTAGACTTTGTTTCCCAACGAAGATCCGTAAGACGCATGTTCAGTTGATTCATGGCATTCATATCTATATAAGCCGAACCGGTACCGAATTTGCTTTCATAAAGATAATCCTCCGTAGGTTGGTTGCCCACCCTACCCCAACTGGGACGGATGGAAAGCATGGACAACCACTTACGGCTCCATTCCATCCAAGATTCGTCTATGATATTCCAACGTGCGGAAACCGCAGGAAATACGCCCCAACGCTGGTTTGGCCCGAACTTCGTACTACCGTCGGCACGCAGAGAGAAATCCAACGAATAACGGCTCTTGTAGGAATAGTGCATGGAAAACGTGTAGTAAATGGAACGCCATTGCTTGTAACTGGTCGACATTTCCTTAATCAAACCGCCGGCATCGGGGCTTTCGATTCCGCCCGAAGGAAGTCCGCGTGATTCTGTGAGCTGTTGGTTGTTGCTACCGGATATGAGGTTGAAGCGGGCCATGGCCATCATGGAATGGTCTTTGTTCTTAAAAGCCGGCACAAGGGTCAGCGTCTGCTTGGTGTCGATGGCCACGTTCTTCGAACTTCCCGTATATCCCAAGTTGACATCCCCGTTCCAGCTTATGGTCTTCAGTTCCTGAGGATAAAACTTGTCGATATACTCATTGAACACATTCATGTTCACCCGTCCGTTCCATCTCAGTTGCCATTCGTCTTCGGTGGTTCCCAACAGGTTGTATTGGATTTCCAGCTCCGGGGTGATGTCATAAGTCTTGTCACCGAATTTGGCCAAGTGCGCACTGGCCACGGGATTTACCAAATCTTTCTGGTTCCCGTTGAACACGGTAGAAGCGGATTGGAGCATTTCATAATACCTCCCGGTGGACAGCCCCGTGCGGGGGTCCTCCTCATAAATGCCCATGTTAGGCATCTTCTTGTAAGCAATAGCCAACAAATCGTCGTAATTCTTTTGATTGTCCGTGTAAGTCATGGCAAAGTTCGTCGAGATCTTGATACGGTCGCTTACATAATAATCCAAAGCCAAGCGGGTGGACAAACGGTCCAACTTTTGCTGGATGACGGAACCGGTCTCATGGTCGTAACCGCCCGAGATGCGGAAAGTGGCCTTTTCGCCTCCTCCCGTTACGGAGACATAATGGTTCTGCCGCAGTCCCCATTGCGTCACCGCGTCGTGCCAGTCGGTATTGTTATTGTATTGCTCATATTCTGAGAAAGTGGGGTCGTAGTTCAACTCCGGGATATTGGAAGTCGTAGAACTTTGTTCCGGATTGAAATAACTCTCCTTCAGCAACATCGTGTATTCGTCGCCGGTCAGCATTTTATAGCCTTCCGGCTGATAAGTCCCCGTAAGACGCAAAGAATAGCTTACGGTGGGAGCCCCTCTTTTACCGCGTTTCGTCTTGATCTCGATGACTCCGTTCGCCCCTTGCGAACCGTAAATGGCCGTAGCGGCCGCATCCTTCAACACACTGATTTCTTCAATGTCTTCGGGATTGACGTTCAACAACTGGGCGAAGGTTTCGTCATTGGCACTATTGATGTCGAACGTGCTCATATCCACGTTCCACGTATTACCGTTCACCACAATAAGAGGATTCTGGTTGGTCAGCGTACTGATAGACGACGTTCCGCGCAACCGCATGGTGGTTCCGCTTCCCAGGTTTCCGGAATTGGCAATAATGTCAAGTCCGGCAATACGTCCCTGCAAAGCCTCATCGACAGTCGTAATACCCAATCCTTCAAATTCCTTTGTAGAAATAGTCTGTGTGGCAAAACTGACTTCTCGCTCAGGAATAGCCAACCCACCGGTATTCAAACGTTTTTTGGACACCACCGAAACTTCTTTCATCACGCGTTGAGCCGACTCCAACGTTATATTGTAAACCGAACGATTGATGAGAAGCGTCTGTGTCTTATACCCCATGAAACTGACTTTCAGTTTGTTTTTCGTACTCTTCACCTTCATGGCAAAATGGCCGTTGAAATCCGTGATCGTAGCGTTGATGGTACGCCCGGTGCCGTCCACTTCGCAGACCGACGCCCCTATCAATGTTTCTATCTCGTCCCGGACAGTACCGCTGACGGTCTTTATCTGGGCATGAACCGAACCGACCATAAGTCCAAGCCATAGGACGGTCATTAATATCCTGTTATTCATAATGTTCATTTTTCAATTCGACATTGCCTGTTATTCATATTCCTCCAGTTGTTCCTCGTCATATATCAATGCCCCGTCTATCAAATGCACCACGGCGTATGACGAAGTATATATGGTATTCTTTCCTGTATCGAAAGCATATTCACGACACATGTTGTTATAAAGGCCCTCGGTCGTCACGACGTTGCGCGTCTGCCCGATATTGTCGGTTATCGTCATACCGGTGTCGCCTTCCTTCCTCACGGTCAAGTTGTAAAAACGCCGGTTGGCCGGATTCAGCTTAGACGTTTCATATTTGGCTTCACTGTCGCTGCCGTCACCGATATATACCGAATTATCCTGTATATGGTAGCGCAAGAAGTTTACGATTCTGTTCTTTATCTTGTAACGTTCGTCCGGGTCGGTTGCATTGTCGAAATCTTCCCAATACGGAAGAACCCCTTTTTCGTGCAACTCTTCTATGGCTTTGTTGGTAGGTACATAAACCGTATAATTGTATGTCTCGAACAAACGTATGTTCTGGTCTACACATGAATATTTGTCATCTATTTGAGACGTCAGAAGGTTATAATCCGTGGAATCCGGGTCACCGCCGCTCAGCAACTCCAAAAAGCGGGAATATTCCTCATGCTCGCTCAGCGTCTGGTAGACCGACTTACGGCTCGTCATCAGAATCTCGTCATCAATCACGTATGCCTTGCCGTTGCCGTTCTCCGTCTGGTCGTAAATCGTAGAGACGTTGAGCGGTGCGTTTTGTTCGATTTGCAGGCCGCCGCTGATTTTGATATCAGCCCCGCTGCCTTCCACCTTGATGGTCCCTCCGCCTTTCGTCTTGTAATAAGTGTGCCCGTCTTCGATGTCGCCCACGACAATCACATTCTCCAAGATGTCGCTCAGTCGGTTCATCACCGGGTCGTTGTCCTTTCCGGAAGCACTGTTGGCATAAACGGTCTCCTTGTTGTCCGGATCGAGAATCGTACCCGTCGCCATATCGTACTGATACCTGTACGCCCCGACGTTTTGCTTTTCATCGTCCCAGAAGAATTCATAGAGCGTGGACGTGCCTTGTCCGTACGTGCAAGGGTCTATGTATTTCAGGAAAGCTTCATTCGTGGGGAGTATCAGGCTGTATCGCGTGTCCATCGAGTTCAAGTAGGCATCCAGACCCAACTGTTCGATGGCCCAATATACCACTCCCATCGTGGTGTTACGACGTACCAAGGCCGGAAAAGAAACGGAACGGTAAGCCGCCGGGGCAAAAACCTTATTGGTAAGGTAAACCACTCCATTGCATCCCATGAAGCAACTGTCCACGTCCTCTTCCTTTACTCCCATGCTTACTTTGGCATCATTGGTGATACTGGCAAACTTAGACGGCACATGTTCTACGAATGAGGTAATCATGTTCACGTTGATTAGTTTGTTCAACACGTTGATGTCCACGTTGACCAGAGAATCATATACGTCCTGAAGGGCCTTGCCTTCGCCGTTCCACCACTTTTCCAGAGCGGCATTTGTCGGTACCAACATGGCACCGCAGTCATAATTCAGTGTCTTATTTTGTGAGTTGGTGTACATGTACTGGTTCCATTCCGGGTCGAACTCCAAATAGCCGGGCACTTGGTTCTGTATATTGTCAGGATCCTGCAAGTTAGGCCCTCCTTTGGCCTGCTTCGCAAAATAACGCAATACGTAGACAGAATCCGTCGTATTATACAACCGGTTGTAGTCAAGCGTGGCAGCGGCATCGTAAATAGGCGCACTGTATAAGTCCAGAAGTTCGGCCCATCCGCTCATTATGGGATGCTTATGGATGATTTCCGCCATATTGTCGGCCGGTGTGACCACTTCCTCCACCTTTTGGATATAACCGTTCTTACAGGTAATGTCCGTAGGAGTCAGCACCTTTATGCCATTCACCCACGACTCGGTCGTAGACTGCGACTTGCCATTCGTCAACTTCATCAAGTCGCCGTCCGTGATGTTGTTGGTCTTCATGAACCTCGGCAGCAAATGTATCATCGGCGCACTGGTGTTGTCCCGCATGAGGAGCACGCCGTCTTTGCGTCCGCGCACCTTGTCCCAATATTTCGTCTTAGGCATATCCTCGGGCATGATACGGGCCACGGAGTCATACACGCTCAACGCCACTTCACGACGCATGCACATCCCCTCTTGCGGAGGATTGCCTGGGACGTTCGACAGCAGCTCTATCAGATACGCATTGTTCACCATGGAACTGTTGAGCAACATCTTTTTCTGAGCCAAGGACAACTGTTCGTAGTTCTTCACATTCCAGTTGTTCTCCTTGAAAAAAGATTCAAAGGCGGCATCGTCTGCTGCAAAAATCGTTTTGCTTCCCGTCTGGTTCAACACGCTTGCCATGTCCAAATCGTCGACGAGACGAAGCGTATATTCATAATTACCTTGTTCCTGCAACCAACCGTAAATGGAGTTGTTCAACCACGAAGGTTGACCAACCAGGTTTTCGTCCTGACATGATTGCAGCCCGGACGCCGTCAATAGTGCGGCCGCCACAAAGGTCTTTACTTTAAATCTATGACAAAGACTATATCTCATTTCTGTTTCTATTAGTTAATTTCTATTTTCAACCGTAAAGATAGCATGAAATCCTTTCCGGTACTTTATTTTATGTCGCACGTTGTTTGCGACATGAATCAAAACGGTCATTTCTCATCACATTGGAAATGAAAATAGTCGATATCGACATATCTTCCCGTATTCCGCGTGGCATAATTGAAAATAGCGAAGCGGCTTCCCATAAACAAGCGGGTAAAATCATACTTCATCTTAAAATCATGCCCCAGCTTGGTCCACTCCTTTCCGTCCAGGCTATAGCTCAAACGGGCAACGTCCTGATACAAATTGAAGTCGGCATCGATGCGGAGATATATGATGTCGCCTTCAAGCTCCGTTTTTCCGGTCACCCGCGTATCGACTCCTTCTATGGCCTTGTCTTTTTCAATCAATTTCACGGAAGCCTCCTGCACGGACAATACATTCTGTCCCCCTTCGCAGGTCACCGTTAATTGGACGGCATCTCCATTGAAGGCACTCAGGCCCGCACAGTCACCGTCTGCCATGTGGCTGACATCCATCTTTATGGTTCCGCTGCATTTCGGCCCCATCATACGCTGGGAAATCGTATTGACGGCTTCAAAAATATGGTTGGCTTTCCGGCTTGTGTGCAGGCGCAGCCATCCTTTATGCTCCATCAACGACCAAGCCTGATTTTCCGGATTGTGGTTCCACTGCCAGTTCATCGACAATTGAGGCGTATCGAAGTCGTCACTGGTCACGATGGCTGCTTCTTCGTCCAACGTACCGTCGCACGGAATCTCCATCGTCAGAGGCACCTTTCCTTCCTCATCGCCCAAAATCGGCCAACCGTCTTCCCAACGGCAGGGCATGAGTGTGAGTACGCGCCCTACGGCTCCACGGTCTTGAAATATGATGCCATACCAATTCCCATCTGCATCGTCCACGATTGTCCCCTGTCCGACATACGGAAAACCGGCAAAATTATCTTCCAAAATTATACGTTTCTCCCAAGGTCCTTCCAATTTATCGGCACGATAGCATACTTGCCTGCGCGGCTTGTCTTTCGGCCAAGAGACCATAAACAAATAATACTTCCCGTCTTTTTTTACCACCCGGCTGCCTTCCAACAATCCCGTTTCCGTAGAATCCCTTTCGAATAAAGTCAAATTCAATCCGCCTTCTTTTATTCCCGTTAAGTCCGGCCGAAGTTCTTGCACCAACCCCGTACCGTGGAACACGTACACCCGGTCGTCATCGTCAAAAAACAAGGAACAGTCATGAAAATGCGGCAAACGGGTTTTCAGCGTCCATCCTTTCTTCGGATCTTCCGTCTGATACAAATAACTGTCGCCTCCGGGACTGTCGTTCGGGGCGAAAAGAGCATAAAACATCCCGTCCTTGTATTTGAGCGACGTGGCCCACTGTCCGCGACCGTACACCGTCCCACCCTGCATGTCATATTTCGGGGAATCCGTCAAACGGTCGAAGAGGTAGCTCGCCGTCCGCCAGTTCACCAAGTCCTTGGAATGCATCACCGGCCCTCCGGGCATCAGGTGCATGGTGGTGGACATCAAATAAAAATCATCACCCACACGAATCACGTCCGGATCGGGAACGTCCGCCCATAAAACCGGATTTTTAAACGTAGAAGCCGCCGTCTCCTTTTTCAAGGCGCATGAGGTCATTCCTCCCGTCAGACTCAAAAGCAAAACTGCAATACATATTCTTGTTCTATTCATATTATATTGGATTTGTTCATGCCGCAAAAGTATGGATTAACCGGGAAACAGTCGTTTTTATATGTAACGCGGACTTTATGTTATGTCGCAAGAATGAAAAATGTGCTTATTTTCATTAAAGAGCACCCGAAAATGCTACGCCATCTTAAATGTGTTTTCCGAAATAACCGGATGAAACTACAAAATAGACATATTGCAACCGCACCGCCAATGTGGCAAACTGTCAATTCATACCTCGTGAGAATCCGTTATTTCGTCCCGTGGCCGGGATTTCCCGAAAATACGCGATTCTCGTGCGGTTTCCCCAATACCATTTGACAGTAAATCACATTCGTTTCCGACAAAAAGTCCGAAAAAAGACCATACAAACGAAGCCAAAAGAAAGGAAACCGGCAAGGGAGGCAGCCAATCGGTGACATTCTGCCATCCATTTTCTGTCGAAAGAATCACATCAAATAGAGAAAAAACATGCCTCGGACGCACATTCCCGCCTTGATTTCAAGTGAAACTCCCGCTAACGGGAGCATGTCGGCGACACAACATACGGACAAAAAAAATGTTTTTTCAGCCCAACGAAAAATCATTCGGCTGAGATTGACGCGCCCTTTTCCTTAACAGAGCATAAATCAAGCCATAGAACTGCAAATATATGTATATAAGACAAGATGAATGGCCCCTAAAACGGAGATAAAAATAAGAAGTCCCAAAACAAAAAGCGGCATTTTGCTTTCATTTTGAAAACCGCGAAGAGCCAAATGTTTCCAATCGGTCAAATCATAAAAGATTTAGATTATCCGGATAGAATAAGTCATATAAATTTGTAATCATGAAGAAAAAGCCTTAACTTTGCGTTTAGATAATGAACTTAAACGATAAAGAGCATGGAACCAACAAGCACTATCAGAATTCCGAATCCTTCTGCGACATTGGTTGCTATCTTAGAAAATGCACACCAACAAAAGAAAATACGTATGAAACATTTGCGTGAAAAATATCAAAATGCAGAAAAGTGATTTTATGGGAAATACAGAAAATATCTTCTCTGACAATAGGGGCAATCGATATCGATTGCCCCTATTGTCATGATGAACTAACAAACAATGTTACCATGTCTGTTTTATCCCCAAAACCCTACGGCTTGGAACCTTCCGCGACACACGCCACGATAGAAGTCCTTGCACCTTGGTCGTCATGCACCTCCGTCCCCTCCGTCACGCCGCTCCCGTTGAGGGCATCCACGCGGTAATAATAAGACGTGCCCGTCATCAGGCTGCGGATGTCCAAGGCCGTCTCGCCCCAAACCATGTAGTGGCTCCACAATTTATCCGGCGCTATGCCGAACCGCACGAGATAACCTTCCGCTCCCGGCGAAGCGTCCCACGACAGACGGGCACACCGCCGGTCGGACGCGGAGCGTTCCACTTTCACGCCTCCCACAGCGACAGGCTTATCCCCTTTCGCCGTTCCGAAAACACGGAAATCCGACAAGGCAAAGCATCCGCCGCCCGGCACCTCGCCCTTATTCGTGATGCGTACATAACGCACTTCCACCGGCTCCGGCAGTTCCGTGTAGTCGTGGGTCAAATCCTGTTCCGCCCCCGAACGGTCCACAATGACCTGCCATGTCTTTTCATCTTCGGAACATTCTATCACGTATTTCGTAGCCCTCTCCCGGTCGCGCCCGTCCATGCAGACGGCCTCATGCTCATAAAAATTGGGCTGCACGGCGTTGACGGTGCATACCGTTCCCAAATCGACAGAAAGCCACTGTCCTTCGCTCCCGTCCTTAGCACTCCAGAACGTGCGCATATCCTCATCCAAGGCAAACTTTCCCAAACGGTTGTCACGAAGAGAAGAGATTTTGGCTTTCTTGCCGTACGACAGCAAGTTCCAACCTTTCGAGGCATTTTCGTTCCCCCCAGGCACCTGTCCGGGCACATACAAGGGATAGTCGCCCAGAGCCGTATGGGTATGCAACAGGCCATCCTCCTCCACCGTGACGGGGAAAACGGCAAGACGGCGTTCAAACCAATGCTTGTTGGCTATGTTCACACAGTCTATGGTCCATATACGTCCCGTTTTATCCGTGAAAAGGCCGCCGTGCCCCACTCCCGTCACAAAGCCACGGGACTTGAACGTGGCCGGACTGTTCTTGCCGACCGTGAAAGGCCCCATCGGGGAATCGCTTACGTAATATCCGTCGCAATAACTGCGCAACTGCGTACCCGGAACGGCATAAGTCAGATAATACTTCCCTTCGTGCTTGAACATCGCAGCCCCTTCCGTCCAAGGATTGCCGCTTTCGTTATTGTCGCCGCCCACTTCGTAACCATGCTCCTCCGTGTTTGTCTTGATACAAACCACATCTTCCGTCAAAGGCTTGAAGTTGTCATCGGGGTCCAATTCGCAACAACTGATTCCGCCGCTCTCGCCGCTGCCCCAATAAGCGTAGACACGCTGGTCATCGTCCACGAATATCCATGGGTCGTTCCACGGATGGGGGTTGTCGCAAACCTTATACCACCGTCCGCTCTTGGGGTTCTTGCTTCGGTAAATGGCACCGCTCTCCGAAGAGGTGTAGTACATCCATTCCCCTATCTGCCAGACTGCCGGGGCATACTTTTCAATGTCAAGGGGTTTGTCGGGTGCTACGAAATGCCAGTTCGCAAAGTCTTCCGACCACCAGTATCCTCCCGATTTGGACGCGAACAGGTAATAGTCGCCTTGGTACAAAACGACCATCGGGTCGGCCGCTTCCCGGTAGGTACCTGTTTCCAGATTGAAGCGGTACTCCAAATTCAAGGGATTGCAAAACGTGTCTTGTGCTCCCGCTTGCCCCATTGCAGCCATCCATAAGGTCATGGCCGCGAACAAATTTTTCCTATTTACTCTCATGTGTTGGGTTTCCTTTCATCATTTCACGATAATATCCTTGCCCACCCGGAAGAAGTCGAAGTCCGCGCATCCGCCCGTCTGCTCCGTACTATAATAGAACAGCCCGAAACGTTGTCCCACAAAATCCGGCCAGTCGAACGCCATCTGCAAGGCATCGCCTAACGGCTCCCACTGCTTTCCGTCCGTGCTATAATAAAAACGCGCCTTGTCCGTCTTGTCACGGAAATCGCAGTCCACCCGGAGCCATACTTTCTTTCCTTTCATCGCGGCTTGCCCCATGACCTGCCCATCGGCATCATCCTTACGGGTGGCCCGGCGCATCACGATGCTGCGGACACCGTTCTCCTGCACCACACCGATAAAGCCATATTGGTTCTGATAGGACGTGATGCCCGCACAGTCTCCGTCCTTCAGTCCCGAGACGTCCAAACAAGTCGTGGCCGACGATGTCGGGCCGAAAGTACGTTGCGTGAGCGTATTGCGGGCCTCGCGGATATTGCAAGCCAACAGACCGGATTTCAGGCGCAACCATCCGCGGCGGTCGGTCAACGACCATAAGTTGTTATTGGGATTGTGGTTCCACTGCCATTCACGCTTCAAGACAGAACCGTTGAAACCATATTCATTCCGGGCCACCTCGTCGGGCGTAATACCTGCCAACTGCTTGAGCGTCAAGCCGGCTGTCACCTCGCCGCTCCGGTACTTGTCCGTAATAAGGTAACGTTCGGTCCCGTTGTCGAACTCATCGCTTACCACGATGCTCGTCACGGGCATCCCGTCCAAGGGTTTAGGAAGAATGCGGTATACGCTCTTTCCTTCGTTTCCCAACAAAGGCCATCCGTCCTCACTCCAACGCATGGGAATCAGGACGGGCATTCTCCCCACCGCCCCGTAGTCTTGGAACAGAAAGGCATACCATTTCCCGTCCGGCGTATCCACGACACCGCCTTGCGCCACACCCGTAAAAGGTATGCGGTCCGTGCCATCCGCGTTCCGGATATTACCGGCAAAAATCAGCCGTCCTTCAAACGTTCCCGGTTCGAGGCTCTTGGAACGCCACACGATTTCCTGACGTTGCCAGCCGTTACCCTGAATCATGAAGATATAATAGTATTCCCCGATTTTATAACCATGGTAACCCTCCGCACGCAATCCCTTGGCCGGATTCTCCAGATTGCCGTAGTCTATAATCTGTTTCAAGGGGCCGAGCTTCGCGCCGCCTTTCCCGTCGCTGATGATTTCACGGAGATAGCCTTCATGCTTCTCCAAACTGAAATTCGGATGTACCACATACTTTTTGCACTCCGTCCCCGTATCGTCGAACAACAGGCCGGGGTCGTAGCACATGTCTACGACATTGCGCTGCCACGGTCCGTGTTCGATGTCCGTCGTCGTAAAAATATACGATTTCATCGTCGTGTTGCACGACACGATAAGGTAGAACCTCCCTTCATACTTGTCATACCGGATATTCGCCGCCCACGAGCCACGGGCATAGTCGCTTCTCCCGTTTTTCAAGGCAAATCCGTCGGCTTCTTCCAACTGGTCGTAGGCATAACCCAAAACCTGCTAGTTCACCAAGTCGCGGCTTTTCATCAACGTGCAGCCCGGCGACATGTGCATCGTGGTGGAAACCATGTAGTACGTATCTCCCACACGGATGATATCCGGATCCGGTACGTCCGCATAAATCACGGGATTCTCAAAAGTCCCGTTCCCCAAATCCGAGGATGCCTGAGCCATGGCTGCAAGTGCCATGACCGACAGCCAAAACATTGCCAAAATCTTCTTCATATACATATTATAAATAAGGTATCATCTTCCACCAATCGAAATTGAACAATTCTTCATCCCCTCCACGGTAGAGAATCATCAGGTCGTGGACACCCTTCACGCCTTCCACCGGAGCGGAAACCGTATGCCACCCGGCATTCTTATCCACGTCCAACACGGCTATGGTCTTGCCGTCCACTATCATTTCGATGGTCCCACCGGCCTTGCCACGGACACGGGCCGTGACTTTTGCGGCACCCGTCCCGAAATCCACAGCCCGCAGGCGTTGCCATGAGCCGTTGTATATCCGGGTCAGCCAATGGTCGCTCCCGGCCTGACGGTCTGTCTTCAACCCGTAGCTGTCGGCCATGGTTTCAGCTTCCACACGGGCAAAGGGATTCAGGTTACGCACCGGGACGTATATGTTTCCTTTCGTGAAGTCGATATGGGGAATGGAACCGTCAGCCCCCCGCGTGAATTCCTCCACACAGGTGGAGCGGCGGAAGCCTCCGCCGTTCGGTAAGCGTCCGTCGTGGTAGAACATGAAATGACGACCCTTGAACTCTATCGAACCGCCGTGAATCGTGAAGCTGCCGATGGCCTCGTCCATAATCCGCCCCCGGTAGGTCCACGGTCCGGCGATGTTCTCCGCCGTGGAATAAGCCCAATGTTCGGGAACTCCGCCCGCCGCATATTCCATATAATAAATGCCATTCTTCTTGTACACCCAAGGAGCCTCCTCAAATCCGCCTTTCGGGACTTTCTTGTTCAATGCGTAATCGTGTTTCATCACTTTCGGTCCGAAAGCCGTCGTGTCCTCTATGTTCACCTGAATAATGTCGCTGGCTAACGACACCATGTCGCGCCCCAATTTGGCATACCACAGCCCGTTGTTCCCCCAAAAGAGATAAGCTTGGCCGTCATCGTCGACAAACACGGACGGGTCGATATACCCCCATCCTCCGGGTACCAACGGTTTCCCGATGGCATCGCGGTAAGGCCCTTCCGGACGGTCGGCCACCGCCACGCCTACTCCATGCAAATGTACCGTGGTATCTTCGGCCGCCACGTACCAGTACCATTTGCCGTTCCTCTCCACGGCCTGCGAAGCCCAGGCGTTATCACCCTGTTTGGCCCATTTGAACGTTTCGGTCGACAAGGGAACTCCACGGAAAGTCCAGTTCACCATGTCGGTCGTGGAAAACAACAGCCAGTCCTTCATCTTGAAATACTGCGCGTCATCTTCGTCGTGGTCGGTGAAAAGGTACACCGTGTCGCCATGGACAAAAGGCGCGGGATCCGGGGTGAAACACGTTTGTATGATAGGGTTCTGGGCATGGGCCGCCATTGCGGCAGTCCATACGATAGCAGTCAAGAACTTCTTTCTTTTCATTTTCTTCATTGTATGATATTAGCGTGTTGTTTTTACTCTAAGCACCGTAACCGAAAGCGGTTCGAAGGTGTAACTGAACTTTCGGGCAAACTTGGAATATGCCTTCTCCACCGGCACAATCTTTTCCGGTTCGTCGAGCGTGTTTTCATCGGTCGCCTTGTCGGCTTTCAAGGTGATGACCTTTCCCGACGCATTCACTTTCGCAGTCCCGTCGAGCACCAGGCGTGTCTTGTAAGGCACTGTATCGGCGTTGACCACTTTTATCACCGTCTCTCCGGCTTGCTCGTCGTACCCGGCGGCAAAGAACTGTTTGGCGAACGAAGGAGCATGGGCCACACACATCTCTTTCCCATCGACATAAAGCGTGGCGGCATCTTTCCGGATCTCTATTTTCAGATCGTACCAACGTCCGGTTTCGATCGTCACCGGCACCGTCGGACTGATGATGTTCCCGGTCGAGAATCCATCCACGGTTTGGGCCGCCGTGCCGCTGTTCCCCCATCCTCCGATATTGAAGACATATCCTTTACGCGACGCCTCGTTCAGTCCGAAAAAGACGAAAAAGCCTTCCGCACCTCCCGTCTTACGCGCCTGAAGCTCTATGGTATATTCTTCATATCCTTCACCGGGCAACGCGGACATCGTACAGTTTTCGGAACTGCTTTGAGCCAACACTCCTGCATCAGCCTTCCACGTGCCACGCCGCCCCTGCAATTCCTGGATACTCACCTCACGCGTACTTCCCCCTGCTGTAAGCCTGATATTCCGGAACTCGGCCTGAGTGTTCCATGTCTCCACGCCGACCGTTCCTTCCTGAAAAGACTTCTTCTCAGGCTCTGTCTGCGTCAGGTTGACCTGCACATTGTAATCCGGACGGTTCTCGGCCATCATCTTTTGTACATAGTAGCTGGCACGTCCCATCGTACGGTAGGAATCGAGCCAAATCAGGTTGCACGCCCAGTTGGGTTGGTTGACATTCACCAAAAGAGGGGCGTAACTTGCCATCTGCACCATATCGCCGTTGCGTTCCATGCCCAACATAAACGCGGCTTCGCTCAAGGCCGCCAACATGTTCCCGCTGCCCACTTCGGCATTGCAGGCATATTCGCCCACGTAGACGGTGAAATCCTTACGTTGCCTTTTGTCGAACAAATCATTAGCCCCGAAGAAGAAATCTGGATTCACATACCAATGCGGATCCACCATATCGGTCTTCACCACATCTTTCATCTCATCGTCATTCCCGCCCATCGTGTTGATGAACACAATCTGTGGATATTCTTTTTTCAACTTACCGTACATATAGTTGAAATGCCGCACATAAACCGGACCGAAGTTCTCATTCCCTATCTCTACATATTTCAAGGGGAAAGGCTCTGCATGCCCGGCTTCGGCACGCCGTCTGGCCCATTCGTTTTCCGACGGGTCGCCTATGGCGTAGTCTATGGCGTCGCGGATGTCCTGCAAATAGCGTTCTAGTTCCGCCGGGTCGTCCGTATAATCCCCGTTACGAAAAGAACATCCCAAGGCCGCATTGGCCACAAACATGCCCTCCATCCCCAAATCCTCACAAAACTGCAAGAACTCATGATAGCCGAAACCGTATGTACTGCGGTATCCCCAAAGCGACCATTCGCCGCGACGCGTCATGGGGTCGCCCAAGGTCTCTTTCCAACGCACGCGGTTATCCAACGTGGCACCCTCGACAATGCAACCGCCCGGCCAGCGCATGAACTGCGGTTGCAGTCCGGCCAGCATCTCGGCCACATCCTTGCGCAGTCCGTTCTTCCGTCCTTTGAAAGTATTTTGGGGAAACAACGATACATAGTCCACCCACACCACAGACTGGCCGGATGCGCCGAAAACGATACGCAATTCACAATGACGGGCATCCGAAGCGGCTTGCAAGGTGGCGGTCAATTCCGTCCAATGGTCAAGCGAAGCCGGATGCAACGTTTCGCTTCCTACCGTCTTCCCCTTCTCCACGTCATAGATTTCCACTGTCAATGTCCCTTTATAACCGGGCGCGTTCAGGTAGAAACGTAAATCATACTTTTCGCCTTCTTTCACGGCCATACCCCAATAACCGCTGTTGGCCAACGTCACCTTACCCGCGCCGTCAATCTCCAGTTTCATGGCGTTCGGCGTGTTCTTATGCAAAGGATATTCCGGTTCCGACACCTCGTGTGCCACGCGGCAGCCTTCGGCCTCCACACGCCATCCTAACATCTTCTTGGCTTCCATGTCCCACTTGTCGCTCCAATCGGCTTTCTCGTGCGTGGCGTACGAAGGCAGATTGGGAGCGTATATCTTCCCGTCGCGATACACCATACCCCGGGGAAGCACGTGCTCCTCAAAGCCCCGGTTCTGCACCATTTCGGCATAAAGTCCGCCATCTCCGGCATGGTTGATTTCTTCAAAGAAGATGCCGTACATATCTTCGTTTACCTCATGTCCGCGTTGTTTCAAGTCCACACGAAGAGACTGGGCATCGACACCTGCCATCGCAGATGCCAATGCCACTGTAAATATAAAAATGCCTTTCCTATTCATTCGGTCGCACTAAGTTATCTTATTACCTTTTTCTTATTACCTATTATATATATGCCTTTACGGTTTCCGATGTCGTCGATGTCCCACTTGCGTCCCGACAAGTCGTATGCCGCATCCGGTTCTGCCTTGTCCTTCATTGTCTCTCGTATCGACACCTCGTCCAAAGGCAGGCGATAAAGCCGGAAGCTATTGAAGCAAGTCCAGTCCAAATCGACTTTACTCGTTTTTCTCAACCCCAGTCTCAACCGTCCGCCAGTCACTTCCGTAACCAGATAATTAACGTATGTGTCTTCGCTGTGGTTGAACGCGGCTTCGGCTTGCGTACGGTTGTCGCAGAAATTATTATAACTGCCGAAACCTTCCCCGTCGTCATACAACGACTGCAAGGGCACTTCTGCCGAATTGCCGTACAGCACGGCTTTCAGTTCTTCCGTGCCCCGGGCATTCTTCTCATAAGCTACGTCCGCAGCTCCGTTACGGTAAAATCCTTGTACGCAAACGAGATAATATCCGTCTTCAAGCCCGGTCAGCATCTGGTACATATCGAAATCGCAATTAAAGAACTCTCCTACGTTACTCTCCAAAGAAGGCGCATTACCCAACCAACCGTCGGTAGACATCGACACGAAATCGGCGTTCTTTATCTTGTCCGTACAGTTTCCTTCTTCCGTCATCTGTGCCTTGAAATATCGGGTCAACATCTCATCCAAAGACTCGTATTGGGCATTCAAAGACTTCGTTGTCGCAGTAGGATCGGCAAGCAAATCTTTCGACTGTCCGATAGATTCCGTCAACCGTTCACTTTCTTTCGCTCCCCCGACATGGCTTTGTTCCGCGTAAGTTATCAGCGTTTCGAGTTCGTCACAAGCCTGCTGCCGCAACCTTACCGGTTCATAAAGGGAGATGGGTTCGTCGCTATAATCGTAAACGGGAATCTCCATGGGACTCACTCCCGTCACGTCGGCTTTGATTCTCATGATAGTAAGCGAACGCGGCTGTATGTCGTACACAAACTCCGACGCAAAGCTTCCGAAGGTCGTCTCCTCTGGATAAATCCGCTTCGGATTAGCCAAAGAATTCTCATCGGTCAACGATTCCGCCGCCAAAGTCACCACCTTGCCTTCCGGCTTGATATGGGCCGCATTGAGATTGAACGTGGTGGTCATCAGAGAATCGGTTGCATTGACCACCTTGACCACGACTTCGCCGTTTTCCCGGTCGTAACCGCCAAAAGCCTGCACACGTCCGGGAAGAATATCCAAGAAGTCATAATCGAAAACCTTTTCGCCGTCTATATAACATTCCATCGTCCCGGCTTCGTGCAACACCAACTTGATTTTATACCATTTTCCGGTTTCGATGGTGCAGGGAGACTGGCCGCTGACCAATGTGCCGCCCCCGCCGTTGGTCACCTTTTCCAAACCGACCAACGTGTTGGCCCAACCGCCGATGTTCAGGCGGTAGTAATCCGTCGTCTCTAACGTATCGGCACCGAACACAATCAGAAAACCTTCCGCGCCTCCTGTTTTACGGGCTTCCAGTTCCACGGTGCAATTCCCCACGGACATTGCATTCATCAAACTGATACAAGGCATCTCGGAAGAGGTTTGCACGTATGCGCCACCGTCGTCCACGCTCCATGTTCCGGTAGATTCCGTCCACTCGTTCACGCGGGTGGTAAAGTCGCTCTCGTAAAAGACTTCTTCCCCATCGTGGCTACATACGGTCACGTTACGGAATTCGGCTTGTGTGTTCCACGTACCCACACCGATGCGTCCCCGTGTCCGCATCTGTTGCAAATTACTTTGGATACGCGTATTGACATTGTAATCCGGACAATTCTCCGCATACAGTTTCTGTACATGATAGCTGGCACGCCCCATCACCTCGTCGTTGTCGAACCAAATCAGATTGCAAGCCCAGTTCGGAGCATTCACATGGGTCAGCAAAGGCGCATAACTGGTCATCGTGACCAAATCGCTGTTACGTTCCATACCTCCGGCAAAGACGGCTTCACTCAGTGCCGCGTCCATATTGCCGCTGCCCACATTGTTATTGGCCGCATATTCCCCGGCATATACGGTATAATCGCCACGTTCCACGACGTCAAAAAGAGTGGCGTCGGCATAAAACTCATCGGGCGTCACATACCAATGCACGTCGAACATGTCCGTCTTCTCGAACAAAGAACGGTCGTTCCAGTGCATCGTATTGATAAAGGTAATGTCAGGATACTCTGCCTTCAACGTATTATAGAAATAGGCGTAACGCTGCACGTAACGGTCGGAACCGTTCTCATTTCCCAGTTCCACATATTTCAGGGGAAACGGTTCCGGATGTCCGGCCTCCGCACGTTTGGCTGCCCACTCGTTTGAAGACGGGTCACCGATGGCATATTCAATGGCATCCCGTATTTCTTGCAAATAAGGCTGCAACCCTTCCGTGTCGTCCGCTTCCACGAAGTCACCGTTCCGGTTGCTGCACGACATGCCGACATTGGCCACGAACATGCCATCCATGTCCATATCCTCGCACAACTGCAGGAACTCATGGTAACCGAATCCGTAACTGTTGCGGTATCCCCACAACGACCATTCTCCGGGGCGCGTCATCGGGTCGCCTATGGTTTCTTTCCATTTCACCCTGTTCCCAAGCGTTGCCCCTTCTACGATACATCCGCCAGGCCACCTTAGGAACGCAGGATTCAATCCTTCGAGCATTTCGGCCACATCCTTCCTGAAACCGTTCTCCCGGCCTTTATAAGTATCCGCCGGGAAGAGCGACACATAATCGACATCTATACTGCCGTTGCCCGAGAACTGCAACCGGAACAAACCGTTATCCATCTTGGAAGTAGAAACCAGTTCGGCCGTATATTCCGTCCACTTCCCGTCGCTTACGACCTTAAATTCCTTTTCCGTCAAAGCCATGCCGCCGGCATTGCAAATCATGGCTTTCACACCTCCCGTATAGTCTTCCGTCCTCAAATAAAACCTCAGTTTATAGGTAGCACCCTTCTTTACGGCCAATCCCCAATATCCGGAATTGTCCACATTGACCACAGACGCATCCGAAGCTCCGCTGATGGCCAGGCGCAAGGCGTTGGGCGTATTCTCGTGCAACACCACTTCCGGCACAGCCACGTCCTTCGACAAGCTGCAACCGGTAGCGATAATGTCCCACCCCTGAAACTTCTTTTCTTCGATATTCCATTCCACATTGAAATCCACATAGTCCAATCCCCAATAATTCAACGCATGCGGTGCCCAGACCTTCCCGTCCTTATAAGTCATACCGCCGGGACATACATGCTCCTCGAAACTTCTGTTCTGCAACAACTCCCCGTAAAGTCCTCCGTCTCCGGCGTGGTTGATTTCTTCAAAGAACATGCCATACATGCTTTCCGGAATATCCGCTCCTTTGCTCGCCGCATCGATATACACCCGGTGGCGGCTCTCCGGCCAGGCCGTAACGGCCATGGCCGCCAAGGCAAAAGTCATTAACGTCCTCATATCTTTCTTTTTCATTCTTTTGTTACTTTATCATTACCGTACTACTGGAACGGTTGGCGTTGACAATATATATGCCACGGTCCAACATAGCCGTAGCCCGTCCGTAGGAATCGGCCACTACCGTAGAATCCATCACGCCGCTCGTCCGATAAATCCGAACGTTGGCATAAGGCACGGTCTTGATTTCCACTCCGCCGTTCCCTACTTTCACATCCAGCATCCCGTCTTCGGATGCTCCGATTTGGCTCACCGACGTACCGACCTCTATGCTGACCGGTTCCGCCCCACAGGCCGGTGTTGTCACCGTACCGCTGTATTGCGCCTTGAATGTATGCCGGCCTTCCGGCAACTTCCGGGTATGGTAAGCCACGCTGTTCGTCCCCGGCTCCACCTTCACCGTACCGACAAACTCATCGTCCATATAGAACTTCACATAGCTATGGTCGTCCACGCTTCCGTCTACGGTAGCCGTCACCAGATAACTGCCGACACCGTCCGAAGCGGTTTGCAGCGTCAACGTGTTGCTACCGCTCCGTTCCGCTACCAGACGAAGCAACTTGGCACCATGGCGGTTTACGGTTTGCGTACACTCGCTGTCTGCAAACGTACCGATACGCGCTCCGTCATTCCACACATCGTAGGCCGTCACTTTCTGTCCTTTTTCATAGCCTAAGCTGACCAAGTCCACCGTATGGTCCGCTTCCTGAACCGCATTGTCTTCTGTCAGCCTCGGGTCACGGTCGAACACGTAGAACTTGATACTTGTCGTGGCACCGGACTGCCCCACGCCACTGTCGTCGAGGGCTGCTATGGCAGTGAAACGTGCGACACCTTCGGGCAATTCAAAAATCATCAAGGCATTGGCATCAGTAGAGAAACCACGGTCGTACGTCTTTCCCATCACCGACATTTTCCCCGTACCGAGTACGTTCGTATTCTCACGTACCACATTATAGAAAGAGTTCGTGTACTTCTCTTTCATCATGTCGCCCGTAAGCGCCCTTTTCGACCCGTCTTCCATAATAAGCGTGGGATTGAGCCAATCACCGTGGTCGTATGAGAATCCGTCTCCGGCATCGTCCACCACAAGTGCCAACGTACGGGTTCCTTTCGGCAAAGCGACATCCACATCCACTTTGTGCCCTTGTGTAGTATAAGCACAAGTCTCCGACGCGAACAAAGCCTGGTCGTCGAAAATCCATCCGTTGCCGGCATCGGTATAAAACAAGGCCAAATAACGGTCGCCCGTTGCCGGGTCGAGGGAAGTCCATTGGATACGCCCTTTCTCGTTCAATATCTGCCGGGCCTCCACTCCGTATGCATGCATGTTCAAATAATCCTCATTAGTCAGCAGACGCAAGGTTTTGTTGTCCATCATCGTTACGTCTCCTCCGAAGAACAAAGGAGAATGACAAATACCCCACAACGTCATCATGGTATATTGCTCGTCTTCCGTAAGGTTCGTCCTGCGTCCGCCATCCGCATTACAGTACCCTTCATCTCCCACCGTCATGGAAATCTGTCCCAAAGGCAACATATCGCAATCGGCATAACAGCCCGGCTGATGATGCTCCGCCCAATGAGCAGCTTCGGCAAACACATCTTTCACATTCGACCATTTATCCCACAAATCATCCATCATACGCCACATGTTGGCTTTTTGATGTAAGTCGTCAACCTTGTCGTATGCCGTTTTCCCCGGACTAAGACTCAGCACAATCGGCCGGCCGCACTGGTCGATGGCCTTGCGCAACATATTGATTTCGTCCGTGGCGTATGGCCGCGAAATGTCGTCCACCTTAATGAAGTCCACGCCCCATTCGGCATATAAATCCACAATGGAATTATAATACAACTGGCCGTATTTGTTGTTGCGGATGGTCAGGTTGTCCTGCAACCACGTGCATTCAGGGGTCGTACTGGTGTATACCTTGTCCCAACTCACGTCTTCCGCCCCCTTCAATTTGTAGGCCGAAGGATTGTCCAATATATATTTAGGCAAGCCACGCATGATATGTATGCCGAACTTCATTCCCATGCGATGGATAGAATCAGCCATCCATTTGAAGCCCTTCGGGAAACGCGTCGGAGAAGGTATATAGCGACCGTACTCATCTAATCGGCAGTCCGGATTGGTCTGGTTGTACCATCCTCCGCCATTCGAAGGATGGTCGGCATACCAACGGATATCCACTACGACATAATCATACCCGTATTTCAACAACTTGCGTTTCTGAGCACGGGCATTAGCCATAGTTATCTTTTCATTGACCGTACTGTAATAACAGTCCCACGAGTTCCATCCCATAGGAGGTGTCAACGCCCATTTTCTGAATTCGGCTTCCGTACCGTCTTGTGCCATAAGGTTGAGCCCGCCTGCAACAAGCATAACTGCTAAAAATAGTTTTTTCATCTTCTCTGTTTGTTTTTACTGGTAATTAGAATTTCTACAAATATAAAGGATTCCCAGACTTTTCGCTTTATTATATGTAACTATTCATTTACTTCATGTCACTTCAGGTACTTTTTCCCGTCTTTGATATAAATACCCTTCACGGGACGGTGGATACGGCGACCGCTCAAATCATACATGCCGGACTTATAACCCGCTTTCCTGTCAGTCGCAATACTCTCCACTCCGGTAGCATTCGGAGCGAACTGCCAATAATCGAACTGCATCAGTTCCTCCCTGTTCGACGTATCCGTTGCACGGAAACGGAAATAGACATCATGTACCCCGGTCACGGTCTCATCCAAATCCGCAGTCAGTTCCGTCCAATCCGTAGCCTCCGATACATCTATAGTGGCAACCGCATTGGACCAGCTGTCGATGCAAACCTCAATCCGGCCTGCATTGGCTCTTTTCCGGGCACACACCATGACACTCTTTGCCCCTTCCTCACCGAAATCCAGCGATTTGACCTTTACGTAATCCCCATGGTCTAAAGAATCAAGATAGACTCCCCGCTCTTCATTCTGGTCCGTACGTACTCCTATCGACATGGCTATGGTTTCAGCCTCCCGGCGTTCGTATGGAGACAGATGGGAAACCGCTGTCGTGACGCCTTTCTTCGTCATGGGAATTTCGGGAATCGTCCCATCGGTATTGTACTCAAACTGTTCCACGCATACCGAACGCCGGAATCCGCTTCCTCCTTTCAACTGTCCGCTATGGTAGAAAATATAGCTATTGCCTTTGAAATCCACGACACCGGGGTGCGTCGTGAAGCTTCCCTCGGGCGTATCCATGATTTTGCCTTTATACTTCCACGGGCCGGTGGGTGAATCGCTCATAGAATAAGACAAATGCTCCGGAACGCCCCCGGCGGCATACACCAAGTAATACTTCCCTTCGCGTTTATACACCCACGGGCCTTCCTCGTAACAGTCCACGCCGATTACCCTTGTTTGCTCCACACCGTTGTCGTCCACGTATGTCTCCTTATATCCTCCGAACGCTTCTTCAGTCAGAGGCACTTCTACGATTCCCCCATTGTAATCCAACATATTCCGGGTCAGTTCCACATACCAAAGGCCGTTGTTCCCCCAATACAGGTATGCCTGTCCGTCATCGTCGATAAACACAGTCGGGTCGATATCATAAATATCCTTATTGATAATAGGCCGCTTTAACGGGTCATTCCAAGGGCCGTAGGGGCTTTTTCCGACCAATACCCCGATACCACGCAACTGTATAGGAGCATACATATACCATTTGTCATTACGTTCAATAACTTGCGAAGCCCACGCTCCATTGTCACCAGCCCAGTTAAAGTCTTCCAATGAGGCCACTTTTCCACGGTCGGTCCAGTTTACCATATCGGTTGTCGTATATAACTGCCAGAAAGTTTTCTGATACCCCTCCCCGTCTTCGTTGTCTATACCTGTATACAGATACAATGTATCACCGTGCACTACAGGTGCAGGGTCAGACGTATACCGTGTCTGAATAATAGGATTCTGGGCTTTGCCTTCCATGGCTGCCAGCATACATATAGCTGCTGCCATCGTTAAAATATTGGATTTCATTACGCTATTCTATTTTATCATCACTTTTTTATTATTCCTTATATATATACCAGCCGGCAGTTGAACGTTCTCCGGCATCCGTATTCCCTGCAGATTATACACTACATCGTCTGTCTCCGCATCCGTTTCCACGTCTCGGATAGCCGTTCCGATGTTGGGGAGTTCTTCTTCCGTATAAAAACCGATTTCGCTTATTACAGAAGTCCCCGTCGTGTTGGTCAGCCCCATGCAGAAGATGAACAGTTCGGAAAAACAAAGCGGCAGACGGGACTGGTCGGGAAGCAAAGAAGACAAATCCCATACAATCACTTGGTCGCCGTCGGCAGCCGTAAAGGTCTTTGTGGCAGCCATCTCACCGGTAAACATACCAGCCGTGTACCACATCTTGGAATCTTCGGGAAGTTCGCTGACATGGGAAGCCTTGACGCACATCAACGGCCGTCCCTGCTCCACATAGTAGACATCCGACTTATCAGGCGACAATTGCAGGCAGACATTGTTCACTCCATTGGCCTGTACCCTAACGGTATTGGCTTCGCGGTCGTAACAGAGGTCAGACTGAGCCACGCGGTTGGCATCGCCGGTCACCCACTCTTCTGCCGTAAACGTATAGGGCACAGATGCATCGCTTGTAGCATCATCGGGCAAATCATTCGTAAGATACACTTTTTCTATTTCTATTCTACGTGCGACGAGTGACCATATCCCTACTCCATAGAGATTGTCTACCTCTGTCAGGTCGATATAAAGCTTGCTGCTCTCGCCGTTGCCCCGGCAAATTACGGGTATGGAAGAATAATTGTTTTGAGTATAGGCACGTAACGAAACTGTTTCCGGCACCTTTCCCCCTATTTCAGCCACGAGATAACGATAACCGCTCAGATTCATGCCTGTCTCCATCCACCAGCCTCCGAACCCCCGGTTGTCCGGACAGAAAATACGACCGTCGAGGGTTCCTCCGCCCTTAATAGCAGGATTGAACTCCGCCATGTCGAACACGACATCTTCCATCTCGTTGTCCAAACCGGTCTCATAACCCACTTCTATCCGCTGGTTTTCGTCTATAGTCACAGTCTGTTCCGTCCCATTGTACATAATACGGCAATTTGCCTGTGCCGACAAGCTATCGGCACAACCGATATTCCCGTCCACCAATACCACATCGAACACCCTATTCTCCATCATACCGCTGAACGAGCCGCTACGGGCACCCACGGTCAGCCGACGCCCGGCATCGTCCCAGTCGAAACGGATCGTGGAATACGCTCCCTGTTCATAATTATAGTTGTCTCCTTCGTCTTCATACAACGTAAAGCTGCCGTCCGCACCGGGATAAATACGGATTTGCAAGGTGTCCCACGAGGCCATGTCGGCATGTTGCACCGGACGCGCCCAAGGCAGGATGCTGCCGGACTTGACGAAGAGAGGCATCACGTCCAGTGCAGCTTCACTTTCCACCGTTTGCCCACCTTCTACTGCCGTACCGTTCCAAAAATCAATCCAATGTGTTCCTTCGGGCAAATAAACCTCACGACTGCGTGCTTCGTATGACATTACCGGAGCTACCAACAGAGAATTTCCAAACAGATACTGGTCTTTCACATCCAATGCACGCGTATCTTCCGGATATTCGACACCCAAAGCTTTCATAAAAGACTGCCCCATACGATGTACTCCCCAAGCCGTACTATATATATAAGGTAAAAGGGCATAACGGAGGTTGATGTAACGCTCCACGTTGTCGAAGTATTCCGTCCCACGCTTGCCCCACACATAAATGGCCTTGTCCGTCCCGGCACCGTGGGAACGCATCATCGGGCAGAACGTGGCGAACTGGAACCAACGGGCATAGAGTTCATTGTATTCCTCATTACCCGGCCCACCCAAGTCGCCATTAAAGAAAGCACCGATGTCGGAATTCCAGTTAGGGTTACCGGACGCGGTGAGGTTCAGGGCCGCCGGTATCTGATTCTGGAAAGTGGTCCAACTGGCGGTGATGTCCGCGCTCCATGTGTTCGCACCGTATCGTTGCTGTCCGGCGTAGGCCGAACGCGTGAGGATGACGCAACGCTTGTCGGCCAACGCCGGTTCGGCACGATGGTGGTCGTACACGCCACCCACATGTACCAGCGGATAGGCATTGCGCACGCTACGCCATGTGCAGCCCATTCCGGTCACGAAGTCGAACGTCTCTTCCATGTCATCGCCCCCCTGATAATGGTCTGGTTCGGAAGAGTCCAGCCAATAGCCGTCTATACCTTTTGAGATAAGGCCGTCGTACATAAACTTCCAATATGCGTCGCGCGCACTGGCACTGTAAGTATCATACACGGCCACGCCTTCATTGCTGGGATACGTGTCCGTCATGATGTCGTCACCCTGCCGGATGAGTTGGCCCTGTTCCTTGAAATGCCGGTAAGGCTTCGTGTCGGGACCGAAATTCGCCCAAGTCGAAATCAACAAGTGGGCATCCATGCGGTGCACCGAATCTATCATCTCCTGGTAATTGCTGAATTCAGGATTGCTGAACTCCATGGCGTTCCACAGGTTGTTCCCGCCCCAGTACTGCCAATCCTGCACCACACAATCGAGGGGCACTTTCAGACGACGGTAGTGTGCGGCCACGCCCATCGTCTCGTCCGCACTCGCATACCGCTCTTTGCTTTGGAAGTAACCGTAAGCCCACAAGGGAATCATGGGGACTTGTCCGGTCAGCATGCGCATCTGACGGATGGCCTCGTTTCCGTCCGTTTCAGAACCTTTCATGAAATAATAATCCACACCGTAACCTACTGCCGATTCGAAAGACATGCCATCGGTACCATCGCTGTAAGTTGTCGGCGAGGCATTATCCCAAAACAAGGAATAACCCTTAGTGGAATGGATGTAGGGAATCCATACCGAAGTGTTTCCCTCTATCATATAGCTGTAGGTTTGATTACGGTGGCTCAAATTGCCATTTTGCAACTGCCCCAGTCCGTAAAACCGCTCCATACTGTTAGGCAGAAAGGTCTGCTTCACACGATAAGAGTCGAACGTACCGTCCTTACGTTCTGTCAGCTCCGTTGCCCCCAATTTCTCACGTAAAATGATGCCACCATTCTTATCCACAAAAACCACACCGCCAGTGGCTTTATAATATCTCACGCCCACCGTTTCACTCTCCAGCGTAATAAAACTGGAACCGGTCTGCGAAATCTCCACTTCCACGTCCTGCTTGGGCAAGGTCACCACAAGGTTGTGTTTCCCTACTTGCTTTCCCACCATGTAACGGCGGATATTCACAATATCCGGAGTCATGAAAGAAATTTCAGTCACGATTCCTTTCGACTTTACAGTGTCGATAAGTTCCGCCGGTCCATACGCCCCTTCCTGAACTGTCGACGCGCTTCCTGGCACAACACACAACAAACATCCAAAGATAAATGAGTTTCTCATACGATACAACTTAAAATTTCTATGTGCAAATTTAACCATTACCGCGCAGGTTTTACTCCTTTTATGTAACAGGAACTTTTCTTCAGGTCAAATCTCGCATATTAGTCCATTCAAAGAAATGCAATTTTGCAACGCTATGTAAAATCTGTGAGACATTAAAAACAATAGTTTTATTTCGCCTTGTCTAATTTTGTGAATGGAAAAGCATAGTATTCATTTAAATTAAATATTTTGTAATATGAAAAAGTTTATCTTATTAATCAGCGCATGGCTGAGCCTCCATGCCAGCGCACAAATCGAAACTACGAGGTATGGGGTTACCTATACCGCGAACAATCCGGATGCAGGAGAATATACCACTCTCCCACTCCCTGCTGAATTTCAAATGATGGGTTGGGGATGTTTTGTGTTTTATCAGGATACAGAAGGATTTACCTTGACTGATAAAAATAAAATGGTATATACCACATATACTTCCGAACCATATAATGATGTCGTGAGAGTAGGTGTGAGTTACAAAGCCACATACAAAGAAAACAACGAAACCAAGACTGTAGAAAGAGAGAACTACGAAGAGTGGATGAACACACAATCCTACGACCTTACCACATGGGGAAATCCTGACGCAGACAATGTGGATGCAGGAGGAATAGAATGGATTCTAAAGAAAGACCCTGATGCCACCATTAAAATCACAAGAATCCAACTGGACAACTTCGACAAGCTTGACAAGCCAGTGAAAGAAGGTGGAGTAAGCATACCTGTCGATTACAAATTCACATCGGCCACAGTAAACAACAACAAAATCACCGAAATCACAGCCACAGGACACAATGCTACCTTATATAACGGTTCTTTCACGGTAAAAAATGAAGGTGCACAACCCTGCAACATCGCAAGGTTCGACATTCCGGAACAATATCGTGGCGGATACGTTCGTATTGACTTCAGTAAAGAACCGGAACAGAACTGGGGGCTGAACCTTGCTTTTGAAAAAGCACCGGGAGAAGGTGTAGAGGGAGGATGGAAAGACATCAACAGCTATGATAAAAGAATAGGAACAAGCCGTTACTACAAGATTCCGGAAGAAGCCATTACAATGAACCCACAAATATGGAAAAATGCTAATGATAACGAATCTTGGACTATTGACATCGACGGGTTTTACTTGACCACCGGATTCGACTATTCGCAAGTCTATACCGACGAATATTTCCCGCTCGAAAGCGAGAAAATGAATCTTAAATTTTTCACCGCAGGAGAGGATAAAGAAGACGGAACAATAATAAGTCGTGAAAATAGCTTTAATGATGCCACTAAGACCATCACGTTCGGTTGGTATGGCGGACAAATAGGTTGGGAAATACCGGCTTCCGCAGATCTTAAACAATACCAATACTTGATTTGTGTAGCCAACCCTCAGGCTAACGCCCTCGTTATTCCAAGATTCCACATAGACAATGACGATAAAGAATGCGGTTTATATGATGGGGATACTGAGATAAAATGGCAAAACGGAACAGAACGCATCATCGTTAACCTCCAAAACGTAACTTTAAAAAGCGGTTCAACCTCATTATCAATGGAAGATGTTAACAGTATAAACAGTTTCCGATTCTGGCAAAGTTGGGAGACGAGCAACCTTAACCTTCCTCTTGCCAACGTCTTCCTCACCAACGTAGAACCCAACTGGGCAAAGCCGGAAGCCCGCACGACGAAAGCCGGAAACTACGGCACAGTATGCCTGCCCTATCCGGCTGTATGCACCAACGGATATGTGTACACCATCGCCGGAAAGGATGCTGAGGGCAGTACCCTGTACCTCGAACCGTACAACGGTGTCATGCGCCCGGGCATGCCCTACATCTATAAGAGCATCGGCGAGGGCGTAAATTTCTACCAAATTGAAAGCGAAGATGCCAAAGCCGACGAAGCATTCACATACAATGGTCTCGTGGGATGCTTCAACACAACAACCCAAGGCGAGACCTATTATGCATTAGGCAGCAACAACCAATGGGTTCTAATGGACAAAGAGGTACATTTTGTAAACCGCGCCTACCTTGACCTGAATAATGTGCCTACCCTCGAAGAAGAAGAGCCGTCTGTAGCCAACGTGGCCATGCGTGTCATCCCCGGCACCACCGACATTGAGGCCGTACAACAGGATGAAACGACAGACGACCAGGCCATCTACACCCTCTCCGGCATCCGCGTAGACGACGGTGCGAAGTTAGGACGGGGCATTTATATCCGCGGAGGAAAGAAATTCATAGTAAAATAACCATAAAAGAAATAACAGAAATGAAAGCGACAAAGAAGTATGTAACGCCACAGACCACTGTGCTCAACTGCGAATACGAAGATTTAATAGCCTGTTCTATGAGCATCGGCGATGAAAACGTCAGCGATATTCCAGATTTCGAACCGCAGAGCAACAAAAACGCATGGGATTTATGGGACTAAAGCAAAAGAGTTAGTTATATTAGTAAGCTGAAAGTAGAGGGAGCATGGGAGCACAACTAAGTACCCCATGCCTCCCTCTTCATCGAAAAAAGAAATGAAGATGAAGAAAACGCTTTTGACCCAAACCATATCGGTGCTATTGTCCTGCATGCCGACGCTTCAGGCACAAGCCGACTATCCCCTGTTCTGGCAACGCTACACGGCGGACCCATGGGGCATAGAGCATGGCGGAAAGCTCTACCTGTTCTGTTCGCACGACACATACGACCCGGCGAGAGGATACGGCTACTTCATGAACGACATCACCTGTATCTCGACCGACGACCTGAAAAACTGGACCGACCACGGCGAAGTGTTCAGGGCCACAGACTCGAAATGGGGAGCCCGGAACACTTGGGCGCCTTGCGTGGTGGAACGTGACGGGAAATTCTACCTTTACTACGGCGATGCCAACGCCGGAGGCATTGGAGTGGCCGTCAGCGACAGCCCCACGGGGCCGTTCGTGGATAATCTCGAACGCCCTCTTGTCGGGTTGGACACGCCGGGCGTCATATTGCGCGACGAAAACGGACAACTCGTAAAAAGTGCACCGGACGTGGAAGGCGCCTTGTCGGGCAGCGAGAACTGGGGGATGTGGTGCTTCGACCCGACGGCTTTCGTGGACGACGACGGACAGGCATACCTGTGTTTCGGAGGGGCACACCCCGACAATTCGCGCATCATCAAGCTGAAAGACAACATGACGGAAACAGACGGGACTGCCGTCAAGCCCCACACTCCCGGATTCTTCGAAGCCTCGGCCATCCACAAATACAACGGGAAATATTACTATTCCTACTCCGGACACTATTACAACATGCCGTGCAACATTGAATACGTGATGAGCGACAAGCCCATGGAAGGTTACGAAGGTAAACCGGGCATTGTCATGCGCAACCCGCCGGTCAATGACGGTTACAACCATCACCAGTGCATTTTCAGCTACCGGGGCGAATGGTATCTGGCCTATCACAACCGGCAAGTGGCCTACGAACGGAACGAGACCGACACCCGGGCACGCGAGTACATGCGTAGCGTCTGTCTGGACCGCCTTTATTATAATGAGGATGGCACGATTCGTCCGGTGGAAGCCACACGCGACGGCCTGCCCCAATTGAAATATGTGAACCCCTACGTGGAAAACGAGGCGGAGACCATGGCCAAAGGATGGAACATAGAAGTGAGCGACGTGGCGGAAAGGGGAGGTAACCGTGCCGTGGCCCCCTTGGAAGACAACGCATACGTCAAAGTGCGCGGGGTGGATTTCAGCCGGGGATGCTCTTCTTTCACAGCCCGGGTGGCCTGTTCCAATGCGGGCGGAGGTACGATAGAAATCCGTCTGGAAAATCCCGACGGTCTGTTGGCCGGTACGCTGAAAGTCCCGTCCACGGGCAGCACCGCCCAATGGCAAACCTGCGAAACAAGCGTTTCGATGTATCCCGGACTGTATGACATTTATTTCGTTTTCAGGGGAAACCGGAAAGCGTCCATGCTCATGGACCGTTGGACATTCAAATAATACACAAAAATAAACTTCAATACAGGACATTTTATGAAGAAAGTATTTTTTCTCGCAGCCGCCCTCGGTGCAAGCCTGCTCGCGGCGGCACAGACGGCACAGTTCAGCTATTTCTCCTACGGCGGGGACGACACCCGTTTCGACAAGGAAATAGACCGCAGCCGCCAATACTTCAACCCCATCCTGGCCGGATTCTACCCCGACCCCTCCATCTGCCGCAAGGGGAACACCTATTATCTGGTCAACTCTTCTTTCTCGTTTTTCCCCGGCGTGCCTATCTTCACGAGCAAGGACCTCGTGAACTGGACGCAACTGGGGCACGTGCTCGACCGCAAGTCGCAGCTCCCCCTCGACCGCCAAAACGTATCGGGAGGCATCTTCGCGCCAGCCATCACTTACAATGAAAAGAACAAGACCTTCTACATGATTACGACCAACGTGGGAGCCGGAAATTTCTTCGTAAAGACGAAAGACCCGGCCAAAGGCTGGAGCGAACCCATCTACCTGCCCAAGGTGGGAGGCATCGACCCTTCTTTCTTTTTCGACAAGGACGGACGCGGATACATCGTGAATAACGACGAACCGGTGGGCGGACACTCCTACGAGGGCGAACGCAGCATCATGCTCCACTACTTCGACGTGGAAGGCGACAGCGTGGTGGGCGACCAAATCGAAATCGTACGTTCGGGCAGCCATGTGCAGAAGAACCCTATCTGGATAGAGGGTCCCCACTTGTACCGCATCGGCAAATATTATTACCTGATGTGCGCCGAAGGAGGGACGGGCGCATGGCATTCCGAAGTCATCTTCCGCTCGAAGAAACCGGAAGGCCCTTGGGAAGAGTTCACCGAAGGCAATCCCATCCTGACGCAACGCACGGGATTGGATCCGCAACGGCCGGACATCGTGACCAGTGCCGGGCACGCCGACCTCGTGTCCACGCCGGAGGGCGACTGGTATGCCGTATTCTTGGCCTGCCGCCCGTACGAAGATGACTTCTACAATACGGGGCGGGACACTTACCTCTTGCCGGTAAGTTGGGAGAACGGATGGCCCACCATCCTGGAAAAAGACAAAGCCATCCCCACGGTCAACGAAAAGGAAGGGTTGCAGCCCAAGGAAAACCGCCTGACGGGAAACTTTGAATATTGCGACCGCTTCGCCTCGGACACGTTAGACATCCGTTGGATGTTCCTGCGCAATCCTTCGGACTTTTACACCCTCGACGGAAAGGGGCTGACCCTCCATGCCAAACCGGTGAACATCTCGCAGAAGGAATCTCCCTCGGCCATATTCGCCCGGCAACAGCACCACACGTTCACAGCCGAGACGGAGGTGGCGTTCACGCCCCGTTCGGCCAAAGAACTGGCCGGTTTCACCCTGTTGCAAAACGAGGAATACAATTTCGTGTTCGGAAAGACGTTGGTGGGCGGCAAGCCAGCCCTCACGCTGACCCGGTCGGAAAAGGAGACGGTACGCATAAGCACGGTGTTCCTGAACGAAAAGGAGGCCGCCGCTCCCGTCAAACTGAAAATCTGTGGCAAAGGCCGTTATTATGATTTTTACTATTCCACCGGCGGAGATTGGGTGTTGATGGCCCGAGGCGTGGATGCCATCAACCTGAGCACGAACCGTTCCGGCGGCTTTATCGGTGCCTGCATCGGCTTGTACGCCACATCGGACAATCCTTTGAAATAAAAAGAGAGTCCCGACAAAACCCATAGCACAAAGCCCGGCGCAACAGCCGGGCTTTGTTTGTACTTCATTGCCATTCTGTCAAATCGTCAATCTCATCCCCGCAAGGCTTGCTTATTTCCAGCCGTCATAAGACGTGTCCGCAAATACGCGATTCTCGCACGTCCCGGAAAAAGCATGATGACAGCCATTCCAAGGTTATGCCTTCCAAAAGTCTGCCGGACGGCGGCATCCTGCGCTTGCAGGCATAAAATATGCAGGCTTCAAGGCATTCGGCCTTACAAAAAGACATCGCGCTTTTGTATTGCCCAACTGTCCAAATAGCGTAAAAAGGAGCAATGGCAGCAGCCCGTTTTTCCGTTTTCAGCCATGCTTTTCGTCGCCGTGCAGAGAGCGACGGGACGGGATGCGGAGAAAAAAAATGTTTTTTCAGCCGAACGGAAAATTTTTCTCCTGAGAAAAAAGTGCTCCTTGGGTTAACGAAAACGAAAAACAGCCGTGGAAACTAAAAAAATGTATCTGAAAAAGCTCCCCATTGCTCTTGTTTTGAACTTCAAACAAGGAATCAACCCCTGCAAGGACGGCCACCTTACTTTCATCCTGTCTGAAAAAGGATTGAAATGAAAGCAAAATGACAAAAAGAATGATAGGATTCAGGGAAAGCATTGTGGTCGTTCTCTTGGTAAGAGAGCAACCACGGTACAAAGTTATACAAAATATTACACAATATACTAATTTACAGTTGTTTTTTTCAGAAACTTTTATTTCTCTTGTTTTGCAAAACAGCATTTGTATACCGTTTGCGAAACAAAAGCAAGCGGTTTCAGACTTATTTCATTCTGATTTATAACTATTTACTTTTCCATGATTGGATTCGGTTGCTCTCTTACCAAGAGATATACCGCAAAAAGCGCGAAAGCGCAAAGGGAAAACGGAACGACAAACACGCGGCAGAAAAACGATGTGGACAGACAATCCGGGAAACCGATTATTTTTCAACCTTCAGCTTAACAGCTTGTCTAACAAGAAAATGCAAAGACAAGCTGGAGTAATAAAAGTACCCTTTTGAGAAAGATGGACGAAACACCCCAATGGTATGTCCTGCGTGATTTGAGCCGTCCCAACGCCAAACTTTCCGCTTTTGAAAAACTGACGGGACGGGGTGTAAGATGTTTCACGCCGATGGTAAAGAAACCCATCGAAAGGAGGGGCAAACACGGTTGGAAAGATGTGCCTTACATGCGCGACCTGCTTTTTGCACATAGCACACGCGATGTGCTCGACCCTTTCATGAGACCCGGGCTCAAACTGCAATACCGCTATATATACGGTGGATTTATGGAACCCATGACCGTGCGCGAGGCCGACATGGAACGTTTTATCTTAGCCGTGACTTCTTCCGTCTCTTCCAAATACTACCGTCCCGAAGAAATCACCCCGGCCATGCGCAACCGAAGAATACGCATCATCGGTGGCCCGCTCCACGGCTATGAGGGCAGCCTCGTCACCGTACGCGGCACCACCGTGAAACGCCTGTTGGTGGAACTGCCGATGTTGCTGGCCGCCGCCGTGGAGGTGGAACCGGAATTCATACAACTCCTGTAGGCGAAAAAATCCGCAATAAAATTTTTACGCCACACTTCATTTTTGTATCTTTGTCTTCACGAAGATAGGATGCGGTTCGGCATAGGCAAACCGGAAAACTTTGTTTTCGTTTGTCTCTGCGCTCACCTTTCGCTATCTTTGCTATTGTACATCATGACATGGAGGAACGGAGTATGACACAAGTCACCAAACTTTATCCCATCGGGATACAGACGTTCGAGAAAATAAGGAACGGGAACTATTTATATATAGACAAGACGGAAATCATCTACCGACTGACGCATGCCGCGTCCAATTACGTGTTCCTGAGCCGTCCCCGACGTTTCGGCAAGTCGCTGTTGACAAGCACTTTGAAAGCCTATTTCGAAGGACGGAGGGACTTGTTCAAAGGTTTGGCCATGGAACGTTTGGAAACGGAATGGACGAAATATCCGGTGCTGCATTTCGACATGAGCTTGGGCAAGCACATGGAAAAGGAACAGTTGGAACGTTACCTGTTGTCCCAACTGGAACAAATAGAAGAAGATTACGGCATACATTCGGACTCTCCCGATTCCAATATACGGCTGACAAAACTTATCCGTCACGTTCACGAGCAGACGGGCCGCCAAGCGGTGGTACTCATCGACGAATACGATGCGCCATTGCTCGACGTGGTGCATGAAGAAGGGAACCTCCCGATTCTCCGCGACATCATGCGTAACTTCTATAGTCCGCTCAAAGCCTGCGACCCTTACCTGCGTTTCGTCTTCCTCACCGGTATTACCAAATTTTCGCAACTCAGTATCTTCAGCGAACTGAATAATATCCAAAACATCAGCATGTTGCCGGAATACGCTGCCATCTGTGGCATTACGGAAGAGGAAGTGGCCACCCAAATGGACGAAGACTTGGACATTTTAGCCAAACGGATGGGCATAAGCCGCGAGGAAGCCATACAGAAACTCAAGTACAATTACGACGGCTACCATTTCACCTGGCCTTCACCGGACATCTATAACCCATTCAGCCTGCTGAACGCCTTCGTCACTGGGCGGTTGGATTCTTATTGGTTCGGCAGCGGCACGCCCATGTATCTCATCGAAATGCTAAGGAAATATGGCGTGTTGCCCTCCAAGATTGGAGGCAATGAGGCCATGGCGGAAGAGTTCGATGCCCCCACGGAGCGTATGGCAAGCATCACTCCCCTGCTCTACCAAAGCGGATACGTCACCATCAAGAACGCGGATACGGACTTCGGTATCTACCGGCTCGACATTCCCAATAAGGAAGTGCGCATAGGATTGATGCGCAGCCTCCTGCCCTATTATGTCACACCCGACACGCTGACGGCCACGACCACAATCGTCAATCTGGCCCGCGCCTTGGTGAAAGGAGACATGGAAAGCATGTTGCAACTCCTCCAGACTTTCCTTTCCACCGTGCCTTATTGCGACCATACGGACTACGAAAGCCATTACCAACAGATGCTCTATATCATTTTCAGCCTCTTAGGCATGTATGTGGACGTGGAAGTCCGTACCCCGAAGGGACGGGTGGACATGGTGATGCGCACGGCTACTACACTCTACATCGTGGAGCTGAAATTGAACCAATCCGCCGAAGCCGCCATGCAGCAAATTGACCTGAAAAACTATCCCGAACGCTTTGCCTTGTGCGGCCTGCCCGTGGTGAAAGTCGGCATTAACTTTGACATGGAACGGCATACCCTGAAGGATTGGATGATCGGATAAGCCGCCGATGACACGTGCTTTCCGAATGGAAAGCAAGAACTTTCACCTTAACCTATTGAATGATAGACTATAGGAACATTTACGCAAGCTTCAGAAGTGAAAGACTTGTGAAGGCTTTTTTATGACAGGGTTCACCTTAATACGCTGATATACAAAAAGTATGAAGGATGCGAACCCTATTCCCGACAAAACTCCTTGTAGAGGAGGAAAGAGGCATGTTTGTCCGGAATCCAAAGAATAAATGAAACATTGTAACCTTACTTTGTGAACGAGCAAAGCAAGGTAATAAATCTATACTTATCAAATGAATAAGGATATGAAAATAGCCGTAGCCGGTACAGGCTATGTCGGCTTAAGCATTGCCACGCTTTTAAGCCAACATCATCAAGTAACGGCCGTAGATGTCATCCCCGAAAAAGTGGATTTAATCAACAGCCGGAAGTCACCCATTCAGGACGAATACATCGAGAAGTATCTGGCCGAAAAGGAACTGAACCTGACCGCCACGCTCGACGGAGCTAAAGCCTATGCCGATGCGGATTTCGTGGTCATCGCCGCACCGACAAACTACGACCCGGTGAAGAACTACTTCGATACCAGCCACGTGGAGGAAGTCATCGAATTAGTGAAGAAAGTCAATCCCCATGCGATAATGGTCATCAAAAGCACCATTCCCGTGGGGTACACGGAAAGCGTACGCAAAAAGTTGGGTACGGAAAACGTCATCTTCTCGCCCGAATTCCTGCGCGAGAGTAAAGCCCTGTACGACAACCTCTACCCCAGTCGTATCATCGTAGGCCGTCCCGAAGGGGATGCCCGGTTGGACAAGGCCGCACACGACTTTGCTGCCCTCCTGCAGGAAGGAGCCATCAAAGAAAACATCGACACGCTGTTCATGGGTCTGACCGAAGCCGAGGCCGTGAAACTCTTTGCCAACACCTACCTGGCCTTGCGGGTATCCTACTTCAACGAGTTGGACACGTATGCCGAAATGAAAGGGTTGGACACGAAAGCCATCATCGAAGGGGTAAGCCTCGACCCGCGCATCGGAAGCCATTACAACAACCCCTCGTTCGGTTACGGTGGCTACTGCCTGCCCAAAGACACCAAGCAACTGTTGGCCAACTATCAAGATGTCCCGGAAAACCTCATCGAGGCCATCGTGGAAAGCAACCGCACGCGCAAGGATTTCATTGCCGACCGCGTGTTGCACACGGCCGGTTACTACGACTATTACAACCGTGGAGACTTCAATCCTTCCGAGGAGCGGAAGTGTGTCATCGGTGTGTATCGCCTGACGATGAAATCGAACTCGGACAACTTCCGCCAGTCGAGCATCCAAGGCGTGATGAAGCGCATCAAGGCCAAAGGTGCGGAGATCGTCATCTATGAACCCACGTTAGAAGATGGCAGCACGTTCTTCGGCAGCAAGGTGGTGAATGACTTGGATGCTTTCAAGGTACAGAGTCATGCTATTATTGCCAACCGGTATGATGCTTGTTTGGATGACGTGGAGGAGAAAGTTTATACGAGAGATATCTTCAGGAGAGACTAAAAGAGTCATATTTTTATATGTAATCTATGATATTTTATAATAAACAACTGAAAGGGAATTTTCTTTCTCTTTTTACTGAAAAATCATCCGCTCCGCAATCTGCAGCAGAGTTGCAGTCGCAAACCATAATGTGGCTGCGCTTTCCTTTGGTACTGTTAGTTCTATTGATTCATGTGAATCCTCAAAACAAGGAAATATTTACCCCTATCCCAACGATAGATGTTTCACATTTAACAATAGCGAATATCTATAGCATCATAGCACGTTTGGGATTTTATTTTTCACAAGTAACTGTACCGTTTTTCTTCTTCACTTCCGGTTATTTCTTTTTCTACAAAGTAAGAGAATGGAATAAGCAGTGCTATAAAATAAAGATAAAAAAGCGTTTGAAGACTCTTTTGGTTCCTTATCTACTATGGAATCTTCTTGCTCTATGCTTAATAATTCTCAATAAATGCATGGGTATATGGCTTTTACATAAACCAGAGGATGGCCTTGTAGATTATTTGACAAATATTAAACCGGGAGGGGGGGTACTTTGGGACTTTTCAACTTGGAATGAAAACACCGTTAACCTGTTAGGCTTATCTACTCAAATGTATGGTCCTTTTCTATTACCACTTTGGTTCTTACGTGACTTAATTGTTATTTCATTTGTATTGACCCCTATTATTTATAATGGAATAAAATACTTAAGAGTCTACTGGGTAGTGCTGTTAGGTATCGCATATTTATTGAATATATGCACCTTACCTGGTATAAACATTACAGGAATATTCTTCTTCTCATGGGGTGCTTATTTAAGCATTAGTCAGAAAAATATGGTAACAGCATTTCTGAAAAAGAAAAACACCTACCTTGTGATCGCTATATTTAGTTTGTTCAGTTGTGTTGTTTTCGATTCAACTAAAATAGCTTCAGTAACTCAACAAGTTTATTGTATTGCAGCGGTAGCAAGTTTGATTCATATAACAGGCATGCTCTTAAATAAAGGAGTATTGACAGTCCGCCCCAAACTGTCTCAAACGAGTTTTTTTGTTTATGCTTTACATCCAATGGTAATATTGAAGGTTTCATGCTTAGAATTGGCTATAGCGTTAACCGAAAGAATGTTTTTTGCATCTCATTACGATGCCGGTTACATCCTTTCCTATTTGCTATCCCCTTTATTGGGTGCGTTGCTTTGTCTGATTGTATTTGCCGTTCTAAAAACTATTATGCCACGTTTCTTAAATCTGTTGACTGGCGGCAGAGACTAATATAATACTTTTTATGATACAAATTATTGATAAAACTAAGTGTTGCGGATGTAATGCCTGTGGCGACGTATGTGCCCATGATGCCATAACCTTTAAAACGGATGGGGAAGGTTTCTGGTATCCGGTCGTTGACAAGGAGAAATGCGTTGACTGCGGACTGTGCGAGAAAGTATGTCCGATAATCAACAAGGCAAGGCCGGAAAGATATCATACGCCGAGAGTGTTCGCCGCCTACAATAAAGACGAAGCTGTAAGGATTGACAGCACTTCAGGCGGCCTGCACTCAGCACTGGCAAATGTCATGTATGGTGAAGGCGTTTACGTCGGAGGTGCGGTTTACAATGACGACCACACCGTTTCACATATAGTTTCACCCGATAAGGAACTGTTGCCGACGATACGGAGTTCCAAGTATTTGCAAAGCTCCATGCTCGGGCAATACAGGGAAATCAAGACATTGTTAAGAAAAGGCGAAAAGGTTTTCTATTGCGGCACGCCGTGCCAGGTGCATGCCTTGTACAACTTCCTCGGCAAGGATTATCACGGACTAACCACCTGCGACTTCATCTGCCGCGGTGTCAATTCGCCCAAAGTGTTCCTGAAATACATGGACATGCTTGAGAAACGTTTTGGCTCGAAGGCGACGCGAATAAAGTTCAAAAACAAGAAATGGGGCTGGCACAACTTCTCGATGCGTGTTGACTTCGCGAATGGCAAACAATATTGTGAGGATCGTTGGCATGACCTTTTCTTCATCGGTTACCTGCAATGCGGCAACTTCTCCCGTCCCTCCTGCTACGAGTGCCAGTTCAAGGGCTTCCCGCAGAAATCAGACATTACGCTCGCCGATTTCTGGGGCATAGAGAAGATTGACCCATCAATGGACAAAGACAAGGGCACGTCGTTGGTGATGGTGAACTCCGACAAAGGCATGAAGCTGTTCAATGCGGCAAAAGAGCAGCTCGCATGGAAAGAGTTTACCATGGGGGACGCAAGGAAAGGCAATTCGGCTATGGACTCGTCACTAAAACCTGCGGCAAAGAACAGGGATGCATTTTTCAAGGCTTTGGACGAAATGTCTTTCGACAAGGTTGCCGCGAAGTTCTTTCCGCTCCCTACATTTCAAAATAAGATAAAGAATAAAGTCCGGCGGGTATTACGTGGAATAAAGAAAGCCTGCAAGTTGGTGGTGAGTCTTGGCCTGTCATTTAAAGTATGGAAGAATACTTTATATTATAATTTCTTATGTAGTAAAATAGAACGATTTAGAAAACTTCCGCTATCATTGACAAAGCATGTGGTGATAGAACTTGACGACAATTCCAGACTTTCGCTTCAAGGCAAGCTTGTTATGGGCACAACACAAGTCAAAGGTTCACGCAAGGAGACAAGGCTTTTGCTTGAGAAAGGCGCAAAGATGGTCATCAACGATACGTTTAGGATGTTTGCAGGTTCGTATATCCGTGTGATAAAAGGCGGGCATTTAATCCTTCATGGAGGCTTCATCAACGAGAACGTACAGATAACCTGCGGTGCGACAATAGAAATAGGCAAAGACTGTGCCATAGGACGTGACGTTGTGATACGCTCATACGACGGGCATACAATAATAAAGGACAGCTATAATATTTCCGAGCCGATAAAGATTGGCAACCACGTCTGGATTGGTCAGGGAGTGCAAATACTTAAAGGCGTGACCATCGGAGATGGAGCAATTATAGCCGCGGGAGCGGTCGTGACAAAGGATGTTGCGCCGCATACCGCAGTCGGAGGAGTTCCGGCAAAGGTCATCAGTCAGGAAATCTATTGGAAGTAAATGGCGGACGTAGCTCAAAACAACAAGCGCATCGCCAGGAACACGGCACTCCTGTACGTCAGGATGTTCATCACGCTTGCCGTGACCCTCTACACTTCGAGGATTGTCCTGGAAAAGCTCGGCGTTGTTGACTTCGGAATAAACAACGTCGTGGCCGGTATGGTGTCGATGTTCACTTTCCTCAACGGCACGCTAGCCTCAGGCACGCAGCGGTTCATTACGTTTGCGCTTGGCGAGGGTGACACGGGGAAACTTGGCGTGACGTTCTCCACCACGCTGATTATCCACTTAGTCCTTTCTGTCATTATCGGACTTGCCATTCTCATCGGCGGCCTGTATTTTCTTGACGGCAGGTTGGTAATCCCAGTTGAAAGGATGGATGCCGCCTATTGGGTGTTCTATTGCTCCGTGATAACCGTTGTGCTGAACATAACGCAGGTGCCCTATATGGCATCGATCATCGCCCACGAGGACATGGGCGTTTACGCCTACATGAGCATTTTCGACGCCGTGGCGAAGCTCGGCGTGGCCTACGCTCTGGTCGTCACGGACTACGATGGCTTGAAGGTCTACGCCGTGTTGCTGGCTCTGGTGCAGCTCTGCGACATGGTGTTTTACCGGCTGTATTGCATCAGGAAATACAAGGAATGCCGCTTCCGTTTGCACTTCGACAAGCCTTTGGCAAAAAATATCCTGAACTTCTCGGGCTGGAACATCTTCGGATGCCTTGCGGCCATGCTCAACAACCAGGGCTTCAACATGCTGCTCAACGTGTTCTACGGCCCCGTGCTGAATGCTGCCCGTGGAATATCCAATCAAGTCAACAATGTGACCTCCCAGTTCGTCAACAACTTCCAGACAGCCGTCAACCCGCAGATAGTGAAATACTACGCCAACGGCGAGACCTCCGAGATGAACCGCCTGATTTACAACAACGCGAGGTTCTCAGGCCTGATGGTACTTTATATCATTATTCCTCTGATGGTTGAGCTGCCGTTCGTGCTGGGCGTATGGTTGGGAAAATATCCCGACGAGACGGTTTTCCTGACGCGGATTATCCTCTTGCAGACGCTGATTACATCCATGACGAGGTCAGTGGTGATGGGAAATCATGCAACAGGCAAGATGAGAATTCCCAACCTTCTTGCCGGAAGCATATTGCTGCTTTCTCTTCCCGTGTCATACGTTTTGTTCAAATGTGGCATTTCCTTGCATACGGTCATGGTCGTGACATTGTTACCTTGGCTGGTTGAGACATTCATTGATGCGAGCATATTGAAAAAACATACCGGCTTATCATGCCGCATTTTTTACTTGAGGTCTTATGGTGTGATTGTCCCATTGGGCATAATAATGGTTGCGCCGTTGGTCTTTATCAGCTCCGGGATGGAGCAGGGATGGCTGCGCTTCGTTCTGAACATGGCGGTCTCGGCCGTTTGGGGCGGTCTGTTGATTTTCCGTTTCGGACTGACGCAGCACATGAGGGAAGCCGTAATGAAGAAAGTGAGAAACGTAATTAAAAAGAACAAGTCATGATTTATCTCTTAGTTTTCATATTTATTGTTGTCGTTTTAATCCTACTGCTTGTCTTGAATAGTTTGTATAAGCGGACTAACGCTTACAAGAATCAGTTTGTAGACCTCGGTAAGTTCGGCAATGCAGCAAACCTAAAGGACGGCTCGCTTGACGTGGTAGTGCTAGGCAGCAACGCCCCCAAGTTCGCGTTCGACTTCTCGGACGTGACAGGTCTCGCCTGCGCGAACTGGGCGATAGGACCCGAGACATTTGAATACGACTTCATCATCCTGAAGAAATTCGCCAGGAAACTGAAGCGCGGAGCCACTGTCGTCTGGCCTGTATCTCCCGGGAATTTTTTTTTAGACAAGTATAAAGGCAAGTCGGCATTCGTCAAGTATTACGGCTTGTTGAGCCGTGCGGAGTTCCCAGATTACAGCAGACGGCGATACATCACGGACTATAAGTACCCGTTGATATTCCATCCGAGAAGGATAAAACGCCTGATTAGGAATGTGAAACCTGATACGAGGCTGTCATTGAACTATAACCCCATGAACGTTGCGGAGATAGAGAAAGACGCCTCATGGTGGATACACGGATGCTGGAATCCGGAGTTCGGTATCGACATCGAACACATGGCATCATTGTCAGAGGCAAACCGAAAAGCTGTAGAATATAATATTAATGTATTGAAAGAGGCGATAAAGTTCTGCCGACAAAATGGACTGCACATGGTTTTCGCATACCTGCCGTTGACAAAACAGCTGGGCGGCTACTTCTCGGCCGACTATGTTGAGACGCAGATGACGCAGTATGTCAAAGAAGCCATTGACGACAACGACATCCCGCTTGTTGACTACATGCGCGACGAAAGATTCCAAAGCACGGATTATTACATCAACTCGTTCTTCATGAACTGCACCGGGGCGCGCAAGTTCACCAAGACGTTCGTTGAAGAGGCAATAGTCGGAAAATATAATTAACTAAATATCAAACACTTACTCATTCAACAATCAACTGCTTTTCAAAAGGGCATGTTTTGCGTCCCCAAAGGCTGTGAATTGCGGCGTGAAACACCGCCTTTTGCTGGCCGAAGTACGGCATATTGAAAACGGCCCGGAAATTAACCGAAAAACAAACAATTATATGTTAGGCAGAATTAAGACTTACACAAAGAACCTGTTGAAGTATATGAAGAGCGGCGGCGTTGTCCTGATAAAATTCGACAAAGTGTCGCCCGGCAGACGGTTTGAAGGCCGATGCGTGCTGGTAACCGGCGGCAGCAGCGGCATAGGTTTCGAGACTGCAAGGGAATACCTTGCCGAAGGAGCAGAGGTGATTATCACCGGACGGCATGACGCCGCTCTGCAAGAAGCGAAAGAGAAGCTCTCCTCCGACAGACTCCACACGATGGTATGGGACGTTTCCGACGTAAAGTCAATCCCACAAAAGTTGCAGGAAGCCACAAACCTACTTGTAAATAAAAATATTGACATATTTGTAAACAATGCGGGAGTGTATGTTCCTGAAAATTTGGATGAATACGATGAACGAACATACGATTCAATAATGGCGACAAATACAAAAGGCCTGTTCTTTACGTGCCAAGCTGAAAAGAAATATTTTATAAATAACAGCATTAAAGGCCGAATCGTCAATGTATGTTCTGCCAGAGGCTTGATACCTGGCTGCGACCCTTATTCAATTTCAAAGTGGGGGGCTGTGTGCATTACCAAAGGTCTGGCACATGATTTGGCCAAACATGGCATAATAGTCAACGGTGTTGCTCCCGGAATCGTCCTGACCAATATTTCAGATTGGAGCAAAAAGTTAAACATCAACGACAACGCCTTTACAGCGGCACATCCTACCGCCCGCTACACCCTCGTTGAGGAAATTGCCGGAATAATACTTTACCTGTCCTCCGACTTAGGCTCGAACATCGTCGGCGAGGTCGTACCCGTCGATGGCGGCTGGACACTGAAATAAAATTATCTAACATTTATTATCGATGAAAATTGGAATTCTAACCCTTCCACTTCACACCAATTACGGCGGAATACTCCAAGCCTATGCCCTGCAGACCGTATTGGAGCGCATGGGGCATAAAGTCTGTTTGATTGAGAAACGACGGCCCCCCTTGAGATTACCTTTATGGAAAGCTCCTTTATCATATGGCAAGCGGATTCTGAAAAACTTAACAGGCCATCCGTTCCCCATCTTCTACGAACAGAAAATGAACCGCGAAACACCTATTGTAAGGCAGAATACAGATAAGTTTATAAATAAATACATCAAGCAAAAAATGGTTGATGATTTTTTAGAAATTAAGGAAACCGATTTTGATGCTATAGTAGTAGGTAGTGATCAGGTATGGCGACCTAAATATTTCAAAGATAAAATAGAAAATGCCTTCCTTGACTTTGCAAAAAGCTGGAACATCAAGCGTATCGCTTATGCGGCTTCATTTGGAACAGACGAGTGGGAATACGCTCCAAAACAAACAAAGCGATGCGGTGAATTATTGAAATTATTTGATTTTGTATCAGTTCGTGAAATGTCAGGGATTAATTTATGCGCCACACATTTTGATTTGGGAGCTAAACTTGAGCCTGATCCCACAATGCTATTGACAACAGAAGACTATATGCGGCTATTTGAAGTTGCTCGGACTCCAAAAAGTTCTGGAACATTGTTATATTATATTTTAAATGAAACGACTGAACAAAAAAAATGGATTAAGAAAATTGCTGAAGAAAAAGGGCTTAAGCCTTTTAATGTCAAAGCAAAAAGCAATATAACAGATCCTTTACCAGACCGTATTCAGCCCCCTGTTGAACAGTGGCTACGAGGATTTTACGATGCGGAGTTTGTGGTGACAGACTCTTTTCATGCGTGTGTATTCTCTATTCTTTTCAATAAAAATTTTATTGTTTTTCCAAATAAGATACGAGGTATTACTCGTATCCAATCTTTATTGTCTTCGTTTCATTTAGATAATAGAATAGTCAGTACAAATAATATCTATGAAGAACAAGATGCCATTAATTGGCATGAAATTAATGCAAAGCTAAGAAGGAGAAGAGAAGAGTTTTCAACAATTATCAATTTAATCATTTAAAGAAAGAATGAACGCATATTTCTGTACAATCATATATTGTTTACTGCATTTAGTGCTATTTGCCTTTTATAGGCTATACTGCTCAAAAAAGAATAATGCGACTACTTTAATTTTAGTCTATTTTTTATTAACTAGCTTTTTCAGTATTCTATATTTCAGTGCCAGTAATGGTATATATAGAGACTATTCCAATATTACATTATTACCATATTTTTATTTAATACTTTGTTTCCTCATAACAATATACCCCATTTATAACTATGACAAATCATCCCCTACGCTTTCTTTATCGTTTAATGAGAACAAGATTATATACGTAGTCAGTATTTTTATTGGTATCTGTACGCTATTACCATTCTTAGAAACCCTTATACAATTACCAAATGCATTAGCTAATTCCAATCAACTAAATAGAATTTATGAAGAAAGACTGGCAGGAGAAAGCAATGAATATTTGTCTTTTTTCGGTCGTAAGTTCTTCTACTTTATTTGGTTATTGAATAATTTGGTGCCTATCTTTATTTTCATTAATCTTATGTTGCCAAGCAAAAATAAAAAAATTATTTTATTTTTATGTCTTGCACTAATCACAATATGGTTACATGCTATGATTTTAGGTGGCAGGTCAAAGTTGGTTCAGAATGCATTATATATGGTAATCGTCTATTTCATATTTAAACGATTCCTACACCATGATATTATAGTGAAAGTAAATAAATATGGATTTCTTATCTTTTCAGTCGCTATTTTAGGCGTTGTTGCTGTTACTATAAGTAGATTTAACAACATGGATTCTACTAATATGAATAGCATTTGGGAATGGATTGGATTATATGCCGGCGAAGGAAGTCTGAACTTTAATTCCAGTTTATGGTATGTCAGAGACAGGTCGACCGAAGGATATTCAACCTTCCCTCTATTGCTTTCTTGGATTAGTGGAAAAGATTTCGGTGTAGCTGATAGTTGGGCTTTGTCTTCTAAGTTAGGCATTTCTGGGAATATCTTTTACACTTATGTAGGAAGTATATTTCAAGACTTTAATGTTTATGGTACAATCATTTTTATTCTGACATTTTCTTTACTTGTTCAAAAATTGACAAAATGCATACGTAATATTTCTTTAGCACAACTCATTGTTCTATGTCTATGGGCAAAAATATTAATTATAGGACCAATATTTTATACATATGGAACAGTTGATGACCAAAAAAACCTTCTTTTTACGATTTTATTCAGTTTGTATCTTCATAGCTGTAATAAAAGAGTTATTTGTTTTTCTTTAAAGACAAAATAACTATGTTAAATCCTGCAATATCAATTATAGTACCTGTTTTTAATGCCGCTCAATATCTTCAAGAATGTTTAGATAGCATTTTATCTCAATCTTTTAATGATTTTGAGTTAATTTTGATAGACGATGGCAGTACGGATAATTCGCTATCAATATGCCAGTCATATGAACATAGAGACAGTCGAATTAAGATAATAAGTGGACCGAATCAAGGTGTAAGTGCAGCCCGTAACAAAGGTTTGAACGTTGCTTGTGGCGAATGGATAACATTTGTTGATGCAGATGATTGTTTTTTGCATGATGCGCTACAAACTCTTTATAATCGGGCAATGTGTACTGGTGCAGATTTGGTATTAGCAAATGCCTTGCGACTTAAGGATGGTAATTTGAACAAAATTCTTTCGTTGTCCAATGAAGTGTTATCCAATGTTATTTGTTCCATCAAGCATTTTGCGCTTTGGGGCTATCTGTTCAATGGCCAAATTATTCGTCAAAACAGATTAAAATTTATAGAAGGTTTGGCATATTCTGAGGACAGGATTTTCATTTATCAGATATCCATGTTTTGCAAAACAATCGCTTATTGTGCTACTCCTGTTTATGTATATCGAATTAATGATAACTCAGCATGCGCCAGTCCCGATGGTGTGAGGAAGGCTTGTCATCATATAGATGCTGCTTATTATTTGAAACAATTTGCGCTAACATATCAACTTACGAATAAATCTATTTATCGCTGTTTGCGCAAGCAAAGTTGGCACGTTATGGAACTTGGCATGTACTTTTTTGTAGCAATGAAAATGTCTTCACACAATAACAATATTGTGTTGACAAAGTATAAAGAACGTTTTGGCAATGGGCTCTGTCTCATAACTAGATACTATGTAATCTTATTACACAATTTTATTAAGTATCAAAGACGTAAGATTATTAGATTTAAAAGATAATCAGTAAGCGTCCAAAAATATTTATTTCATAATTTTATTAGAAGATATGATTCCCAAAATCATTCATTATTGCTGGTTTGGTGAAAAACAGATGCTAGCAGAACAAAAAGCATACATTGAGGATTGGCACCGTTTCATGCCAGAATATGAGTTTAAATGTTGGACAGAAAAAGACATCGACATCAATGCTGTTCCATTCACAAAAGAGGCATACGAATCGGGCAAATTAGCATTTGTTGCTGATTACACACGTGTATATGCTTTAGCTAACATAGGTGGCATTTATATGGACACCGATGTAAAGTTACTTTATTCGCTCGAACCATTCAGACAGAAACATCGTGTATTTACAGCCTATGAATTCAATACTTCACGAAAAGAAATGGATCTATACCGCCAACTACTGGACGAAAACTGGTGTCGTAGAGATAAAAATAAACTAAAAGTACCGGGCAATGGGATGTTGTCAGCCATTATAGGAGCAGAACCCAATCATCCTTTTATCACAGATTTACTCTCTTTCTACAACTCTATTCATTTTGATTATGCAATAAGCAATCGCTTAACAATTCCAACGACCTTGGCTTTGACAGGTGAAAAATATGGTTTTGTATATCATAATGTGGAGCAAGAGTTACAAGAAGGAATCCACATCTATGACACGTCAGTATTCTCCGATTTTCATAATGCCACCAAACATTCTGTTGCCATCCATTATTGTGAAGGTAGCTGGGTAAATAAGAGTTCAAAAACCAAATTAAAAAGTAGACTTTATAGAATCGCTTGGTTAAGGAAACTGGTTAATACTATATGGAAAAAGTAACACCTAATATCACCCACACTCTCCGCCACGACCTCTGCCTTGGCTGCGGCATCTGCCAATCTGCCTGCCCCACCAATGCCATCAATATAATTGTTAAGGATGGGCGTTTCATCCCTCAGATAGATGATACGAAATGCAAGAATGACAAAGGTTGTCACCGTTGCCATGATGCCTGCCCCGGACTGGGAGTAAATTTAGCCCATATCGCTAAAGAAAAGTTCACGGATGAACAGACGAAAACAGACAAATGGGTTGGTCGTTACCTGAAATGCTTCACAGGGCACAGCAATGACAAAGACATCCGTTACCATTGCGCAAGCGGCGGCATGGCTAGCCAGTTCTTGATCTTCCTGCTTGAAAAAGGATATATTGACGGAGCTGTTGTGACTGCATTTGACCCGAAGAATGAATTGTTGGTACGTTCATACATAGCACACAACCGCGAGGAGGTGTTGCAGGCAAAGAGCAGCAAGTATGCACCTGTTTCTCTTCACGGTATGGCACAGGCCATCAAACAAGAGGATGGTACAAGATATGTCATTGTGGGACTTCCTTGCCACATACAGGGATTCCGTAAACTGGAAGCAATCGACCGCAAATTCAGGAAAAAGATAGCCGGCTATTTTGCCATCTACTGTTCTTCAGGACGAACCTTCTATTTAACTGAGCATGTTTTTAAAGAACGTGACATCCGTAAAGAGGATTTGACTTGTTTCGCTTACCGTGACGAGGGCTGCCTCGGTTCTCTCGTTGCGAAGCAACGACGCGGTATCAGGGTTGCCAATAGTAACTCTGAAACCGCTCTTTATGAAAAAGACGAAGTCTATAAAGAGCGGTATCAGAGTTACTATCACCCTCTTAGGAGCTTTTTCATCCCTCGGCGGTGCCTCTTTTGCATTGACCATTACGGGGAATTGGGGGACGTATGTTTCGGCGACATTCACATCAAACCTTACATGGATGATAAGATTGGAGTCAATTCATTGGTGGTGAGAAAGCAGCAATGGCTTGACTGGCTGGTAGAAGCGAAATCGGAGGGGTTCATCACATTGGATGAGATTCCGGTGGAAACCCTGAATGCCTCTCAACAGATGGCAGGGAAGAAGAAAGGTCGCAACGAACGGTTTATCGCATTGAACAAACGTCTCGGTCGTGTCATATCGGAATATGATGTACAACTGCCGGATAAAATCGGACTAAAAACGGTTCTGGATTATTTGCAGAACCGTGTCCAGCAATTCCTAGGACGGCACAAAAGTCTTTGGTGGCTAGTAAGCAAGCTGAAAAAGGACACTTCGCATTATGAATAAAAAGGATATATGGATAGGAATGGCAGTATGGGTCTTCCTACTCTTTTGTCCGATGATGTTAATGGGTCAACCTCACTGTACACGTGAACAGACCAAAGAGACACAATACACACGGACACACAATGTGCTTTATGCTTATGGTCCAGACCGCTATTGGAAAGAAGAGCGTGATTTCATGCTCCGTTATCCGGGAGACAACTATGTGGAACTGATAGGATTTGATGATTATTCCATAGGGAGCGATGAAGTAGCTTTACGAGCTACCATAAGCCGTGCAAAAATAGTGAGCAAACTGGCGGAACAGCATCAGAAAGTTGCAGCCCTGTTTGAAACGGCAAACTCCAAGGAAACGACAAGCGACAGGTTTTTCCGTGATTTCCTTCAACCAATTATCCAGGCTGATAGTGTAAAGCTCGGATTGGTTCAGCTTTGGTCAACGGGAAAATTAAACATTGCGAAAGAGATAGTAGACAGGATTCAATTCTTGAAAAGCGGGATTGTTAAAGTGTGCAACGAGTAAATGTAGCATGATGAAAGAAAATAGTCAAAAATAGACAGATTAAACATTTCAATAGATTTAGACGATACGAAAATTTTTATGGATACTTTATTACTTGCATCAAAGTTATCAAAGAGGTTGCATGCTGAAAGTCTCGCATACAACATTTTAAATAAATTACCCGTTTTACCCCCCCCACACCACCCTAAAGGAGAGTTTAGAGAAATTATTAAAGAAATTTCAGCGGATAATGGTGAAACGTGTATATGCGACCGCATTTTGCTGAGAAAGAAATACCTTTATGATGTTGGTATCATTGTACCGGTCTACAATGCAGAACAATACATCGCAGAATGTTTGGATTCTATATTGGGGCAGAATACGGACTTTACGTTTCATGTAATCATCATCAATGATGGTTCCACAGACGGTAGCCGTAAAATTTTGCAGAAATATGAAGAACGCCCGAATGTAACAGTCATAGACCAAGAAAACAAAGGTCATTCCGGTGCAAGGAATACAGGTCTTGAAAACTGTTTCGGCAAATATGTCACATTTGTTGATGCCGATGACAGGTTACCAGTGAACGCCATTGAAATATTGATGCAAAAAGCCATAAAGGGTGATTTTGATATCGTAGGTGGTGGCTATTCATTGTTTGCCGATGATAAGGTCATCCAAAATACGCTGCCAGCGCAAGGTCGGCTGTTCGGCTTCCCATGGGGCAAAGTATATAAGGCAGAAATTTGGAGCAACATTCAGTTTCCACTGGGATATTGGTTTGAAGATACTGTTTGTTCATTCATAATCCACAGGAGATCATCAAAGATATCAACTGTAAGCGATATTGTATACGAATGGAGAAAAAACACAAGTAGCATTTCATTTCTCAGTAAAGGGAAACCAAAGATACTTGATACTCTCTATGTTACAAATCAGCTATTGAGAGATTGCAAGGATTTATTATTACCGTTTGATATGCAATTTTACGACATACTCCTGCATCAGTTCAAAGTCAATGCGGTTAGAATCTATTCTTTGGCAAACAGACAGGTCAATTATGCTAATTTCATTTGGTCAAAGGATGCTTTAAAAATTTATTTCAAGGATACACAATATGGTTCCATTAGTTATAAGAATGTAGAGTTGGCTATCAAAAACGAAAGCTATAAACAGTTTTTGCTATCCTGCTTATTCCTGTAAACATGTACGCAGTCATGAGAAAAAAGAAAACAATGGATGAAACAAACAAAAAGTCTACAAAGGAGATTGGATGTGTCATAGCCTATTCCGTGGGACATAACAATTATGGTACTTCTTTGCAAGGGTATGCCATGCTGAAGAAAATCCAGCAGCTTGGATATGAGGTGGAAGTGATACAATACACCAAAAGGCTTTCGGTATGGCAAAAAATGATGTTTGTGGTGAATGCGCTTCGTGCCGGAGAATGGAAAAATATCAAGCACAGGCTGACAAGCAAACAGATGCTAAAAAAATATCCGGCTTATGCAGCCGGTATCGCAGAGCGCACCAAGGCTGTGGACGCTTATAAACAAAAAAAACTAATAGCTCTTTTCCATGAGTATATAGGCTATGATGCCCTGTGCAGAGGTTCGCTCAATTATGATGCTGTTGTAGTAGGCAGCGACCAAGTATGGACTCCTATGAGCTTGCCAAATAAGTTCTTCAACCTGCTGTTTGTCGATGACCGTGTACGCAAGGTGGCTTACGCAAGCAGTTTTGGTGTATCAGAGATACCGTCTTTCCAACGCAAAGTTACAGGAGCATATCTTGATCGTTTTTATAAAATCGGCGTACGCGAACAACGGGGTAAAGAGATTGTTGAAGAATTATCGCATCAGAAAGCAACCGTGGTGGTAGACCCTACCATGCTGCTGAGCCGTGAAGAATGGGAAGTGGAGATAACTAATATCAGTCTTAATGAAAATGAGCCTTACATTTTCTGTTATTTCTTAGGAACCAACCAAGAAGCTCGCAGAGCTGCCAATGAACTAAAACAAAAAACAGGATACAAAATTGTCACTATACGACACATGGACGAATATGTACCAGAAGATGAAAATTTCGGGGATGAAGCACCATACAATGTTGACCCAAATGATTTTGTCAAATACATCAGTGAAGCTGCATATGTATGCACTGATTCATTTCATTGCACCGTGTTTTCCATCCTGTTCCATCGGCAATTTATGACGTTTTACCGCTTCGCCGAGGGAAGCAAGACCGAACGGAACTCACGAATCAACAGCCTGTTCGGATTGTTCGGACTGCAAGAACGACTTTACCAAATGGACATTGACAGGATAACGAACCTGATTGACTACAACGCGGTCGACGAGAAGCTAGCTGCGCTCCGCAAAGACTCCATCGCCTTTCTGGACGGGTGCCTGAGACCTTGATTCACATAATTATTCCTTTGCGCTGACGACTGATTAAAACAACAATGGAAAGCATGTATGACAATATGAAAGCAAGCATGAACACAATATTGATAACTAAGGATATTAGCAAACATATTCTTATGGCCGGAAACTATTATAAGCATCACCATCCCGGTGGCATCTCAGCTGTAGTGCAATATTGGAGTGAATATATAGACGGTTTGCAATACTATCCTACGTACAAACTCTCTAATATATTTGTCCGTTCTTGGTATTTTTTGTCCGCTTATGTAAATTTGACTTTTCGGATGCTGACCGATAAAAATATCAAAGTACTGCATTTACATACAGCCGCTGACGGTTCTTTTTGGCGAAAAGCACAATTGGTTAAGTTAGGATATTTTTTTCATAAAAAAGTAATTCTACATATACATGCCAGTCGATTCAAGGACTTTTATAACGATTCGTCAGCTAAAAAACGTATATGGATAAAGAATGTATTAACAGAAGTAGATGTATTGATTGTCTTATCTGAATCATGGAAACAATGGTTCATTGGTTTAGGAATGCCAGAAAATAAAATTGTCATCCTTCATAACATTACACCATATCCGACTATCATGTCCGCAGCAAGAAAGAAAAACGATGAGAAGACCCATTTTTTGTTCCTTGGAGAAATTGGACAGCGTAAAGGCGTCTTTGATATAATTCGAGGTATAGCCATGAAAAAAGAGCAATTTCTTGGTCATATGGAATTGAAGATAGGAGGTAATAAAAATGAGGAAAAACTCAAAAAACAAATAAAGGATTTTAACATTCAGGAGATAGTTACATTTGAAGGTTGGGTAAGCGGTAATAAGAAGTTGGAATTGCTCAATTGGGCTGATGTTTTTATTCTGCCTTCTTTTAATGAGGGACTACCGATTTCTATCCTGGAAGCAATGAGTTATGGAATGCCTATAATTTCAACTCCTGTAGGAGGCATCTCTGAAGTCGTCAAGAATAACCTCAATGGCACAATCATCTCTCCTGGCAATGCAGAAGAAATTTCTATTGCTATGATGAAATATATTGCCTCTCCGGAAATTATAAAAGCCGAAGGAGAAGATAGCAAAAACATAGTAAAGTTCTATTTACCTGAATATGTCCTCAATCATTTAAAAAACATATACGAGAAACTCACTAATTCATAGATAACAAATGAAGAAAATCCTCGCCGTCGCCTCCATCGGAGGCCATTGGGTACAACTCCTCCGCATTGCCCGTCCTTTAGAAAAACGCTATGAAGTGGTGTACATGTCAACCCACCCTAAATGTAAATCCATGGTCGGCAATTGCCGTTTTCATACCATGATGGATTTCAGCCGTTGGAATGCCTGGAAAATGTTACCGGCTTCCTTCAATATTCTGGGGATCCTGCTCAAAGAACGACCGGCTGCCATCGTCACAACAGGTGCGGCTCCGGGACTGCTTACCATTATTTTAGGCAGAATGACCGGTACCAAGACCATCTGGGTAGACTCTGTAGCCAATGTACAAACCATGAGCACTTGTGGAAAATTAGCACGCAAATTCGCAACCCACGTGTACACCCAGTGGCCGGGTCTTGCTACTGCTCAAGTGCATTATGCCGGAAATATTTTCGGTGACTAAATGAAATATAGCCTCCCGAGAGAAGGATTTATCAACGGCAGATGTTCTTCGCTGCTTACGTTCTTTGACTTATTGTTACTTTAATATTTCCCGATTATGATATTTTGCACTATCGGTACCCAGGCCCCATTCGACCGTTTCGTGAAAATCATTGATGAAGTGGCCGCGCATTTGGATGAGGAAATCATCGCGCAAGTGTACAAAAGTGAATATGTGGCTCAAAACATCCGTACCGTAGAATTTCTACCGCCCGATGAGTTTAACAAGTTATTCAGCAAGGCACGCCTTATTGTGGCCCATGCAGGTATGGGTACTATTATTTCCGCCATGCGCCAACACAAGCCTATTATTATCTTTCCACGCATAGCCGCATGGGGTGAACACCGCAACGAGCATCAGTTGGCCACAGCTCAGAAGATGAAAGAACTCGGCTATGTGTACGTGGCAACCGACGCAAAAGAACTAAAAGAGTTGTTGACAACCCGAAATTTAAAACCCTTGCATGATTTGGGAGATATTGCAAGCAAAAGCCTGATAAATGAATTATGTAAGGTCATAGGATAGTATGATTCGACCCCACAGTCATCTCCGCGATTATCAAAAGTACATCCAAACGCATGTACTTGAAGCTTGGAAGTCGCACAAAAGCATCATGCTCCAGATGCCAACAGGTACGGGAAAAACCCATCTGTTGGCATCCATCATTTATGACAGTCTGAAGGAGAATGGGAAACGGTGTGTCTGGATTGTGGCACACCGCCGCGAACTGGTGGAGCAGATTGAGGAAACCATGGAACGATACGGCATTCCAAGCATCCCGAAGGAGGACGGAAAGGTAAGGGCTATGTCCATCCAATGGTTATCGCGTCATCTCACCGACCTTCACGAGACACCCAACCTTATCGTCATCGACGAGGCTCACCATGCACTGGCCAAGACGTATAAGGAGTTGTGGCTGCGTCATCCCGAGGCAAAAAAATTGGGCTTGACGGCTACGCCCTGCCGACTGAACCGCAGGGGATTCACGGACTTGTTTGACGAGCTGATTACTTCGGACAGCATTACCGATTTTATCCGGCAAGGATGGCTGTCAACCTTCGACTACGTATCCATCCGCCCGGGCAGCAAATCCCAACGATTGATAGACAACTTGTCGAAACGTGGGGCGGACGGTGATTTCCAAACGAAAGAAATGAACGAGGTGCTGAACTGCAAACCCTGCATCGAACAGTTGTACGAAAGCGTACGGCAATATGCCGACGAGAAGAAAGGCATCGTGTATGCCATCAGCATCAGCCATGCACGGAATATTGCCGATTTCTACCGGATGCATGGAATAAACACCGTGGCGATTGACAGCAAGACTCCGGCACGTCTGCGCAAACAGTTTATCGAAGACTTCAAGCGGGGCAAGACGCAAGTGCTGGTGAATGTGGATGTGTTCAGCGAGGGCTTCGACTGCCCGGACGTGGAGTTCGTACAGATGGCCCGCCCTACCCTTTCGCTGGCCAAATACTTGCAGCAAGTGGGACGCGGGCTGCGGAAGGCAGCGGGTAAAGACACTTGCATGCTGATTGACAACGTGGGGCTGTACCGCCTGTTCGGACTGCCTACGGCCTACCGGGACTGGAAGGCCATGTTTGAAGGACGGTTGGCCGGAAAAGGCTATCGCACCACATGCAAGCCGGAATATATGGCTGCAAAGCAAGAAAAGGATCAAACGGCACGCCCCAATGGGCCGCTTGAAATGGTCATGTCGCATGAACTGTTATGGGATTACCTGAACAAAAGTAAGCCTCTCACGGACTATAATAGCACACCCCAGGAAAAACTAAAACCATTCAAAGACCGCCAAACCGGCCTTTGGGGACTAAAATGTGGGCAGACCATTACCGCAAAGGCACAATATCCCACTTTGTTCGACGTAAAAGGCAATCTTGCTGCCGTACGGTTCGAGGACTACCGCACAGGTATCGTAGACAAGGAGGGAAAAATACGGATGAAAGCCGACAGGTACAAGCGTATGAAATTCTTGCCGGACGACATCGTGGCCGTAACAGACCGGAATGACAAGACGTCCTACATAGATTTAAGGTGTAACCGACACTACATGGACAAGCCGGTTGTGATGAAATTCGGCCAAATAGAAATACTCCAGGCAGGCCGCATGTTCTACAGCCGCACGAAGCGTATCTATGTGAACCGTTCGGACATCGACCGGCATGATTTCTTTTCAAGAGGCTTTTATCTGCTCATTTACGACCCTTTTATCACTCCCGAATTTAAATATGTAGAAAGCATGGAAGACTCCTTGAACAAGGACTATGTTTGCATATTGGCAAATGATGAGGAAAGTTATTATCGGTTTTGCGGCGAACTGCCGGACGGAAGCATCGTGATTGCCGACGGAGAAGGAAGATATTATCATGCAGAAGCCGGTAAGGAAAAACGGTATATCGCCTGCCTGAACCCCGAAACACAAACGGAAAACTTCAAAGCGGCAGTATCAAAGTTGATAACCAAAGCAAAGGAACGTGCTGCCCAAAAGCAAGCGGACAAACAGCGTACGCAAGAAAAGAAACAGAAAGAACGGTTGGCCACCTTACAAAATGCTGTTCCGTTCAAGTCCGGACTGAAATGGGGACTGAAGTCGGGCGAGCGTATCATCGTACCGCCCATCTACCGCCGCATTCAAAAGCCGATAGGCTACTATTGTGCAATGGAAGAAAACCCGAACCGATGGGGTATCATCATGTTGGACGGGAAAGTCGTGGTAGAAGCCCGATATATGAACGTGGAGATAAAAGACAACGGGACGGCCTGCCTGACTATCATACCGGGAAAGACAAAGACCGTAAAGCTATAAATCGTTCGGCAGGAAAATATGCGCCAAACAAAAAATCATTCTCAGCCAAACAATTTTTCGTTTGGCTGAGAATGATTTTTTGTTTTTACCTTTGCATATTGATTATTATGCGTATCTTTGCCACTGCAAAGGGGTGCTTGCCCGATTGGGACGGCTGAGATTATACCCTGTGAACCTGATGCAGGTAATGCTGCCGAAGGGATTGTGCCTGACAAGAGACATACATCACAGCATATTCTTCTCTCCCCTTTTGTCGTAACCTTTATTTAAGAGAAAGGGATATATGCAGAACTTACAATTTATCACACATTACACGGAACAGTACGGTTACGCCGATGCCGCACGCCTGGCACTGGAAGGCGGTTGCCGTTGGATTCAACTCCGGATGAAGGACGCATCGCCCGAGGAATGGATGCAGACAGGCGCGGAAGTGGAAGCTCTGTGCCGCCGGTATGGTGCCACCTTCATCTTAGACGACCATGTGGAATGGGTAGACATCTTGCATGCCGACGGTGTCCATCTCGGGAAAAGCGACATGCCCATCGACGAAGCCCGCAGGCTTTTGGGGCAAGACCGCATCATCGGCGGAACGGCCAACACATTGGAAGACGTGATGTTGCATGCCGCACGGGGAGCGGATTACATCGGTTGCGGCCCGTTCCGTTTTACCACGACGAAAGAAAAGCTCGCCCCGACCCTCGGCTTGGAAGGGTATCGCCGGATCTTGGACGGCATGAAAAAAAAAGGCATTTCGCTGCCACTGATTGCCATCGGTGGTATTACAAAAGAGGACATCCCAGCGTTGATGGAAACGGGAGTGGACGGCATCGCCCTGAGCGGCACGATCCTGAGAGCCGGAAGTCCCACAGAAGAAACCCGGAACATCCTGAAAATATTGAACGTACAACAATCATAAAACAACAAATATATGGATGATAAAATCAAAATCACTTATCCGAGTTCGGAGAAAGTTTATATGACGGGCAAACTGCATCCGGAAATCAAGGTAGGGATGCGCAAGGTATTGCTGACCCCGACCGTCACCGTGGAAGACGGGAAACGGACAGTCAAGGAAAACGCTCCGATATATGTATATGATACCAGTGGCCCATATAGCGACCCGAACGTGAAGATAGACCTCAAACAAGGGTTGCCCCGTATGCGGGAATCATGGATTTTACAACGGGGCGATGTGGAACAGCTTGACGGACTGACATCCGAATACGGACGGATGCGCCAGGAGGACAAAAGTTTGGACCACTTGCGTTTCTCGCACATCCAACGGCCTTATCGTGCCAAGGCCGGACGGCAGGTGTCCCAGATGTATTATGCCAAACAGGGCATCATCACACCGGAAATGGAATATGTAGCCATTCGGGAAAACATGAACTGCGAAGAACTGGGGATAGACACTTATATCACGCCCGAATTCGTACGCGACGAAATTGCAGCCGGACGCGCCGTATTGCCGGCCAATATCAACCATCCGGAAGCGGAACCGATGATTATCGGACGTAACTTCTTGGTGAAAATCAATACGAATATCGGCAATTCGGCCACGACCTCCGGCATTGAAGAGGAAGTGGACAAATGCCTGTGGAGCTGCAAATGGGGAGGCGACACGTTGATGGACCTCTCTACGGGCGACAATATCCATGAGACGCGCGAATGGATCGTACGCAACTGTCCTGTACCGGTCGGCACTGTACCGATGTATCAGGCGATGGAAAAAGTGAAGGGAAAGGCCGAGAACCTGACCTGGGAGCTGTTCCGCGACACACTTATCGAACAATGCGAACAAGGCGTGGACTACTTCACCATACATTGCGGCATCCGGCTGAAAAACGTGCACTATGCCCATGAACGACTGTGCGGTATGGTGAGCCGAGGCGGAAGCATCATTTCGCAATGGTGCTCTTATCACCAGAAAGAGAGTTTCCTATATGAACACTTCGACGACATCTGCGACATCCTGGCGCAATATGACGTAGCCGTATCGTTAGGCGACGGATTGCGCCCCGGAGCGATATTCGATGCCAACGACCGGGCACAGTTTGCCGAACTGGATACCATGGGCGAACTGGTACAACGGGCATGGGCGAAAAATGTACAGGCGTTTATCGAAGGGCCGGGGCACGTGCCGATGCATAAAATCCGCGAAAACATGGACCGGCAAATCGAAAAATGCCACGGGGCACCATTCTATACGCTCGGCCCGTTGGTGACCGATGTGGCTCCGGGCTACGACCATATCACCAGTGCCATCGGGGCGGCACAAATCGGATGGTACGGCACGGCTATGTTATGCTACGTCACTCCGAAAGAACATCTCGGTCTGCCTAACAAAGAGGACGTGCGTACGGGTGTGGTCACCTATAAGATTGCCGCACACGCCGCCGATATCGCCAAAGGCCATCCGGGCGCCACGGTACGAGACAATGCCTTGAGTAAGGCCCGTTACGAATTCCGATGGAAAGACCAGTTCAACTTGGGACTTGACCCCGACCGGGCTTTGGAATACTACAAGGCCGGAAACCATTTCAACGGGAAATACTGCACGATGTGCGGTCCCAATTTCTGCGCCATGCGTATCAGCCAAAACCTGAAGAACTGTGAGTTCGACCCGGAAGAGGAAGCACGCTTGCATGAAGAATAACAAAAACTGAAAGGGAAAGAATAAAAAAAACGGGCCGTTTGTCAAGTGAAAACATTGGCAAACGGCCTTTTTTCGGACTTATGGATTCACTTTTGTAAAACGAATGGTTTTTAAATGAAAAATAAAAGAAATAAAGGCCGGGCATACGTATGGCTATTGTTTTTTTGTTAACTTTGCAATACAAATAGCGACATTGTACCAATGAAATTGATATTATTGACGCCTCCGGACTTTTTTGTGGAGGAAGATAAAATACTCACAGCCCTGTTTGAAGAAGGTTTGGACCTCCTTCATTTACGGAAACCGGACACGGAGCCGGTTTATTCGGAACGCCTGCTCACATTATTGCCGGAAAGTCATCATAATCAAATTGTCGTACACGACCATTTTTATCTGAAAGAAGAATTCAACTTACGAGGTATACACCTGAACGGAAGGAATCCGGAACCTCCGGTAGGCTACAAAGGACATATCAGTAAATCTTTCCATCATATAGACGAGTTGAAAGCGGAAAAGAAAAACTTCAATTATGTGTTTCTCAGCCCCATTTTCGACAGTATATCCAAATCCAATTACACATCGGCTTTCGACACGGAAGTGCTGAAACAGGCTTCCGCACACGGTATCATAGATAAGAGAGTGATGGCATTAGGGGGAATCACTACGGAAAACATGGCCGTAGCAAAAGAGCTCGGATTCGGGGGAGTTGTGGTATTGGGTGATTTGTGGAATCGTTTCAACATCCATTCTACACTGGATTACAAAGAATTAATCAACCATTTCCGCAAGCTGCGCAAGGCAGCCGACTGACAAGACAAGCTACTTCTAAAATTAATACGTTATAGAGAGATGAGTGCAAATAATTCATTTATGGTTTTTTCGGGAACCAAATCCAAGTATCTGGCGGAAAAGATCTGTTCCAGTTTAGGATGCCCGCTCGGCAAATTGGTGATTACCCACTTTGCCGACGGAGAGTTTTCCGTATCATACGAAGAGTCTATCCGTGGACGCGACGTATTCCTGGTACAGTCCACGTTTCCAAACTCAGACAATTTAATGGAACTCCTGCTGATGATCGATGCAGCCAAACGTGCTTCGGCTAAAAGTATCATTGCCGTCATCCCCTACTTCGGTTGGGCACGGCAGGACCGTAAGGACAAACCCCGTGTGTCCATCGGTGCGAAGCTCGTGGCGGATATGCTGAGTGTGGCCGGGATAAACCGATTGATTACGATGGACTTGCATGCCGATCAGGAACAGGGATTCTTCGATGTGCCGGTAGACCATCTGTATGCTTCCAGCGTATTGTTGCCTTACATCAAATCCTTAAACCTCAAGAATATCGTAATTGCGGCTCCTGATGTAGGCGGTTCGAAACGTGCAAGCACCTATTCCAAATACCTTGAATGCCCGTTGGTGCTGTGCAACAAAACAAGAAGCAAGCCCAATGAAGTGGCCGACATTCAAATCATCGGCGAAATAAAGGGAGCAGACGTCATTTTGGTAGACGACATGGTAGACACTGCCGGAACCATTACCAAGGCAGCTAATCTGATGAAAGAAAAGGGAGCTGCCTCCGTGCGTGCCGTGGCCACCCATTGTATCATGTCGGGACCGGCTTCGGAACGTGTACAAGACTCTGCCCTTGAGGAACTGGTCTTCACCGACAGCATCCCTTATTCCAGCCGATGTGCCAAAGTCAAGCAAATCAGCATTGCCGACATTCTGGCTGAAACCATCAGACGGGTGGAGAACAACGAATCCATCAGTTCGCAATATCTGATTTAATCCGTATTTTTATTAATAAATACAATATTTCACAAGAAGGCCGCCACAGATTTCAAAATCAGGAATTCCGTGCGGCCTTTTTCTAACACTCACAAACTTATGAAAACAAAAAATCTGTTTATATCAGGCCTCATAGGCCTTTTCGCCTCTTGCTCGTCGCAGAACTGTAAAATAGAGGGAACAGTGGAAAATGCCAAGGACGGCGATACGCTGTATCTGGCACGAATGTCCGACGGTAACTTCACCCCAACCGATACGATTATACTGCATCAGGGAAAATTTACCCTCCAGGAAAAATGCGATTCTACCATCATTGCCAGTTTCTTCTTTTATGACCAAGAAAGCAATGAAGTCTACAACAATATTTTCTTTATGGAAAAGGGAAACATTCAGTTGAATATCGGTTCGGAAGGAAGAGTGTCGGGAACAGAAAACAACGACATCTACCAAGAAATTACAGATTCCATTTATGCCCTTCACGAGCGGATGAGTAATATTTATGCACGACAGGCTCCGTCCGATACGGCAGAATACAATCCGGATGAGAAAACGGAACAAGAACTCGTGGCTTTGGAGCAGCAATCCAACCGGTTCGTGACTGAAAGTGTGAAGAAATACATAGATAAACCGGTCGGATATTTCCTCTTTCTTTCCTGTTATAATATGTTTACCCCGCAAGAGGTGCTCGAACTTTCACAGAAAGTATCATCACACTATAAAAACAGTAACGCGCTGAAATACATTGAAGAAGATGCCGAAAGAAGTAATATGACCTCAAACGGACAATCCTTTATAGACATCACCATACCGTCCATGGACGGAGGTGAACTCAAACTCTCCGACATCATCCGGGACAATAAGCTGACCTTGGTAGATTGTTGGGCCAGTTGGTGCGGCCCCTGTCGTGCAGAAATGCCGAACGTAGTGTCGCTGTATGAGAAATACCACAAGAAGGGACTCGAAATCGTGGGTATCTCATTCGATGAGGATGAAACCGCATGGAAAAATGCAGTAAAGACAATGCACATGACTTGGCCCCAAGCTTCGGAACTCCGTTCCTGGGACAACATCATGACACAGAAGTATGGCGTAACGTCTATCCCCTACACCATTCTGATAGACAGTAACGGTACTATCATAGGTCAACAACTCAGAGGTGAAGAACTTGAGAACACAGTCAAACAGTATTTGGAGTGATTTCATCGAATGTCAAAAAGGCCGTCTCCCAAAAGTAAGGAGGCGGCCTTTTTCTGTATCTCATGCGAGAAGACGGAGCAAAACTAACGGACAATGAGTTTCTGCGTCCTTGCACAGCCTTCCTGCTTCAAGCTTATCAGGTAAATGCCTTGTCCATACAATCCCGTATCCGTCACGCTGCCCGGCATCACGTTACCCTGCCACAAAACACATCCGTCCAAATCATAAACGCGCACTTCCACTTCTTCGCTTCGTGCCGAAATCACACAAATCCGCCCGTTTTGCATTGTAGCCGACAATTCCAAGTCGTGCGTCGGTACATCTGCGATTGCATTCGGTTTATCAGAAAGCTGTACCGTGATTTCATCCGGACAATCCGTTCCGATAATGAGCGTCCCATAGTACCTTTCTTCCTCGTTGACCTCCACTTCCAAGTCATAAGTACCGAGAGGCAACGCATAGGTATTCAGATAATAGTAATTCAGCGTCAACGTCTTACCCTCCTTAGACAAATACATAGGAAGAATACCGGACTCCGCCACACTATTGTCGGGCATGACAAGCCAAAGCCGGAACACCCTATATTGGCTCAAATCCACTTCCACTACCTTACCTTCATCGTCTACCTCAAACGTACCCTCCAAAGGCCATAAGCGGTGGTAATTCTCACCGACAGACACTAAACCGAACTCATAGTAATGTTTACCTTTCCGAAACATCACACTTTCTTGGTTTCTGAGTGTCATCATGCTATCCACCCGAATCTCAATGAATTTAACCTGTTCTGGTTGGTTCACCATTTCGAATGTCACTGCACGGAATTCCTCCGGATTGAATTGGAAATCAACTTTCACGGCCTTATCGGCTATTTCAAAATAGAGCGTATCACTGAAACAATATTGGCGGCCCACATAACAGGCCGTGTACTTTCCGGGAGGCAAAAGGCGGTCGCCATTCACACCGTCTTCGTCTTCGTCTTCTATTTCTTGCCCTTCCTTGAATACGGACACCCACCCCCTACCAAGCAATTCCTCTTGGTTTACAGTAAAGTCCACAGCACGGTAAGCACTGAAATCCATCGTCTCGGCCACGTCGTTCTCTTTGAGTTCCACACTGAAATCAACCGAAGCTACGTGGCCATCGAGGTCAGGGACACGAAGCCAACAACCGCTATAATCCCCCTGCGGCATCACCATGCAGCCTGCATACTCCACCGTGGAGGCGCTTTCGTCCAAAGCCATGGGGAAGGAATAATTCACACCACCACTTATATACACCGTAGGCTGGGACATGTCCCATTCATCACTGCCCTTTATCCTTAGGGAGAGGCGTTTGTACCCCTCGAAAGAGACAGTCTCCTGCAACATCCCCTCGTCCACCGAGACATTTTCCGTTATCGGCAAGTAGACACTATCGCCATGTGCCCAGTTTCCTCCCACTTCATAATAACAGTCCCCCGGTTCCAAAAGGAATAGCGTGCAACATCCGTCCGCATCGGTCTGGGAGGATGCTTCGTAGTCCGCTTGCCGCAGTGTTACGGGAAAGCCATTGGCCGGGCGACCGTTCTCATCCTTCACGAAAAACTTGATTCCATAATAATCGTCCTCATTAAAAGCATATACGATTGGGGCTTCATCCTCCTCCAAGTTAAACGATTGTTCTTTGCCAAAAGGCAAAGCCTGCTGCCCATCTGCCGTTTGCAGTCCAACGACCCAATGGTGCTCACCCGACGGCATGAGCACGTCATGAACCGCCTCCTTGTCCAACGATACCTCCACTCCGTCTATTTCGGCTTCTCCACGGAACAAATAACCGTCGGGAGCAGTCAACTTGGCCGTAAGGTATGTGCCGAAATCATATTCAAAATTCACGTCTTTTCCGTCCAAAACAATATTGTCTTCCTGTACGCCGAGGATGTCCTTCGTTGTATTACTAAATAGAAGGGACATGCTTGCATTGGTATATTCCTTTTCTATAAGAACGCCATATACAATATCATCGCCATCTTCTGTGCCACTTCTTGGAAATGGATCCCATGCACCCCATCCCCCGCCATTGTAGTCTAATCGTGAGGAACGCGACAATATACGTTTTGCATTAGAAGTACCTATTTCCTTTGTGTTTTTCAGCCTGACTGTCAGCAGTGTCGTACCGACCAGATTCACATCTTCTACAACATCTTCATCCGAAACCTGAATACTCTTTCTCTCCGAAGGATAAAACGGCTTCTCATAATCGGGATCATAGCCATAATCACCGGGCATGACGTAAATTTCGCAAAAACCGCTTGCATCAGTGGCAAGGTCAACATCTAAACGAGGATTGTCTGCCGAACGCAAATTTACGGACAAATTCTCCATGGCCGACCCGTCACGATCCGTAAACAGGAATCTCAGCGCACGGCTTTGGCTCAAATCAATATCCACGGTCACGTCTTTATTGACGACCTGATAGGCTAAGCTATAGGGAAAGTAACCCGGCGCCATGAACTCCATGGTGTAATATCCCGGAGTACGGTAAACGGCAGTGAACTTCTCAGCCGCAATTCCGTCAATTGTAGCATGCTCCACCGCGACTCCACCATACCCCCTGATGTTACCCAAAGACACTTTGTATTTTCCGTTCTTCGGGGCAACAGGCACAATGCCTTTCTCTTCTTCCAAGTTGACCTCTCCACTACAATCACCGAATACCGTGGTGTTAAACTCCCAGGATATGGCAGGAGCATCCCACCAAAAAGAAAGGATTCCATCATCTCCCATTGTTTTATACGTAGCGCCAGAGCTGCCCTTTGTAGAGACTTTCAAATCACAGCCTTTTACCTGCGCGACTTCCTCATCTGAAAGCCCCACCAGTTGGAACGTCACATAATAACCGTCCAAACTCACATTAACGGCAGAGGATGTACCATCCCAAGAAAAACGCACTGTCTCATAATTATAGTCTTTATAATACCGGAACGAATAGGTACCCGAACTTCCCAACCCTTTTATTACAAAATCACCGTTGAAATCAGTATCAAAGCTCTCGTTGTCGAACTGCACCGGCAACCCACTTACCGCAGCTCCCCGTTGGTCGGTTACATGAACCGTAACATCCCGTCCGAAAGTAGCCAAAGAGACCAGTAGCAGCATACATATCAAATAAAATTGCTTCATTTTCTTATGAATTTAATTAATAATGTGATGAATAAACACCATTGCCCCACACAGGATAAGGGCATGAGTCCAAAACGGAAGGAAGACAATAAAAAAGCGTGGACTCTTCACTTTGTCTGTCTTTTCAGGTATCGCCAAACACCATTGCTATCAAACAAGTAAAAGCCCACGCCTGAGGCGTGAGCATCAACTTTTACTCTTGATAGCTGTTTCTAAAATTTGGCGATTTTGAAAAAACAAGAATAAAGCTAACGCTTTTTATCTATATGTCTGTATTCTGTCTTGCTACATAGGCTATACGATTTATATTATGTGCAAAGTTAATACTTTTTTTATGACAAGAAAACTTTTACCGTACAGAAAATTGGATCGATACAATGCTTGTCTTTCCGGAGTTTTCCGGAACACGTTCTTTTCGGGGGTAACAGGATGCATTCCCCAAAGGGTTTACAAAAAACTCTTTCATCTTTCATATTATCGAATAACGCACTATCATACAATATATTACAAGATGAAAGATAGAAAGAGTATCTTTCAGGCTTCTTTCATTGCAGAAAGCGATAAAAAGTTCTCAGCCAAATGATTTTTCAATCTCAGGCGAACGATTTTTCATTCTGCGCCAAACGAAATGAAACGTAGCTGAAGGGTTCCTGAAACATCCTTCAGTCTGTAATACCAATATTATGAGAGGCTTACAGTATAACCTGAAAGATGAAGGGTGTTTTTACAGAAATCCTGGGTAGGAAGATTTTAAAGAAAAATCCCGGATGCACGACGTGTTCGTATGACGTAGACATCCGGGATTCGTTTATCGAGACAAGTCCTTTTTCAGAACCTATCAATTAAACCATTTCACATAGCAGAAGTCCTGACGGTGAGGCAGGTCCTTATTTTTAGGGAACATACGGTATGCAACCTTGAAACTTCCGGCATTATTGATGGAATGAACCACCTCGAAAGTAAACAAGTCACCCTCTCTCTTCACAACCTCCAACGGTTCTACCGAATAGATATGATCCTTACCATCTACATCCGTGTGCAAAGTAACCAGTTCTACTCCAATAGCATCATCCAACCCTTTTTCGTCTATCACGATACGAATCGTATAATCCTTCCCGCTTTCAATCGTTCCGTTTATTAATTCGTCACACTTGTCAGCCGATACGACTTCTATCTGATCCCACTTAGAGGCTACGGTTTCTTTCCATGCCGCAATTTCCTTTGCCTTGGCATAGTTGTCGGCTGCCAAAACTTTAAAGCGGGCAGCTTCTTTATTGTAGAACTTCGAATAATAGTCATCCAACTGCCGCTTCATCGTATAATGGGGAGCAATGTGGGCTATTGAGTTCTTGATGGTCTTAACCCATCCGGCAGAATATCCCTTGCTGTTGCGCGCATAGTACAATGGCAGAATCTCGTTTTCCAACAAGCTATAGATAGTTGCCGCATCCAACTGATCCTGATAGGCTTGATTGTCATACGTACGTTTCTCTGTCAAAGCCCATCCGGCACCCTCACGATAGCCTTCGAGCCACCATCCGTCGAGCACAGACAAGTTCAGCACACCGTTCATCAAAGCTTTTTCGCCCGATGTTCCGCTGGCCTCCAACGGACGCGTCGGGGTGTTCATCCAGATATCGACACCACTTACCAAACGACGCGCCAACTGCATGTCATAGTTCTCCAAGAATATGATTTTACCCAAGAATTCAGGCCGCTGCGAGATTTCATAAATCTTTTTAATCAATCCCTGTCCCGCTCCATCGGCAGGATGAGCCTTACCGGTATAGAGGAACTGAACAGGATAGTGCGGATTATTCACAATCTTGGCCAGACGGTCGAGGTCGGTGAAAAGCAAATGCGCTCTCTTGTAAGTGGCAAAACGACGTCCGAAACCTATCAGCAAGGCATTGGGATTGATTTTGTCCATCAAAGAAATCACACGTGAGGGATCTCCCTGATTCTTCAACCAGCTATCACGGAACTTTTCACGGATATAGTGGATCAGTTTCGTCTTCAACTCCATACGGGTTTTCCAAATCTCCTCATCCGAGACGTCAAAAATAGCTTCCCAAATGCTTTCGTTACTTTGGTCCTTCATGAAGTCTTTGTCGAAATGCTTCCGGTAAAGTCTTTGCCATGATGTCGAAGCCCACGTGGGGAAGTGCACACCGTTAGTTACGTAACCTACATGGCTTTCTTCCGGGAAATAGCCTTTCCATATATTAGCAAACATCTGTTGAGACACTTTTCCATGAAGCCAACTTACGCCGTTCACTTCTTGGCATGTGTTACATGCAAAAGTCGACATACAGAAACGTTCCGAATGGTCATCGGGATTCTGACGTCCCATACCGATCAACTCATCCCACGAAATGCCCAAAACCGACGCATAACCGCTCATATACTTGCTGAACAATCCCTCGTCGAAATAGTCGTGACCGGCTGGAACCGGAGTATGCACCGTATAAAGAGAAGAGGCACGAACCAATTCCAATGCCTGATTGAAAGAAAGTCCTTCCTGTACATAATCCAATAAGCGTTGGATGTTACACAAAGCGGCATGGCCTTCGTTGCAGTGGTATATATCCTTATGAATACCCAGTTTCTTCAACGTAAGTACGCCACCGATACCCAATAGTATCTCCTGTTTCAGACGGTTCTCCCAATCGCCGCCGTAGAGGGCATGGGTTATAGGCCGGTCGAATTCAGAATTCATATTGTTATCGGTATCCAAAAGATACAATTTAATACGTCCTACATTCACTCTCCATACGGAAGCATATACCTTATAATTCAAATAAGGTACTTCTACAATCATCGGGTTGCCATCGGCATCCAGTTGACGTTCAATCGGCAGGCTACCGAAATTCTGTGCTTCGTAATTTGCAATCTGCTGTCCATCCATGGACAAAGTCTGCGTAAAATAACCATAACGATAAAGGAAACCGACTGCACACATATCTACGTTGCTATCGGAAGCCTCTTTCAGATAATCGCCGGCTAATACTCCCAAACCACCGGAATATATTTTCAACACGTGATTCAGACCGTACTCCATACAGAAATAAGCTACAGACGGACGTGTCTTGTCCGGCTCTACGTCCATGTATTCACGGAATGCGGCATATACGTCGTTCATTTTACGTACGACCGAACTGTCTTTCGACAATTCCTCCATCTTCTCATAGCTGAGACGTTCCAGCAGCAACACCGGATTTTGTCCCACTTCGTCAAACAAGTCTTCATCCAAACTGCGGAACAGCACGCGAGCATCATGGTTCCACGCCCACCACATATTACGAGCTAACTCTTCGAGTTTATCCAGCTCTTTGGGAATCCTTGACTTTACATCCACTTGTTTCCAATTTGCTCCATTAGAACAACTTGCTTTAATTTTCATAGACTCTCAAATTAAATTTATAAAATATATTTGCAATATTCATGTTTATTCTCCCCTACGTTGCTTCGCTTTATGCAAAGCGATATCGTAAGCTTGATAATAGTATCGGATAAAATGCTTCCACAAAGCATGTTCCGATATGTCGGCAGCTTTATGGCGTATCTTTTCCGCTTCTTGCGGTGTGAAAGCAGCATAAGCCGTCACGGCATCTTTAATAGCGTCTGCCACTTCGGAAGAATTATAATCCGTCCGCCGTACGACTTGTACGCCATCGGTCAGTTCTCCATCTTTTCCCAACAACTGATTTACCCATAATCCGAAACCGGACAGATTGGTTGTAATGCACGGTACGTGGAAAGCCACACTTTCCAATGGCGTGTACCCCCACGGCTCATAATAAGAAGCATAGACGGTGAGATCCATTCCAATCAACAAATCATAGTAATGCATATTAAAAATACCGTCTGCTCCATCTAAGTAACAAGGAACGAATATCACCTTTACCTTATCGTCCGGCAGATTCCACATGTTGTATCGTTTCATGTAATCAATGACCTGGTCATGGGACATCTCATGTAGCCAATGGGTCAATAAGGGCCATTCCAACGGCGTGTCACAGGTCTTTCCTGAGGCAAGCCTTTCCTTTAAATCCTCACGGGGACAACAAACCCATCCGGGAACCTGTACAAAAGCCAGCACTTTACGCGTTAAATCCTTATTCCGCAAAGAACGGTTCATGGCTTCCATATACAAGTCAATACCCTTATTGCGAAACTCATACCGCCCGCTGGTCGAAATAATCATCACATCGTCATCGAATTCCGTACCCAACAATGCACCCGCCACTTCACGCAACTTACGACGAGCCTCTCGGCGCTTACGGGCAAACTGAGCTTTCGACGGAACGAAATCCTTTTCAAAACCATTCATCAGGACCACATCGGCCGGTTTGTCCAATAATTCCGCACACTCCCGGTTCGTCACCTCGCTCACAGTGGTAAAACAGTCCACATGATGAGCTGTTTCGCGCTCAATGGAATGCTTGGACTGTACATTCAGTTCCTGTGCCATCTGATTTCCATTGTATGCGAACAAATATTCATAAAGCGGTTTATGGTTCCCGGCAATGGAACGTCCGATGGTCGTAGCATGTGTCGTAAATATAGTGGCAACCTCCGGAACATGCTTCTGAATATACAAAGCCCCCAAGCCTGTCATCCACTCGTGAGCCTGATAAACGACATGTTCACATTGCCCCTTTAAAACATGATTATAATAGCTTTCGACAACCAGTCCGGCTGCATAAGAAAACATAGACGCTTCATCGTAGTCGCCATAAGCGTGAAGCGAATCTACTCCGTAGTCTTCCCATAAGCGGGTATATATATCGTTTTTTATAGCAAAGTAAGGTTGGAAATCCACCAAAACCGCAATGGGGTGCCCCGGAACATTCCACCGGCCTATTCGTACGTGCAAATTTTCATTTTCAGCCGTATCTCTCCAAGATTTCAACAAGCTTGCATCTTCTTCGAAAAGCGGGTTCTCTTTCCACACATCCGGACCGATAAACATGATGTGATCTTTCAATTTATCTTGTAATGTCTTTGCCCGAGTGGATAATACCGTATAAATACCGCCTACCTTATTACAAACCTCCCAACTCGACTCAAAAATAAAATTAGGAACATACACTTCTCTACTCATTTCTAACCTTTTATAAAACAAAGGCAAAGGTACGAAATTTACAGTAATCCCAAAAGGAAATGGCCTGTTATTAAACACATTTCATTAAAAATATTTTATAATCATAGAGAGTTGTTTGCAAACACAAGGGATAGAAAGAGTATATTCAAAAAAAACATTAAACCGTTTGGCATACTGACGAACATGATTTACCTTTAAATAAAAGTTACACGTATGATGAAAAAATATATCGTTACTTGTCTCGTTGGTTTATGTGCGGGTCTCACTACAGCCCGTTCTCCATTTAAATGCACGCTTTACGACCGTGAAAACAAAATTTATCTTCATTTGGACTTGTATGAAGAAAGCATCAATGTACCGGGAATGGAAATGTTCGGTCCCATGAACGGATATATGAACGGAAACGTGTACGGTATATGGATGATTACTTCTTCCAAGATTGAAAATGAGAAAACCGCCACATTCAGGCTGTCCAATGATTTGGGTTCGGAAACACAAGAAGTCAAACTGACGGTAGAAAACGATTCCACATACTTGTTGGAACAGCAAGGGGGGACGGTTATCAAAAAGGTCGTAAACAAGAAACTGGTCAAAATACCACGCAACTTGACATTCAACCTCCAACGATAGAATCTACAAAAAAACAGGAAAAGCCTTATTTAAAGTCTCTTCCTGTTTTTCCGTAACAAACCGGATTACTTCTTCTTGAATTGGAATCCTAATTGCATGCCATCGTATCCGCTGGCAATATTACCGATCATGTTCAGTGTACTATTACCGGTCATTGTCGTTATATTCGTCAAGAAGTCGAGCAATTTATCCGCCTTGAAAGTGATTTGCATCTCGTTGCTCTTCAACGCAAGGTTTGCTGTGACCGGACGGCTCAGCAGTCCTTTGCGCTTCAAGGTTATCTCATTGTCCTGGACAGTATAAGTTCCCGTTGAATTCCGTGACCCGATGGTCATGGTATATGTACTATCTCCGTCGAACGAAATATCAACTTTGCCTTCCTCGAAACCGATTTTAGCGAGATACTTCTGCAACGTTTTCTCCGCAGTATTCGTCATCAGACTTCCCCCGGCTTTCTTCAAGAGGTTGGAGGATTCGAACACCACAGCCGGGCTTTCATACGTCCAGTCTCCTTTCAAACTCGAATTTTCCACTTTGGCTGTCCCAATCAGATTCTGGAATATAGATCCCAAGACATTACCCTTCTCTTCTGTTTCGGTTTGTTGGGTCTCCGTCCCCTTATTACCCCCCAACACATTCTTCAACAAGTTACCCAACTGCGCAGATGCAGTCGTGGTAAACAACAGACCGCAACAAACTACAATCCATTTCAAACTCAATTTTTTCATTTTGCTTTATTTTATCGGTTTTCATTTAACAACTATCTTGACGGCCTTACCCTCCGTACGCAGGATGTATATGCCCGGATTAAGGTTAAGCATTTCCTCCCGTGAACGGGCAAGCAACACGCCGTGCAGAGAATAGACCTCTACACTGGCTCCATCTTCCGCACTCACTTGCCGTACGGCATCCGCAGGCAACCGGACATACCCGTAATCGGAAAACTCCGAATCTTCGTATTCATCGTCCAATGCCGAAACGCCATAGGCATACGACTGATATCCGGTATCGTCCAACTGGACTGTGCAACAGGTTTCACTAAGAGAGTCGGCAACGAATACCGGATGCTCGGTCCACTGCTCATCACCGGAAATTCCGTACACTTTCACCGTATAAAACGTAGCGTTCTCCGAAGGACTCCAACTGAATTTAAAGCTATTTAAAGCCATCTCCACAGCCGTTTCCACTACCGGAGCCTCCAACCGGCCCTTAGGCTTATACTTCAATACGATGTCCCCGTTCTCCAACTCCCGGATTTGGGTAATAGGTTTGTTCATCCACGTTCCTGTGAAAACAAGCGATGCCGGTGTAGTCTCATTTGTCAGGGCAGTATTTCCCTCCGTTCCGGGATAAGGTTGTCCTCCCAATGCGTTCAGCAAATCAGCCGAACTTTCTGCATTGTACGGACCTACATAGCGGTTATTGGCCGGAATGAAACTCATACGTTGATGCGCGGCATTCGTATTCAGCATATTGTTCTTCCATGCCGTCTCATCATAGTCGACATGCACCACCAACATTCCATGTCCCAACTTCATCAATCCATTGTCCCAACCCACGTGCTGACGGTTCTCCAATACGTAATATTCATCCGGATTTGCCTCATTGACGACTTTATAGCCTACCCCACCCGCTTCCAACGGACGTAATCTGACTGTAGTACTACGTTCCAACACCGTCAGCGGACGCCAACCCAACAAGTCGCGTTCGTATGCAGTCAAACCACAAGGTGTCTTTCCATTGTCGCAATAATTACCGGAATCCATCAACGACCAATATGACATGCCCAATGCGGTATAGTTCGTATCATATTCGTCCGGCAAGCCTAAAGCATGAGACACTTCATGGCACATTGTACCGATACCCGAAGGCTGATTGCCCGAACTGCCTTTTGAAAGTTCACTGCAACACGCTGTCACGGACACCGTAACCCCATTAATCGTCATCGGACGGATCATCTCTTTCGGCCAAATGGCATCCTCCGTCACTCCGGGATCCGATTCCGGTAAACCGGCATATATGAAAAAGGCCAAATCCACAGTGCCGTTTCCATCATTATCGAACCGCGTTTTAAAATCAGAAACCAAAGTCGTGGCCTGTTCCAGAGCCTCGCTGCAAAATTCTGAAAAACGGATATCTTTGGCACCCGATGGCGAATTTTCTCCATAATAAGCCATCGGCTTGTCCAATGTCACCGGGCCGATCACTTCAAACTCCGGAAGAAACAGACTGTCGCTCTGTTGGGCAAAGTAATCGCGTACAGCCCCTCTGCTGCCAGCCCCCGTGTACAAGATGCCGTCTCTCGTCCCGTTGCAATACTTATCATAATAATCGGCTATTCCCTTTGCCGTTTCCGCTACCGTGAGCTTTTCATCGCTGAAGTTTACCAGTATAACCGGTATCCGAGGACTTCCCAATGGCTTTATCGCCACCCTATCCTGGGAGCTTGCCCGCATAGCGCGTACGCTCGCTGTTTTCTCTCTATCCCGTAGCCGCAATGAAGTTACACGAAAACGCCCGGTTTCCTCCTTTTCTACCAAAAAGCCCTCCTCATTCACATAATAACTTCGATATTCGTCACCGCAAAAACGGATATTCTGAAACGTACCGTCACTCATTTGAGCACGGAATACATGAAAACGGGCGGGGACAGCATAAATTTGTGCAGACAGCGTCAAAAGCCCCAAAATATGCAGTAATCTCATAAAATCTTCATTTGTAGGGCAAAAGTACAAAACTTTTTTATGATTCTTTCATCATAGACTTTTTTTCTTTCACAGAAATTCACAAGCCCCACAAGAATACTTCATTCATCGGACTCCACTGTTTCTGCATTGAGGAGTCCCTGTGCCTCGGCATTCAGATAAAAACGGCTCCGACTCAAACGCTCTTTCTCATCTTGCATAGCCTTAGCATAAAGTTCTCCGATGATGCCGTCCGCCAAACCTATGGTAGGTACATACACGTAGTCCGAATGAATGCAGTCGGCAATAATCAGGAATATTTCTGCCGCCGGAACGATCACATCAGCCCGGTCCGGTTTCAGCCCGAAACGATCCATACGCTCTTCTACCGACAGCGGTTGCAGGTCGTTATGCAAACTACGTAAGGACGTAATCGGCAATTTAAGTTCTTTCTTGCTTTTTTCTTCCGCCAGACGGAACAATTTATTGATGTTGCCCCCGCTACCTATAATATTAATAGGTCCGTAATTGGCATACATACCTGCCATGTCCGCTTTAAGCCCGTCTACAATCCCATCTTTTACCGCACGGTTCAACAACCGGATCGTACCGATGTTATAGCTCATGGAACCCACCAACCGGCCTTGGTGTATCAAAGTGATTTCCGTACTTCCTCCCCCCACATCTACATACATAAAGGTTCCTTCCTTATTGGGAAGTTTCTCTATATGGTTTCCATACAGGATACCGGCTTCTTCTTTTCCTTCGATTAAATCAATGCGTATCCCCGTCTTCTTTTCTATCTTCTTGATCAAGGCCTTGCCGTTCTTAGCGTCGCGCATGGCGCTCGTAGCGCACGCCCGATAATCGACCACATCGTACATACGCATCATCTGCTTGAACCCCTTGATCATGCGCATCATCATCTCGGCACGCTCTTTCCCGATCTTACCCTTCGAGAACACATCCATTCCCAGACGCAAGGGATAACGGATGAACAACACTTTCCTGAACTTTGTTTCTCCCAATGGATTATGATCGATGTTCTTAATCAATAACCGGGCGGCATTCGTACCGATGTCGATAGCCGCAAAATTCATTCCTTCCATCATAGTCATTCGTTACTTTTATCATTTTGCTTTTCCGCCACTTGCTTGGCGTAATAATCATATAACCGTTCCTGTGAGCGGAATGCTTCCGCACCCTCTGTTCCCTCGTAAAACATATTATGCCCCGTCCCGTCTACGATACGCCCTTTCCGGTTGTCCATCATGCCCCATTCCACAATCCGCTTCAATTCGGCACGAACGGCCGGATTGTAAACCGGAGCCATCACTTCTATCCGATGGTCCAGATTACGGGGCATCCAGTCGGCACTCCCTATAAAATACCGTTCGTCCCCTCCGTTGCAGAAAATGAGAATCCGGCTATGTTCCAGATAACGGTCTATGATTCCGTGAATACGGATATGGTCGCTTTTCCCTTGTATTCCTGTCACTAACGCACAATTCCCTCTCACGAGCAAATCGACCTCCACTCCGGCTGCAGACGCATCATAAAGTTTCCTCACGACATCTTCATCTGTGATATGGTTGATTTTAACCTTTATATAAGCTTCCTTTCCTTGCTTTTTATTTTTGATTTCCGTCTGTATCATAGCCAGAATATTCTTTTTCATGATATTCGGCGAAACCAGCAATTCTTTGAACTTCACAGGAAGGAAAGGTTTTTCTATGAAACGGAACACATTCGCCACATCCTTTACAATAGCTGGGGCGGCCGTCATCAACATGCAATCCGTATAGATTCGGGCGTTTCCTTCGTGAAAGTTCCCGGTTCCGATACAGGCAATGTCGCGTCCGCCACTCATCTCCACCCATAACAGTTTGGAATGTACTTTCAGCCCCTCTACACCGAAAATGACATTGATGCCTGCATCTTTCATACGCTTGCTCCATTTTATATTGCTGGATTCGTCGAAACGCGCCAACAGCTCGATTACCACCGTCACTTTCTTCCCGTTTTTAGCCGCAGCAATCAGAGCTTCCACTACCTTGCTGTCTTTAGCCAAACGATAAAGAGTAGTCTTGATAGATTTGACACGTGGGGAAATTGCGGCCTCGCACAGCAACTGGATATAATGGTCGAAAGAATGATAAGGCACATGCAGGAAACGGTCTTCTTCACGAATCAGGTCCAACATGCTTCGTGCACCGGCAAACTCCGGTAAAAGCAACGGTTTCCATGCCGGATATTTCAAATCGCCACGGCCGCAATCCGGAAACTTCATCAGGTCTTTATGGTTCTGGTAACGTCCGCCGGACAAGGTCGTATCGAATTTGTCAAGCGACAGGTTCAGCATAATCTTGCGGTATAAATCCTTCGGCATGGAAGCATCGAAAACAATCCTCAGGGGCTGACCGTTCTTACGGCTTTTCACCGCACGCTGCACCCGCTGCAATGTCCCGGCATCCGACTCATTATCCAATTCCATCTCCGCATCCTTCGTGAACTTGAAAGAATAAGCTTCGAAATGATCATAGTCCACGCTGACAAATATCATAGGCAGGCAATACCTTATCACATCGTCAATATACATGATATAATGCGTATCGTCTTCCACCGGAAGTTCGAGAAAACGACCGAACTTCTCCACCGGAACCCTGATAAGCGCATATTCTTTCTTAGGCTTTTTAGCTTCGTCATACCAACGGGTCAGTTTCACGGCCAAATAAATCGTATCGTCGGATTCATTAGCCAACCGCTCTGCCTGCGACAGCCATATCGGATTGGTAAATCCGGCCAGACTGTTCCGGAAATACTGGCGGATAAAAGACTGCTGCGCCTCGTTCAACTGTTTTTCATTGACAAGACGAATTTTCTCTTTTTCCAACTCTTTTGTCAACTGCCCGACAACGTGTCCAAACTCTTTATTATACCGGTTATTCAACTTGTTGATGACCTTGATGGTATGACGGGCTTCTTCTATCTGGGACTTCATTTGCTTCACGTCGCTCTCGGCAATACGCGTCAGCGTAGCCATCCGGACACGGAAAAACTCATCCAGATTATTGCTATATATCCCCATAAAACCCAAGCGTTCCAATAAGGGAACCGATGTGTTCTGGGCTTCTTGAAGGATTCTGTAGTTAAAATACATCCAACTTACGTCACGCGGAATGACGTCTATCGACTTTTTGGGTTCCATACGCGATTCATTAAAATGCGATACGACAAATATAGAATAAATATGATAAATAATAAAAGCTTCTAACCGGAATTTTATAAATAAAAATCCGGTTAGAAAACTTTTCAAGGCAGGTTATTGCTGGAAACGCTTGAATGCACGCAAATAATGCCTCAAGTCACTGAGCAACTCTTGCGTCTCCTGCAACAGGTTCAGATAAACCAAAGATACTTTCAAGCCTTGCGACAAATCCATCTGTATGCGGTCTTCCTGCGCCCGGCGCATCTCGGAAAGCTGCTGCTTGTAAGCCTCTTCTTCGGCCAGCAACGCGTCGATATGCTCATAGTCCCGGTCTTCCACGATACGTTCGCTCCGCATCAGGTAATCCACTATCTTTTTCTTGACCGGCAGAATCTCCTCTATGCACTCTCTCGAAAGCGGATTGAAATTATTGTCCACATGCTCCTTGCAAGGCTCGGACATACGTTTCAGGCAATAAAGCATTTGCTCTCCGCTGTTGGAAGCCAAATGGAACCATGTGTTCTTTTCCAAAGAAATCCGCTTGTCGATGCGGCGCATGCCCACCAATTCCCTTTGGCGCAGTTTTTTACGGCGCGATTTCTCAGCGTCTATACGTTTCACGGCACGGCGCAACGTCTTCAAGTCTTCGTCTACGAACCCGTTGACCACATCCTCATACGTTTTCCAAACGAAATCCAGCATCTCCTGTTGGGTGGCACAAACATGCTTTTTCAACAAGCCCCAACATTCCGCCTTGTCTTTCGCATTCATAATACCTTTAAAGAGTTGTTCCTCGTAATCGGTCTCATCCTTCCGTTTAGTTGAGAAGTTGCTCTTAATCAGGATGAACACGGCCACAAAGACAAACAAGGCCATCACCACCGCACCACCGTAATACATGGCAATCGTGACCAACGCACAGGCTGAGAAAGCAATACCGGCCGTAAGGAACCATCCGCCGATGACGTTCAGCACGCCCGTGATGCGGAACACCGCGCTTTCGCGCGACCATGCGCGGTCGGCCAAAGAAGACCCCATGGCCACGATGAAAGTCACGTAGGTGGTAGAAAGAGGTAATTTCAACGATGTCCCCAACGCTATCAGCAGACCGGAAAGCACGAGGTTGATAGAAGCACGCACCAAGTCGAATGCCGCTCCCTGAGCCAAAATAGCCTCATCTTTGTTAAAACGGGCATCAATCCATCGCACCAAAGGTTTTGGGGTATATTTGGAAAAGAACTCGTTCACGTTGTTCGCCCCTCTCACGATGCTGCGCGCCACGCGTGAAGAACCGAACATCTCTTCGCCTTCGTCCTGACGCGATAAATCCACGGAAGTCTTCACCACATTCTGTGCTTTTTTCGACGTGGCCAAGGCATAGACCATCACCACACCGGAAAGGAACAGGAAAATAAACGGCGTCTTGGCACTTTCATTCAGCGAACTCATCATAAAAGTATCGGCCTGCCCGGCACCGTTTGCGGCAAAATCCTGATAAGCCGAATAAGCAGCCAACGGCACACCGACGAAATTCACCAGGTCGTTTCCGGCAAAAGCCAAAGCCAAGGCAAAAGTACCCATAAAAATAACAATCTTGAACACATTGATTTTGCACCAATGGAACACCTGCATCAAGACGGTGCTTACCACGAAACACCCGCCCACCAGATATATCGTATTTTCTTTTATCCATGCGTTATATTCCGGAGTCATGAACGAACTGTCCTTCAATCCTTTCAGCAAAGCAAAATAAAGGATACACGTGGTGGCAATCCCCCCGAAAAGCCCTATTTTCCATTTCAACTTGGAAGTATAGTTAAACGTAAAAATCAAACGGGACAGCCATTGTACCACCGTTCCGAAGATAAAAGCCACTGCCACGGAAAGGAATATACCCAAAATTACAGAAAGGGCCTTGTCCGTATTCAACAGATCGGCAAAGCCCAAAAGCCCGGTCTCGTCCGTGGCTATTTTCAACAACGAAAGGATGAACGTACCGCCCAACAATTCAAAAACCATAGAGACGGTGGTAGACGTAGGCATCCCCAACGTGTTGAAGACATCCAGCAATACCACATCCGTCACCATGACTGCCAAGAAAATACAAAGCAAGTCGTTGAAACTGAACATCTGCGGTTGGAAAATTCCATGCCGCGCAATGTCCATCATACCGTTACTCATCGTAGCTCCCACAAACACCCCGATCGACGCGATAATCAAGATGGTACGAAAGCGTGCGACCTTAGCTCCGATAGCCGAGTTCAGAAAGTTCACGGCATCATTACTCACACCGACCACCAAGTCGAAAACGGCCAGCATGAACAGGAACACGATAAAACTAAAATAAACAATTTCCATAAGTTAAAAATATGTGTTGATAATTCTTTGGGTGCAAAATTACAGACGCGAGATGTAAGGTGTGTGTCATTCATGTTAAGATTATGTTACAATCCGACAGGAATCACTTTGCAATTCTTTATAACACTGAAAGAGAGAGACTTGAATCTCTCGAAAAAATCTCCGCACAAACGACAATCAATCTCAGCCGAATGAAAAATCGTTTGGCTGAGATTGATTTTTCGTTTGGCGCACAAAATCCGGCAGGTTTCAGGAAGAGGGCGAAAAAAGCTGTTGTCCCGGAATATTATAAGTATTTTTGAGCTAACTTTGCAGCCGGAAAATAAAACGTACGATGAAAAAGGTATTTCTTTTTATAGCCGGTGCCTGGATGGCATGGGCAAGCCATGCCGAGGAAAATAAAGGCAAATGGTGGCAGGATATCAAGCAAAACACGACATTCGGCGGCTACGTCATCGGTAAGGCTGCATTCAACGACCAGGATTTGGACAATAAAAACGAATCGCATTCCACCTTCGACATCCGCCTCATCCGGGCATACGTCAACGGCAAAGTCTGGGATTTCAAATACGGGCTTCAAATGGAAATGAACGGCGTATCCGGAAGCAGTGCGGAGAAAGGGCCTCGCGTATTGGACGCTTGGGCGGAATGGGAAAAATACTCTTTCGTCAAAGTGAAGTTCGGACAGTTCAAGCGCGGCTTCACCTTCGAGAATCCCATGAATCCTTGGGATATAGGTTTCGGGGCATACTCCCAAGCTACGACGATGCTGGCAGGCATGAACGACCGCGTAGGGGAACATTCCTGCAACGGACGCGACTTGGGGCTTCAAGTGCAAGGCGATTTGTTCAAATCTCCCGACGACGGTCACAACTGGCTGCATTACCAATTAGGAGTGTACAATGGGCAAGGGGTGAACCACGCTGACCGTAATGACAACAAAGACCTCATCGGCGGACTTTGGCTCTCGCCCGTAAAGGACTTGTGCATCGGTGCTTTCGGATGGGCCGGGGAATACAGCAAGGATGCCAACGGCAAGAAAATCACCGTAGACCGTAACCGTATGGCTTTCGGCGTGAAATACGAATCGCGCTGGACCGTGCGCGGGGAATACGTAACCAGCCAGGGACACAAGATTTCGGACTACCATGTGGCTGACGACGGGACGATGAGCGTCAGCGGAAAGGACAAGGCGGACGGCTGGTATGCCACAGTGGGAGCCCCCGTCACCTCAAGATGCAAAATATACGGCAAATGGGATGTCTATCGCGACCGGAAGGATAATGCAAGCCGGAAAAGCATCTACAACGTGGCCGTAAACTACTATTTCTATAAAAACCTGAAGATACAGGCCCTTTACGGTTTCGTGGAAGACAAAACATACGCCGGAGACCAACATTATAACACCGGAGAAATCCAGTTGTACTGGCGTTTCTGACCACTGCAAACGAAAGCAAAACAGAAATAAAACGGCTTTCCTAATGGTTATATGCCGGGAATCTCCTATTTTTGCAACCAAATCGACCCATAATATGAAAAGAAGTTTTTATTTTATCCCCGTATGGGCTGTCATGGCTTTCGCATTTCTTTCGTGCGGCGAAGACCGTACGTATGAGTTTCTGGCCAAGACGGAAGTGGATAATTGGATTGAAGCGCAAATGCGGGAGATATACCTTTACTACCGGGAAATCCCCCAACTGGAAACGGAAGATTACTTCTCTCCCGCCGAAGAGTTTTTCCCGAAGCTTCTGGCTTCGCAGGACAAATATTCTTATATAGAAGTACCCACGGAGACGGATGCAGCCACGGGTATAAAGCTCCGCAACGCCATTCAAACCGTAACTTACGGTTTCGATTTCGTATTGACCGACGACCCGACGGGAAGTTCCAGACAAGTGGCACGCGTGTTGCAAGTGTTGCCCCAATCTCCGGCTGCCGCAATCGGACTGCAACGGGGCGACTTTATCACAAAAGTCAACGGAAACAATGTCAGCAGTAAAAATACCGGCCTTCTGGAAAACGGGAATGGAACGGTACTCACGGTTTCCACCCTTTCGGCCGACGAGGAGACCGGTGAATTGGTTTGGGACGATGAAGCGACAGAACTTACACTTCCGGCTGCCGTCCACATGGAAAACAATCCCCTCTTCCTTTACAAGGTCATCGAGCAGGACGGAAGGAAAACCGGTTATCTGGTATATAATGAATTCAAGGCAGGCATAAACGACGGCGACGCATCCTATCTGGAACAAATGCTGCAAATATTCCAATGGTTCAAACAACAAGGAGTGACCGATTTTATCCTGGACCTGCGGTACAACCAAGGCGGACAGGTGACTTGCGCACAACTTTTGGCCTCCTTGTTGGCTCCTGCCGGCAGTCTGGGACAGGAGTTCGCCCGTTTTGAATTCAACGACAAACGGCAAGACTCGAACTACAGCCTGAACTTTCTCACGGAATACGCGAATTATAATCTGAACCTGAACCGGCTTTTCATCATTTCGGGATTGTACACCGCTTCAGCATCGGAAATGATGGTGAACTGCCTGCGCCCTTACATGACAGTCAACCTTTTGGGCACAAAAACCTTGGGTAAAAATGTGGCGATGACGCGTATCGACAGTCCATACGGCTTCGTCATGTATCCGGTAACCTCCACCGTGCTCAACAAAGAAGGACAGTCGGACTACGCCAACGGCTTCACCCCTGAGTATATCATATCCGAACTCAACTATTATCCATGGTATGAACTGGGTGATCCGAACGAGCTTCTCCTGAAAAACGCACTGCAATGGATGGCCGGCGGCGTACCGTCGGATGCGGAAAACGTCAGCGAACCCGAAGAACCGGAAACTCCGGAGAGTCCGGCTTCCCTCCGCCTGCCCCGCAAACCGGCATCCGGTTATTCTTCCATCCTCGGCAAAAAAGCTCCGGCGACAATCTTGCCCGAGTAAAATCCTGTATATCAAAAAGACAAACAGATGATGAATATTTTAATTTCGGAAGATATCCGGACGGTATGTCCGGAGTTTGTAGGTGCAGCCTTGGAAGCACATATCACCAATACGCCCTACTCCGCTCCGCTATGGGAGGATATCAAGGCGTTCCAAACCGATTATTGCAGAAAATACACCACGGAGTCCATCAAGGAAATGCCTCCTATACAAGCCACCCGCTCCGTTTATAAACGCTGTGGAAAAGACCCGAGCCGTTACCGCCCTTCGTCGGAAGCCTTGGTGCGCCGCATGCTGCGGGGATTGGACTTATACCAAATAGACACGGCCGTGGATTTAATCAATCTGGCTTCCATTGCCTACGGTTACTCCATCGGCGGATTCGATGCCGGGAAAATAGTCGGCGACACGCTTGTTTTGGGCATCGGGCGCGAAGGGGAAGCTTACGAAGGCATCGGGAGAGGCCCGTTGAACATCGCCGGACTGCCGGTTTACCGCGACAACCAAGGCGGAATCGGTACCCCCACGAGCGACCATGAACGCACGAAACTCACCTTGTCCACCACCCACTTGTTGGCATTGGTCAACGGATACGACGGCAACCGCGAACAAGTGCTGGCCTGCGCGGAGTACATGCAGGAGTTGTTAAAGAAATATGCCGGTTCGGACGGGGGAAACATCACACTTTATTAAGTTTCTGGAAAAAGGAGAAAACGGAACGGATGGTCAGTAATACGTAATGGTTTGCTTTTCTTTGAAAAAGAGCACACCGTTGACAAACACCACGCGTTCCGTCCAGTTGCCGCAACTGTCGGTTTTCACTTCCTTGATTTCCGCGTCCTTGTATTCCCAACTTTTACCACCGTAACCGAACCTGAAACTCATGGCCGAAGGAAGCGATCCGTCTTGCCTGTAACGATAGGTTATGTCATACCTTTCGCCATCCCCGAAATCCACGAAAGGAGGTGCGTTCCGGCTATGGGTAATATTGAAGGGAACGCCGTTCATGTTCAAGGCATAATCACACTCTATAAAGCCGTGTCCGCTTTCTCCGTCCTCATAGCTTCCCCGGTAAGTGATGCCGAAATTCCCCTCCTTACGTGTGTAGGCAGCACGGAAAGGCTGTCCATTCCGTTCACCTTCCGCCAAGACATCGCTACCGTCCGAGGCAAATATGTATTTCTCTATGAGTTTCATGTTCCCGTCGTAATTCTCATAAACAGCCAGATTACCGTCCGGCGAGAAAGACAATGACTTGAACATATTGCGCAACGGATGGGAACCATTTGTGTCTTTGTCCATGGTTTTCAGGAAATCCTCCCTATATGCACGCACATATCCCACTTCCTTGACATTCCCCCGGAGTTGGAAAAGATTCCGCTCGGCCACAGGCACATCCTCACGGTGCAGACTTTGCTGCACCTCAAGCAGGCGGTCGTAAGCACGCAGCACGCCTCCTTCGGCCACCACAAACTCGTACGGCTCCCTCAACGGACGGCTTCCTTCCACCTGTAAAGCCAGAGATTCATTGCTGACGTATGGATAAAGGCTGTGCGTGAACGTGACACCATTGTTACGGGGCACGCCGACATACACATAACTCGCCTGACTGCCTTGGCCGCCTTGGCTGTCCGGCTCGACAAAATCAGTAAGTTGCAATACCACATATCCCTCCTTTTCGGACAGCGTGGCCGTGGAATAAGACACAGGAGCCGGTGCCTTACCGATATAATCGCCCAACATGGCACGTGAAAATTCCCCTTGCACCGTTTTCCGTAAATGCTTTGCAGGCACGCACCCCGAGACAACCGGGGTCTTAAACTCCATCCATCCGTCACCTGCCTCCCATGCCGTGAAACTATTCATGGTACCAACCTTCCCGACCACCTCACCCGCAGCCGGATATTGGTACACATCGATATTCTCTTTCGTAACCACATAATAATCTTGCGCCCGAAGCGGGACGACACCAACAAGAAGCATCCCCAAAAATATTTTCGTCTTCATATCTCACATCAGCTCCACATAAATTTGTTTATTCGAATAAAGGAAACATTGTGGCAAACGTGCCAACCCCATCGCGCCGACAAGGATTCAAACCATCACGGCCACGCTCCCAAAGGTTAAAGTTACAGAGATTTATCATACGGCAGACTGCTTTCCGGGAAAAAAATGCGCTTCCAATGGAAAATATTCGGTTAGAACCGAAGAAACTAACCGAATATTTTCGCTTGGTTACGCCAACACACATTAAAGTCCCCACTTATAAATCTACCGTACCAACGAATAGCCTTTCATGCTCACCGAATAAGAGGGGAAGAAAGTGATACCGATGTTCACGTTCATGTCCGTGGCAAAACCGCCTTTCGTGCCGGGCTTCATGGGCGGCATTCTACGCACAAACGCAAGGGCGACCTCATCCAGATGTTGGAGGACACGCTTCTTCAAACTTACATTCGTCACCTGTCCCGAAGACGAAATCCTCGCTGTCACGATGATTTCACCATAGCCCGCCGTGGCAATGGCCGGTCGGCGGGGACGCGGATTCCGTTGAAGATAACGCTTGCCCTCGTCGGTCAACATCGGCGGTTCTATCACATTCGACAACCGCTCCCGCTCGTCATATTCGGCTTTGACCGTGTGATACAAATCTTTGGCAGGCTCGTAGCCCTTGGCCACAAGGCGATCCAAGATAATGAGGGCATCGGTGATGCTTGCACGTCCGCTTTCCCCATCCTTATAATAATAGGTATTGTATTTGCTACTCCTCTGCATCTTCTTCACTTTGTCTTCACCTGTACCCCGCCCGTAATAATACAGTTCGGCAAGCGTCAGCAGTTCGGAGTCGATATACTTGGCCTCATCCTTCGTAAGGTAATCGAAAGCCTTGCCGTAATCCACCGGCACCACTTTACCCTCGGCGTATATCATGCCCAATGTACCTGCCATAGCATCCACACCGTTATCGTAAATCAAGTCCATCCCGTACACCGACATTTCATATTGTCCCGATTTCCAATGATAAACCGTTGTCAGCCATAGAGCATACATGCAATCGGAATCCATTTGGAAGGCTTTCTGGTATTCGGCCATCGCTTCTTCTCCCTTTCCTTCCCTTTGGTACATTTCGCCGCGATAGCAGTGTGCCAACGGACACTTGGCCTGTATGCCCTTGGCGAACATGTTCATGGCTATCCGGCGGTCGGCTTTCACGCCGCGCCCGTGGGCGTACAAGTCGCCAAGCACGGCCATGGCCAAGCCTTCGCCTTGCTTGGCAGCCCGCTGGAGTTTGGGTACAGCGTCCTCATAGTTCTTCAAAAGGCAATCTGCGAGTCCCATATTCAAGTCGAAGTTTTTCGTGTCATATCCTATCAATTCGGAATAAGCTTCCGGATAGACGAACGACATGGGGAGGTTCTCTCCTTCTTCCTGTGCCACGCTCTTTCCCACGAACAGCATGCACATCAAAAGCGTCAGGCACAGCCTTGTCCTTATTCTCAAAGTTTTCATGGTCATTTCCTAATTATAATGTGAATACCTTCATTGTCCGAACTCAATTCATAGGTGTAACCATCCCGGGTTACCTTATTTTTCCCTTCCGCACCGAAAACTTTTTTGACGGCCTCGAACAGCAAGGGCTGCTTGTTTTTCTTCCCATAGTCGCTGATGGCTACCGTACACACAAAACTCGTGGGACGCCGTTTCTTGTCTATCACCTTCACATATCCCCACCATCCGTCAGAGACGGAATCGAAGAAATCGCCCTTCATCTCCAGTCGTAAACTTGCCGCAGCAAGCCACGAAGGATCATAAAACAGCCGGGTCGTGCCGGATTCGCTACGGCTGACCCTATCTTCGTCCAGCCCGGCCTTCGTCATAATGTCGCCCACCGTCATGCCGAGCGTGTAACCGTTCATGCCGCCGTCCTTCACCGCATCTTTGAGTTTGCCCGCGATGTAGGACGCGTCGAAGAAATCGCTCTCCACATGGTCTACCCCCGGAATGCCGTAATAAACCTCTATCACGGAAGGGTCTACTCCGTCGAATTGCGGGTTCGCCTTGTACTTGCCATCCGTATCTATGAACCCGAATTTGTCGCCCACTCGCACGATGGCTGTCCCACCGGCAAATGGACTGGCATAGTCGAACTGCGGATTGATGACAAAGTGCCCGGTCCTGTCCACGTAACCGACTTTCTCTCCGTCCAATGATGCCGGAGCCAGTTTCCCGTCAAAGAAAAGGGTGAGGTTTTTAAACTGGGGATTCACTATGACTTTACCATCCTGGTCGCAACGCCCGTAGAGGTCCGTCCCGGAAAAGCTGCACGTCAGTTCATCCCCGTCCGGCATCAGGCTGCCGAATTGCGGCGTGATGAGATAATGTCCGTCCCGGTCTATCACTCCGTCCACCCATCCGTTGTCCCCGTTGATGGAGACCACGGCCTTGCCATTCTTCTCGAAGTGCCTTGCGTATGCAAACTGGTAAGGAATCACCAACGCACCGCTTTTGTCGATGTATCCGTGTTCCATCCTATTTTTCTCTTCGTTCGTCCGCGCCACGGCCGCCCTGCCTTCCGAAAACGCGCCCACACTCTCAAACTGCGGCTTTATGGCCCATTTTCCTTTGCCGTCGAGATAACCGTAAAGCGTATGCCCCGTCTTCTCGTCTTTCACCGAAGCCATGGCCAAGCCTTCCGTATAGGAATACACGCGCAACGCTTCTCTTACTTCGGAAAGCTTGTTTCCCTTCGTGTCTATCAATACAGGAGCCGTGTTCTCGGCTACGACCCACGCTTTCCCGTCAGAAAAACGGGTAGCCCCCTTGTACCACGCATCGTTCATGATTTTACCATCAGCATCCGTAAAACCATATTCCCCGTTTTCACGTTGAACGACTGCCCAACCTTCGTGGAACGCATCCGCACTTTCAAACTGCGGGTTGATGAGCCACTTCCCTTCGCTGTCCACGTATCCCCACTTCTCACCCGACTTCACCGGAATGCAGTCCATCGCCTTTTTATCGCCTCCTCCGCACGCCACACAGAGCAGCACGACCATACAGGCCGTCAAGTACGCCCCAAGCCCAATTCTTTGTCTTTTTGTTTTCATACCACTTAGATTTCCGTTCTCCCCAAACGGACATATTCTTTCTCTTTTAGAAGGTTGAACATGAAAAAGGCGCAGGGAGGTACTTTCGCCTATCCCATGGTCTCAGGCTCTCGCATTGCCCCCATCCCTCAGGATAGGCAACGCAGCCAGCCCACGCCATGACATATCATATAAACCGGGGGAACTTTCCCCGAGTGAATACAATACGGCCAACGTGGACGTTTCCCGTTGCCTAATCTTTCAGGATGGATTCAAATTTGCGAGATTTGAGACCTAAAGATTACGTCCGTAAACGCCCTTTTCCCATAAAATGCCCGCCAGTCCCTCATGGACAGGCTGAGTCAAAAACAAAATTAATACTTTTTCGGATATATTCAAAGAAAATAAATAACTTTCTCACCGTTTCTTTTATTATATCCCTACCTTTGCATATAAATTAAACATGATCGTAAAATGAGAATAGCCACATTCTTCCTGTTTCTCGGATTGTTCTTGCAAGTACAAGCACAAATGAAACAACCCGACCCCACGGTATTCATATTCGTAGGAGACTCCATTTTCCCGATGAACGCCCTAACCAGCCAGACCGAACTTAAGAAAGGTTGGGACATACAGGGCATCAATGTAGGGCGAAAAATAAAAAGATACTTCTCGGGGGCGCAGGCAAGGCAAACCACCGGTCGCCAACCTAAATTTGCCATTTACCCCAAAATGCAAGATTTGAACGACTACGCCTTGATTCGACTGAAAGAAAGACGAGGCTTCCGCTATTTGCCGGCCTCTGAATTTAAAGACTGCGACTATACCCGTGTGGAATTAGGGCTTTTCAACATTGAGAACCTTCCGGGATTAGGCTTTGCCGTGACACCGCTCACACCGCTCTTCCCCGGAGAATACATATTGGTGGATCTTTCTCAAAAGCCCGTCAACCAATACGGAGATGTCAAAGCATACGATTTCACGGTGGAGGAATAACCGTTCCCATCTGCAAAATTATCAGTCTGCTTGGAATGTCTCCCGATAAAAAGCAATGCTGTCAACGTATCCCGTTCCAACTATTTCCTATCTCTAAACGAAAAAAACTGTGATTTTATTTGCCAGTTCAGGGATTCTACATATATTTGCAAGCGAAAACAAGAAATTAAAAGACTAAAGCAATAATGTTCTCAAATAAAAATACATATTGGTGGTGGCGCAACTCAAGACCGGAAAAGTCGTGAGGAGCAAGCCTTATATGTATTATCTACATTTACCCTAAAAGAAACATGGAGGCCTGTCGTACTTACGGCAGGTCTCTTTTTTTATACCCTTTTCCCCAAGAACAAACAAACGAACCAAAATACAAATGAAGATGAAAACTTATCATGTAAATGAAGAAGGCTATTACGGCGATTTCGGCGGTGCATACGTCCCCGAGATTCTGTATAAAACCGTAGAAGATTTGCGTAAGGCATATCTTCCCATCCTTGAGAGCGATGCATTCCGCAAAGAGTACCATGCGCTGCTGAAAGATTATGTAGGTCGCCCCTCACCTCTCTACCATGCACGGAGACTGAGTGAAAAATACGGTTGTAAACTCTACTTGAAACGGGAAGACCTCAACCACACCGGCGCTCACAAAATCAATAATGCCATCGGACAAATCCTTTTGGCACGGAAAATGGGCAAAACGCGTATCATTGCCGAGACCGGTGCCGGGCAACACGGTGTGGCCACCGCTACGGTCTGTGCCCTGATGAACATGCCCTGCCGAGTCTACATGGGAGCGACGGACGTGGCAAGGCAACACGTCAACGTAGAACGCATGAAGATGTTGGGTGCCGAGGTTTATCCGGTAGAAAGTGGAAACAAGACATTGAAAGATGCCACGAATGAGGCCATCCGCGACTGGTGCTGTCACCCACAAGACACCTTCTACATCATCGGTTCCACCGTAGGCCCACACCCCTATCCCGACATGGTGGCCCGCTTGCAAAGCGTCATCAGCCGTGAAATCAAGGAACAGCTCTTGGAAAAAGAAGGACGCGATTACCCGGATTACCTGATGGCTTGTGTCGGTGGGGGGTCGAACGCCGCCGGTACCATCTACCACTACATCGACGATGAACGGGTTAAAATATACCTCGGTGAGGCCGGAGGCCACGGTATCGACAGCGGAGAGACCGCAGCCACGATACATTGCGGTTCATTGGGCATCATCCATGGAAGCCGTACGCTGGTCATGCAGGACGAAGACGGGCAAATCATCGAACCCTATTCCATCTCTGCCGGTTTGGATTATCCGGGTATCGGCCCGTTACATGCCAACTTGGCACAAGAGCACCGGGCCACAGTCATGGCTGTCAACGACGAAGAAGCTTTACGGGCCGCATACGAACTCACCCGCCTGGAGGGTATTATTCCGGCCTTGGAATCGGCACACGCACTCGGCATGCTCCCACGAATGAAATTCAGGAAAGAGGATGTGGTCGTGCTGACGGTCAGCGGACGGGGCGACAAAGACTTAGACACCTATCTGACCCACCGCTACGACGAGAATTTAGAATAATAAGGCATCTCATACAAATCCAGAAGAAACTCTATGAATACATTTCATTACAGCACGGCTTGCCGACAAATCCTCGGCGACCTCTATACACCGGTCAGCACCTATTTGAAAGTGCGCGACCTTTATCCACAAAGTGCCCTGATGGAGAGTTCCGATTACCATAGCCATGACAACAGCCGTTCGTTCATCGCCCTGAACCCGATAGCCAGCATCGACATCAGCCATGGCACCGTGACCGCCCAATATCCGGACGGTACGCAGGAATCCCGCGAAATCAATGAAAACTATCCGGCCGAACAAGCCTTCAACGACTTTTTATCACGCTTCACCGTGACAGGCGACAAACAGGAGTTTTGCGGCCTCTATGGTTACACGTCCTTCAATGCGGTCCGGTATTTCGAACACATAGAAATAAAAGATTGCATGCAGGAAAAGAACGACGCACCGGACATCCTTTACATCTTATATAAATATGTCATTGCTTTCGACCACTTCAACAATACCATGACGTTAATCGAATTGGTGGAAAATCATGAACCGGATACTCTCGACGAACTGGAACGCGTCATCCGAAACCACAACTTTGCCACCTACGATTTCCGTCCTGTTGGTGAAACCTTCAGCACGCTCACGGACGATGAACATAAAGCCAACATCCGCCAAGGCATTGCCCACTGCTTACGGGGCGACGTGTTCCAAATCGTATTGAGCCGCCGTTTCGTACAACGGTATGAAGGAGACGACTTCAAGCTCTACCGCGCCCTGCGCAGCATCAATCCCAGCCCCTACCTGTTTTATTTCGACTTCGGGGGATTCCGCATTTTCGGTTCCTCACCCGAAACACATTGCCGCATAGAAGGACGCCACGCTTATATCGACCCGATTGCAGGCACGACAAAACGTACCGGCAACGCCGATACGGATGCACAAAATGCAAACTACCTGAAAAACGACCCGAAAGAAAACGCCGAACACGTCATGTTGGTAGACCTGGCGCGGAACGACCTGAGCCGGAACTGCCACGACGTGAAAATGGACTTCTACAAAGACATGCAATATTACAGCCATGTCATCCATTTGGTGAGCCGTGTAAGCGGTACGTTGGATGACGAAGCCGACCCTGTCAAGACGTTCATCGACACCTTCCCGGCCGGTACGCTCTCCGGCGCACCCAAGGTCCGTGCCATGCAACTTATCAGTGAACTGGAGCCGCACAACCGAGGAGCATACGGCGGTTGCATCGGGTTCATCGGATTGGACGGTTCCCTGAACCAGGCCATCACCATCCGTACGTTTGTAAGCCGTAACAACGAGTTATGGTTTCAAGCCGGAGGAGGCATTGTGGCCAAGAGCGACGAAGATTACGAGTTACAGGAAGTCAATAACAAACTGGGAGCTTTGCGCCATGCCATCCAAATGGCAGAACGCTTGTGAAGCTTTCCGCATACATTCAGAATTATGAAAGCAGTCATCATTGATAATTACGATTCTTTTACCTACAATTTATATCATCTGATACGTGAAACCGGCACGGATACTACGGTGCTGCGTAATGACGCATTCGACTTGAAAGATATTGAGGCATACGACAAAATCATTTTAAGTCCGGGCCCCGGCATTCCGGAAGAAGCCGGACTGCTATTAGACGTCATCCATACTTATGCCGGACGAAAGCCGATACTTGGCGTATGCCTCGGACATCAAGCCATCGGCCAGGCTTTTGGTGCACAGCTCGTCAACCTGTCCGATGTGTTCCACGGCGTACAGACTCCTTGTTTCCAAACGGAAAAAGACTATATTTTTCAAGGCATCCCCAAGCAATTCCCCGTGGGACGTTACCATTCGTGGGTAGTGTCGGACGACGGTCTGCCTTCCTGTCTCGAAGTGACAGCGGTCAGCCCAGAAGGACAAATCATGGCGCTGCGCCACCGCGAATACGACATCCACGGCATACAGTTCCATCCGGAATCCGTACTCACCCCGAATGGACGAGCCATCGTGGAAAACTTCCTCGGGCACACCTTGTGTCCATAAATGATGTTTTACGACATGTTTCCATTTATTTCATGTGCCAAATATTTGTAGTTTACTTATTACTACATATATTTGGCACAAGTATACATATGTACGACTGACTATTTATAGAATAAAACAAAAAAACAAACGACATTGAATCCCAAGAATGTTACCCACAATGAACTTAAAGCATTATTTCATAGCAATAACACTTTGCGCCCTGTACATATTAAACTTGATGGGGTGCAAGAACCAGCAAGACGCGAACGAAAAGGACTTACTTACCATCCACATCAAGGATTACGAGAATAAAGTCATTCCGCGTCCTGCCGTCATATCAAGTATCGACACCATTGCTTTAAACACCTGCGGTAATTTCATGGGAGACATCAAAACCGTATGCATTTCAGACTCCATGGTGTATGTGTTGGACAGAGCCAATACCGTATGGGCTTTCAAATTCCCTTCAGGCGATTTCGTCAAACGCATCCGGAACGTGGGACATGGAAACGGAGAATACGTTTCTGCCTGGGCCATGACTTTGGGAGATAGCCTTTTGTTCTTAATGGACTTTGACACAAAAAGCATATTGGCCTATGATGCAGTCCTCAATTACAAGTCGTCATTCCGCTATGGATTCCCTGCCATGGATTTCATAAAAGTCAAAGACGGCTTCCTTTTCCTGAACTTGTTAGCGACTGAGAAGTTGCATCGCATTGTGCATACCAACAATCTGGGGGAAGTACAACAAAGCTATTTGCCATCCAAAATGAGTTTGGACATGATTTACAATGAAACCTCTTTTGTCCGGGATAAAAACGGGGAGGTTTACATCTTCCCTCCGTTTTCCAATGAAATATACCGTTGGACTTCCGGAGGACCAAAACCGGCATTCCGAACAGATTTCGGTAGAAATACCGCCAAAGACAATGTGAAATCAAGTTATGACATCACGGAATCCGAAAGAGCCTTCAACACCGGCTTTTTCATTGTAGACCACCATATAATAAATAACTTTTACCACTCAGGGAAAACTTATTACTCATTCTACAACATGAAAAATGGAAGACAACACCAAGGGTATGCAGACACGACAGAGGTCATACCGTTTGCACCCCGATGGCAATCCTCCAATGGTCTGATAGGCTACATACTTACCAATGACTATGACAAGTGGAAGCCTCAAAAGGACTCTTGTGATGCCGCATTGTTCGTTTTCCATTTGAAGTAACACGATTGAGCCAAAGATGGTTTGCAAAGTGTCTTCCAGCAAGACAAAAGGGCCAACCCCCAACTGCCCTCCAATCCCATGTTGCACACTTTCCTTTTGGACGAAAACAACGAGGTGTTGGTAGTAGGAAACCCTTTGGAAAATGAGAAAATAGAGCGGATGTTCTGGAGAACCGTGAAGGAAAAGTTAGGAACTGGACAAAAAGAAAAAGCCAATGATTAATGCCCCACACGCATAAAATTCATCTTTTCATCCGAAAAAACTGTGATTTTGTTTGCATACAAAGAAATTCTCTGTATATTTGCAACCATAAAACAAAACAAGAAACAAACCAGACAATGTTCTTAAATAAAAATACATATTGGTGGTGGCGTAACTCAAGACCTGAAAAGTCGTGAGGAGATAGCCTTATATGTATCATCAACCACATACCAATGTGAAGACATGGAGGCCTGTCGTACTTACGGCAGGTCTCCTTTTTTATACCCATTCCCTTGCAAACCACATACCAATAAAACTTAAATACATCACAAGCATGAAACAAATACTCACAAAAATTACAAACGGCGAGGTGCTGACCCGGGAACAGACCTGCCAGATCGTCCGTCATATTGCAGACGGGGAATACAACGACGTGCAAATCAGCGCCTTGCTCACCGGACTGATTATGCGGGGCATCAAGGTGGACGAAATGCTCGGCCTGCGCGACGGGCTTATAGAAACCGGCCAGCCCGTGGATTTCTCCCCTTACCGAGTCATTGACATCGTGGGGACAGGCGGTGACAATAAAAACACATTCAACATCTCCACCTGCGCCTGTTTCGTAGTGGCAGGAGCCGGTTACAAAGTAGCCAAACACGGCAATTACGCCGCCACCTCGACTTCGGGAGCGAGCAATGTCATAGAGCATCATGGCGTGCGGTTCACGGCCGACAGCAACCTGTTACGCCGCAGCATGGAGGCGTGCAACTTTGCCTACCTGCATGCCCCGCTGTTCGCCCACGGAATGAAAGCCGTGGCCCCCGTACGCAAAATGCTTCAGATACCGACCTGTTTCAACCTTCTCGGTCCGCTGGTCAATCCTTGCCGCCCGGCCTATCAATTATTAGGCGTGGCCAACCTGAACCAAATGCGGCTGTACAGCAGCGTGTATGAGAAGTTGGGTATCGGTTACGGTATCGTGAACAGCATAGACGGATATGACGAAATCTCGCTGACGGGTAATTTCAAAGTCAAGACCAACACCATGGAGAAAATCTTCCGGCCTGCCGACCTCGGTCTGCCGACCGTCCGCCCGGAAGAACTCTACGGTGGTACAACCCCAGACGAGGCTGCGGAAATTTTCGACAGCGTACTCGAAAACCGCTGCACGGAAAGCCGAAAAAACGTGGTATTGGCCAATGCGGCCTTTGCCATCAAAGTCATCGAACGGGACAAGGACATCGCCGAATGCCTCGCTATCGCCCGCGAATCGCTGGAAAGCGGACGTGCCCTGGCTTGCCTGAAAACATACGTGGAACTTAACAATAAAAACTTATGAAAGACATATTAGAAGAAATATTGGCATACAAACGCAAGGAAGTGGAACGGGAGAAAGCTGAGTTACCTCCCGAACAGCTCTTCGCCCTCGTAGAAGGCAGATGGAGAAACGCCCATGACGGGACTGCCCGCCACGGCAAAGTCCCGGCATACATGACCGACGCACGGAAGCACCGCTCCATGCGCGAGAGTCTGGCAGCCTCGCGTTCCGGCATCATCGCGGAATTCAAACGGAAATCCCCTTCCAAAGGGTGGATTAAAGAAGAAGGACGGGCGGACGTCATTCCGGCCGCCTATGCCGCAGCCGGAGCCGCAGCCCTCTCCATACTGACCGACGGAAAGTATTTCGGCGGCTGTTTGGACTACATACGGCAAGCACGTCCGATGACGGACACCCCCATCCTGCGCAAAGAGTTCATCATTGATGAATACCAACTCTACCAGGCTTGCCAAGCCGGAGCGGATGCCGTGCTGCTGATTGCCGCAGCCCTGACGCGCCCCGATTATGAACGGTTGACCCGGAAAGCCCATGAATTAGGACTGGAAGTGCTGTTGGAGATACACACGGAAAAGGAATTGGACTACCTTGCCGAACGTCCGGACATGTTGGGCGTGAACAACCGCCATCTCGGGACATTCCACACTGACGTGGAAAATTCCTTCCGTATCGCCTCTCTCTTGCCGGGCGACCTCCTTTGGGTGTCGGAAAGCGGAATTTCAGAACCGGACACAGTCCGTCGGTTACGGGATGCCGGTTTTCGCGGTTTCCTGATGGGCGAAGCCTTCATGCGGCAACCTGCCCCCGGGGCGGCCTTGAAAACATTCATTCAAAGCGTAGAACGATGAAACCACTCCTAATTAAAGTATGCGGCATGCGCGACGCGGACAACGTCCGCCAAGTGGAAGCCCTCACGCCGGACATGATGGGGTTCATCTGCTGGGAGGGCTCCCGCCGCCACGTAAGCCGCCTCCCCGACTATCTGCCGGAGACTTGCCGTCGCGTAGGCGTTTTCGTCAACCCGGAAATCGGGTATGTACAGGAACGGCTCAAAACCTTCCGCCTCGACCTCGTGCAACTACACGGGCATGAGACACCGGAGTTCTGCCGAAGCATAAAAGAAGAGGGGCTGAAATCCGGCCGTGCCCTGCAAATCATCAAAGCCTTCGGCGTGGCTCCCGACGAACCGTTCCCGCATACCGAAGATTACGAAGCGGATTGCGACTTTTTCCTATTCGACACACGTTGCCCCACGGCTGGCGGCAGTGGCCGGACGTTCGACTGGGATGTCCTGCAAAACTACCACGGACATACGCCCTTCTTCCTGAGCGGAGGCATCGGCCCGGACAATGCGGACCGTCTTCGCAGCTTTTCACACCCCGCATGGGCGGGCGTGGACTTAAACTCGCGTTTTGAGACGACACCGGCCCTGAAAGACGTAGGCCTCCTCGCCGATTTTATCAAAGATTTACGTGAATAAAATATATCAGAGAACTAAAATACAATATATTATGAACAGAATCAATAAACTATTCAACGAGAAGAAACAGAATATTCTTTCTTTGTATTTCTGTGCCGGACACCCGACGGCCGGAAGTACGGCTGACATCATCCGCACATTGGCCGCACGAGGCATAGAGATGCTAGAAATCGGCATCCCCTTCAGCGACCCGATGGCCGACGGCCCCGTCATCCAAGACGCTGCCACGAAAGCCCTGCGAAACGGCATGAGCCTGCACCGCCTCTTCGAGGAGCTGAAAGACATCCGGCAAGACGTGGAAATCCCCTTGATACTGATGGGATACCTCAACCCCATCTTCCATTATGGTTTCGAAGCCTTTTGCCAAAGCTGTGCGGACTGCGGGATAGACGGGGTCATCATCCCCGACCTCCCCTTCCGGGACTATATGGAAACATTCAAACCCATAGCCGACCGCCACGGGCTGAAAATCATCATGCTCATCACGCCGGAAACCAGCGAAGAGCGTATCCGTCTCATCGACCGGCACACGGACGGTTTTATCTACATGGTATCGTCGGCTGCCACTACCGGTGCACAAAAAGAGTTCGACCGCACCAAACAGGCCTACTTCGACCGTGTAAACCAAATGGGACTGACCCATCCGCGTATGATCGGCTTCGGTATCAGCAACCGGCAGACCTTGGAATCTGCCCAAAAGCATGCCGCCGGCGCCATTATCGGCAGCCGGTTCGTCGCCCTGCTCGACCAATACGGCTCGGCTACGGAAGCCCTGGACAAACTATTAGATGATTTAAAGAAATAAACTATCGTACATAGAAAAGGAGGGCAAAGAATATTTTAATTATCACAAAAATATCCTTTCGCTTTTATCCGACGGACAACATTTTATCGTATCTTTGCATTACAATTACAAATGAATATAACATAAATTATAATCAATACGAAACAGACAGTAGTAAAATGAAATGCAAAAGAAAACTTTCGATGCTAAAGGCATAGTTTTCATTAGAGAATTAACAACAAGTGGGACTGTGATGATAAAAACAGTTTCACCATGTAAAATAAAACAAAGGGAAAGCGTTCCTGTTCTATAACTTTTTGACATTGGGCTTTTAGCTCTTGTTCTCTTCCTATTGAATACCGCCAAACATTCAACCAACGAGGACAAGCAGTGTGAAGGTTCACGCTCATAAGGCGTGAACCGTTCTGTGCTTGTTGTTGGTAAGGTCACTTGGCGGTAACCTAATAGGAAGGCAAGCTATGAACGGTTATACGCCTTTTTCTTATCAAACCATCACAAATATGAAAAATAAAAAAGGACAAAGGTTATTTTCCTTTCTCAAAGGAATAACTTGTTTTTTATTCTTGGCACAAACGGGCACTGGTTGGGCGCAAAAAGACTCTTTGTATTATGACGAAGAATCAGGTTGCTCTTGGGAGTTCCTCATTTATGACGACCATGTAGAAGCCACAGGTCTTAAAGGGGAAAAATATATGGAAGCAAAACTACCGGCATACATTGACAGAAAACCAGTCACTGTCATCAGCCCGCAGTTCTTAGGAGGATATGTTCACTCTGGTACGCACTATTTCTTTGCTACAATTATCGTCCCAACGACCGTTGAAGAAATAGGAGATCAGGCATTTACAAGTGCACAAGATTTGGAAATCGTTTTTGAAACTCCGTCTTCCCTAAAAAGGATCGGCAAGGAAGCTTTCGCTTATTGCGGTTACCTCAAACGTGTAGAGCTTCCTGAATCGGTGGAAGAAATTGGTGAAGGATGTTTTGCGGGCAATCAAAACTTGAAAGTGGTTACGCTACCGTCTACCCTAAAAGAAATTCCCAAACGCGCATTCGAGGGATGCTCCGACTTACAGGATTTCCAAATTCCCCAGTCAGTAGAGGTTATCGGTGAAAGGGCTTTTTACGGAGCCACAAAGCTGAAGACCACGCTTCCACCCAACCTGAAAGAAATCGGGGCTTACGCGTTCTACATAGGTCATACTTCTGCATATGAGTATAATTTAACCGAAATGAACGGAAAAATGCCAGAAACTTTGGAAACCATCGGTGATTATGCTTTCGCAGGATTCAATATGCCAAGCACTATCAAAATCCCCGACGGGGTGTCCACAATCAACAATGGCATATTCCAATATTGCGAAGACATCGAGAAAATAACCCTTCCCGAGGCCATAGGGCGTATCGGTGCGAACGCATTCGACGGTTGCGTCAGCTTGGAAAGCGTCAACATCCCGTCAAATACAAGCTACATCGGCAATTCAGCCTTTGCCAACACAGCCTTGGAGAAAGCAGACTTGCCTGCTTCCGTGACTTTCATCGGCACAGGTGTCTTCAACGGTTGCGGAAAGCTGTCTTCGGCCACTTTGCCCGACCTGCTGACAAGCATCCCGGCAAACATGTTTACCGGCTGCACCTCACTGACATCGATAGAAATACCCAATACTGTCACATCTATTGGGAACGGTGCACTCTCGTGCGCTTTAGAATCTGTCAGTTTGCCTGATTCACTAAGGACAATCGGGGATGATGCATTTAAGGGGACACGCTTGCGCTCCATTGTCATTCCTCCCTTAGTGACAAGCATCGGCAAAGGAGCTTTAGAATGCGCAAGCTACGGTTCATATCCCGACTTCACGACCTATCTGGACTACATCATCCTCGAAACCAAACAATATGTAAGTTTGGAAAAAGCCATAAACCAAGACTATGTTTATGAAACGCTGTACCCTCTCCACCTCATCGTACCGTCAAACCTGAAACAAGAATACGAAACGGTTACATATAAGATTGTAAGAGGCGACATAACGGGTTACGACCCTAAAGGGGTGAATGAAATCGCCTCCAACCAATATTATACATTCAGGAACAGGAGCACAGGCCAATACTTGCAACTCAGTGCCAACGGTGAGGACGAAACCGCTTTAGTGACTGAAGCGGACATGCGCTGCAGTGCCGGTGCACAAATACGCCTGATTGAAAGCGGCACGGCCAATAAATACTATATGGCCGTGCAAAATGTAAGCGACCCCATGCTTGGCACACTCAACTTCAAGGGTGAAGATGCCCCAATCGAACATCCGGCTTTTTGGAGGTGGAACCTCACGGTAGACGGACAATATCTGGCCGTGGACGACAAAGGCAACTTTGTCAAGACAGACAAAGCAGACGACAATGCCGACTGGTACATTGCCCCCACCACAGAATTTGATGTGAAAATGAAAAACGGGGAAGACGGACTATCCTATGCCACGTTGTATCTCCCGTTTGATGTACAGGCATCCGGAAGCAGCAAGATGTATGTAGCTACAGGAAGTGACGATAAGGCTGTTAAACTGACGGAAGTCGCTGACGGAAAACTGAAAAGCGGAAACGGGGCATTGATAATGAACAGCGAAGGAGCCGATGTGGTGACTTTACAAATCACCTCACGCGCACAAAAGCCATCCGTCAACTTGTTTGAAGGAAGTTACAAAGACCAATACCAGGCATCTGCGGAAAACGAATATTACGTATTGGACTTCACTACGGAAAACGGCATTGGTTTTTATCCTCCGGAAACACCGGTCTTAAAAGCCAACGAAGCGTACCTGCCATACAATGATGCCAACCCAAACGCGGTATTTTTAAGTTTGGACTTTGAGAATTCAGGAAGCGGTATCCATTCCACAACAACAGATACAGCCCCGACATCAAAAGGCCAAATGTTCGACTTGCAAGGACGCCGTATCATGCACAGACCCCAAAAAGGCATATATATAATGGACGGACGCAAATATGTCGTGAAATAAAACTCATTGGACAGCATCCATACAGGGGCACAACAAACAAATACAAGGAGCGTTTGTTGTGCCTCTCTTTATTATGTCCGTAACACAAGACATCCCCATCCAAGAAGCTTGAACCCTCATGAAATAGAATCTCTAAAAAAATACAACATTCCATATTCTAATGGCATTTATTTCCGTACAAACATAACACACTGACTAACAATAAATAAACTAAATAAGAATAGACAAAAATCAATCTCAGGCGAACGAAAAATCAGTTGCCTGAGATTGATTTTTCGTTTGCCTGAGATTGATTTTTTATTTGGCGCAGATTGATTTTACCGGCTCCTCCGGCACTTTTTCATGGTAAATAATCCTGATTTTCCATCTACTTGCACTTTATATGGCCAAAAAGTGATACCTTTGCAGCATGGAATGGATTGACAGTTTGTTTTTCGAGCATAGCGCCATACAGGCCATCGTGGTATTGTCATTGGTCACTGCCGCCGGGTTGTGGTTGGGAAAGATGCACGTGTGGGGAATATCCTTGGGAGTCACTTTTGTATTCTTCGTCGGCATTCTGGCCGGGCACCTCGGCATTTCATTGGATGCCGACATGCTCAACTATGCCGAAAGTTTCGGACTCGTGCTTTTCGTCTATGCCTTAGGATTGCAGGTAGGCCCCGGTTTTTTCAGTTCCCTGCGGCACGGAGGGGTCAAACTGAATTTGTTGAGCCTCGGAGTAATCTTCATCGGAACGGCCATGACCGTACTTCTAAGCTATGGCCTGTCTATTCCCTTGCCGGACATGGTGGGCGTCCTGTGCGGAGCCACCACGAATACACCGGCACTCGGGGCGGCCCAACAAACCTTGAAGCAGATGGGAGAGCCATCCAGTAGCGCAGCCTTAGGGGCGGCCGTGGCTTATCCGCTCGGTGTCGTGGGAGTCATCCTTGCCATTCTGGTCATCCGGAAAATACTTGCTCGCCCGGCGGATATGGAAGAAAAAGAGACGGAAGACCACAACCATCCGTACATCGCCGCATTCCAGTTGCATAATCCGGGCATTTACCATAAGACCATTAAGGATTTGGCACTCTACAGCCATACGAAATTCGTCATCTCCCGCCTGTGGAGAGACGGAAAGGTAACTATCCCGACCGGCAGCACGGAGTTGTTGGAAAACGACCGGATTCTGGTGGTAACTACGGAAAAAGATATGCCTACCCTGACCCTGCTGTTCGGCGAACAGGAAAACCGGGATTGGAATCAGGAAGATATAGACTGGAACAGCATAGACCGAAACTTAGTGTCGGAGCATATCGTAGTGACCCAAGCTGAAATCAACGGCAAGCGTTTGGGTTCGTTGCACCTGCGCAACACTTACGACATCAACATCAGCCGCGTGTTGCGTAGCGGCGTACAAATTCTGGCCACTCCCGACCTCATCCTGCAATTAGGCGACCGGCTGACGGTGGTGGGCGAAAAAACGGCCATCAAGCGCGTGGCCGGCATATTGGGCAACTCCGTCACCACACTTCGCGAACCCAATCTGGCCGCCATTTTCATCGGCATCGTACTGGGATTGATATTGGGTTCCGTGCCGCTCAGCATGCCGGGCATCAGCAGTCCGGTAAAAATGGGACTGGCAGGCGGCCCTATTATCGTAGGAATATTGGTAGGATGTTTCGGGCCGCGCCTGCACATGCGCACTTATACGACCCGTAGCGCCAACCTGATGTTGCGCGGTATCGGGTTGTCCCTTTATTTAGCCGGTATCGGTATCGATGCGGGTGCCCATTTCTTCGAGACCGTCGTCCGGCCGGAAGGGGCGATATGGATTGGTTCCGGATTTCTTATCACCGTGGTACCGGTGCTGCTGATGGCCGTGGTGGCCATGCGGATGTGCGGGATGAATTTCGGTTCCACTTGCGGCATGTTGTGCGGCAGCATGGCCAACCCCATGGCTTTGAATTACGTGAACGACAGTTTTCCCGGCAACGACGCTTCCGTCAGTTACGCCACGGTCTATCCGTTGGGGATGTTCATGCGTGTGGTAATCAGTCAGGTGGTGCTGATGTTGTTCTTATAAAAAACGGCTCACAAGCCGTTTTTGCGAAGCAGTGCCTCGATTTCATGAGCCGACACCGATTCGCGTTCCGCCTTGTCGTAAATATAAAGCAAGTTGATTTCCGTTTCTTCGACAGCCACTACCACCGTGAAAGTGATGACCCTTGCCCCGCCGCTCTTTCCCTTTCCTTTAGAAGCGATACGCATGCGGATTTTGCGCAAACCTCCTCCCAAGTCGGTACCGGCGGTAGGATTAGCCAAGATTTCATCACGCAAAGCCTTGATGTCGGATTTCAATGAAGGATAACGTTTGGCCAACCGCTTCACTTCTTTCTCGAAAGTACGGTCTAATACGATTTTATAATTCATTGATCAACTCCTCCAACGTCTTTGCCTTATTTCCACTATGCTTCCTCTCGACCATTTCTTTCAGTCCCGCATCAATCCCTTTCAGGATTTCCTCTTTGCCGATATACTCTGTTTCTTCCGTCTCTTTCTGTTTGGCGAGGCGCGTAACGGCTTTCACGGCCTTCCGCATCAACGATTCGTCCTCTGCAATAATACTGAGCTGGCGGAAAAGTTCCGCATTCAATTCCATTGTAGTCATAAACTGTTCCTCCTTGTTTTGTATATTGCAAACTTACAAAAAATCTCTGGAATAACCTCGAAAAACGGGAGAAATGACGCTAAATGACTTAATATCAGAGTCGTTACGATGTCAAATGATGACAAGCCGAAAAATCGGAAAACGCAAAGAAAAGCGGATTTAAGAAGAAGAATGGTTTGCAAATCATTACCCGTGAAAGAGTAAGATTTAACATATGAGAGATGCTATTGCACCGTTTGTCACCGATTTGCGTATCAAGGTATAACTCGTTGATATTTAACTTTGCAAACAAAAAAAACGAGTATGGCAAGAAGTACATTCAAAGTGCTGTTCTACGTGAACGGCAGCAAGGAGAAAGACGGTATTGTCCCCATCATGGGACGAGTGACAATCAACGGTACCGTGGCGCAGTTCAGTTGCAAGCAGACCATCCCGAAAACCCTTTGGGATGCGAAAGGCAACCGAGCCAAAGGCAAGAGTGCCGAAGCACGGAACATCAATCTGGCATTGGACAACATCAAGGCGCAAATCATCAAGCACTATCAGCGCATATCCGACCGAGAGGCATACGTAACGGCTGAAATGGTGCGCAATGCCTACCAAGGGGTAGGTAGCGAGTATGAGACACTGATAAAGGCTTTTGACAAGGATTGCGCCAACTTCCTGAAACGTGTCGGCAAAGACCGCAGCATCGGCACATACAAGGT